>Ga0105237_10000387_pt1 | contig 62716 bp, 60 predicted proteins | sample KBSC24metaG_FD_81520 | JGI IMG/M metagenome (GOLD analysis project Ga0105237, IMG submission 81520) | Corn rhizosphere microbial communities from Kellogg Biological Station, Michigan, USA - KBS C2-4 metaG | ecosystem: Host-associated > Plants > Roots > Rhizosphere > Soil | place: Michigan, USA... | reverse complement strand
TGAGCGGTTCTTTGGCTCGTCATTCCGGCTTTCGCCGGGATGACGAACCTCAAGTTCAGGCGCATCCGGTGATGGATGGCCACCCGTTTGATCCAAGCGACGAAGGCTGATCGCAAGGTCTTGGCGGGTCATGCACGGGTGCCGCCGCATAGTTGCCGCTGGCGAAACGCTGTGTTTCCGGTCGTCGCACGCACCGGTCGAGCACGGTTCACTTACAATACCGGGCGGTATAGTTCATGAATTAGATCCCCTGTCCCCGCAGGTATTTCGTCATGTGCCACCCTCCGCGTTTCCTTCGCCCCCTCGCGGCGACCGCCTTGGCGCTCGCGGCCCTGCCGGCCGCTGCCGCCCATATCGAACTGCAGGCTGGCCGCAGCTACATGGACAACCGCGCCGCCAACGCCGTGTTCGTCGAAAGCGTGTTCGCCGCCCACCCGCTCGGCGACACCGGCATCCGCTGGGCACCCGATCTCTCGCTGGGCTGGATCAACGGTCGCGATATCGAGCGTTACCGCCATGCCCGCTACGGCACCAGCAACGACATCTGGCTGGCCGCCGGCGGCGTGCGCCTCAGCGCGGGCGACTCCGGCGACTGGTACAGCCATTTCTTCTACGGCTTCCAGGTCGCGCTGCACAGCGGCCGCACGCAGGCGCTCAGCAGCGCCTACGAATTCGTCAACACGGTGGGCTGGCAGTGGCGCCACCTCAGCTTCCAGGTCCGCCACATCTCCAACGGCAAGCTGCACGAGCCGAACCGCGGCGAGACGATGGCCCTGGTGGGCGTGGGCTTCGATCTCTAGGCGACCCATGTCGGGGTGCGTCCGGTGGGCAGCCCGTTGACACGCGAATAAGAACAATTATCATTCGCCAATCATCCGACTGGCGCACCCCGCCCTGCACCCATGAAAAACCCGTTCCTGCCGCTGGCCCTGCTGACGGGCATCGCGCTGCCTTGCATGGCGTCCGGCGCCATGCCCGAGTACGCCCTGGTCATTCGCAACCACGCCTACCAGCCCGCCACGCTGCAGGTGCCGGCGAACACCAAGTTCAAGCTGCTGGTGCGCAACGAGGACGCCACGCCGTCCGAGTTCGAGAGCAACGACTTCAACCGCGAACAGATCGTGCTGCCGGGCACCACGACGACCGTATACGTGGGTCCGCTGGACAAGGGCCGCTACAGTTTCTTCGACGATTTCCACCGTGCCACCGGCAACGGCGTGCTGGTCGCGCAGTGAAGCGCTGAGATGCTCGGCATCGCACTGCTGGTGTTTCGCGAGGTGCTGGAAGCGGCGCTGATCGTGAGCATCGTGGCCGCCGCTACACGCGGCGTGCCGCGGCGCGGCCGGTACATCGGCGGTGGCATTGCGCTGGGCGCGGCCGGCGCGACGCTCGTGGCCGCCTGCGCCGGCGTGATCGAGCAGGCGGTGGGCGGCGCCGGGCAGGAATTGTTCAACGCCGGCGTGCTGCTGGCGGCGGTGCTGATGATCGGCTGGCACGTGGTGTGGATGTCCAGCCATGGCCGCGAACTCGCCCGCGAGATGCAATCGGTGGGGCACGCCGTCAAGGCCGGTTCCAGCTCGCTGGCCATGCTGCTCGCGGTGGTGGCGCTGGCGGTGTTGCGCGAGGGCTCGGAGGTGGTGCTGTTCCTGTACGGCATGGCGGCCGGCGGCGCGGGCACGGGCGACCTCGTGGCTGGCGTGCCGTTGGGCGTGGTCGGCGGCGCCGCGGTGGGCTACGCGCTGTACTTCGGCTTGCTGCGCATCCCGCTGCGCCATTTCTTCAGCGCGACGAACGGCATGCTGGTGCTGCTCGCCGCCGGGCTGGCCTCCACCGCCACGCGCTTCCTGATGCAAGCGGACTGGCTGCCGGCGCTGGGCACACAGCTGTGGAACAGCTCGGCCGTGCTCAGCAACGGCTCGGTGCTGGGCCAGGCGCTGCACATCCTGGTCGGCTACGACGCGCGTCCCAGCGGCATCCAGCTCGTGTTTTATCTGTCCACGGTGCTGCTGCTCGTCACCGGCATGCGGCTGGCGCCGCGCTTCGCGGCCCAACGCCCGCATCCGCCGCCCGACGCGGCGTCCCGCCAGGCGTCCTGAATCCCCACGAAGTGGTCGTCGCAGACCCGTCGCCGTGTGCGACAGGCGACGGCCGGTGCCCACTCATCCGCCCGAATCCTGTCATGACCCATCCAGCCCCCAGTTCTTCCACCGCCGGCATGCGCCGCGTCGCGCTCGCCTGCCTCGCGCTGGCCGGCGCCGCCGGTGCATCACAGGCCAGCGCCGACGACTTCATCGTCTATTCGCCGCACGTGGTGGCGACGCAGAGCGAGATCGAGCTGCGTGGCTATAAGTATGACGATTCGCGCGCCGACTACCACGGCGGCAGCGCCGCCGAGCTGTCGCTCGCGCATACCTTCAACAGCTGGTGGAAGGCGGAGCTGTACGTCGCCAAGTACCAGAAGGCGCCGGGCGACGGCGAGCACTTGCTGGGCTACGAGTTCGAGAACACGTTCCAGCTCACTCCGGCCGGAGAATACTGGGCCGACTTCGGTTTCCTCGCGGCCTACGAGCACAACACGCGGCCCGGCGAGCCGGACACCGCCGAGTTTGGCCCGCTGATCGAGAAGACCGTCGGCCGCTACACCCACACGGTGAACCTGATCTGGGAGAAGCAACTGGGCACGGGTGCCGCCGGCAAGTACGAGTTCCGCTACGCCTACCAAGGCACGTATACGCTGTCCTCCGCGTTTCGTCCGGGCATCGAGGCCTACGGCCGCCCGTCCGACCACGCCTACCAGGCCGGCCCGGTGATCGCCGGCGACTGGCGCATGCCGGGCACGATGAGCGAGTTCGAATACCGCCTTGGCGTCGTGTTCGGGATCAACGCCCGGGCGCCGCACCGCACCTGGCTGGCGCAGCTGGAATACGAGTTCTTCTGAGGCGCAGCGGTCTGCCTTCGCCGCGACGACAACGGCTCCTTCGGAGCCGTTGTCGTGTGGAGTGTCCGTGCGTCAGTGCCCGCCGCCGACCGGCCTGACCTTGGGCGTGAACGGCGGCTTGGCGAGGTAGATCACCGCGATCAGCGCGATGAAGATCCAGCCCAGCACGTGGAACACCTCGTTGAAGGAGATCTGGAAGCTCTGCTGGGTGATCATGCCGTTCAGCACCTCGGCGCCGCGCTGCGGATTGCCTTGCCCGATGTGCTGCAGCGCCGCCTGCGCAGTCGGGTTGTAGGGGTTGATGTGTTCAGCCAGTTGCTCGTGGTGGGTCACCGCGCGGCGCGTCCACATCAGCGTGGTGATCGAGGCGGAGAAGCTGCCGCCCAGGGTGCGCAGGAAGGTGGCCAGGCCCGAGCCCGCGGCGATCTCGTTGGTCTGCAGGTCGGACAGCAGGATGGTCAGCGTGGGCATGAAGAACAGCGCCACGCCCAGGCCCTGCCACAGCTGCACCATCGCCACGTGGTAGAAGTCGATCTGCAGGTAGAAGTCCGCGCGCATGAAGCAGGTCGCGCCCATCACCAGGAAGGAGGCGGCGGCGAGCAGGCGCAGGTCCATGCGCGTGGCGTACTTGCCCACGAAGAAGGTCAGCAGCACCGGGATCACGCCCAGCGGCGCGGTGGCGAAGCCGGCCCAGGTCGAGGTGTAGCCCAGGTTCTGCTGCAGCCACAGCGGCACCAGCAGCGCGATCGAGAAGAACGCCGCGTAGCCCAGCACCATCGCCAGCGTGCCGGTGGTGAAGTTGCGGTGGCGGAACAGCTTGAGGTCGACGATCGGATCCTTGTCGGTGAGCTCCCAGATCAGGAACACCGCCAGCGAGATCGCTGACACGATGCTGGTGATGATGATGAACTGCGAGTTGAACCAGTCCTCGTCGTTGCCCTTGTCCAGCACGACCTGCAACGCGCCCACGCCGATGATGAGCGTGATCAGGCCCACGTAGTCCACCCGCGGCCGTTCCAGCTGTTCGAGCTTCGCGCGCAGCTGGTTCGCGACCACCACGCTGGCGAAGATGCCGATCGGCACGTTGATGAAGAAGATCCACGGCCAGGAATAGTTGTCGGTGATCCAGCCGCCCAGGATCGGGCCGGCGATCGGCGCCACCACCGTCACCATCGACAGCAGCGCCAGCGCCATGCCGCGTTTCTCCGGCGGGTAGGTGCCGATCAAGAGGCTCTGCGTGACCGGGTACATCGGCCCGGCCACTGCGCCCTGCAGCGCGCGGAACAGCAGCAGCATCTCCATGCTCTGCGACACGCCGCACATGAACGAGGTGAGCGAGAACAGCAGGGTGCACCACACGAACAGCTTCACCTCGCCGAAGCGACGGGTGAGGAAGCCGGTCAGCGGCAGCGAGATCGCCATGCTCACCGCGAACGAGGTGATTACCCAGGTGCTCTGGTCGTTGCTCACGCCCAGGTTGCCGGCGATGGTCGGCAGCGACACGTTCGCGATCGTGGTGTCCAGCACCTGCATGAAGGTGGCCAGCGACAGCCCGATCGTGGTGACGGCGAGATTCGGTGGACGGAAGTGGGTGCTCATGGGGTTCGTCGTGGGGTCGGCGTTTCCCTCTCCCGCTTGCGGGAGAGGGTGCCCGGAGGGCGGGAGAGGGTGCGCGCGGAGCGCGGTGTCGCCTGCCCTCTCCCCAGCCCCTCTCCCGCAAGCGGGAAAGGGGCTCGGCTCGTTACTTCGTGCCGCCCGCCATGTTGGCGTGGATGATCTCGGCGATCAGGCCGTCGGCCTTGGCCGCCTGCTTCTCGTAGACATCGGTGCTGAGGATCGGCTGGGCGGGCGGCTGCTGCGCCAGCATCAGGCCATTCTGGTCGTGCAGGTTCACGTCCACGTTGAGCGACATGCCGATGCGCAGCGGGTGCGCGTCGAGCTGCTTCGGATCGGTGAACACCACGCGCACCGGGATGCGCTGCACGATCTTGATCCAGTTGCCGGTGGCGTTCTGCGCGGGCAGCAGCGAGAACGCGCTGCCGGTGCCGATGCCGAGGCTGGACACCTTGCCCTGGTACTTCACCTTGCCGCCGTAGACGTCGGACTCGATCGACACCGGCTGGCCGATGCGCATGTGGGTGAGCTGGGTTTCCTTGAAGTTCGCGTCGATCCACACCTCGTGCAGCGGCACCACCGCCATCAGCGGCGTGCCGGGCGCCACGCGCTGGCCCAGCTGCACCGAGCGCATCGCCACGTAGCCGGTCACCGGCGCCACCAGGGTGGTGCGCTCGTCGTCCAGATACGCCGCGCGGAACTTCGCCGCGGCGGCCTGCACGTCGGGATGCGAGGCGACCACGGTGTCGTCCACCAGCACCTTGCTGGTCTGGTACTGCTGCTGGGCGGCGACCAGCGCGCTCTGCGCGGCGGTCAGCTCGTCGCGGGCATGCGACAGCTCCTCCGCGGAGATCGCGCCGGACTTCGCCAGCCCCGTGCGGCGGTCGTAGTCGGCCTTGGCCTTGGCCACCGCCGTCTCGCGCGCGGCGACCAGCGCCTGCTGGCCGCTGACGCTGGAATACAGGCCGCGCACCTTGCGCACGGTGGCGGCGAGATTCGCCCTGGCCTCGGCCAGCGCCACGTCGGCGTTGGAGCGGTCGAGCTTCACCAGCACGTCGCCCTGCTTCACCAGGTCGCCGTCATCGGCGCCGATGGTGACCACGGTGCCGGGGATCTGCGGGGTGAGCTGCACCACGTTGCCGCCCACGTAGGCGTCATCGGTGCCCTCGTACCAGCGGCCGTCGAGGAAGTACCACAGCGCCCAGACGATCGCGGCGAGTACCACGACCGCGCCTAGCGCGCGCAACAGGAAGCCGCGGCGCTTGTTGTTCTGCGGCGGCTGGGCGGCCGGGGTGGCGGCCGCGGTGGGGTTCTGGCTGGACATGGAGCTGCCTCAGGAATGATGTGCGGATGCGGAGGAAACGGATGCGGCGGGTGCCGGGGCCGGCTGGTCGGCCGTGGGGCGGTAGCCCCCACCGAGGGCCTGGATCAGCTGCACCGAGCGATCGGACTGCTGCGCCTGCAGCGCGGCCATGCGCTGTTCGGCGACGAGCAGCTGCTGGCGCACGCTGAGCGCCTCCAGATAGCTGCCCACGCCGGCCTTGTAGCGCTGTTCGGCGAGCTTCCACGCGTCGCTCGCGGCATCCACGGCGCGCTGCTGCGCGGCGGCCTGCTCCTTCAGCGATTGCAGCGCGTCGATATCGTCGGCCGCCTCGTTGACGGCGCTCACCAAGGTCTGGTTGTACTGCGCCACGGCGAGGTCGTACTGCGCGTCCTTGCCGGACAGGTTCGCGCGCAGCCGGCCGCCGTCGAAGATCGGCAGGCTGAGCGACGGGCCCACCTGATAGAACCGCGACGAGGCCTCGAACAGATTGCCGCCGCCCATGCTGAGCAGGCCGGCCATCGCGCCGAGACTCACATTCGGCAGGAACTCGGTCTTGGCGACCTTGATGTCCTTGCTCGCGGCTTCCACTCGCCAGCGCGCGGCGACCAGATCGGCGCGATGGCCGAGCAGATCCACCGGCAGATTCGCCGGCACGCTCAGGGCCGACGGCGCCAACAGCCGCGGCCGGGTGATGTCGAGGCCGCGATCCGGGCCCTTGCCCAGCAGCACCGACAGCGCGGACTGCGCCGCGTCGATGGCGCGGGCGGCCACGGCCTGCTGCTCCTCGGCGCTCGCCACCTCGGCATCGCCCTGCTTCAGCTGCAGCTGGTTGTCGATGCCGGCGGCGACGCGCTGGCGGGTCAGTTCGCGCGACTCGTTCGCGCGCTGCAGTTCGGCCTTCGCCACGTCCTGCTGCGCATAGGCGTAACCCAGCTGCACGTAGGCGCGTGCCACGTTGCCCGACAGCTCGATGCGCGCGGCCCGCGCCTCGACCTCGGCGGCACGGGCCTGGCCCACCGCCGCTTCCCAGGCGGCGCGCTTGCCGCCCCACAGGTCGAGATCCCACTTGAAGCTGGCGTAGCCGTACTTGGCCATCGAGAAGTGCGCCAGCTTGCTGCCGAACGCGCCCGGCGGACGGGCGCCGGCGATCGCGGCACCGCCATTCACGCTCGGCCGGCGCGCAGCCTCGGCGACGCCGGCCGCGGCCTGCGCCCCGCGCGCGCGCGCGTCGGCGACGGCGAGGCTGGGGTTGTCGTGCAGCGCCTCGGCGATCAGCGCATCGAGCTGCGGATCGCTGAGCCCGGTCCACCAGTCCGCCTGCGGCCACGCGGCGTCGGACGGTACGTGGGCAAGGCTGCGCCCGGCCTGGAGTGAGGACGGGTCGATCGGCGTACCGTCCGGATGCAGGCCGCCGCTGCTGGCGCAACCGGCCAGCGCGAGGGTCAGTCCGACCGCTGCCGCAAGGAGATGCAGACGCATGAGCTTTCGGTCTCGAAACAGGTGGGGGTAGGGGTCAGTCTTGAATGACACTTGCTTGGACCCGTTCGTCCTGAGCGTAGGCCGAAGGCCGAAGTCGAAGGACATGCCAGTGAAGGGCTGTCCACGCTTGGCGACGCTTCGACTACGCCCGCGGCGCGGGCTACGCTCAGCGCGAACGGTTGGGAATCGGGTGGTTCTGAGTAAGTGCCATCAGGTCAGTCTTTGTTGCGCAGCGCGTGCAACACGCGCTCCAGGTAGTCGTGCAGCCGGTCGCGCTCGTCGGTATCCAGCGAGGCTTGGGCCGCGGCCAGCACATGCTCGTTGCAGCCGTTGAGCTGCCGCCACAGCGCATCGCCCGCGTCGGTGAGTTCGATGCGCAGCGCGCGCCGGTCCTGCTGGTGCGGGCGCCGGCGCAAGTAACCCCTGCGTTCGAGCTGGTCGAGCTGGCGGGTCATCGCGCCGCCGTCCAACTCCACCGAGCGGGCCAGCTCGGTGGCGCTCATCGGACCCAGCCGGGCCAGCCGTTTGAGTATCAGGAACTGCGTGAATTTCAGCTCCAGGCCCTTGGTGGCGATCTCCGCCTCCATGGCACGCACGATCTCGGCGCGCACCAGGCCCAGCAGGACGCCAAGGCTCTCGCGCGGGCTGGAGAAGGCGATGGATTCGGTGTTCATGGCCGCGCATTCTATTGCCGGAATTATATTTGTCAAGGCAAATATATGCGCGTTGAATTTTGTCCCGGCAAGATCAGCCGTGACGCTGCCGGCGCGCCTCCAGTTCGTCGCGCACCATCTCGGCCAAGGCCGGGTCGCGGATCGCGAACAGCTCGAACACGCCCAGCGCCTGCAGCGCGGGCAGCACGGCCAGCAGGCGGGGTTCGGCGCGGCGGCGCGCGGCTTCCGGCGTGGCCGGATCGAGCATCTCGTGGGCGCAGGCGACGAAGGTTTCCAGCGGCGAACGGTACGGAACGGCAACGGACAGCGTGGACGAGGGCATGCGGACTCTCCGGTGGGGACGCCAGGGCGGCGAACGGGGAGGCGGGAAACCGCGGGCGAGGGCAGCGGCAGCGCGATCCGGCAGTCGGCGCCGGACGTCGGCCAGCTTACGCACGCGCTGCGGCAAACTGATAACGTTACTTGGTCAACAAATGTCGAGAATCGGACATGGGCGCCTGGCACCAGCAACTGCACGACCGCATCGAGAGCGCCGACGGCCCCGCCGTGATCGCCTACTGGGACGAGGGCGAGGCGGCCAGCGAGCAGGGCGGGGAAACCCGCACGCACGACTGGCACCGCCACCTGCACGGGCAGGTGTACTGCATCGAGAGCGGCCTGCTGCACGTGCGCACCCGCTACGGTTCCTGGCTGCTGCCACCGCACCGCGCGGGCTGGATGCCGCCCGGCGAACTGCACACGGTGAGCGTGAGCGGGCCGATGAGCGGCTGGGGCCTGTTCATCGCGCCCGAGGTGTGCGCGGGTCTGCCCGAGCGCCCTTGCGTGCTCGGCACCAGCGAGCTGATGCGCGCGCTGGTGCGGCGCGCCAGCAGCTGGGTGCTGGCCGAGCGCCTGCAACCGGAACAGGAGCGCGTGTCCGTGGTGCTGCTGGACGAGTTGCGCCGCGCGCCGCAGGAACCGCTGCACCTGCCGATGCCGGTCGACCGCCGCCTGCTGCGCATCGCCCATGCGGTGCTGAAGACGCCGCAGGACAACCGCAGCCTGGAGGACTGGGCCGGGCACGCCGGCCTGTCGGCGCGCAGCCTCAGCCGCCTGTTCCGCCACGAGACCGCGCTGAGTTTCGCGCAGTGGCGCCAGCAGGCGCGGCTGAGCCGGGCGCTGGAACGGCTGGCCGAAGGCATGCCGGTGGCGCAGGTGGCCGAGGCCACCGGCTACGCCAACACCAGCGCCTTCATCGCGATGTTCCGCCGTGCCTGCGGGCAGTCGCCGGCGCGCTACTTCGAGCGCGCGCCGGCGGTGGCCGCCTGAGCCGGCCTCGCTCAGCGCCGGTCCTCCGGCAGTTCGTCGCGCACCATCGCGGCCAGCGCCGGATCGCGGATCGCGAACAGTTCGAACACGCCCAGCGCCTGCAGCGTGGGCAGCAGGGCGAGCAGCCGCGGCTCGGCCTCGCGGCGCACCGGCTCGGGTGTGGCCGGGTCCAGCATCAGTTGCGCGTTGACCACGAAATCGGTCAGCGCATCGGGTTCCGCCAGCATGCGGCTGGCGGCTTCGCGGTCGGTGATCAGCAACGACATGTCGATCTCCTTGCATGACAACAGGGACGTGGGACGTGGCCTCGACGTTACCGACGGCGCACGCGGAGGTTCCATCCGGAGCGTGCTGGGAGCGGGATACGAGGAGGCGAAGGGGTTGCGCGTTGCACGCAACCGCGGGACATCCCGGCCCGGCAGGTGCCGTCCATGACGGACGGGCCGGGACATCCGTTGGATCTGGGGAGTAGCGTCACCATAAATCCCAGGCCAGCACCATGGGGAGACAGTTCCCGCTGCTGGTATTCCCACTACCTCCCCTCGGCCCTACACGCATGCAGCATTCCCGGCAACGCACCGAGTTGAAGGCCTTCCTGCGCGCGCGCCGCGCCGCGCTCGCGCCCGAGGCGGTGGGACTGCAGCGTGGCGGGCGCCGGCTCACGCCCGGCCTGCGCCGCGAGGAAGTGGCCGCGCTGGCCGAGGTGGGCCTCACCTGGTACACGTGGCTGGAGCAGGGGCGCGCGATCAACGTGTCCGCGGCGGCGCTGGCGCGCATCGCGCGGGCGCTGCGGCTGGACGCCACCGACGAGGCCTACCTGTTCTCGCTGGCCGGGCTGGCGCGCGCGGAACCGGTGCGCAACCACGTGGTGCTGCCGCCCACGGTGCAAGGCGTGCTCGACCTGTACCAGGCGCCGGCCTTCGTGCTCGATCCGGTGTTCGATGTGCTGGCCTGCAATGCGCTGGCCGAGCGGCTGTACCAGTTCGGCGAGTTCCACGGCCGCTTCGCCGCCAACCACCTGTGGAACGCGTTCATGAACCCGGCGCGGCGGCGGCTGTACGAACCCTGCTTCGAACCGGGCATGCTCAACCTGCTCGGCATCTTCCGCATGAACCAGGCGGCGCATCCCGACGATCCACGCTTCGATGCGCTGATCGAAGCGCTCGCCGCGGCCAGCCCCGAGTTCGTCTCGCTGTGGCAGCGCCATCAAGTCACGCCGCTGACGGCCTGGATCGCGCATTTCCGCCACCCGGAATTCGGCGAGGTGCGCGTGCACTCCAACCGTTTCCCGCTGCGCGACGCCGACGGCACCGCCAGTGGCGCCACCGCGTTCTTCTTCGTGCCGGAGGACGCCGCGACCGCGGCCAGCTTCGCGTGCATCGCGCGCCGGCTGCAGCATGCGGACGAGATGGAGCCGGAGCCGGCCTGATAAGACGTGTTTATCGTCACCATCATCAAAACCGTCTTGGCTTATCGGTACGGGCCGGCCTAGCATGCGGCGTCGCTCATCCGCGTCGCCACGCATCGAGGTCGCCATGCTCCGTCCGCTGCTCTCCGGATTGCTCGTGCTCAGCCTGCTGCCCGCCGCTGCGATGGCGGCCGACAACCCGGCGCCCCCCATCACCGCCGCCGGCGCGTTCCACCCGGTGCCGCACGCGGCCTACCTGCCCGACCGCAACGCCACCTACAAGGTGGTGTTCTCGATGACCAAGCCGAGTGACAAGCCCGACCACGTCAACCCCGCGCTGGAGCGCGTGGCGCGCACGGTGAACCTGTACGCCGCTTCGGGCGTGCCGCTAGCCCACCTGAAGTTCGTCGCCATCGCCTACGGCCCGGCCACCGCGCTGGTGCTGGACGACGCGCACTACCGCGCGAAGTTCGGCGTGGCCAACCCCAACCTCGCCGCGATCGCGCAGCTGCGCAAGGCCGGCGTCACGGTGGCGGTGTGCGGGCAGGCGGTGATCGAGAACCACTTCGAGGACGCCTGGGTGGCGAAGGACGTGGAGGTGGCGCTGTCCGCGCTCACCACGATCACCGAACTGCAGCAGCAGAGCTATGCGCTGATGCCCCTGTAACCCATCGGGTTACAGGGGCATCAGCCGGGCCATGGATGGCCCGACGTCGAACAGGCGCGGCACGCGCCTGTTCGAGCGGAGCCGAGTCCGGCTTTGCCGGACTCGGCGAGCCAAAAAAGTGCAGGACGCACTTTTTTGGCATCAAGCAAGCGCTCTTGCTCTGTTGCTTTTGGGGAAAACCGATGAAGCAAACACACTCGTGGCTGGCTGCCCTCGCGCTCAGCGCACTCTGCGCCACCGCCCAAGCCGCCACCCAAACCCAACCCGACCACCTTCCGCCTTGGAACCCGCCGCCCGCCGGCCTGCAATTCAGCGTGCCGCCGTTCGACGCCATTGCCGACCTGCACGGCGACGTGGTCGATCCGCAGCTCACGGTGTTCTTCGCCGGCAACCAGTTCATGGTGGTGCACGACCTGGTCGCGGCATTCAAGACGGCGCATCCCGAATACCAGCGCGTGTTCGTGGAAACACTGCCGCCCGGCATCCTGGCGAAGCAGATCGAAAGCGGTGCGCTGGTGATGGGCAACCTGCGTCTCGCGCTGAAACCGGACGTCTATACGGCCGGCAAGGGCGCGGTCGAACGCCTGCAGAAGGAACACGGCTGGTTCGCCGACAGCGCCGACTACGCGCGCAACCCGCTGGCGATCCTGGTGGCGAAGGGCAACCCGAAACACATCGAAGGACTGAAGGATCTCGGCCGCGCGGACGTGCGGGTGAGCATGCCGAACCCGGCGTGGGAGGGCATCGCGAAGCAGATCGAGGCCGGCTACCGCAAGGCCGGCGGCGAGACGCTGGACCACGCGGTCATGGTGACCAAGGTGCAGGACGGCAGCACCTTCCTCACCACCATCCACCACCGGCAGTCGCCGCTGCGCGTGCTGCAGGGCGAGTCGGACGCCGCGCCGGTGTGGTCCACCGAGGCGTACTTCCAAGAGCAGATCCTGCATCACCCGGTCGAGACGGTGGCGATCCCCGCGGCGCAGAATGCCGTTGCCACCTACACCGCCGCGCGCCTGAAAGCCGCGCCGCATCCGCAGGCGGCGAAGGATTTCCTCGCCTTCATGCAGAGCCCGACGGCGCAGGCGATCTACCGCAAGTACGGCTTCCAGCCGCCGAAGTGAGGTCTGCCATGCTGCGCATCCTTGCCCTGCTCGCTCTGCTGGCGCCACTGGCCGCCGGCGCCACCGATGCCGCCACGAGTGCCGCCAAGATCGTCAAGCAAGGCAACGGCAAGGGCGCCGCGCCCTGCATGGCCTGCCACGGTGTCGACGGTGGCGGCATGGAAGCCACCGGCTATCCGCGCCTCGCCGGTCTCGATGCCGCCTATCTGCAGCGCCAGCTCGACGATTTCGCAAACGGCACGCGCGCGAATCCGGTGATGCAGCCGAACGCCAGCGCGCTCAGCGAAGCCGAGCGCGCGGCCCTGGCGAAGTACTACAGCGCGATGCCGCTGCCGGCGCGGCTCGCGAAGCCAGTTGCTGCGAAGCCCGATGCCGCAGGCGAACGGCTGGCCACGCGCGGCGACTGGAGCCGCGAGCTGCCAGGCTGCGTGCAATGCCACGCGCCGGGCGGCGTGGGCGTAGGCGCGAACTTCCCGCCGCTGGCCGGCCAGCCCGCGGCCTACATCGAAGCGCAGCTGCGCGCATGGCAGCAGGGCACGCGCCACAACGATCCGCTGGCGCTGATGCAACACGTCGCGAAGCAGCTCACGCCGCAGGAGATCGAGGCCGTGGCCGGCTGGTTCGCCGCACAGCCGCTGCCACGCAAGGAGGGTGCGCCATGAAATCGTTGCCGCTCGTGTGGTTCGGTGCGCTGGCGCTCGCCGCGTGCTCGCATCCGGCGCCCGAGGCGCCGGCCGCCGCGAAGCTGGCGCCAGCCGCCAGCGTGGCGAAAGCTACAAGCGAACCGGCGCAGGCCAAGACGCTGCCCGCGTTCACACCACCCGCCGAAGCCGACATCCCCACCGGCCCGCTGGGCGACGAGATCCGCCGCGGCATGGCGATCTTCACCGACACGCCGGAACACGCGCACGACTACGTGGGCAACGGCCTCAGTTGCAGCAACTGCCACCTCGACGCGGGTCGGCTGGCGAACTCCGCGCCGTTGTGGGGCGCGTGGGGCGTGTACCCGCAGTACCGCAAGAAGAACGGCCGCGTGAACAGCTTCGGCGAACGCTTGCAGGGTTGCTTCCGTTTCAGCATGAACGGCAAGGCGCCGCCGCTGGACAGCGACGTGATCGTGGCGCTGCAAACCTACGCGTGGTGGATGGCGAAGGGCGCGCCCGCGGGCGAGAAACTGGCCGGCGCGGGTTACCCCAAGCAGGGCTTCAAGCCGCCGCAGCCGCCCGATTACGCGCGCGGCGCCGCGGTCTACGCGAAGGACTGCGCGCTGTGCCACGGCGCCGACGGCCAGGGCCAGCAGGTGGCCGGGCGCAACGTGTTCCCGCCGCTGTGGGGGCCGCAATCCTTCAACTGGGGCGCGGGCATGCACGAGCTGGACAACGCCGCCGCGTTCATCAAGGCGAACATGCCGCTGAGCCGCGGCGGCACGCTCAGCGACCAGGACGCCTGGGACGTGGCGATGTACATGGACGCGCATGAGCGCCCGCAGGATCCCCGCTACGCCGGCGATGTCGCCGCCACCCGCGCGAAGTACCACGACACCCCGATGTCGCTGTACGGCACCACGGTGAACGGTCACCTGCTCGGCAGCGGGACGGCGAAATGAGCACGCCCGTGCATCGCCTCACGCCCGCGTTCGGCGTGGCCGGGCAACTCGATGCGGACGACATCGCCGCGCTGGCCGCGCAAGGCTGGCGCAGCCTGGTCTGCAACCGACCCGACGGCGAGACGGCAGACCAGCCGGCCAGTGCCGAACTCGTGCAGGCCGCGGCCGCGCATGGTCTCGCGTGGCGTCACATCCCCGTCGTCTCCGGGCAATGGCGCGACGCCGATGTCGCCGCGTTCGCCGAGGCGTTGCGCACGCTGCCCGCGCCGGTGCTGGCGTTCTGCCGCACGGGCACGCGCTCGATCCACCTGTGGGCGCTGGCGATGGCGGACACGCTGGATGCCGAAAGCCTCCAACGCATCGCCACCGATGCCGGCTACGTGTTGCACCCCGCGGTGCTGCGTCGCGCACCGGGTGCGCTGCGCTGATGCTGTCCGCCGACCTGCTGGCGCTGGCCTGCGGCGGGCTGGTGGGCTTCTCGCTGGCGTTGATCGGCGGCGGCGGTTCCATCCTCGCCACGCCGATGCTGCTCTACGTGGTGGGCCTGCCCGACCCGCACCTGGCGATCGGCACCAGCGCCGTGGCGGTGGGCGCGAATGCCTGGGCGAACCTGTTCCCGCACGCGCGCGCCGGCCACGTGCGCTGGCCGGCCGCGCTGGCGTTCGCGGCGGCCGGCGTGCTGGGTGCATTCGCCGGCTCCAGCCTGGGCAAGCGCGTGGACGGTCACCATCTGCTCGTGCTGTTCGCGGTCCTGATGCTGGTGGTGGCGGTACTGATGCTGCGCGGCCGGCGCAACGGCGCGGAAAGCGGTTACCCGAAGCCGCGGCTGTTTCCCCGGCTCGGCGCCACCGGTTTCGGCGCGGGCATATTGTCCGGCTTCTTCGGCATCGGCGGCGGCTTCCTGATCGTGCCGGGGCTGATCTTCGCGAGCGGCATGGAGATCATCGCGGCGATCGGCAGCTCGCTGGTCGCGGTGGGCGCGTTCGCCTCCACGACCGCGATCAACTACGCCGCTTCCGACCTGGTCGACTGGCGCGTGGCTGCGCTGTTCGTGGCCGGCGGCATCGGCGGCGGCTGGCTCGGCGCCCGCCTCGCGCGGCGACTGGCGCGCACTCGTGGCGCGCTCAACCTGGTGTTCGCGCTGGCCATCGTGGCGGTGGCCGTGTACATGCTGGTGCGCAACCTGCATTTCTGAGCACCGCCTGTGAATCTCGGACCCTTCGCTTTTTCCACCGGCCTGATCGCCCTGCTGTTCGGCCTGGTCGCCGCGCTCGCCACCGCCGGCTTCCTGCGCAAGCGCGGCCTGCCCGACGCCGGCGCCGCCTTGTACCTGGCCCTGATCGCCGGCCTGCTGCTGGCGCGCGTGGCCTACGTGCTGCGCTGGCGGCAGCAATATCTGGAGCAGCCGTTCGGCATCCTCAACCTGCGCGACGGCGGCTTCGATCCCGCGGCCGGGCTGGTCGGCCTGGTGCTGGCGGCGCTGCTGATCGGCTGGCGTCGTCCCACCCTGCGCAAGGCACTGGCCGCGGGTGCGCTGGCGGGCTTGGCGGCCTGGGGCTTCGCCACGCTGACGGCGCAGCTCCTTCACGAGGCGACGCGGCAGCCCATGCCCGCCGTGGTGCTGCGCGATCTTGAAGGGCACGAGGTGGTCATGCAGTCGCTGCGCGGCAAGCCGCTGGTCGTCAACCTCTGGGCCACCTGGTGCGGGCCGTGCCGCAGCGAATTGCCGATGCTGGTGGAGGCGCAGCGTCGGATGCCGCAGCTGCGCTTCGTATTCGCCGACCAGGGCGAAGACGCCGCGACCGTGGCGGACTATCTGCGCCGGGAGCGATTGGCGCCGCAACTGGTGCTGATCGACGGCAAGCTCGATTTGTCCGCCCATTACGGCGTGCACGGCTATCCCACCACGTTGTTCCTGGACGCCGACGGCATCCTGCGCGACCAGCACATGGGCGAGCTGTCGCGCGCCACCCTGGCCGACCGGCTGCGGCGCATCGCGCCGCAGCCGGCGACGCTCACTGCGCCGGACGCTGCTTCACATACGTACTGAACAACTCGTCGATGCGCCGGTACTCGTCATACCAGTCGTCGGCGTGCTTGAAGTCGTGGCGCTCCAGCGGGTACAGCGAGATCCAGAAGTTCTTCTTGTGCAGCTCGACGAAGCGCTGGTACAGGCGGATCGAGTCGCTGGCCAGCACGTTGTCGTCGATCAGGCCGTGCTCGATCAGCAGCGGGTCCTGCAGGTTCTGCGCGTATTCGATCGGAGAACTCGTCTTGTACGCCTCGGGATCGAGCTGCGGGTCGTTGAGGATGTTCGAGGTGTACTCGTGGTTGTAGGTGACCCAGTCCGACGGCGGGCGCAACGCGGCGCCGGCCGCGAATTCGCCGGGTGCGCGCAGCAGCGCCATCTCGGTCATGAAGCCGCCGTAGCTGCCGCCGTAAATGCCCACGCGTTTCGGGTCGACGCCGTGGTGCTTGACCAGCCAGGCCTTGCCGTCGAGCAGGTCTTCCAGTTCCGGATGGCCCATGTTGCGGTAGATCGCGGTGCGCCAGTCGCGGCCGTAGCCGGCGGAGCCGCGGTAGTCCAGGTCCAGAACCACGTAGCCCTGCTGCACCAGCAGGTTCTGGAACATCTGCTCGCGGATGTAATACGTCTCCTGCTTCGACACGTCCTGCAGGTAGCCGGCGCCGTGCACGAAGAGCACCGCGGGGCGCGAATCAGGCGAATCGGTTTCGTTCGCGGGGCCGTAGTACTTCGCGTGGATCGTGCCGGCGCCGTGCGAGGACGGCACTTCGACGAACCGCGGCTGGATACAGGCGCGCGCGGTGTACGCGCTCTTCATGGTGTCGGTGAGCTCGCGTGGCGTGCCGCCGGATGAAGGCTGCACGGCAAGCTGGCTCAGCCGGTAGGGCGCGGAGTGCAGCACGGCAAGCTGGCTGCTATCGGGCGACAGCGTGAAACCGTCCACGCCGTCGTACTGCGTTACGCGGGTCAGTGCACCGCCGCTTGCCGGCACGCGGTAGACGTCGTAGCTGTACGGCGCCGGCTGGTTCGCCAGCACGTAGAACCACTTGCCGTCGGGGCTGAGCGTCGGTTGGCTGACCTCGAAGCGCGTGTTGTCGGTGAGCGCCTTCGCCTTGCCGTCCAGCGGCTTCACGTAGAGCCGCGACCAGCCGCTGGCCTCGCTGAGGTACCACAGCGTGCGGCCGTCCTTCAGCCAGCCGAAGTCGTTGAAGCTCCAGTTGATCCAGGCGTTGTCGTGCAGGCGGTCCTGCGCCACCAGCGCGTGCTTCGCGAAATCGACGCTGGCGATCCAGCGATCCTTGTTGTCGATCGCGCGCAGCTGCACGGCCACCTGGTTGCCGTCCTCGCTCCACACGATGCCGCCGCCGCTGCCCTCGTTGGCGATGGTAACCGGGCGCACCGCGGGCGCCTTCAGCGCCTTGGCCTCGTCGGCATGGCCGGCTTTTTCCAGCGCGGCGATGGTGCGGTCGCGGATCGCCTTCAGCGGGTCGTCCTTGATGCCGGGCAGGGTGTCGGTGGCGAGCGGCCACGCCTTGTGCGCGGCGAGGTCGAGCAGCAGCAGCGACTGCGGCGCGGGGTCGTCGCGGCCCACGTAGCTGCGCGCCTTCTGCAACTCGGTGTAGCCGGAGTCGGTGACGTAGTGGATCACCCCCGGCGCCTTGCCGTCGTCGTGGTGCGCCGGCTCGGTGATCACCAGCATCCAGCGGCCGTCGGGCGAGAGTTCGGTGTCCATGGCCTTGATCTTGTCGCCCAGCCAGAACGGCTGCGGCGCGCGGCTGGCGTCGGCGGCGTCCAGCGCCTGCTGCTGCGCGCGGTGCGCGTCGCGGTCGGCCTTCACCTCGCGCAGCGTGCTGAACAGTTCCAGCTGCTGGCGTTCCAGCGCGTCAGGTTTTTTGGCTTGCGGGTCGTCGGCGAACTTCAGGATCGCCGCGGGCGCGGTGACGCCGCTGGCGAGGTCGTAGCCGTACCAGTCGTTGCCGTCGCGGAACTGCAGCGTGCGGCCGTCGGCGGAGAACTGCGGCGCGGATTCCGGCTGCGGCGTGCGTGTGACCTGCACGCGGCGGCCGCTGGCGAGATCGACCAGGAACACGTCACCGTGCAGGATGAAGGCGGCATGCGTGTGGCTGCGGTCGTACACCGCGGGGCCGTCGGCCTGCGCCATCGCAGCAGGGTTCAGCTTCGTCGCCGCACCGCCCGTCGCGCTCACCTGATAGAGATCGCGCACGCTGTCGCCGTCGCGCTTCAGCGTGTAGTAGAGGCTCTTGCCGTCCACGCTCCAGTACGGATTCTCCACCGGGTGGCCGATCCAGTCGGGGCTGGCCATGATGGTGGCCAGGTCCAGCGGTGCGCCGGCAGCGCTCGGTGTCGCGGGGGCGGCGAAGGCCGCCGCGGGCAGCGTGGCGAGGGCGATCAGGCCGGCGAGCAGCAATCGGCGCATGGGAGTTCCAGACGGGGAAACCTTCAGGATACCGGGCGCGGCGGAGGCGCAGCCGCCCCTGTGCCGAAAGTCAGGTGCATGGGCCGGGAGCCGGGGTTACCCTCGGGGGCGGTCCCACGGTCGGAGAATCCGCATGCGCCCCGTACTTGCCCTGTCGCTTGCGTTGTTCGCGGGCATGGCCGCCTGCATCGCCGATGCCCGGCAGATGCCCACGCCTCCGCAACGCGACGTGTCGCTGATCGGCGGCCGCATGCCGGAACCGCCCGCCACGCCGCGGCACGACGACGCCAGCGTGCTGCACGGCGTCACCGTGGCGGATCCGTACCGCTGGCTGGAAAACCCCGCCGACCCCGCGGTCGCGGCCTGGATCAAGGCGCAGAACGCGTACACCGAGCAGGTGCTGGCGACGATGCCGGACGGCCAGGCGATGAACGCGCGCGTGCGCGAACTGGCGATCACTTCCACCACCCGCTCCGGCCCGCTGCTAGCCGGCGGCACGCTGTTCTATCTGCAGGAGACGCCGCCGCAAGCGCAGCCGCAGCTGATCGCGCAGCCGTGGCCGAACGGCACGGCGCGCGTGCTGGTGGACCTCAACGCGAACGGCGGCAACACCGCGATCACCGGCTACTGGCCCTCGCCCAGCGGCCGCTACCTCGCCTACGGCACCGCCGAGGGCGGCAGTGAGCTCACCACGATCCACGTGCTCGACGTGAAGAGCGGCAAGACCTTGCCCGACGCCCTGCCCTGGGCCGGCGGCGGCACCACGCCGCAGGGCGTGGCCTGGGATGCGGACGAAAAGGGCTTCACCTACGTGCGCTTCCCGCCGCCGCCCAAGGGCGAGGACGTGGTGCAGTTCCACGCCGCGCTGGTGCACCACGTGCTGGGCGAACCCGCCGCGAAGGACGTCGCGGTGTTCGGCAAGGATTTCTCCAAGGTGGCCGAATACCGCCTGCTGAGTTCGCCCGGCGCGAAGCAGCTCGCCGTGCTGGCGAACGTGGGCGACGGTGGGCCGGCCGAGGTGTGGTTGCGCGAAGGTGAGGCATGGAAAAAGGTGCTGGGCGACGCCGCCGACGCGCGCTTCGCCGGCTGGGTGGGCCAGCGCCTGTTCGTCGCCAGCTTCGCCGGCGCGCCGCGTGGCAAGCTGCTCGCCGTCGCCGCGAACGGCAAGGTCGGCGAGGTGCTGGGCCAGCGCGAAGGCGCGTTGCAGCGCGTGGCGCCGATCGCTGACGGTTTCCTGGTGGTGCGCAGCTGGGGCCCGGACTGGTGGGTGGAGCAGTACGACCACGCCGCGAAATTCGTGCGCCGCCTGCCGTTGCCCGCACATGGCATCGGCATCGGCGGTATCGCCGGCGAGGCGGGCCAGGCGCGCGCGCTGGTCGGCTATGGCGGCTGGACGCTGCCCTCGCGCTGGGCCGAATACGACGCCGGCACCGGCGCATTGAAGACCGTGTTCGAGGTGAAGGCCGCCGCCGACTATTCGAAGATCGATGCGCACCGCATCGACGGCGTGTCGAAGGACGGCACGAAAATTCCCGTCACCGTGCTGGCGATGAAAGGCGTAACGCCGAACGGCCAGCGGCCGACCATCCTGTACGGCTATGGCGGCTTCGACATTCCCGTGGCGCCGCATTTCGTGGGTGCCGAGCTGGCCTGGCTGGAACGCGGCGGCGTGCTCGCCTACGCGAACCTCCGTGGCGGCAACGAGAACGGCGAGCTGTGGCACGCGCAGGGCCAGAAACTGCACAAGCAGAACGTGTTCGACGACTTTCATGCGGCGGCCAAGGCGCTCGTCGCCACGCACTGGACCGACCGCACCCACCTGGGCGCGCTGGGCGGCAGCAACGGCGGCCTGCTGATGGGCACGCAGATCGTGCAGCATCCGGGCGACTACCGCGCCGTGGTGGGCATGGTCGGCATCTACGACGTGATCCGCCACGAGACCGAGTTTGCGAACGGCGCCTACAACGTGCCCGAGTACGGCACGGTGGCCGATCCCGCGCAGTTCAAGGCCACGCTCGCCTACTCGCCGTTGCAGAACGTCAAGCCGCACACCGCCTATCCCGCGGTGCTGCTCACCGCCGGCGCGAACGACCCGCGCGTGGCGCCGTGGCAGTCGCGCAAGTTCGCCGCTGCCCTGCAGAACGCCAGCAGCTCGCAGCAGCCGATCCTGCTGCTCACCCGCATGAACGCCGGCCACGGCATCGGCGCACCGTTCTCGCAGCGCGTGGGCAACACCGCGCTGATGCTGACGTTCTTCGCGCAGGAGCTGGGCTTGCCGACGGCGCCTTGACGGTATTGCCCGCCCCGTCGCGCCTGCGGCATGCTGGCGCGACGCGCGGTGCGGGGGCGCCGGCGTACCGAGGGGAAGCTCGATGAAGACTGCGATGATCTGCGCCGGTTTGCTGGCGCTGGCTTGCGCGTGGCAGGCGCGTGCTGCCGATGTGCGCGAGCAGAGCTACTCGATAGGTGCGGACGTGGACGCCCAAGGCAAGGTGACGGCGCTGCAGTTCGATGATGAGTCGGCCCCGGTCCGCAAATTGCTTACAGCGGCCGTGCAACAGTGGCAGTTCGTGCCAGCCAAGCGCGATGGCCAGCCGGTGCCGGCGCATACCTTCATTCGAGCCAGGATCAGAGCCATTCCCGATGCCCAGGGCGAATACGGTCTGCGAGTCAGCTTCGTGGGCAATGGTCCGCGCCTGGAGCGGACTGCCGCACCCAAGTATCCGAAGGACGCCGTCCGCCGACGCCAGTCGGCTTTCATGTGGCTCGACGCGACGGTGCTGCCGGACGGCAACCTCGCCGATCTCAAGGTCAGCCGCCGGTTCGACGATTGGCCGGTGGCGTCCTCGATCGAGCAGTCCGTGCTGGCGGCAGCCAGGCGGTGGCGTGCTTCTGCCGAACAGGTGGATAGCCGGCCAGTGGCCACGCATCTGCGCGTGCCCGTGACGTTTACCTTGGGCCCGGATTACTTCACCGAGGAGCAACTGAAGATCCTGCGCGCCGCCGCTCGAGACGAAGTTGCCAAGAGCACGGTCGAGGATGTTCGCCCCGGCGTGCCACTGCCTTCCGATGAGGAAGTGGCGCTGGACAGCCCGCTGCAGCCGCAGTCGGTGGCCACCATCGTCAGTGGTTCCTGATCCGCGTCGATCCGCGCGACGAGGATCGGGACGGCATCGCCGGCGACATGGGCACTGCGCGTCAGCGCACGCGGAACTCGCGCCGGTACAGCGACGGCGTGGTGTGCAGCGCGGCGCCGAAGTGCTGGCGCATGGACAGTGCCGTGCCGAAGCCGGCGCGTTCGGCGATGCGTTCGATCGGCTGCGCGGTGGTTTCCAGCAGCCGCTGCGCCAGCGCCAGCCGCTGCGTCAGCAGCCACTGGCCCACGGTGGTGCCGGTGTGCTGGCGGAAGTGGCGGGTGAAGCTGCGCCGGCTCATCGCGGCGCGCGCGGCCAGCGAGTCGAGGCTGTGCGCGGCGTCGAGGTGGCGCGCGGCCCAGTCCAGCGCCTTCGTCAGCGGCGTGTCGCGCGACGTGGCCAGCACCGGTTGCTCGATGTATTGCGCCTGGTTGCCCTGCCGGTGCGGCGGCACCACCAGGGTGCGCGCCATGCGGTTCGCCGCTTCCGCGCCCAGGCGCTGGCGCAGCACGTGCAGGCAGCAGTCGATGCCGGCGGCGGTGCCGGCCGAGGTGAGCACGTCGCCCTCGTCGATGTACAGCACGTCCGGATCGAGCCGCACCTGCGGGTAGTGCTGGGCGAAGTGCGCGGCCCAGCGCCAGTGCGTGGTGGCGCGGCGGCCGTCGAGCAGGCCGGCCTCGGCCAGCACGAAGGCGCCCACGCACAAGCCAACGATCAGCGCGCCGCGCGCGTGCGCCCGCCGCAGCGCGGCCAGCAGTGGCGCGGGCGGCGCTGCGTGCGGATCGCGCCACGACGGCACCACCACGATGTCGGCCCAGGCCAGCGCGCGCAGGCTGTGTTTGGCCACGATGCCGAAACCGGCCTGGCTGCGCAGTTCGCCCGGCTCGGCTGCGCACACGCGCAGTTCGAACGGCGGCGCCGCGCCGTCGGAGGTTTCGCCGAACACCGCACACGGCACCGACAGGTGGAATGGCCGGATGCCGTCGAACGCCACCACCGCCACGCGCTGCCTCGCCGCCATGTGGATACCTTCCGCCAGTGTGGCCCGATTCTAATCCTAATTGGCATTCGGGCCACTGCCGCCGGATCGAGCGGGCGCGGATCATGGCGGCACCGGGACGAACCGTTCCACATCGCCGAGGCATGCCGCCATGACCCAGACCCAAACTTCCCGCCGCGCCCTCGTCGTGGTCGACGTGCAGAACGAATACGAGAGCGGCGGCCTGCGCATCGCGTATCCGCCGGTCGCCGATTCGTTGCGCCGTATCGGTGAAGCGATGGACGCCGCCCATGCCGCCGGCATCCCGGTGGTCGTGGTGCAGCAGATGGCACCCGCCGACGCCCCGCTGTTTGCCGAAGGCACGCATGGCTGGCAATTGCACGAGGTGGTCGCTGGCCGGCCGCGCCAGCACTTCGTGCAGAAGAAGCTGCCCAGCGCGTTCGCGGGCACCGATCTCGCCGCGTGGCTGGTCGCGCACGGCATCGACACGCTCGCCGTGGCCGGCTACATGACCCACAACTGCAACGACACCACGATCAAGCACGCCTTCGATGCGGGGCTGGCGGTGGAATTCCTGATGGATGCCTCCGGCAGCGTGCCCTACGCGAACCGTGCCGGCAGCGCCACGGCGGAGGAGATCCACCGCGTGTTCGCGGTGGTGGAGCAGTCGCGCTACGCCGCGGTGATGACGACCGACGAATGGATCGGCCACCTCGCCGCAGGCACCGTACCGGAGCGCGACACCATCCACGCTTCGCACCAGCGGGCGCTGGCGCAGCTGGCCGTGGCGGCCTGAGGCGGGGAAGCGGAGATCGCAGGCTCGGCAGGCGCTAAGCTGTGCGTCTTTCCGCCGCGATCTCCACCATGTCCGAGCTGCTCCCCGCCATCGAACACGAAACCGCCGCCAGCCCCCGCTACAGCGTGATCTGGCTGCACGGCCTGGGCGCAGATGGCCACGACTTCGCGCCTATCGTGCCGGAGCTGGTGGCGGTGGACTGGCCGGCGCTGCGTTTCGTGTTTCCGCATGCGCCGGTGCGGCCGGTGACGGTGAACGGCGGCATGCCGATGCGCGCCTGGTACGACATCGTCGGCTTCGACTTGCTGGCGCAGCAGGACGAGGCGGGCATCCGCGCCTCGATCGCCGCCACCGAGGCGCTGATCGCGCGCGAGAACGCGCGTGGCGTGCCCGACGAGCGGATCTTCCTCGCCGGCTTCTCGCAGGGCGGCGCGATCGCGCTGGCCGCGGGTTTGCGCCATGCATCGCGGTTGGCTGGCATCGTGGCGCTGTCCACCTACCTGCCGATCGCCGACACGCTGGCCGCCGAGCGCAGCGCGGCGAACGCGGACGTGGGGATCTTCCAGGCGCACGGCAGCTTCGATCCGGTGGTGGTGCCGCTGCGCGGCAGTGCCAGCCGCGACCTGCTGCAAGGCCTGGGCTATCGCGTGGACTGGCACAGCTACCCGATGGCGCACGCGGTCTGCGCCGAGGAAATCGCCGACCTGCGCCGCTGGCTGGGCGCCAGATTGAGCTGAACTGGCGCGACGCTGCGGCATACTGCGCGCATGCGCGAACCCCTCTTTCGCCACCCCGACGAACCCAGCCCGCTGCCGGACTTCTGCAGCCTGCCGGTGCTGTTCACCCTGCTGGTGACCGGCGCGCTGGCTGCCACCGTGGTGTGGCTGGCCGCGGGCGACCATCGCGATCTCTCCGGCTACAGCGTGGGCATCCTGTTCGTGACCTGGCTGGCGCTGGTGATCGGCGTGGTGCTGTGCCTGCTGCGCACGTGGCTGCAACGGCTGCCGGGACACCTGCCCTACCTTGCCGCGTGGTTGCTGATGATGCCGATCGTGGGCGCGGCGAGCTGGATGGCGCACGGGCTGGACGAGGCGCTCCAGATGGGCCTGCTGCGCGACGACGCGGCGGCCTTCGTGCGCGACAACGTGCTGATCGCGGCCCTGCTCGGCGCGGCGATCCTGCGCTACTTCTACGTGGCCGCGCAGTGGCGGCTGCGCCTCGCCGCGGTGAGCCGGGCGCAGGTGGAGGCGTTGCAGGCGCGCATCCGCCCGCACTTCCTGTTCAACAGCATGAACACCGTGGCGGCGCTGATCCCGCTCGACCCGGCAGCGGCCGAGCGCACGGTGGAGGACCTGGCCGAGCTGTTCCGCGCCGCACTGGGCCAGCACGAGGGCCTGGACGAACGGGGCGACGGCACGTTGGGCGAGGAACTGGCCCTGCTCGACCGCTACCTCGCGATCGAGCAGCTGCGCCTGGGCGAACGCCTGCGCGTCGAGCGCGCACTGGACGACCTGCCGCAGGCGTTCCCGCTGCCGCGCCTGCTGTTGCAGCCGCTGGTGGAGAACGCGGTGCGCCACGGCATCCAGCCGCTGCGCGAAGGCGGCACGGTGACGTTGCGCGGGCGGCGCGACGGCGCAGCCATCGTGATCGAGATCGCCAACCCGTTGTCGTCCGCGCCCGCCCGCAGCGGCAACGGCCATGGCCTGGACAACGTGCGCCGGCGCGTGGCGTTCCGCTACGGCCCGCGCGCCGCGGTGCAGGCGGGGGCGCAGGGCGAGCGCTACGTGGTGAGCCTGCGGCTGCCGTTCGAGACGAAGGGGAATGACGATGCGCGTGCTGATCGTCGATGACGAACCGCTGGCGCGCATGCGCCTCGCCACGCTGCTGGGCGAGTGCGAAGGCGCCGAGCTGGCCGGCAGCGTGGGCGACGGCGAGGCCGCGCTTGCCGCGCTCGCCGAACTGCAGCCCGACCTGCTGCTGCTCGACATCAACATGCCCGGCCTCGACGGCCTGGCGCTGGCCGCGCGGCTGGCCGGACGCGCGCGGCCGCAGGTGGTGTTCTGCACCGCCTACGAGAACCACGCGCTGCATGCCTTCGAGCTGGACGCGGTGGATTACCTGCTGAAGCCGGTGCGGCTGGAACGCCTGCGCGGGGCGCTGCAGCGCGCGCGCAAGCGACTGGCGGACGCGCCGCGTGCCGCCACCGCGTGGCTGCATGCGCGCGTGCGCGACGAGCAGGTGCGCGTGGCGCTGGACGAGGTGATCTGCCTGCTCGCCGAGGAGAAGTACGTGTGCGTGCGGCACACCGGCGGCGAGCTGCTGATCGACGAATCGCTGCGCCAGCTGGAGGAGGCCTACCCCGAGCAGCTGATCCGCCTGCACCGCAACTGCCTGGTGCCGCCCGCCCGCCTGCTGGGCCTGAAACCGCTGTCCGACGGCCGCGTGCTGGCGCGCCTCGCCGGCACCGACTTCAGCCCCGAGGTGAGCCGGCGCAACCTGCCGGCGCTGCGCAAGCTGCTCAGGATGGGGTGAACGCTGGTTGAGCGGCGCGTCGATTCGTCGCTGCCTGCGCAGCCATCGCTGCATCGGCGACAATGGTGCACAAGCCAGACCGTGGAGCCCGCATGACCCCGAACACCTTGCGCATCGCCACCCGCAAGAGCGCGCTCGCGCTGTGGCAGGCCGAGCACGTCGCGGCGCTGCTGCGCGCGGCGCATCCGGGACTGGCGGTGGAGCTGGTGCCGCTGTCCACCCGCGGCGACGAGATCCTCGACCAGCCGCTGGCGACGATCGGCGGCAAGGGGCTGTTCCTCAAGGAGCTGGAGGTGGCGATGCTGGAAGGCCGCGCCGACCTCGCCGTGCATTCGCTGAAGGATGTGCCGGCGGAGCTGGAGCCGGGTTTCGCGCTGCCGGCGATCCTGCCGCGCGCGGATGCGGCGGATGCCTTCGTCAGCAACGACTGTGCCGACGTCGCCGCCTTACCGCTGGGTGCGAAGGTGGGCACGTCCTCGCTGCGCCGGCAGGCGCAGCTGCGCGCGCTGCGGCCGGACCTGGAACTGCTGGATTTGCGCGGCAACGTGGGCACGCGGCTGGCGAAGCTGGATGCCGGCCGTTACGACGCGATCGTGCTGGCTTGCGCGGGGCTGGAGCGGCTGGGCCTGGCCGCGCGCATCCGCAGCCGGCTGGCTGCGCCGGACTGGCTGCCGGCACCGGGGCAGGCGGCGATCGCGATCGAGGCGCGCGCCGACCAGCCGGCCACGCTGGCCCTGCTCGCGGTGCTGGACGACGCCGACACGCGGCAGGAGGTCGGCGCCGAGCGCGCGATGAACCAGGCGCTGGGCGGCAGCTGCACGGTGCCGGTGGGCGCATGGTGCACGCTCACCGAACGCGGCCTGCACCTGCGCGGACTGGTGGGCGACGCGGCCAGCGGCCGCCTGCTGCACGCGCAGGCGGACGGCGAGGATGCCGAGGCGCTGGGCCGCGCGGTGGCCGCGGCGCTGTTCGCGCAGGGCGCCGCGGAGTTCCTGGGCGCATAGACACCGAAACGAAAATGGCCCCCGCCGAAGGCGGGGGCCGTCGATGCTTCCCGAATCCCAACCCTCAGAAGTTGTAGACCAGGTTGGTGGTGGTCAGCGTGTCGGTCTTCCGGATGCCGGGCAGCACGTCGCTGTTGCGGCGCACCTGGAAGCCCACCTTCAGCGCCAGCTTCTTGGTCATGCTGACGGCGAGGCCGGCATCGTTCTGCAGGTAGGTGTTCTTGGAGCCCGCTTCCGTCAGGAACGTGTCCTCGAACGAGGTATTGTCGGTGAGGCGGAACTTGTAGTTGACCAGGCCGCGGGCCACCACCTCGTGCTGCACCGTCTGCCGCTCCTTGGTGATGACGCCGGCGGTGTCCACGGTGAGGTCGGCCGGGCGGTACTTCTTGTAACCGGGACCGATTTCGAACGACAGCTCGTTGCGGGCGTCCTTCAGCGCAATGTAGCCGTAGCCCAGCGAGACCACGCCCTGCCACAGGTTGGCGCCGAACTGGTCGTGGTCGTAGCGGCCCGCGCCCACGATGTAGCTGCGCGGATCGAGCTTGTAGCCGACCGAGGCGCCGCCGTCGTAGCGGTTGGCGGTGGTGTTGAATTCGTTGATGGTGTTGCCGTTCTGGTCGATCACCTTCTGCTGCACCTTGGTGCGCAGCACGTCGAGGAAGAAGCTGTTCTTCCACTGCTCGTTTTCCTGGCTCAGGCCGAGCTTGGCGTTGACGTTCTGCGAACGGGTGTTGCCGGTGGCGGAGGCGAAGCCGAATTCGCCCGAACCGCTCCAGCCGCCGTTGTTGTTGGCGCTGTTGGCGTCTTGCGCCTGCGCGCCGAAGCTCGCGCATGCCGCCAGCAGCAGGGCGGCCATCAGGGTCTTGTTCATGGGTGGATATCCGTTTCGTTAAGCAATTGTAAGTGGCACACCTTAACGCAACGGCTTGAATTTTCAATGAACACGAGCCGATCAGGCCGCTTTTGCACCCACCGCATCGGCCAGCGCACCCTCGTACAGCCAGCGTTCCAGCAATTGGCCCAGCAGGCAGCCGGGCGCGGCGAGCGCGGCTGCGAGCAGGTTGCCGGAAGCGCCGCCCAGCAGCAGGGCCGTGCAGGGCAGTGCGTAGCTCAGCAGCGAGGCGACCAGGCGCACGGGGAAGCGGCCGCGGTTCGCCGCGTCCTCGCCGGCGGCGGTTTCAGGCTCGCGCAGCGATTGCCACAGCCCGCTTTCCAGCAGGCCCTGGCCGAGCGCCAGCGCCAGCAGCAGCAGAACCCACAGGTAGGCGCCGCGGCCGCCAATGAACTCGTCTTGCGCCAGCACGCTCAGCCACAGCCAGAGGCCGCCGATGTAGGCCGCGATGGTGATGCGGCAGGCCGGCAGCAGGGCGGTCGCGCGTTGCAGCGTGGGCGGCAGGCGGGCGCGGTCGTCGTGGGTGGCCAGCAGCAGACTGACCAGGCTGCACAGCATCAGCGCCGTGCCGGCCAGTCGGGTCACCCAGAAGCTGTTGTCGCCATGCGCCAGGCCTGCCACCGCCAGCACCGGCAACCAGGTCGCCAGGGCCATCAGTGCGGAACGCGTGGGGCGGTGGCCCGGCCGCGGCAGCCAGCCGTGCCAGCTGGCCAGCCCGGGTATCCGCAGGCAGGCCAGCAGCAGGCCGCTGCCTGCCAGCACGGCGCCCAGCCCCAGCGGGATCAGGGTGCCGCTGCGGCCCGGCGGGCTCAGCCCCAGCAACAGCGACAGGCCCAGCCACAGCCAGATCCCGTAACCGGTGGTCGCCAGCACCTGCAGCAGTGCCGCGGCGCGGTGCGGGCGGGCGGTCGACGTGGCCGCCGCTGTATCGGCCGCGATCGCATCGGGCCACTCGCGGGTGGACTGCATGGAGGATTCCGTCGGGGAAGGCGGGGTTGCAAGCTTAAGCCAGCCGTCACGGATGCGGGTTAGCCAAACGTTCGGCAGGCTTGCGGGCGCCGGCGGGCGTACCCATGCTAGGAGGCTCACGCACCTTGCCGCGACCGCCGAGCCCGCCATGGACCGCTACGAACGCATCCTCACCCTGCATCGCCTGCTGAAGTCGGCGCACTACCCGGTGCCGCTGCCCAAGCTGATGGACGAGCTGGAGTGCTCGCGCGCCACGCTGTACCGCGACGTGGCCTTCCTGCGCGACGCGCTGGGCGCGCCGATCGAGAGTGCGGGCGGCGAGCACGCCGCGTTCCGCTACGAGCTGGGCGAGGGTGAGCGTTTCGAGTTGCCGGGTCTGTGGCTCACCTCCGACGAACTGGCGGCGCTGCTGGCGCTGAACGAGCTGATCGGCCGCAGCGGCCCGGGTGTGCTGTCCGGCGCACTGGCGCCGTTCAAGTCGCGCATCGAGCACCTGCTGTCCGACCGCGGCAGCGGCAAGGCGTTGCCGGTCGAGCGCATCCGGGTGATCCCGTGGGGCGCGCGCAAGCTCGACCAGCAGGCGTTCCGCATCGTGGCCGGCGCGGTGCTGGAACGGAAGCAGCTGCGCTTCCGCTACCGCGCGCGCACCACCGGCGCGGACAGCCGCCGCACCGTCTCGCCGCAACGCCTCACGCATTACCGCGACAACTGGTATCTCGACGTGTGGGACCACGACCGCGAGGCGCTGCGCAGCTTCGCGGTGGACCGCATCGCCGAGGCGCAGGCGCTGGACGCGTCCGCGCGCGACTTGCCCGAGGCCGAGCTGGACCAGGCGCTGGCCTCCAGCTACGGCATCTTCGCCGGCCAGCCCAAGGCCTGGGCCACCATCCGCTTCTCCTCGCACGCCGCGCGCTGGGTGGCCGACGAGCACTGGCATTCGCAGCAGAAGGGCGAGTGGCTGGGCGACGGCCGCTACGAGCTGCAGCTGCCATATTCCAATTCCAAGGAATTGTTGATGGACGTGCTCAAGTACGGCCCGGACGCTGAAGTGATCGCGCCGCTGTCGCTGCGCGAGGAGATGAAGATCCTGCTGCAGCTGGCGCAGGGCGCGTACCAGGCGCCGCCGCGGTAGGAGTGGTGTAGGAGTGGCTTCAGCCGCGATTCGTGTGCCCGGTCGCGGCTGAAGCCGCTCCTACGCTGACGTGGAAGGTGCCGCATAGCTGAGCTCGCCGTTCTCGATGTGCGCCGCCGAGGTCCACGGGTGCACCACGCTGTGATGCAGGTCGAGGATGTGCACCACCTCGATGCCGCGCTGCTTCAGCACGTCGGCGATGATCGAGCGGTGGCAGCGCCACCACACCGCTTCGGCGCACATCATGGCCGTGCGCTGGCGCGCGGCGAAGGCCAGCATGGCGGCCAACCCCTCCGCGAATTCCGCGCTGGAGAGGTGGTCGGCGTAGCCGCGGAACGCGGCATTGCGCCAGGCGGTGTTCGGCGAATCCGGTTGTACCCGGCGTCGCCCGCCCAGTTCTGGAAACCATTGGTAGCCGATGCCGTGTGCCGGCAGGCTCGCGGCAAGCGCATCGCGCGCGAACTGCGGCCAGCGCCGCGAGCCGGGGAAGCGGCGCACGTCGGCGATCGCCTCGATGCGGTAGGCCGCGAGCAGGGCGAGGAATTCCTCCAGCGTGCGGGTGGAGTGGCCGATCGTCCAGATCGTGGCGGGTGCGGCGGCGTTCACGCGATCTTCGAGAGCGCCTTGCCCTTGTGCATGGCGACGTGGTCGGTCTTGTCGCTCTTGATCTCGTATTGCGGATCATCCGGGCTGCAGTGGCGCGGGTGGCCCTTGTACAGCGTGTCGACCGTATGGACCTTGATGATGTGGCCGGTGACGTAGCCGGCCTCGGAATTCCAGCGCACGTGGTCGCCGACGCGGAACTGCTGGCTCATGGTGGTTGTCTCTGTAGCCTGACGATGCCGCCCATGTTCGCACTGTCCGCGTGCAGCGACTGCAAACGGCAGGCGGGCGGGCTAGGATGGGCATACCTACAGGAGAAAGCCATGCAAAGCGGCAATCCCGCCCTCAACAAGAACACCTTCCTCGACGCGGCCAGCGGCGCGGTATTCCAGCACGACGGCAACGCCATGACGCTCAACGGCACGGTCAACAAGACCGGCCTGCTGCTGGTGCTGGTGGTGGTCGGCGCGATGTTCAGCTGGAGCCGCTTCCACGGCGCCGAGAGCCTGCCCGCGCTGGGGCCGCTGGTGCTCGGCGGTGCGCTGGTCGGTTTCGTGCTGGCCATGGTCACCGCGTTCAAGAAGACCTGGGCGCCGGTCACCGCGCCGCTGTACGCGCTGGCCGAGGGCGTGTTCGTGGGCGCGCTGTCGGCGATCTTCGAGATGCGCTACCCCGGCATCGTGATGCAGGCGGTGGGGCTGACCTTCGGCACCATGGCGGCGATGCTGCTGGCCTACCGCAGCGGGCTGATCCGCGCCACCGACAAGTTCAAGCTCGGCGTGGTCGCCGCCACCGGCGGCATCCTGCTGGTCTACCTCGCCAGCTTCGTGATGGGTTTCTTCGGCCACTCCTTCGGCTTCATCACCGGCAGCAGCACCATCGGCATCCTGTTCAGCCTCGCCGTGGTGGTGATCGCGGCGCTGAACCTGATCCTCGACTTCGACATGATCGAGCAGGGCGTGGGCGCCGGCGCGCCGAAGTACATGGAGTGGTACGGCGCGTTCGCGCTGGTGGTGACTCTGGTGTGGCTATACCTGGAGATGCTGCGCCTGCTGTCGAAGCTGCAGTCGCGCAACTGAGTACGCCGCGCCTGCACGGTTGACGAAACGCCCGCGCCCGCGGGCGTTTCGCTGTCTGCGGCCGGTAATCGCGTATCGGCTAAGCTGCGGCCAGCCCGGTCGCAAGGATACGCATGAGCCAGTTCGCCCTGTTCGGTCAGCGTCGTTTCGCGCCGTTCTTCTGGACGCAGGCGCTGGCGGCGTTCAACGACAACGCGTTCCGCAATGCGTTGCTGGTGCTGGTGGCGTTTCAGCTGGGGCTGGATGACCGCGCGGCCTCGCTCTACACCAACCTCGCGCCGGCGCTGTTCATCCTGCCGTTCTTCCTGTTCTCCGCCTCGGCGGGGCAGCTCGCCGAGAAATTCGAAAAGACCCGCATCATCCGCTGGGTGAAGCTGTTCGAGATCGCCGCGATGGCGGTCGCGGCGGCGGGCTTCATCACGCATCACGTCAGCCTGCTGCTGGTGGTGCTGTTCATGATGGGCCTGCACTCCACCGTGTTCGGGCCGATCAAGTACGCGATCCTGCCGCAGGCGCTGAAGCCCGCCGAGCTGGTGGGCGGCAACGGCCTGGTGGAGATGGGCACGCAGTTGGCGATCCTGCTCGGCATGATCGCGGGCACCACCTCGATGGGCGTGGCCGGGCCGTGGCTGGCGGCGGCCATCACGATAGGCGTGGCGGTGATCGGTTACCTCATCTGTCGCGCGATTCCGCCGGCGCCGGCCACCGCGCCGGACCTGAAGGTCAACTGGAACCCGTTCGGCGAGACCGCGCGCGTCGTCGGCATCACCCACGCCGACCGTGCGGTGTGGAATGCGGTGCTGGGCATCTCCTGGTTCTGGTTCTTCGGCACCGTGTTGATCGCGCAGCTGCCGATCTACACGCGCGAGACGCTGGGCGGCGACAACACGGTCTACACCCTGGTGCTGACGCTGTTCTCGATCGGCAGCGGGCTGGGCGCGCTGGCCTGCGAGAAGCTCTCCGGCAAACGGGTGGAGATCGGCCTGGTGCCGCTGGGCGCATTCGGGCTCACCGTGTTCGGCGTGGACCTGTACTTCGCGCGGCACGGCCTCGCGTCGGTGCGCGGGCTGGACTGGCTGGGCTTCCTGCACGGCGCGGGCAGCTGGCGCGTGGTGCTCGACCTCACCCTGATCGGCGCCTTCGCCGGCCTCTACGTGGTGCCGCTGTTCGCGTTCGTGCAGGCGCGCGCGCCGCGCGACAAGCTCTCGCGCATCATCGCCGGCAACAACATCATGAACGCCGTGCTGATCGTGGCGGCGGCCGGCTTCGGCCTGGGCCTGGGCGCGCTGGGGCTGGACGCGGTGCAGATCTTCCTCGCCGCCGCGCTGCTCAACGTGCTGGTGGCGGCGTACATCTTCACCCTGGTGCCGGAGTTCATCCTGCGCTTCGTCACCTGGCTGCTCACCCGCACGCTGTACCGGGTGCGCGCGGATGGCCTGCAGCACATTCCGGAGGAAGGCCCGGCGCTGCTGGTGTGCAACCACGTGAGCTACGTCGATCCGCTGCTGCTGATGGCGAACCTGCGCCGGCCTGCACGCTTCGTGATGTATTACCGGATCTTCAACGTCCCGCTGCTGCGTTTCCTGTTCAGGACGGCAAAGGCGATACCCATCGCCGGGCAGAAGGAAGACCCGGCGGTGCTGCAGCAGGCGTATGACGCCATCGACGCCGCGCTGGCCGACGGCGAACTGGTGTGCATCTTCCCCGAGGGCGCGCTCACCCGCGACGGCACGATCGCGCCGTTCCGTCCCGGTCTGGAAAAGATCCTCGCGCGCCGCCCGGTGCCGGTGCTGCCGATGGCGCTGCGCGGGCTGTGGGGCAGCATGTGGAGCCGGCGCGATTCCGCGCTGCATCGCGCGCGTTTGCCGCGACGTTTCCGTGCAAGGGTGGAACTGGTGGTGGATGCGCCGTTGCCGCCGGAGCGCGTCAGCGCCGCGGCGCTGGAAGCGCGCGTGCGCGAGTTGCGCGGCGAGCTGGCGTAGGCCGTCTCGACGGGCGTAGGAGCGGCCGATGGCCTCAGCGCAACCAGCCGCCGATCACGATCAACGCCACCACGCTGAGCCAGGCCAGCAGGGCGCGCAGCAGCGCGCTGCGCAGGCGTCGCAGCTCGACGAGCGGATCGCTGCGTTCCTCGGCGTAGCCTTCGCCGCCCTCGATGTCGACCTGGATGTCCGCGCGCGCGGCGGCGCCGAGGAAACCCGGGCCCTCGTTGAGCCAGCTGTTCGGCAGGGCCTGCTGGTGCCAGCGGCGCCAGGCGCCGATCACCGCGTCCCAGTGGCCGACCAGGGCCAGCGTGAACACCAGCAGCTGGGCGGGAATCCAGTCCAGCGCGTTCGCGAAACGGCGTGCGGTGCCGCGCGCCTCGGCGTCCAGCCGCAACGTGTCGTCGTGGCCCAGCGCGCGCGTCAGCCGGTACAACAACGCGCCCAGCGGACCGAGCAGGAAGAACCAGAACAGCACGCCGAAGCGCCGGCGCAGCGCGGCGTAGGCGGTGGCTTCGCCCAGTTCGGTGGCGTGCCACGCCACATGTTCGCCATCCTCGCCCAGCGCCTGCGCGGCGGCTTCGCGGCCGGCGCCGTCCGGCGCGGCGAGGATCGCCTCCAGGTCGGCCTCGAACGCGTGCGGGCCGAAGCAGAACAGCAGCACCGCCAGCGCGAACAGCAGCTGCAGCAGGTCGGCCAGCGGCGGCAGGCCCAGCAGCCAGGTCGCCAGCGCGCACAGCACCAGCGGCAGCAGCAGCGCCAGCACCACGCGACCCGTGCCGCTGGTGTCGCCCAGTTGCGCCACCCAGCGGCGGAAGCCGGCGTCGTTGCGCCAGTGCGCGAGGCGCGGCTGCCAGTGCAGCAGGCCGAGGGCAATCAGGGCGACGAGCAGACGTATGGCCATGCGCTTCTCCGGGGGAACCGCCGCATTGTAAGCGAGCCTTTCGCGCGTCACATGACGCACGAGGCGCGGCTCAAGCGTGTACGGCGCGCGCCGCGAGCAGCGCGTCGAGCTCCAGGCCCGCGCGCTCGCGCAGCCAGTGTTCGAGCAGGCGGTAGGACACCGACAGCGGCGTGGAGGGCAGGAAGCTGCCGTCGGCGATGCCGTCGGCGATCTGCCGCGGGGTGAACCAGCGCGCGTCTTCCAGCTCGCGGTCGCGCAGGCGGATCGCGGGATCGCGGGCCACGGCGGTGAAGCCCACCATCAGCGAGGCCGGCATCGGCCAGGGCTGCGAGGAGTGGTAGCGCACCTCGCCCACCAGCACGCCGGATTCCTCCATCACCTCGCGACGCACCGCATCCTCCAGCGCCTCGCCCGGCTCGATGAAGCCGGCCAGCGTGGAATAGCGCCCGGGCGGCCAGCTCGCCTGGCGGCCGAGCAGGCAGGCACCCTCGTGTTCCACGATCACGATGATCGCGGCGTCGGTGCGCGGGAAATGCATGCGGTCGCAGGCGGCGCTCGTGCAGTGCATGCGGTGGCCGGCGGAGACGATGACGAGCGGCGCGCCGCAGTGCGCGCAATGCCGCGTCTCGCGCTGCCAGTGCGCCAGGCCCTTGGCGTAGGCGAACAGGCCGGCCTCGTCGGCGCACAGCAGCAGGCCGGCTTCGCGCAGGCTGGCGCGGCGCGCGACCAGGCTCGCTTCCAGTGCGCCGGCGTGCGCGTCGTCCGCCAGCGCCAGCAGGAAATGCGGGCGGTCCTCGGCGATGCCGAGCAGCCAGGCCGGCGCATCGGCGCACAGCTGTCGGCGCTCGACGGCATCCAGCCAGCGCAGCGCGTCGCGGTCGGCGTGCAGGAAGGCGCGGCCTGCCGCGTCGAGCAGCAGGAAGCGCGCATCGGGCGCGACGGCCTGCGCGGCGACCCATGCCGCGTCGTCGCGGCGTTCGGCCATGCGGTCGAGGATCAGGCTGAGTCCGGCGAAGGTGTTGCCCTGCGTCGTCGCGCCCATGTTCAGGCGGAGAACGAGGAGCCGCAGCCGCAGGTGGTCTTCGCGTTCGGATTGCGTATCACGAACTGCGCACCGCCCAGGTTCTCGCTGTAGTCGATCTCGGCGCCGGTGAGGTATTGCAGCGACAGCGGATCGCACAGCAGGGTCACGCCCTCGCGTTCCAGTGCGAAGTCGTCCTCGGCCTGGGCCTCGTCGAAGGTGAAGCCGTACTGGAAGCCCGAGCAGCCGCCGCCGGAGATGTACACGCGCAGCTTCAGCGCGGGATTGCCCTCCTCAGCGATCAGCTCGTGCACCTTGCGCGCGGCGGCCTCGGTGAACTGCAGCGGCGCGCCGCTGCTGCGGTAGTCGGGAACGACGGGAAGCTGGAGGACGGTATCCATGGCACTCAGATGGGGGCGCGGGCGGGCGCTACAAGCATACTTCGCCTGCCTTGCGCTGGCATGACCGTCGTGCGGCTACGGCAGGCGATCAGCTCTGCATCTTGCTTTGCAGGTAGCGTTCCGCGCCGATGTCCTTGACCAGGCTCTGCTGGGTCTCCAGCCAGTCGATATGTTCTTCCTCGTCGTGCAGGATGCCCTTGAACAGGTCGCGGCTGACGTAGTCGGCGATGCCCTCGCTGTGCGCGATCGCCGCGCGCAAGTCCTTGGTGGCAGCCAGTTCCAAGTCGAGGTCGCCCTGGATGCACTCCAGCACGTTCTCGCCGATGCGCAGCTTGCCCAGGTGCTGCAGGTTCGGCAGGCCGTCGAGGAACAGGATGCGCTCGATCAGGCGATCGGCGTGCTTCATCTCTTCGATCGATTCCTTGTACTCGTGCTCGGCCAGCTCCGCGTAGCCCCAGTCCTTGAACATGCGGTAATGCAGGAAGTACTGGTTGATCGCGGTCAGCTCGTTGTAGAGCACCTTGTTGAGGAATTCGATGACCTTGGCGTCGCCCTTCATGGCCGCTCTCCGTTCGCTGGGGATGCGACGACTATACGAACTCCGCCGTCAGGCGGGCGTAACGCGAATGGCAATGGTTTGCGCGTGGGAACGCGCGGACGGCTCAGGCGGCCGCGACGAAGGCGGGCAGCGCCACCACGGATTCGTGCTGCTCGATCGCCTGCGCAAGGCAGGCGCGCGCCTCGGGTTCGCAGCAGCCGCAGCAGTCCGAGCAGCCGGTGCGCGCCTGCAGCTGCGCGAACGTGCGCACGCCGTCGGCGACTTCGCGGCGGATGTCGTGGTCGGTGACGGCGTTGCACAGGCAGATGTACATGCCGCGCATAAGAACGCAAATGCGAATGATTGTCAACTATGCAAATGGCGCGAGCGTTTCGCCGTTCAGGCGGCGCGCCAGCCATGCCGGGGTTCGTCCGGCGTGGGATCGCCGTCCTCGCGTGGCGGCGCGTTGCCCAGTTCGACCCGGCACAGGCCTTCCACCAGCGGCGCGAAATGGCGCAGCGCGCGCTCGTACACCTGCCGCTTGAAGTTCACCACGTGGGCGGCCGGGTACCAGAAATCCACCCAGCGCCAGATGTCGAACTCGGGCTTGTCGCACGCATCCAGCCGCAGCGAGGCCTCGTCGCTGACCAGCTTGAGCAGGAACCAGACCTGCTTCTGGCCGATGCAGGTGGGATGCTGGTGGTGGCGCACGTAGCGCTGCGGCAGCTTGTAGCGCAGCCAGCCGCGGGTGGCTGCCACCACCTCGACATGCTCGGGCGCCAGGCCGGTTTCCTCTTCCAGCTCGCGGTACATCGCTTCCAGCGGCGTCTCGTCGCTGCGCATGCCGCCCTGCGGAAACTGCCAGCCGTCGCGGTTGATGCGGCGCGCCCAGAACAGGCGACCGTCCGCGTTCAGCAGCACGATGCCCACATTCGGACGGTAGCCATCGACGTCGATCATCTCGTCATCCTCGGGCCGTGCCACGCACCGGCAATAGCCGACGCGCGCAAGGCGATGACCCGATTCAACCATGCAGGCCGTAGCGCGGCAAGCCGGAAAACTTGAACCGTAGCGTGCCCGCCATTAAACTGCCGCGCCCCGCCTTCGGCATCACAAACGATCCGGCGCGGCGGATTCCCCATGGCTATGTAGCTCAGCCGGTTAGAGCACAGCACTCATAATGCTGGGGTCGGTGGTTCGAGTCCACCCATAGCCACCAGTCCTGTCTAAGTAACTGACACGACTTGTCTTCGTAGCGTTTCTGCACCGTTTTGGCCAAGTGCTACAGCGAGTGCTACATCAAGTGCTACACCGAAGAGGAAAAGTCTTCATCTCCCGTATCGTTGTTCCTCGTGATCTTCGGGGCCTCTTGGGCCGTGCGGAGATCACCCGAAGTCTGCGGACAACCGACTTACGCGAAGCCAGGCGCAAGAACTTGCTTTGGGAGCCTCATATCGGCACCCTGCACAGCCGTTTGCGAAGATACGGCCGTTGGATGAAGCAAGAAGAACTGGAAGCGCTGACGCAGCGCTACCTCATGGCATCCTTTGATGAGATCGAAGGCCGTCTGGCGTTGGATTGGAGTCCCGGTGGATTGGAGGAGTACTCCTTCCAGCTCAACGAGCGCTGTCATGACCTAGCGGGATCTCTCGCCGAAGCTGATCTGTCCTCGGTGATTGAGCTGGCACAGGAGATGGCGCCCGGCGCTGACCCTCTGAAGACTCGAATCCTTGCGAGGCGTCTGCTTGAGGTTCAGCTGATCGCATCCAAGGCGGAGCTGAGGGCAGTCTGTGGTGAGCCGTTGAAACGGCCCAGGGCGTCAGTGGAGCGCGTCAAGGCGGTCCCCGAAGTGGTCCCCAAGGTCACCCCGAGGGTGTCAGAGATCGCCGTGCTGTACTCGGAGGAGCGATCGGCTCAGGGTCGTTGGGCCGCAAAGACGGCCGCACAAGGACGGACCATCTTTCATCTCATAGCCAGCCTGCTGGAAGATCCGCAGATCGGGGATGTGACCAAGGCAGATATTCGCAAGCTGGGCCTGAATATCGCCAAGTTGCCTGTGAACATGACTAAGAGGTATCGCGGACTCACTCCAGCACAAGTATTGGAGAAGGTCGGTGACGACCCGGCTGTAGCGCGTCTGGAGCCGCGCAGTGTGAATAAAAACTACCAGCATGTTCGCACGCTGTTTGCATGGGCTACCGAGCACGATTACATCACCCAGAATCCTGCCTCGGTGCTGCATGACGTGGAAGAAGGTCGTGCGCAGGATGCCCGGAAGGTTTTCGAGGATGCCGACATCACGGCACTCTTTGTCGAAGTGGGCAAAAAGGCGAGGGAGTCTTACGGGATATGGATTCCGCGCATCATGGAGCCGACGCAGAACCGAGAACAGCGCGAACATCTTCCGATTGATCGTTGCCTCGGAGTTCCTCGGTCTTCGGTGCGCTGCGCGTTCACCGCGCAGATCCTCGATGATGGCGTCCACGGAGGCTTGATTGATTCGCGTCACGGGGAGGCTTGGCCCGAGGATGCGCTGAATGTCCTTAAGCTGCCCCGCGTAAGTGGCTCGGCTCGGTGAATCAGTCCACCCGTGCCTGCTGCGTCCCCACGGGAGACGGTCTTGGAGCGCTTGATCGCAGGCCTGCTTGAGGGTCATTGGCAACGACGCGGAGGGCAGGGGAATCGCCGGACGCGAGCGTGGCACCCTGCCGCGGATCAGTTCGACGAGAGCCGTGTGTGGGATGTCTCTGTCGGCTCTCAGCGCATCAAGGGTCAGCTGCTCTCGCGCTTGGGCAAGCGCGCGGTCGCGAACACCAGAGGACAGGCGTGCTCGCCGATTTCCCACCTGGACGTCGATCATGTAGTAGCGCCGGTCAAGCTGGCCCGGCTGTGGCGCTCGTCCTTTCAGCCTCAGTGCCACGGTGCCCCCTCCCAGTAGCTCGGCCGCACCGCGCTATGCGCTGCAACGGACGCTCATTGAACGGGAGGCAGTCGCGAGTTGCTATGTCTTGAGCAACTAACCCGCTGTCGGGATCTCGATGGGGGTACGGGGGGAATTTCGGCGCGACTACTACTTCGATACCCCTGCGGAAATTTTCGCCAGACATTTCAGGCGCCCGTTCGGCGGTCACGTCCCGCGACCGCCATGTCCAACAATCTAGCTTGTCCACGAAGCATGGACAGACGCTTTTAGTGGACGTCTTGTCCAATGTTGACCCCTGTCCATGCTGCGTGGACAATACATATAAATGGACAAGACCGCCTGCCAACCCGGAGACACCATCCTTCTTGCAGCGATGCAGGCAGTGAAGAGGCATGGTCTGGAGGCGCGCCTGGTCGACGCTGAGACCGCCAAGGGAGGGCGGCATGTCGACGCTGTCATTGATATTCGGTATGGCGAGCACAAGGCGCGGTATGAGGTGGAGACCAAGCAGGGCCTTCGCCCTGGGACGCTGGGTGCCGTCGTCCATCAGCTCCGTCACCTGGGGCCAAACACGATGCTCGTGACGGATTACGTAACCCCGAACCTCGCCGAAGAACTGCGCAACCGGCAAGTGCACTTCATGGATGCGGCGGGTAACGCTTATCTGGCGACGCCAGACTTCATGCTCTGGGTGAAAGGTGAGCGCCCGCGTGTCGCACCTGAGACGGCAACAGGCACGGGGCGCGCTTTCACGGCCACGGGGCTGCAGGTGCTGTTTGCTCTGCTGTGCGCACCGGAGCGCGCCGCACTTCCTTATCGAGACATCGCGAAGTTGGCGGGCGTGGCTCATGGCACGGTCGGCTGGGTCATGGCCGAGCTACCGCGCCTGGGATTCCTGGCGACCGTGCCGCAACATGGCCGGCGCCTGGTAAACGTCGAGACACTCCTCGCGCAGTGGACAGAGGCATACGCACGCACACTGCGGCCAAAAATGGTGCTTGGCCGCTATCGCGCCGAGACACTGGAGTGGGCCACTGGGGATAACGCGCTGCGCTACGACTTGGCTTTGGGTGGGGAACCTGCAGCCGCCCAGCTCACGCAGCACCTCAGGCCCGGCACCGCGACGTTCTATGGCCATCGTATCGAGCCGCGTCTACTTCTAGAGCAGCGACTGCGGCCAGATGCTGCAGGCAATGTGGAAGTGCTTCGTCGATTCTGGGCGTTCGCGGATGACCAGCCGGGCCTCGTGCCCACACTGCTCGTCTATGCGGACATTCTGGCGATCGGTGATGCGCGATGTCTGGAGGCCGCGACACTACTCTATGGGCCTATCCTTGATCGACTTAAGTAGCGATCGCCGCCTGGGGCCGACGGCGGACGTCGTGCGGGCCGTCCAGGCACAGACGGGCGACACGCCCATCCTCCTTGTCGGGGCGACAGCGCGGGACATCTTGTTGACGTATGCGCACGGTATCCCGATTGCCCGTGGTACGGCCGACATCGACTTCGCGCTGGCGACCCAGAACTGGCTGGCATTCGAGAGTGTAAGAACGAGCCTCATCGAGACCGGTGAATTCATCGCGGCGCGCGGCACCATGCACAGGCTGCTGTACAAGAACGGCATGCAGGTCGACATCATCCCCTTCGACGGTGTGGAAAGAGCCAATCGGCATATCGAATGGCCGCCAGAGCACGATGTCGCGATGAACGTGCTTGGCTATCGCGAAGCACTGCAGTTTGCCGAGCTTGTCCGGTTACCTGGTGACTCTGTTCTCAGCGTCATCTCGCTACCAGCCATGATGCTGGTGAAGTTGATCGCCTGGTCAGAGCGTGGCCGCGATGCGCCTGGAAAGGATGCCTATGATCTTTACTTGGTGCTGCAAAACTATCTCGATGCTGGCAACAGCCAGCGACTCTCCGGGGACGCTGCTTACCTGTTAGATGACACTTTCGACTACAACCGCACGGGTGCGTGGTTGCTGGGTGCAGATGCAAGATCTGTTCTTGAGCAGCCTGGTAACGAACAGTCCATCACCATCATCACCAACATCCTGGAGCCGCAGGTCGATCAGGCCGGCACTCTTCGACTGGCAGCCGAGATGGACCGCGCAGACCCTGTGCGCGCCTTGACGCTGCTGCAGGAGTTTCACAAGGGGTTCTTGGGGCGCCGATAAGCAGGTCCGGTGTGGCAGCCGATCACGCACTATGAGGAAGCGCGAATGGCTGCAGCACGATGGACGATGGTTCGAGTCCGCTGTTAGCCCCCGAATAAGGGTGGGCGGCGCGTATGTTCCGCCTTGAGCGCAAGTCAGACAGCCGCCTGCAGACCTCAGCCGCCTAGATGGGTGGCTACGTAAAGTGCTACAGCAACTGCTACACCAACTGTTACAATCGGCTAATCCGCATCGGCGGGAAGCCGCAGAAACACTGGGTTCTTGGTTCGACTGGTGGCTATGCTACCCCTCCACCCATAGCCACCATTTGCCTTGCAAGATCAGCAAGTTGGATCAGATGGCCCGCCTTCGCCGCGGGCCTTTTCGCGTCAGGGTCACACGATCGGCACCTGGCTGACGTTGTTCTTCGGATCCATCCAGAACGATTCGTTCATGAAGCGGCCGAAGATCTCGCGCGGCAGCACGGAGGTGCGCTCGATCGGCTCCACCTTGGGGCGCACGGTGTGCAGGCCGGGCATGCCGACGCGGGCGTCGAACTCGTCCGCGTGGTAGGCGATGTGGTCGAAGTCGTGTTCGAACCAGGGTTCGCCGATGAACTGGTAGACCGCGCGCAGGGCCGCCGCGGGGTTGCGCACCAGGCTTTCGTAGGTGAGCAGCAGCAGGTGGCCGGGTGCGTACTGGCCGTAGAACGCGTCCTTGGTGGCCTGGAAGGAGAAGCCCACCATGCCGCGCGGGTCGGTGAGCGCCTCGACGCGCGAGTACACCGTGGTGTTGGTGTCGAAGCGGAACACCTTGCTGACGCCGACCGGCTGCCGGCGCACCAGCCGTTCCATGCTGTCCAGCACCCAGGACAGCTGGCGCACGCAGGCGATCACCTTCGCTTCCGGAAACAGCATGTCGAGCAGCTGCATCCGACTGCACCACAGCCGACTGGTGTCGAACACGATCGCGGCATCGCCGCCCGCGTGCCCCGCGTAGAAGTTCTCGACCAGGCCACGCAGCAAGGCGACGCGCTGCTCGTCGGAGACGTCGAACGAGAAGTCGTTCTTGCTGCTCGCCTCCGCGATCACCACGCCCATGATGTCGGCGAGCGGGCTGGTCATGCCCGCGTGGAAGCGCGGGTTCTGGTTGAGGATGGCGGCCAGCAGCGTGCTGCCGGAGCGCGGCAGCCCGGAGATGAAGTGGAACTTCCGTGGCGGCTTCGCGGCAGCGGGGGCGGCGGGCATGGGGCGCTCTCCTGTGGATCGGTGCGATGGACGTGGCGTCTGGCGAAATATACGCGGACGCGTCAGGCCGGCGCCGCGGTCGAGGCGCGGATGCGCATTTCGTAGTCGACTTCGACCATCCGCGGCTCGCCCTTGTCCAGCACGCGCAGCAGCAGTTCCTCGGTGGCGCGCCGGCCCATTTCGCGCACGGGCTGGTGGACGGTGGTCAGCGGCGGCCACACCTGGGTGGCGATCGTGGTGTCGTCGAAGCCGCAGATGGATACCTCGCCGGGCACCGACACGCCCGCTTCCGCGGCGGCCCAGATCGCGCCGACGGCCATGTCGTCGTCCGCCGCGAAGATCGCGGTCGGCCGCTGCGGCAGCGCCAGCAACTGGCGCATGGCGGCCACGCCCGAGTCGAAGGAGAACCGGCCCTGGACCATGTACGCGGGGTTTTCCTGCAGTCCCGCGCGACGGAGGCCGTCGCGAAAACCGGCCAGGCGCCAGACGCCGGCGCCGTGTTCGGGATCGCCGAGGATGTGGGCGATGCGGCGGTGGCCCAGCGCCACCAGGTGCTCCACCATCGCCGCCGCGGCCTCGCGTTCGCGCAGCATCACGCCGATGCAGTCCCTGGGGTGGTGCGGCGCGATCGAGGCGAACGGCAGGCCGCCCTGGCGCAGGCGTGCCAGCAGCTGCGGGTGGTCGGTGATCGGTGGCGTGAGGATCAGCCCGTCGGGCCGGTGCCGCGACAGGATGTCCTCGACCCGCTCGACGAAGTCCGCCGCCTCCGAGACCAGCGGCTGCACCATCATGCTGTAGTGCTGCGCCTCGCAGGCCTCCAGCACGCCGGTCTGCACTTCCATGATGTAGCTGGGCGAACGGTTGTCGTACAGCAGGCCGATCATGAAGGAGCGGTTGGTCGCCAGGCTGCGCGCCGAGGTGAGCGGGCGGTAATGGAGTTCCGCCATGGCGGCCAGCACGCGCTCGCGCACGGTGTCGCGCACGTTCGGCTCGTTGTTGAGTACACGCGACACGGTTTTTTTCGAGGTGCCCGAGGCGCGGGCGACGTCGTCGATGGTCGCGCGCGTCATGAAAGTCTGGCCGGATTCAATGATTCGTTCCTTGCGAAGCGTTGGCCTGGCTTTCGACGGCGACCGGGACGCTTCGGTTGGGAACGTTCCATCCGCTCACCTCGACGACCGGCGCCGCGGTTCCGCGCGCCGCATAGCGCGCGGTGAGGGTGATCGACTCGCCAGGCCACAGCGTGACGTCATTGTCGCTCCACAGGATCGGCAGCGCGAGGTCGCCGCCCACGGCCTGCCGGATCGACACATGCTGGAACAGCGCCACGGCCCTGGACGATGCGGGCACTGACAGCGTGACCGTGGTGACGTCGTTGGTTCCTTCGTGCCGTGTTGTTGCGTGGACCTCGCTCGTCGCGGTCGGCAAGGACTGCAGCGCGGTCAGATCCCCGTACTGCGTCACCGGCGTGAGGTACCAGTTCGAATGCGCCCAGTCGAGCGTGTCCGCCCGGGTGGACAGCCAGTAGACGTTGCGGCTGACCGGCTTGCCGTCGGCAGAGGCGAGGTCGAGCTCGATGAAGTACGCGGTGGAAAGGCCGGCGATGGCTGGCAGTGTTGCCAATGGCCGCGTGTGGTTCCCGGCGAGGTCGATGCCCTGCAGGTGCTTCTCGTAACGCACGCCGCCGTCCAGATTGCGCACGCGGATGTTCGCCTGCAGGCCGTGGACATCGTCAAACGCGTGGTTCACCAGCACGATGTCCTTCGAGTCGTACGAATACTGGATGTGCACCGGCTCGTTGGCTTTCTTGGCGCCGAAATAGGCGCCGGCGGGATTCATGTAGTAGTCGTACAGATGCCAGTGCAACGAGGGCCACGCGTTGTTGAGCATCCAGTAGATCACGCCGGTCGCCGGCTTCGCCGCATCCATGTGCGCGTTGAACGCCTCGAACTGCGCGCGGACGTTGTCGTAGTTGTCGAGCTGGGCCTTGGCGACATAATCGGCAAGACTCGTGGACGCGCCGTAGCGCTGAGCCAGCGCCTTGTCGAACGGTGTCAGCACGGCGAATGTCGACCAGTCCGCGGATGCGTGGTATTGCCTCGCCTCCGGGTATTTCCACAACGCCTCCTGCTCCTGCGGCGACAGCATGCGCTGCACATCCTCCAGGCGCGGAATATCCGCGCCTGCGCTGACCTCCGAGTCGAAGCCGAACGCGCCGCCCAGCTTGTCGGCATACCAATAGGACGGCGGTATCCAGTCGTAAGGGCCATCCATTTTCAGGCCGGAAGGGCCGGTTTCGGCCGTGCCTTTGGGGACGGCCGCCGAGATGATCGGCAACGGCCAGTCAGCCGCACGCAACGCGTCGACGTACATTTTCGCGATGGGCGGCGGCGGCGCGTTGTCGCTGCCGATCAGGAAGGCGATCACGGACGGGTGGTTGCGCAGCAGACGCGCCTCGCTGGCCATGGAGTCTTCGGCCACTTTCATGTCGGCGGCATCCCAGGGCTTGCCGCCGGTCTTCGCCGCCGACTCCCACATGTCGCAGCATTCCCAACCGGCGAGGATCAGGATGCCGTCGCGGTCGGCGAGCTCGTAGAAGCGCTGGTTCTCCAGCTTACCCTCGCTGCGGATGGTGTTGAGGCCGAGGTTGCGCACGTAGCTGAACTCGGCCTCCATGCGCGCGCGGTCGTCGCGCAGGAACAGGTCCGGCGCCCAGCCGGCGCCGCGGATCAAGAGTGGCTTGCCGTTGACGACGAACTGGCGATAGCCCTGCTTCGTGAGATGCGAGCTGACGCTGCGGATGCCGAAGCGTGTGCGGGCCTGGTCCGACGTCGTGCCGCCGACGGTGGCGGCCATCCGCAAGTCGTACAGCGGATGCGCGCCCATGCCGACCGGCCACCAGATTTCCGGATGGCTCAGCGTGAGGGCGGGATCCGTGCCGGACGAGAACGTCACCGTCTGCGTCTGGCCGGGGGAGAGCTGGATGGTCTGGTGCAGCGACACGCCGGCGACTTCGCCGGTAATCGTCGCCGCTTGCGCCACCGTGTCGAGGTTGCGTGCCTCCACCGTCACGGTCAGTGCAGCGCGCGCGAGATCGGGCAGCGACAGCGTGGTGGATACCTGCGGATAGCGCAGTTCGACCGGCCCCGTCTGTACCACGTCCACGCCGCGCCACGGGCCCATGTTGTTGTCCGGCGGCGTGGGGTTCCAGTCCACCCAGCCAATGGTCAGGGCCTGACGCGGATCGGCCGGATGCACGCGCAGCGCGAGCACGTTGACGCCGGCATGCACCCAGCGCGTCACGTCGAACTCGTGCACCGGATAGGCGCCGGCGACGGCGGCGTGGTCGGCGACCAGGTGCCCGTTCACCCACAGGTCGGCGCTGGCGACGATGCCATTCGTGCGCAACAGCGTGTGCGTCCCCGCGGAGGCCTTCGCCAGCGTGAATTCGCTGCGGTACCACCACGGATTCACGAACAGCTGGCCGCTGGCATCCGGCACCTGCACCGCGCGCAGGTTGTCGCTGTGGAACACGTCCGGGAACTTGCCGTTCTCCAGCAGGCCCGCCATCACCGTCGCGCGGCTGCTCACCGGATACCAGTCGCGGGTGGAGAAACCGGCGGCGGAGATCGCGGCGCCGCCCTCCTGCGCCTTGGCGCTGTCCTGGATCTGCCAGTGGGCGATGGCGGTGACGGAGCCGGCGCCGCCGTTCACCGGCGTGGGCGCGTAGGTAGTCGCGGCGTGCGCCAGCGGCGCGAACGCCAGTGTCGCGAGCAGCAGCAATACGGGTCGGGTGAGGGTGCGCATGATGTCAGTCGTTCCCCAGATAGGCTTCGCGGATTTCCACCGGCGCGAACGGCCAGCAGCGGTTGACCCTGGCCCAGATCGCGAACACCACGAGGCCGGCGACGATCCACGCGCCGGACAGGATCAGCGACATCGCGGACGCCGACACGTAGACGTAGATCCAGCCCAGCAGCGCCACCACGCACGGTATCGGATACAGCCATTGCCGGTATGGCCGGATCAGCAACGGCTGGCGCTTGCGCAGCACCACCAGCGCGGCGATCTGCGCGATGGATTGCACGATGATGGTGGCCGCCAGCAGCATGTTGATGACTTCGGTGAGGTCGAAGAACGTGCCGATCGCCGTCACCACGCCCATCGTGAGCAAGGCCACGTGCGGGAAGCCGTGCTTCGCGTGCAGCTTGCCGAACACCGACAGGAACACCTTTTCGTGCGCCGCCTGGAACGGCACGCGCGAGCCGCCGAGCAGGCCCGCGAACACCGAGGCGAACGCGGTCACGATGATCAGGACGGTCATGCCCACGGCGGCCAGGTGCCCCCAGCTGCGCTCCACCACCAGCGAGGCTACCGACCTGGATTGGGCGATTTCCTGCCACGGCGCTACGCCAAGCACACTGAGGTTGAGCACGAGATAGACGACCATCATCGCGATGATCGAGATGATGATCGAGCCGGGCATCGTGCGGCCGGGGTTGCGCAGCTCGTCGCCCATGTAGGCGGTGGTGAAGTAGCCGAGGTAGTCGTAGATGCCGAGGATCAGCCCCGCGCCCAGGCCCACGAAGAAGTGGCTGCCGAACGCGCCGGCCGGGTAGCTGAAGGCGAATTCCGGGTGGAAGTCCGAGAAGCCCGCTGCCGACACGCCGATCACCGACACCAGCATGATCACCCACAACGCGATGGTGATCGCGCGGATCGATTCGATCCGCCGGTACAGCAGCCAGGTCACGAGGCCGGTCGCCGCCAGGCTGACCAGATGCACCGGCCACCAGCCGAGGTGCGGGAAGAAATACTCCAGGTACTCGACCATGCCGATGATGCCGGTCGACATCAGCAGCGGGATCGTCAGCAGCACCGTCCAGATGAACAGGAACGGCATCAGCTTGCCGGTGCGGTACTGGAACGCTTCGCGCAGGTAGACGTAGGTGCCGCCGGAGCCGGGCATCGCGGCGCCCAGCTCCGCCCAGACTAGGCCGTCGGCCACCGCGAGCAGCGCGCCGGCGATCCAGCCGACCACCGCCTGCGGCCCGCCCATGGTGGCGACCATGATCGGGATGGTGATGAACGGCCCGATGCCGCACATCTGGGTCATGTTGATCGCGGTGCCCGAGAACAGGCCGATCGATCGGTGGAAGCCGTCGCTGCGGACGGGCTTGGATGCGCTGGGATCTGGCATGTCTGCCTTGCCGTTGGGGGTTGGATGCAACGCGGTGCGCTTGAACTGCAGCCGTGGCGTCATGCCCGCGGCCGCGGGCATGACGCCACGGTCAGAACCACCGGAGCGGCGAGGGAACCGCTCCGGTCGCCGCTACGGTCACCACTGCCCGCGCACGCCAACCATGAACATGCGCTCGGAGAAATTCGAGTGCGCGGGCTGGTCGGGCCACACGAGGTAATACCGTTGGTATTCGTTGGTAAGGTTGGTGCCGTCCACGAACACCTCGGCATACTTGTTGATCTTGTACGAGACCGACGCGTCGAGGTACTTCTGCGGCGCCTCGTACATCTCCATGCCGGTGATGCCGCCCACGCTGTCCATCACCGCGCGCCGCGAACGGTAGTTGTACGCGAGGCGGGCCTGGAAGCGGTCGTCCTGGTACCACAGGATGAAGTTGCCGGACTTGGTGGAGTTGTCCTGGAACGGGATCTTGGCGCCGGACAAGTCCCGTTCGCCCGAGTTGCTGGGCGCGTAGGTGGCGTTCACCTCCATGCCGGTCTTGGACAGGATGCCCGGCAGGAAGGTGAAGCCCTGGCGGTAGTCGAATTCCGCGCCGTGGATGCTGTTGCCGGTGCCCTGCACGGGCTCGTTGATCACGATGCAATGGTTGCGCACCACGCCATCCTCGTCCGGCAGGGTGCAGTTGGTCACGCTGCCACTCTTGATGAAGCTCTGCACATTGATGCGGAACAGTGCGAGGCTGAGCATGCTGGTGGGGTTGATGTAGTACTCCAGCGACGCGCCGTAGTTGGTGGAACGCCACGGGTTGAGGCTGGGGTTGCCGCTCGACTGGCCGTTCGCGACGCGGAAGATCGGCCCCTGCGGCGTCTCCATCAGAGAGTAGTTCAGCTGCAGGCCGCCACCCCAGGTACTGAGGTCCAGCGGCATCATGTTCTTGGAATAGGCCAGCCGGAATTTCAGCTGGTCGGTGATGTCCAGCGAGAAGTTGGCCGACGGCAGCACGTCGTGGTAGCTGCGCGTGGTGATCGAGGTGCCGGCGTCGACGGGTTCGTCGCCGTACGAACCCGGGGCGCCGCTCAGATGCTGGGTGACGTTCAGGTGGGTGCGGATCACCCGCACGCCGACGTTGCCGCTGTACGGCATGTTGCCGAGGGTGCCGCTGAAATCGCCCTGCAGATAACCCGTCAACTCCTTCAGCCCCACGCCCCAGCTGGTGCCCGGCTCGCCCACCTGGACGGTATCGGGGTAGAGCGACTTCCAGTACGCGATGGGGTTGATCATCGCAGAGGGGTTGATCGCCCAGAAGTTGATGCCCGAGCCGAGCAGGTTGGTGTACTGCTTGAAGTTGCCCGACAGCGGCGCGGCGGTGTTCGGCATCGATATCGCGGACAGCGGCCCCGCGCGGAAGTAGCCCTGGTCGTTGCCCGCGGTGCACGAGCCGCTGTTCATGACCACATCGGCGCCGACGTAGCGCACCAGGCAGCCGTTCGGGTCGGTCGCGCCCATGCCGGCATAGACCGGCGTTTCCAGCGTCCAGCCGAGGTTGTTCGCGCTGCGGATGCTGTTGCGCACGCCGAATTCGAGCTGGAAACCGTCCTGGAAATCGTACTTGCCGTCGAAACGCAACGCGTTCAGGGCCACCTCGCGGTTGTAGTCGCCGGAGGATTCCAGCGTCTTCATCGTCCAGCCGCTGGGGTTGGCAAAATCGCTGGCGAGCGACGAAGGCATGCCGATCGTGAGATAGCGGCCGCCGAAGTTCGCGACGATCGGTATCGTGTTCTGCGGCACGCCGTTGGCGTTGAACACGCGGTTGCCGCCCAGCTGCGATGGATAAATCATGGTGCCGGGCGGCACGTTCACGCCGTCGTTCAACACGTTGGGCCACAGCGCGCCGTCGGAATCGGAGATGTTGACGTCGGTTTCGACGTTCGACTGGGACGCGGTGTCGCGGATGCCGCGCAGGCTGGCCGTGAAATTGCCGCCGTTGTCGTAGTCCAGCTGCAGGTTGAAGTTCTTCGCGATCGAGCTCTTCTGGATGATCTGCGAGAACGACTCCACGTCGCCCGGCCACTTCTCGTACACCTGCGTGGTGTACAGCTGCGAGCCCTCCCAGCCCGGTTCCGGCGTGCCGTAGGAGCCGAGCGCGGGGCTGCCGGTATTGCGCGATTGCAGCGGCACGTAGGTGGCGCCCTGCCAGTTGGTGGAGTTGAACTGGATGCCGAAGTTGCGATCGTACTGGCGCTGCTGCGAGTAGAAGTAGTCGCTGGTCAGGCTGAAGCCGTTGCCGAGGTCCATCTGGAACGAGGCATTGCCGGATTTGCGCTTGCGTTGGGTGGTGGTGTCGTAGAGACCGATGTTCTGGCTGCCCATGAACACGCCGTTGGACTTGCCGTCGCCGTTGACGTCCACGCTGCCGTCGGCGTTCTGCACCATCTGCGACGGGATCGGTGCGCCGTTCCACGCGGTCATGAAGCCGTTGTAGCTGGCCGCGCTGGTGGCGTTCTCGCCGTTCAGCACGACGCCGTACTGGTCGAGGCCCTCGGTGGAGTTCATCCGCCGGGTGTTGGAGAAGTCGGCCGACACCAGCAGGCCCCAGTGGCCGTCGTCGTTGAACGAGATCAGGCCGTTGGCCTCGGGCCCCCAGTGGCGCGTGGTCGAGCCGCGCTCGCCGTTCGCGGAATAGCTGTAGGTGAAGCCGCTGGGCAGATCCCAGGGGCGGTAGGTATGCAGGTTGATCGCACCGCTGATGCCGCTGTCGGTGGTGCTGGCGGTAGCCGACTTCAGCACGTCCACGCCGTGGAACAGCGTGGACGGCAGCATGGTGAAGTCGGGCTGCTGCGAGTCGATCTGGTCCGCCGTGATGAACACTTCGCCGTTCAGCATGGTGCCGACCTGGGGCAGGCCGCGCACGTCCACCGAGGTGCCCACGCCGGCGTCGCGGTTGATCTGCACGCCGGTGACGCGCTGCAGGGAGTCGGTGATGGTCACGTCGGGCAGCGCGCCGATGTTTTCCGCCGTGATGCTGTCCTGGATGTTCGGCGCATCGCGCTTCAGGTCGATCGCGCGCATCTGCGAGGCGCGCACGCCGGAGACGGTGACGGTGGACAGCGTGACCGCCGCCTTTTGCTTCGCGGCATCGGCCTTGGACTTGGCTTTCGCGGCATCGGCCGGCGACGCAGCCTGCGCGTCCTGCGGCGTGGCGGCCTGCGCCCCCGGGTTGTCCGCCGGGGCACCCGGGCGCGGCGATGCCATGGCCGAGGTCGCCACGACGGCGAGCAGCGACATGGAGATGGCGAATGACAAGGGGTGCTTGCGATGGTCGGTGGACATGGACTTTGCCTCTCGGTTGATGTCGGTCGAATCCCAACTGCTCCGCGTTGCTTCAAAACCTGCGCATCCGGATGACATCCGCCGTGCGACGCGGCACGGTGCGGCGGTCACGCTATGCAACCGGCATGGCGCTGCGCGCCATCACCGTTTCCCCGTTCGGCGCTCCCCCTGTGGAACGCCGGTTTCCGTGCTGCCTTTCGAAAACGTGATGCGGGCCAGCGCCCACTGCCCGTCGCGCGGGTCGCCCGTGGCGACGATGCACAAGTCGCGGGCGCCGTTGCCCGGCGTCGTCGCGATCGGTGCGCCAAGGCGGGTCTGCCCCGGTGCCTGTGCCGCCGGCGCCAGCGGCAGGCGGGCGAGCAGCGGCCCCGTGCAGGAGTCGGCATGGATCTCGAACTCGCCGGCCGCGCCGACCCTGGGGCGCACCACGGCATCCTTGGCCTCGTCGCCGAAGCGCCATGTCACGCGCGCCACGCTCAGGTCGACGTGCGTGACGCCTGCCAGCGGCGCCTGCGGCCACAGCCAGCACATGTCGCCGACGTCCATCGTGTAGACCGGCCGCGCACCCCGCGCCGGCTGCCGGCCGCCCAGGCGCATGCGCGGCTGGTGCGAGCAGGAGGCGAGCTGGCTGCTGTCGCGGCCGAGCAGCGTCGCGGCATCCAGCACCTGCATGCGCGGCGCGGCGAGCGGGTAGCCATCGGGCATGAAGGTTGCCGCGCGCAGCGTGGTCCGGTCTCGTGCAGGGAGTGCCAGCGGGTGGGTATACGCCGTGGAAGCCGGCGTCGGTGCGGAACCGTCGGTCGTGTAGCGGATCGTGCCGAAGCCGGTCTGGTTGGCGAGCGCGACGCGCAGCGTGTCGCCGGCACCTGCCGTCACGTCGAAGGCGGGCGCAAACGCCGTGTCGGCATAGTCGATGCCGAGTGCGCGGTAGCGCGCCAGTTCGGCGGGCAGGCGCTGCAGAAAACCGCCCCAGCCGTGCGCGGCCGCCGGCGACCAGCCCAGTTCCGCCAGGGCGGCGAGGCGCGGGTACAGCGCATGCTGGTCGCGCGCGAAGTCCGGCATCAGTTCGGTCCAGAGCCCGGCCTGCACGCCGATCACATGGCCGGCTTCGGCCGCGCTGGCGCCGCGCGGGATCACGACCGTGTCGTAGGCCTGCCGCAGCGTCGCCATCGGCGGCTGCCCAGGCCATTCGTCGGGCAGATTGGACTGGTAATGGTCGAAGTACAGCGACTCCTGCGGCGTCATCACCACGTCGTGGCCTTGCCGCAGCGCGGCCAGCGCCACGCGCTCGCCGTCGTTGCCGTGCCAGGACATCACCACTTCCGCAGCCGGCAGCGTCGCGCCCGCGACCAGTTCATCGTCCCAGCCGACCGGCGTGCGCCCGTGCGCAGTGAGATGCCCGGCGACCTGGCCGGTGAACCAGCCTTGCAACTGGTCCATGTTCGCGAGGCCCAACTGGTGCATCTGCGCCTGCACCGCGGGCGAGGCGTTCCACTGCTGCTTGTCCGCTTCGTCGCCGCCGATCGAGACGTACTTCGAGGGGAACAGTCGCATCACCTCGTCGAGCACGTTGTCGACGAAATGCAGGGTCTTTTCGTTGGGATTGAGCAGCCACGGGCTGACGCCCCAGTCCGTCCACACGGACGGGTGCCGGCCGGTGACGCCCAGCCACGGATACGCGGCGATGGCCGCCTGCGCATGCCCGGGCAGGTCGATGCCCGGCACCACGGTGACGTAGCGCGCGGCGGCGTAACGCACGATCTCGCGCACCTCGGCCGTGGTGTAGTGGCCGCAGTAGGGTTGGTCGGGTGAGCCGGTCAACTCGGCATCGAGGCCCACCGCGTTGCGGCAGGCGCCGGTTTTCGTCAGTGCGGGGTAGCCGGGGATGTCCAGGCGCCAGCCCTGGTCCTCGGTCAGGTGCCAGAGCAGCACGTCGAGCTTGTCCAGCGACATCCAGTCGATCAACCGCTCGATCTCGGCCACGCTCTGGTAGTGCCGTCCGGAGTCGAGCAGCAGCGCGCGCCATGCGAAACGCGGGTGGTCGTCGATGACGCCCGCGGCCACTTCGGCCGCACTGCCGCGGGTCCAGCCGGGCGGCGTCAGCAACTGCCACAGGGTGACGCTGCCGTAGAACGCGCCGCGCGGCGTGCGCGCGGTGATCCGTATGCCCTGGTCGTCGATCACGATGCGGTAGCCGGCATCGCCCGCCACGTCCGCGTGCGGGTCGATGTTGAACGTGATGGCGGCGCGCGCGTCGGCCGCCGTCGTCGCGTGCAATCGCAGGCCGCGCGTGTCGGCCAGCAAATGCACGAACCGGTCCACGATGGCTTGCAGCTGCGGGCGATCCGCACCGTGCACGGCGACCACGGCGCCATCCGCAATCTCGACCGCGGGCGATGCGGCGGGGTAGGCGTGGGCTGGCTGCGGCAGCAGCGACCAGGCAGGCGCGGCCGGCTTCGCCGTGGCGATGCCCATGGTCGCCAGCCACGCGGCGGCGAACGCGGCGAGACCTTTTCCCACGCACGCCCGCGCGCGCAGCTGTCCGGAAAGGCGCGGCGCCGATGTCGCGATGACGTTCACGGGGCCGGACCGCCTGCCGCGGCGGGGCGCGGCGTCGTTGCCGCGGACGTGCCACGTCCGAGGTACCACCTCGCCGCGCCCAGCACGCCCTGGCGTCCGTGCTCCGTCACCCATACCGGAACCTGCGACAGGAACGCGCGCACGCTGCGTCCGTGCAGGAAGCGCTCCTCGAAATCGCTGCGTGCCAGCAGGCCGAACATCGAATCCAGGAAGCCGCCGGCGAGGTACACGCCGCCGCTGGCCATGTAGGCCATGGCCAGGCTGCCGGCGAAACTTCCCAGCGCCGCGCAGAAGACCTCCACCGCTTCCGTGGCCTGCGCATCACTGCAGGCCATGGCGGCCGCGGTGACGGCCGCGGGCGTGGCCAGCCAGGGTGTTGTCCCGTGCAAGGCGCACAGGGTCCGGTAGAGGGTCAGCAGGCCGGGGCCCGACACGATGCGCTCACACGGCAGGTAACCGCCATCCGGCACCAGCTGCGCGAGGATCTCGCGCTCGCGGATCGAGTGCGGCGCGAAATCCATCTGGCCGGCTTCCGTGGCCAGCACGCAGCCGCCAGCGGGACCGGACAGGCGCACCGCCGCGCCCAGGCCGGTACCGGGACCGATCACCAGCGTCGGGCCATCGGCGTGGCGATCCGGCCCGCACAGCAGGCGGCCGCCGCAGACCAGCGGGTTGTCGAGCGCGTACCCCAGCGCCTCGAAGTCATTGAGTGCGGCCAGGTCGTCCAGCGCCAGCGCCCTGCGCACCGACGGTAGGTGAATGGGCCAGGCGGAGTTGTCGTTGAGCACCTCGTCGCCCATCAGCTGGCCGGCGCAGGCGAGCACGCAGCGCCGCACCGGGGCCTGCACCTCGTCGTCGACGAAGGCCTGCAGCAGTTCCGCCAACCCGCCGAAATCCCCGCAGGCGAACTTGCGGTAGGCCAGCACCTCGACCGCGCGCCCCCCGTCTTGGGCGACTTGGATCAGCGCCACGCGGGCGTGCGTGCCGCCGACGTCGGCCGCCAGGAATGGCGTCGTCGAGACACTTGCCGGTCGATCCGGTTGGTCGATTGCCGCGTTCACCGTGCTCCCCCGCAACGGAACGGGTGACAGCTTGCGAGTCGTTGACACCGGTGTCAATCCGCGATGCAGCGCGCTGTGACAAGACTGATGTTTGAATGTATCTCATTGAAAATGTTTAATTAACCGCGATGTTTCGGGCGTCGTCATGTCTTTGACATGCTGTGCCGCAGCATTCCGTGGTGCCGCCGCGGGCCGGCTATGGCGTCGATCGGGAAGAGGGCTGGCCCCCGCGGGCGCGCAGTGGCGGCGCGATAGAATGCCGCGATGGATATCTTCAAGACCTTCACCCTCGAGGCCGCACACCGCCTGCCGAATGTGCCGGCAGGGCACAAGTGCGCGCGCCTGCATGGGCATTCCTTCCGCGTGGAGATCCATCTGAGCGGCGAGATCGGCGCCGACAGCGGCTGGGTGATGGATTTCGCCGAGGTGAAGGCGGCCTTCCAGCCGTTGTTTGAGCGGCTCGACCATCACTACCTCAACGGCGTCGAGGGGCTGGAAAACCCCACCAGCGAGCGGCTGGCGATATGGATCTGGGAGCGCCTCAAGCCGGCACTGCCGCTGCTGTCCGAAGTCACCGTGCACGAGACCTGCACGTCGGGCTGCCGCTACCGGGGGTAGGCCGGAATCCGGGTCGGGCGGGAAAGCGAACGCTCCGGCATCGTTCCTGGCGTCCGGGACGGAACGCCCGCGGGCGGGAGACCGGTGCGGCCGGTGGGCCTGGAATCGTGCATTCCTGAGCCTGTAGCCGTGAGTATTGCGGCATTGCGACAGCTGCGTGACTGATCCAATGATGTGTATATCCTGAATATTTTCACAGTGGTCTTGCCCGGCCACAAAAAATATATTGCATTGCACAAAAAAGCTTGCTAGAGTGCTTGCCACTACCCCGCAAACCCCACGAGGGCAAGCTCATGAACCAGCAGTACAGCAACCAGTTTTTCGCCTACACCAAGCAGATCACCGAGGGCGCGTTCAAGGCGCAGTCGCTGGCCCTGAAGAGCCTGGAGACGGTCGCCGGGCTGCAGCTCAAGGCGTTTGAGCAGCAGACGCGTGATTCGGCCGCCTTCGTGGCCGAGGCGCTGGAGACCCGCGACGCCGACGCCCTGCGCGGCCTGTGGGAAAAGGGCGCCAGCCTCAGCCGCGAGCAGGCCGAGCGCGCAGTGGCGGTTTCGCAGGAAATCATCGCCGTGACGCAGAAGGCTGCGGAGTCGCTGCAGGCGCTGGTGCAGGAACAGCGCCAGGCCGCCAACGAGGCGGTGACCGCGCCGGCCGCGAAGAAGGCCGCCGCGAAGTAAGCAACGGAACAACCCGAGTGGCACCCTGCCGGCGGCCCCCCTCCCTCCCGCGCGGCAGCAAGGGCCGGACTTCCCCAGTCCGGCCCTTTTCTTTGGTGAATCAGGCGACAAAGTCTGCACTCGAAGCGGGCTGCGGGACAAGTTGCCGCAGCGTTCGCGGCTTGTCGCTGCAAGCGGGGCACTGATATACTTTTACGGATTGAATCATGGTTCGTGGCTGTATCGGTGCCACCTGGTGGAAACCGGTGCGGAGAGGTTACGTGCTCAACAGTCTCGACGCCGGTCGGCGCCTCGCACTGCGCACGGTGCTGCTGCAACTTGCGGTGGCGGCGATGGTCGGCGCGGTGTTCCTGCTGAAGGGGCATCGGGAGGCGGTTGCGGCCGCGGCCGGAGCTTTCACGGTGGCGCTGGGTACCGCGCTGATGTCCGTGCAGGTCTTCGGTCGCCTGGTCGGCGGCGCGGCGGCTTTCGCCCGCCTGCTGCTCGGCATGCTGCTGAAGTGGGCAGCGGTCGTCGGCGGGCTGGGGTTGATCCTGTTTCAGTACAAATTGCCGCCGCTGGCCGCCGTGACGGGGCTGGTGGCTGCCTACGCGGTCTATCTGCTGGCGTTCAGATTCAAGGGTTGATACATGGCAAGCGAGCCGCAGGGCGGTCTTACCGAATACATTCAGCACCACCTCCAGCACCTCGTGCCGCATGCGAGCAAGGAAGGTTTCTGGGCGGTGCACCTCGATTCGGTCGCGGTGTCGCTGGTGCTGGGCGTGCTGTTCTGCCTGTGGTTCTGGCTGAAGGCGCGCAAGGCCACCGCCGGCGTGCCGTCCAAGGGCCAGGCGTTCGTCGAGATCATCCTCGAGTTCGTCGACGGCCAGGTCAAGGACGTGTTCCACGGCGATCGCCGCGTGCTGGGCCCGCTGGCGCTGACCGTGTTCGTCTGGGTGTTCCTGATGAACGCGATGGACCTGCTCCCGGTCGATCTGCTGCCGTGGATCACCGAAAAGTTCGGTATCGGCCACTTCCGCGCCGTGCCGACCGCCGACATCAACATGACGTTCGCGATGTCGATCACGGTGTTCCTGCTGATCATCGTCTACAGCTTCAAGGCCAAGGGCTTTGGCGGCTACATGCACGAGCTGTTCACCGCGCCGTTCGGCAAGCACCCGGCGCTGTGGATCCCCAATTTCGCGCTGAACCTGGTCGAGCTGCTGTCCAAGCCGGTGAGCCTGGCGATGCGACTGTTCGGCAACATGTATGCGGGCGAGCTGGTGTTCATGCTGATCGCCGGCCTGTTCAGCGCAGGCGCGGGCCTGGCCGGCTGGGCGCTGTATGGCGCCGGCATCATCGGCTACACGGTGTGGGGCATCTTCCACATCCTGATCATCTCGATCCAGGCCTTCATCTTCATGGTGCTGACGATCGTGTACATCTCGATGGCGCACGACCATCACTGATTCCGGTTCTGTTTCAGTTCTTCAACCCTTCAACGCAACAACCGTTTTTTCGAGGAGATCACCGTGGAACATCTTGTCCAGTTTGCACAAATCCAGGGCTTCACCGCCATCGCGCTCGGCCTGATCATCGGCCTCGGTGCGCTGGGTGCCTGTATCGGTATCGGCGTGATGGGCTCGAAGTTCCTGGAAGCCGCCGCCCGTCAGCCGGAGCTGGTGCCGCTGCTGCAGGGCCGCATGTTCCTGCTGGCCGGCCTGATCGACGCGGCGTTCCTGATCGGCGTGGCGCTGGCGATGTACTTCGCCGTGGCGAACCCGCTGCTGGGCAAGATTCTGACCGCCGCCGGCGCCGGTCAGTAAGTCGTACTCCGGCGTGTTGCCGCGGCAGCACACCGCAAGTCGGCGCGGGCCATTGAGGCCCGCGCTGGTTCCATTCCGTATTTGCAGGTAAGGCAGCGATGAATTTCAACGCGACCCTGATCGGCGAAATGATCGCTTTCGCCATCCTCATCTGGTTCTGCGTCCAGTTCATCTGGCCGCACATCAACAAGGCCATCGAGGAACGGCAGATCAAGATCGCCGAGGGCCTCAGCGCCGCCGAGCGCGCGCACGCCGAGCTGAAGGCGGCCGACACGAAGGTGGCGGACGAGGTGCGCAAGGCGCGCCAGCAGGCGTCCGAGATCATCGACAAGGCGCAGCAGCAGGCCAACGGCATCCTCGACAAGGCCCGCGCCGACGCGATCGTCGAGATCAACCGGCTGAAGGCCGCCGCGCAGGACGACATCGCCGCGATGGCGCAGCAGGCGCGCGAGCAACTGCGCGAGCGCGTGGGTGCGCTGGCCGTGCAGGGCGCTTCCAAGATCGTGCAGCGCGAGGTGGATGCCTCGACGCACAAGGCGCTGCTCGACCAGCTCGCCGCCGAGGTCTGATCCATGGCCCAGGCAATCACCCTCGCCCGTCCCTACGCCCGCGCCGCGTTCGAGCTGGCCCATGCCGGCGGCGCGCTGGCCGCGTGGTCGCAGGCGCTGGGTTTCGCCGCCGCGGTGGCGGGCGACGCGCGCGTGGCCGGCCTCGGCAACGACCCGCGCGTGCAGCCGGCGCAGCTGGTGGTGCTGCACCTGCCCCAAGGCATGGCGGCCGATGCGCCGTTCGCGCAGTTCCTGGGCGAGCTGGCCGAGCACCGCCGCATGGCGCTGCTGCCGGAAGTGGCCGCGCTGTACGAGCAGTACCGCCGCGAGTCCGAGTCGCAGCTGCTGGTCAAGGTGACCAGCGCGATGGCGCTGGACGCGGCACAGGCCGAGCAGCTCAAGGCATCGCTGAAGCGCCGCTTCAAGCGCGAGATCGAACTCGATGCCCGGGTCGATGCCTCGCTGCTGGCCGGCGTGGTGATCGACACCGGCAGCGAAGTGATCGACGGTTCCGCGCGCGGGCGCCTCGAACGCCTGGGCAACACGCTCGCACAGTAATTTTCACGCGAAGTCCGTTTCGCGGAGAGCAAACCCCGGCATCCAGTCGGACTCTCAAAGAAAGCATCGCGTTTACAAAATTTCAGGATAACGACCATGTCCAGCACCACCCTGAACCCGTCCGAGATCAGCGAACTGATCAAGAACCGCATCGAGCAGTTCAAGCTCGGCGCGGAGGCCCGCAACGAGGGCACGATCATCAGCGTGTCCGACGGCATCGTGCGCATCCACGGCCTGGCCGACGTGATGCAGGGCGAGATGATCGAGCTGCCCGGCAACGCCACCGCGCTGGCGCTGAACCTCGAGCGTGACTCGGTCGGCGCCGTGGTGCTGGGCGAATACCAGCACCTGCGCGAGGGCGACGTGGCCAAGACCACCGGTCGCATCCTCGAAGTGCCGGTCGGCCCCGAGCTGCTCGGCCGCGTGGTCGACTCGCTGGGCAACCCGATCGACGGCAAGGGTCCGCTCAACGCCAAGCTCAGCTCGCCGATCGAGAAGGTTGCGCCGGGCGTGATCTGGCGCAAGAGCGTCGACCAGCCGGTGCAGACCGGCTACAAGTCGGTCGATTCGATGATCCCGATCGGCCGCGGCCAGCGCGAGCTGATCATCGGCGACCGCCAGACCGGCAAGACCGCGCTGGCGATCGACGCGATCATCAACCAGAAGGATTCGGGCATCTTCTCGATCTACGTGGCGATCGGCCAGAAGCGCTCGTCGATCGCGAACGTGGTGCGCAAGCTGGAAGAGAACGGTGCGCTGGCCAACACCATCGTGGTGGTGGCCTCCGCTTCCGAGTCGGCCGCGCTGCAGTACATCGCGCCGTACGCCGGCTGCGCCATGGGCGAGTACTTCCGCGACCGCGGCCAGGATGCCCTGATCGTTTACGACGATCTCAGCAAGCAGGCCGTGGCCTACCGCCAGATCTCGCTGCTGCTGAAGCGCCCGCCGGGTCGCGAAGCCTATCCGGGCGACGTGTTCTATCTGCACTCGCGCCTGCTCGAGCGCGCTTCGCGCGTCTCCGAGGAGTACGTCGAGAAGTTCACGAACGGCGAGGTGAAGGGCAAGACCGGTTCGCTGACCGCGCTGCCGATCATCGAGACCCAGGCCGGCGACGTGTCCGCGTTCGTGCCGACGAACGTGATCTCGATCACCGACGGCCAGATCTTCCTCGAGACCGACCTGTTCAACGCCGGTATCCGTCCGGCCGTGAACGCCGGCATCTCGGTGTCGCGCGTGGGCGGTTCGGCGCAGACCAAGATCGTGAAGAAGCTCTCCGGCGGCGTGAAGCTGGCGCTGGCGCAGTACCGCGAGCTGGCCGCGTTCGCGCAGTTCGCCTCCGACCTCGATCCGGCCACCCGCGCCCAGCTCGACCGTGGCCAGCGCGTCACCGAGCTGATGAAGCAGTCCCAGTACGCGCCGCTGTCGATCGCCGAGCTGGCGCTGTCGGTGTACGCCGCCGAGAAGGGCTATCTCGACGACCTGCCGGTGAACAAGGTGCTGGCGTTCGAGAAGGGCCTGCACGCCTTCATGCACCAGAACCACGCCGAGCTGATGAAGAAGATCGTCGCCACCGGCGCCTGGGATGCCGAGATCGAAGGCGTCTTCAAGGCTTCGCTGGACGAGTACAAGAAGACGGGTAGCTGGTAAGAGCAGCGGGGAGCAGGGAACGCCACCACCCCGTTTCCCAGCCCCCGTTCCCCAGGCGAGCACAGCGAGCGAAACAGATGGCCAGCGGACGCGAAATCAAAACCAAGATCAAGAGCACGCAGAACATGCGCAAGGTGACGCGCGCGCTCGAAATGGTCTCGGCCTCGAAGATCCGCAAGGCGCAGGATCTGATGAAGGCCTCGCGTCCCTATGCGCGTTCCATGCGCAAGGTGATCGCGCACGTGGCGCAGGCCAGCACCGACTTCAAGCATCCGTTCCTGGTCGAACGCGACAACGTGGCACGGGTGGCCTACATCGTGGTGTCCACCGACCGCGGCCTGTGCGGCGGCCTCAACTCCAACATGTTCCGCCGCCTGCTGCCGGCGATCCAGGAGTGGCAGGGCAAGGGCGTGCAGGTCGACGTGGTGGCGATCGGCCAGAAGGCGCTGCAGTTCTTCCGCCGCATCAAGGGCGTGAACCTGACCGGCAGCACCACCCATCTCGGCGAGCGGCCGAAGCTGGAGCAGCTGATCGGCGTGATCAAGGTGGTGCTGGACGCCTATTCGGCGAATGCGCTGGACCGCGTGTTCCTCGCCTACAACGACTTCGTCAACACCATGACGCAGAAGCCGACCATCGACGCGCTGCTGCCGTTGCCGCTGGTGGCCGCGGAAATGGAAGCGCACCAGGCGGCCGGCGAGTCGGCGTATGCCGGCATCAAGCTGGAGCAGGCCCACGACTGGGACTACATCTACGAACCCGACGCGCAGACCGTGCTGGAGCACGTGCTGGGCCGCTACATCGAATCGGTGGTGTACCAGGGCGTGCTGGAGAACCTCGCCAGCGAGCACGCCGCGCGCATGGTCGCGATGAAGAGCGCGTCGGACAACGCGAACAAGGTGATCGACACGCTGACCCTGGTCTACAACAAGACCCGGCAGGCGGCGATCACGCAGGAAATCAGCGAGATCGTGGGAGGAGCAGCTGCGGTGTAACCGCAGCTGCTCTCAAAAGAATTTTGGCGACGCGCAGCGGCGCCGCAACAGACACTAGAGATCCATCCGGAGCACATCCATGAGTCAGGGCAAAGTGGTTCAGATCATCGGCGCGGTCATCGACGTCGAGTTCGCGCGCGATCAGGTGCCGCAGGTGTATGACGCGCTGAAGATCGACGGCACCGAGATCACGCTGGAAGTGCAGCAGGTGCTGGGCGACGGCGTGGTGCGCACGATCGCGCTGGGTTCCACCGACGGCATGAAGCGTGGCCTCGTGGCCCGCAACACCGGCGAAGGCATCAAGGTGCCGGTGGGCAACGCCACCCTGGGCCGCATCATGGACGTGCTCGGCAACCCGATCGACGAGGTCGGCCCGATCAATGCCGAAGATCGCTGGGTGATCCACCGCGAGGCGCCGTCGTACGCCGATCAGGCGTTGGCCAACGAGCTGCTGGAAACCGGCATCAAGGTGATCGACCTGGTCTGCCCGTTCGCCAAGGGCGGCAAGGTCGGCCTGTTCGGCGGCGCCGGCGTGGGCAAGACCGTGAACATGCTGGAACTCATCAACAACATCGCGACCCAGCATTCGGGCCTGTCGGTGTTCGCCGGCGTGGGTGAGCGCACCCGCGAAGGCAACGACTTCTACCACGAGATGCAGGACGCCGGCGTGGTCAAGCTGGACAACCTGCCCGAGTCCAAGGTGGCGATGGTCTACGGCCAGATGAACGAGCCGCCGGGCAACCGCCTGCGCGTGGCGCTGACCGGCCTGACCATGGCCGAGT
>Ga0105237_10000385_pt1 | contig 62800 bp, 66 predicted proteins | sample KBSC24metaG_FD_81520 | JGI IMG/M metagenome (GOLD analysis project Ga0105237, IMG submission 81520) | Corn rhizosphere microbial communities from Kellogg Biological Station, Michigan, USA - KBS C2-4 metaG | ecosystem: Host-associated > Plants > Roots > Rhizosphere > Soil | place: Michigan, USA... | reverse complement strand
TGTGGGACGGCGCCCGGATCAGTCCGTCCGATGTCGGAGTCGCACAGGTCTACGAGAATTTCACCGGTCCGGCGGTGGCCGCCATGATCGACCACGGCCTCTGCCCGGCCGGCCCGGCCGCCGGGGAGTTCATGACCGTCGACAACCTCACCGTCGGCGGTGGCACCCTGCCGATCAACACGGCGGGCGGCAACATCGCGGAGGGATTCGTGCACGGCATCGGGCTGGTGGTCGAATCGGTGCGGCAGATCCGGGGCGGAACGCCCAACCCGGTTACCGGAGCAGATATTTCACTGCTGATCGGCGGTCCGATGGCCCCGCTCGTCAGCTCCACCGTCTTCGGGTCACCCGCGACGGTCTGATACTTCCACGACATAGGCAGGAGGAACATGGCCGCAACCGTTGGGTCAGCACTGAATTGGTGGGCGCGCACCAAAGGCGAGACCACCGCGCTCCGCGTAGGTGACGACGAACTGACATATGGCGAACTGCAGCACTGGTCCAGCCGATTGGCGCGGCACCTCGCCGACACCGGTATCAATCCCGGAGACCGGGTCGGGGTCTTGTCCCCCAACGTGATCGAGTGGCCGGTGATCGCTCTGGCGGTCATCAAGGCGGGAGCCGTCCTGGTGCCGTTCAACGCCCGGCTGAAGCCCGCCGAGATCCGGAAGGTCGCCGACGACGCCGGGCTGAGCATGCTGTTCGCAGGACCCACGCAGCTGGCTGCCGCCACGGAAGCCAGTGCCGGCGGCACCGAGTTCGGCGTGCTCGGCTTCGACGCCGCCGAGGCACTACGCGGCGGCGAGCCTGACGACTTCCGCATCGACACCGCGGCGGACGACCCGATCGCGATCGTCTTCACCAGCGGCTCGACCGGTCTTTCCAAGGGCGTGATCCTGACCAACGCGACGCTGCTGGGCATCGTGTTGGAGCGAACCCTGACAGAAGAGGGGTTCCGGCCCGGAGCCGTGTCGCTGCTGGTGCTGCCTCTGGCATTCACCCCGGGCCTGGTCTACGGCGTGCTGATCACCACTGTGCTGGGTGGAACCCTGATCGTCGAGCCGGAACTCAAGGCCTCGCGGGCCGTGTCCCTGATCGAGAAGTACGGCGTCCAAACGCTGTTCGGGGTGCCGGTGATCTTCGAATCGCTCTCCCGCGCTCCGGAATTCGAGACCGCTGACCTCACGTCCCTGCAGTCCGCGATCATCGGCGGCGCCGCCGTGCCAGTGGAACTGCTGCGCCGGTGGGCCGACAAGGGGGTCCTGCTCCGGCAGATCTACGGCATGACTGAGGCGGGCGGGGTGGCCACCGCAACGCTCAAGTCCGAGGCACTCGAGCATCCCGACTCGTGTGGTCCGGGCTCGATCTTCACTGAGGTCCGGGTGATGAACGAGGACGGGACCCTCGCTGCACCAGGTGAACCGGGTGAGCTCGTGGTGCGCGGGCCCGGGGTCACCCCCGGCTATTGGAACGATCCGGCCACCACTGCCGCTGCCTTCCGCAACGGGTGGCTGCACAGCGGGGACATCGGCCGCAGCGACGAGCAGGGCCGCATCACCTTCGCCGACCGACTCAAGGACCTGATCATCTCCGGCGGCATCAACATCTCGCCCGTGGAACTCGAGCAGACCATCGCCACCCTCGACGGCGTGGCGGAGGTCGCCGTCATCCCTGCCCTGGATGACCGATGGGGCGAGACGCCGGCCGCGATCATCACCCCTGCCGCCGGGCACGAGAGTCTCGATCAGTCCGCGATCATCGCGCACTGCGAGAAGCTGCTGTCGGACTACAAAGTGCCGCGCTACGTCGTCCTGCGCCCCGATCCGCTGCCCCGGATGCCTAGTGGCAAGCTCGACAAGCGAGCGATTCGCGAGGAGTACCAGGATCTTCCGGAGAGATTCAGTAAGGCGCGCTGATCGCCGGTCGGCACTCACCCGGGCGACGTGCATAGTTTGCGGTATTGACGCTGGCGTCGGTACTGTGCGACAGTCATCGAGGACGAATCGAGATACGCACAGCAATGCAACGCTCCGGACGGTCAGCATGGTAAACCGCTTGATTACAGTGCATGAAGCTGTTGCCCTACTGCAGTCGGCAAAGCCGATCGAGTTGCTGATGAGCGTGACCGCCGGAGCGGCCTCGATCGTCTCTGGCACACGCAGCGACACACGCAATGTTGCTGGCCAACGAGGCGACCAGCAGCATTCCGCCTTCTGCACGTGCGATCAGGGCGATGCCTCGCACTGCCCCGCGCGTGACACCCTCTGAGTCAGCTCGGCATCGAATTCAGTCGGACCCGCCGGGCGGGCCCACGCGGTAGATCGACTTGGTGGTCCGATAGGCGTCGAGGCCCTCAGGACCCAGTTCCCGTCCCAGCCCGCTGTCCTTCACGCCCCCGAACGGGGAACGCATGTCGAGCTCGTAGGCGTTCACTCCGATGGAGCCGGTGTGGATGGCCCGGGCGATGTCGGTGGCTCGCTCGGTGTCCTGTGACCAGACGGTACCCGCCAGGCCGAACCGGCTGTCGTTGGCGATCTGCACTGCCTCGCTGTCGTCGTTGTAACCGATGATGGCAACGACCGGCCCGAAGATCTCCTCCTGCGCGATGCGGTCGGAGTTCTGCACATCGGCGAACACCGTGGGCGAGACGAACCAACCCCGCGGCCTGTCATCCGGAACTCCGCCACCCGCAACAAGTTTCGCGCCACTGGCCTTGCCGATGTCGATACATTGGAGGACGCGACGCCGCTGTGCGGCACTGACCAGCGGACCGATCTCGGTGGTCTCGTCGAGCGGATCGCCCACCGACAGGCCGTCAGCCAGCGCTGCGATCGCGTCGACGAACTCGGCATAGCGCGAACGCGGCACCAGAATCCGCGAACTCAGATGACAGGTCTGCCCATTGTTGACGAACGACGCCGCACGCAAGCCAGTAATGGTGGCGTCGAGGTCTGCATCGTCCAGGATGATCGCCGCAGATTTACCGCCCAGCTCAAGTGTCACCGGCCGAATCAAGTGACCACACGCCGCACCGATGGCACGGCCTGCCGTGGCCGAACCGGTGAACGCCACCTTGTCGGTGCCCGGATGGCTGACCAAGTGGGCACCAGCCGCAGCATCACCGGGGACGATGTTGAGGACACCCGCCGGAAGATCGGCCTCCACGGCTGCCTCGGCAAAGATCATTGCGTCCAAGGCGGTTTCCGGCGCAGCCTTCAGCACGACGGGACAGCCCGCGGCCAGGGCCGGCGCGATCTTCATGATCGACAGGGCCTGCGGATAGTTCCACGGCGTGATGGCCCCGACCACACCGAGTGGTTCCTTGCGCACGATCGTGTGTCCGATCAGCGCCGGCCGAGTCTCTTCAGGCTGCCAGTCGGAGATCAGCTTGGCGTAGTAGCCCACCAATGCGGCCGGGAACATCCCGTTGACCAAGCGGGACAACGTGATCGGCATTCCGTTCTCGCGACTGACCAGCCGCGAGGTCTCCTCTGCTCGGGCGCCCAGGGCCCTGGAGAACCGCTTGAGCGTGGCGGCACGCTCACCCGGGTCGGCATCGCGCCACTGTTGCGCCGACACGCCATGCGCGGCCGTCACCGCGTCATCAATGTCGGTCTCGGTGGCGGACGCCCCGTCACCCAGCGGCTCCCCGGTCGAGGCTTCGAGAACCGGAATCACCTTGTCGGAGGGGCGGAATCGGCCGCCGATGAACAACGACGCGTCCCTGTTCTGTGCATTCATGACTTCGGCTGCGCGCTGTGCCGGAGGTCGAGTACCTCGTCCATGCCCGCCTGAAGACACTCCAGGAGTTCGCCGCCGGTGCCGAACAGCTCTTCGTCGCAGTTGATCCCGATGTTGCAGACGCCGTTGTACGAGAACAGAACTGACATGACGGCACAGCCGGGCAAAGGAGCCAGGTAGTAGATTCCGGTCACCGCCGCGCCGGCGAACTTCACCTGCGATTTCATCCCCGGCACGTTGCTGATGGTCAGATCGGTGCGGGTTTGCAGGTTGTTGAACAGCGGTGCCAGGACTGCCGACGGCGCCCGATTCATCACCGGCAGAAGGACTCCGAACATGTCCAGCGCCGGCTCTGCGCTGTGCCTGCTGACGATCTCTCGGAGTCGCGCAATTCGTTGCGCGGGATCGGCTACCGACGAGGGAGCTTGCAGGAACGCGGTGACAAACTTGTTGCCGCCCTGTGGATCACCGGCCTTGCGCAGCGACACCGGCATGTTGATGGTGATGTCACCGGTATCCTTACCGCGCTTCTCGTGGTAGATCCGCAGGCCGCCGATGATGCCGGCGATGTAGGCATCGTTGATCGTTCCACCGGCGGCCTTACCCGCGGCCTTCAAATCAGCCAACGAGCAGTCCATGACCTCGAACCGCCACCGGGCACGAGAGCCGCCTTTGAGGAGTTCAGCGGCCTCGCTGACAGGAGGCGTGGCAACCCGACCTGCCGAAGAGACGAAGCGCGCCGCCTCCAATGGCCCACGATGCACCGCACCGATCACCTCCGACACAGCCCGACCCGCGAACTTCGGTACGCCCAATGCCCTAGACACCGCCTGGTCCACAGCCAGCCGAAGGGGATCCGTACGGCTGGTCCGACGGAACTCCGCATTCCCCGGTGCGTCGGATCGACTGCGGGAGTGCAAATCCGACAGCAGTTGCACACTGCCGTGACCGTCCATCAGGCTGTGGTGAACCACGATGACATAGGCCGAGCCGCCGCCTTCGAGGCCCTCGACGAACGTAGCTGTCCAAGGTGGCCGCGTGCGGTCCAGCTCGATCATCACCAAGTCCCGCGCCACGTCCAGAAGCTGACGGGTGGTGCCCGGCCCTGAGAGCCGGACCCGCGACAGGTGATTGTCGAGATCGAAATCTTCGTCGTCGACCCAGGCCGGCGGCCCAACCGGAAGTGCCGGCTCCACAACGCGCTGACGAAATCGCGTATAGGTCTGGAGTCCGTCGATGTGGAGCTGACGGACATCCGACCATGCCGGGGTGCCGTCGAGCACCTCCATCACCGCGCCCTGCGTCGAGCTCTCCGGGTGTTTTCCGGCCCGCCACATCGTGGCTTCGAGTTCATTCATCTCGCGGGGCGTTCCCCACGAGGCGGACTCGGTCTCACGCTCAGCCATCGCTGCCCCTAAACATGGTGTCACAGACCGACGGCACGCGCCGACAAATCTCAAGTCATTAGATTAAAGATCGCGCCACGCAGACTAGTCAACACCTTAAGTTGTTAGTTTTAGATGGACGCTGCGATGGGTCCGTAGGACGTGCATCCGAAGTCGTGACGTGCAGCCATAGTCGTGCCCAAAGAACCCGTTCCAGCACCCGCGAGCAATGCATCGCGCACAGTCATGGCGCTCCTTGTCTGCAGTCCACGTTCGAGATCCCCACCTGCAGAGCAGGCAACCTATGACCTTTGTTGAAGCCATATTTGGGTAGGGCGATGCTCGGAGCGTAACCATCGCTGAGTACTTTCAATAGTGAAATTCTGATCGCCAGCTACCGGTCCGCCGTCGAGCAACAGCCGTCCATGCCTGCACCGCCCCGCTGCTCAGGTGGGGTCGAGTGATTTCGAATTTGCGTTCGAGAATGCGATGGCACTCATGACGAACAAACTTGGTGTGACCAAGGACGAGAAACCCGCGACGCGTACCGACGTCAGAGGCAACGGACCCGCCGCCCCCTACTGGATGCTGGCCACACCTTGATCGCCACGAAAGGCGTTCCAGGACTATGCATTCAGGAGATCACCGAAGAATCCGACATCGCGTTGGGCAACCTGGCGCAACCCGATTGCCTCTTGAGAACGTACGTTAACACGCGACGAGACATCGGAGGCCTGATCTCAAAACATCGTCGATGAACCCAACGCCGCCAACACCGCAGTCACAATGGCCAAAGCGCCAAACACAACTCTCATCGTCTGCATTTCCCGACCTCGGCGACATCGACTGCACATATGTTCGCCGCTGGCAGACAGCCCTCCTCACCCTCCGCAGGGCGTCTATCGCACAATCGGCGAATTCGTGTCCGGCATAGACGAATCCGATCGCATCCAGTCCTCCGGTGACTACCTGTCCCAGACCAGGCAGAACACCGCGGTCGCTTGGGGCGAGCACGCGGCCGCGCGCCTGGCTGCGCAATCGACGCAGTGGTAAGGAAATAAGAATGGGCGATCCTGGCGGATCGGGCACACTCCTTCCGATTACGCCGTTGTCGGTCGTAGGATCGTCACCATGTGGAAGAAGTCTGCGGCGATCGCCGCTTTACCGTTCATGGTCGCACTTGCGGTGCCGGCACACGCCGATATCAATTACCCGGTCTTTCTCCAAACGCTCGCCGACGACGGCATCGTTATTGGCGGTGCTCAAGCAATCCAGGAGGGTCACGCTGTGTGCCAGCTCATGGCACCGCCCAACGGTGGCTCGCTCTGGGACGCCGCCCAGCAGGTCAAGTCGACGCATCCCGACTGGACCATGAGTTCGGCCCTAAATTTCGCCAGCCGATCGGTTCAGGGCATCTGTCCGGTCAGGGGTTCGTTCTGATGACGGCCGCGCATAGCCGTCGCTAACGACGAATAGCGCATCAGGGCCGAGTCGTCCTGCACGGAGTTTCGCGCAGGCGCGATTGCGCTCCACGCCCTCAATATCAGACAGAAGTTGCGCAGCCGGGGACGGCGGAGCGTCCACCCCGAGGTACCGAAGCGGTCGGCGACCCAGCCCGCCTTAACCGGGGGTCGTTTGTCATTGATCCATCGTTTAATTTATGTTAGAAACTAAGCTGGGCTCGCCGTACCGTCATCGGCCCTTGACCTCGACGCCGAGCGAGCCACACCAGCTGCCACCCGTCGGCAATGCATTGAAAGGTCGACATGACAACCGCCCTCGCTCTCGAGGAATCACTCCTGGTCGAGACGGTGCGCGAATTCATCCACCACGCGATTCGGCAAGAGCGTTACTTTGGAACTCCCGGCACCCCAAGTCAGCCAAGGCATCTCGACGACCGCTTGAGATCGCTGCGCCAGACCATACTGGCGGCCAGAGAGGTCGTGCGGCGGTGAAGGGCGACGATCGACAACATCGGCCGGCGCACGCGCTACCTGCCACCTCGAAACTCACGAAGGTTGGCAACCGTTGCACCGTGCCGCGTGACGCCCTGATCTCGCGAGCACGCCACGTGGTGGCGGCCTCTCGCGAGCGACTCACCCGCGAGAGTCGAGCGCCCCGGATTCCCGAGCTCGGTACCGACCTGTTCGTATCCCGTGAGCCGCGATGGCAGTGGTGCCTTCGCGGCGCCCGGACTCCGGCATTTGGCATTGCGGTGATCGCGTACCTGATCGGTGCCTGGATCGTCGTCGGAGCAACTTCTCCACCACCCACGAAGGGGTCGACGACGGGCGACACCGACATCATCCCGCGAACTGCATTGGTGGCCGTCCCCGACTCTCCATCGGGTTCGGGTGGCACCGCCGGGACGAACGGCCTCACACCCAATGTCGACATCGACGCAAAGTTCTTCAACGGAATGCAAAAGGTGGTCGACGGTCTCGGAACGCAACATATCGTTGCACCAAACGGATCAGCAGCCGATACGCCGGCAACAGTCGCCACCCCGCAGCCACACCTGCCCGAGTTACAGAACGAATCAGCCACCGACGCACCCACCTCGGACATGCCCACCGCAGCGACCGCACAGGGCCTCGAGCCCGGCCCACCGTCGTCGGCCGTTGCGCCCACGGGTATTGAGACGCCGGCGACTACCGGGCAACCGTAACCCGCTTCGGGGGAAGGGTTAGGCGAGCTTTTCGCTCAGTGCCCGATTGCGCCGCAACCAATAACAATCGTTCATTCAATATCCGAATTTGCATGCAGGAAGACGAGACTAGCGTTCTCGACAACGTGATGCTCTACGGGCTGACCAACACCGCAACCTCGTCGGCCCAGCCGTATTGGGAGTCCCTGGCCGCTTTCGGGGGCCTCGGTTAAGTCACCGTGCCCTCGGCGTACACGCGTTCCCCAAGAAGACCGTGACCACCAGCGAACGCTGGTGCGCACCCGCTTCACCGATCTGCGCTACTACAGCACCGCCAGCAAGAGTGGACACTTCGCCGCCTTGGAGCAGCCGGAGATCGTCGTCGACGAGGTCCGCGCGGCGATCAGGGCTCCCACGTGAGCTCCTGAGTCCGAATCTGCTCTACCCCAATGCGATTCGGGGCAGATGCCCAAAGCGACTCAGGGAGCGACGCGGTCAGCGAACTGTGGGCAATACGTGTTGACGGCCAGCACCAAGAACGGATGGCCCTGAGCCGGCGGATCGACCATGGTGTAGCGGACGATGCGCGCTTCTATCTCGTCGGCATCGCGGCCGCGGTAAAAGTAGTAACACGCCGATGCCGCGATGCTGACCAGGTTGTCATAACCCTGAATGAAGCCCATGGCCTGTACTTTGCGCACAAAGTCGGCGTCTCCGGCCGACGGTGACGGCGTCCAGTCCGCTTGGGCCACAGGCGAACTCAGCAGCCCGAGCGCTACTCCGACTGCGGCGCAACCAGTCGTCAATGCACCCATTCGCATGGCGATTCCGTTCTCTAGGAGATGCGCTCCGGCCCTCACGGGCACAGGTAGATTAATGCCAGCTGAGTTACCGCCGGCGTTTGGAATGTGGCCCCGTACCCGATTTGACCCGCCTTAGCCTTGTCGCAAGCGAATTCCCCAAGGGTCAATAGCTCGCCGTCGCTGCGGAATGCGACGGGGTCGTGCTTGGCCGCGAACACCTTACGTAGTTGGTCCAGATACTGGGTCTCGCCGGGCGTCAGAGGAGTCAGGGGGTCGTTATGGTCGGCATGGCCCAGCGGACTGGAAATCAAACCAACGGTCGCAGCCACCAGCGTTCCGATCGTCAACCTCGTGAGGCTATCCATCAGTGTCTCCCATCTACATGCAAGGAATCCAAGGAACGTTCAGACGAAAGAACTTGTCCGCCAACTACTTCAACGCATCCGTGACAAACAACATCCGTCACGGCGGGGCCAGCCAGGTACGGGTGGGCGTGATGAAGAACCTGAACGCACCGCGCTGGCAGTACGTGCTGGTATCGGCCATGGTGGCGCATCGAGTCCCGTTGTACTCGATGAAATGTCGCGGCGGTAGGTCGCGCTCCGCCCTTCCCGGTGGCATCAGAATGGTGAATGACGGGTCCCAACGCATGCGAATCTGTCCGCTCACCCACCCGACGACGTTCGTGGAGCCTTCAGGTGCGCCACGGATATCCCCCGTGCAGGCGAACGCCCCACGATCCCAGATGCCGCAGTTCAGCCCGAGTGGGGTAGAGAACCACACGCCTCCGGAACTACTGGTGAAGTAGTCGTCGTACTTGACCTTCTCGTAGGAGCCGATGATCAAGTTGGTCACTGGAAACGGACTGGCCGGATCACCGGTATCCGGCTCCGCGTTCGTCACGGGCGACGTGGCGAGGACCAGCCCACTCATGCACGCGGACACCGCCAGCCAACTACCCAGCCGTCGAGCGGTGCTACCCAGTCGCCCCGTCACGGCAGGTTTCCCGGTGACGATTCGTTCTCCGCGGTGTGCGGCACACTGCCGTAGCACGTGGCATTTCCTACATCGAGGATGCTCTCGCAGAGCACGTCGTTTCCTCTCATGATGCGGACAGTCACGAAGTGACCCTGCAAGACTCGTGCCACGGTCGCCGCCGTCCGGAAATTAGGTCGCCAGTCGGCTCGCAGTTCGGCACCGTCAGCAGTCGGACTTTTTGCATCGACCACCGGCACCGTCAACGTCCACGGCAGGGGCACGTCCTGGATCAAGTGCTTACCCGAGGTGTCCCGGTATTCGACACCGGCCAATTGCCCGACCGAATCGGAGAAGATGTCGTACCTCACGGTGTCTTCGGCGTGCGCCGCCGGCGCATATGCCAAGCCGGCGAGGCCGGCAACCACGACGACCGCCATCGGTTGAAATCGCTTCACATGGCTCCTTCCACAGGCCCTGCATACGAACGGGTCTCTCTCAACCAGCCAGAACGGCGGTGGCGATGACGACGTCCTTCCTGGCGTTGTACTTGGTGGCGACGCCGTAGGCGTTCAACGAACAATTCGGCAGTACCGCAAAGCCATCCGCGAGTGGAGCGGAGCCCTGCAGCAACAATGCCTTGATCGAGTCGGCCGCGGTCGGCGCTGCGCCCGACAAGATTTTTGCCTTGGTGGCGCCGACGTATCCGATGTCCTTCAGCAACAGCATCGCGTCGTCGAATGGAACAGATCGAGACGCAAAGTTGATGTGTTTGTCGGTCGATTCAGTGATTTCCATGGCCACTTGGTCGATCAGTGGGTCGGAACGCGTCACTCCGCAGACCGATGCGCGTGCTGCTGGTATAGCAGCCCTCAGGCTGTCGGTCGCGTCTGCCGATGCCGCCGGGGCCAACGCGAGGCCGGCGATGGCCAAAATCGCCGCAACAAGGCCTGATCTACGTCGCCGAGCCGCCATCGTTCCTCCACTCCCGCATCTGGGTCTCATTTGTCGCATACGTGCGCCCGGTGAATGTCGGAGCCCCAGCGCTTTGCCTTCTGCACCGACGGGCCGGTGAACCAGTCGGGTTGGTGCGCCAGGATGCCGTTGTTGACATTGGCCAGTTGCTCCCAGAGCTTGAAGAAAGCCTCACCCTTGTAGACGGCAAAGTAGTGGTCACCGAATGGGGTCTGCGGCTGGCTCAGTGACTGGACGCGAGGTCCCAGGAAGTCCACGGCCTGGCCGATGTTGCCGGAGACGATGTCGACCTGCTGCTGGATGTTGCCTCGGGAGTAGTCATCGTCCCTGCCGGTGACGTCGTCGATCCGGTTGGTCTGCAACCTGTCGATCTGTAAGCGCAGCGTGGCGTACTGAGCGTTGTACCACTGACACATCTCGCCCATCGCCGTGATGTCGGCGGGGGTGACCATGTTCCTGATCTGGTCGTACGGGTAGGGGAACTGGGGCGCCCATGACGACGCCACCGGAACTACGACGGGCAATGGCCGGATCACCGAACGATCCGACGGTGGTGCAGGAGGGGGAACCGCCACATTTGGGTCAACGTCGTCGGGCTCAGCAGCTGCCAGCGGCCCGGTTAGAACCATCATCGCCGACCCGAGCAGTGCGCAGCACGCGACCCCCACGCCGCGTCGGAATCTGTCCTTCATCGTCACCACGGCCCTGTTTCTCCCATCGCTCCCACGTGCTACTTCGGCCCCATGGCAGAACCGATGCCGCCGACGTCGGTGATCTGCCAGTTGTTGTTGCTGTCGATCGTGGTGCTGTAGGTCGCCGTCGACTGCAACGCGTCCGGTGCCTGAACGGTCTTGGTCTGGACGCTGACGAAACTGTCCACCACGTAGACGCCGCCGGCGCTCGACCTGACCTTGGCCACCAAGGGCTGCGCGCCGGAACTCCACTGCAACGGCACCAGAACCTGCTCCATGGACGTGCCTGCCTCGGAAAGCTTCTTGCTGAGCTCCGGCGATGTTCCGGCGATCAGCTTCACCTTCCAACCCTGCAGGTCCTTGTAGTTCATCGTCGCGGCGTTGACTGCATAGTCGAGCGCGATCTTCTCCGCGCGCGCATTATTGGCCGACTGGGTGTCTCGCGCGCTGAGCTGATGCCGCGCATCGACGTACAACCAGCCCATCACCGAGGTTGCAACCACGAGAGCCACGATCAAGCCACCGAGGATCAGGCCCCGCACACTGACAGACACCGATTTCGGTCCACGGGTCGACTTCACCTCGTCGGTCGATGCCTCTGTGGGTGCCGCATCTGGCTGACCTGCGTCAGGCTCGGCCGAGCGCGTCTCGGTCCCATCGGACTCAGACGCCGCTTTGGCGCCGTCGCTGTTATCGGGGTCGCGCGCTGACTGCGATTCGCTCTCGTCGGCGGTCATTGTGGAACCTCTCTTGCTGTATATCGGTGCGGCAAAGCTGTCGTGCGTGCGGATCATGGCCTGACCCGCAGCGTGATCATCCCGTCAGCCGGCACCTGGTTGAGGAAGTTGTCCAGAATCTGCCCACTGTCGAAGTTCATCAGTGTCCCCGCGATCGTGTTGAGTTTCGGCTGGAGTGCCTCGCCCAGTACTTTCAGGTCGCCGCCGCTGGTGTCCAGAAGGTTCTGCAGGCGATCCAGCAGAAACTTGAGCTGCTGCCAGTTGTTCGGAGAGTCCCGCTGGAAGAGGATGGGCAAGTGTTTGAAGAAGTCTTGCCAGTACAGGCCGGCCAGCGTCACATTGGGTGTGATGGCATTCAGATCTGGGCCTAACCACTCGGTGTTGCGGATCAGCGTGCCGAAGTTGCTCAGGAGTACGCGTCCCTCGCCGTTCAGGCCGTTGAGCATGTTGTTGAACAGGGTGCTGGCCCGTGACAGGTTCGGTAGCACTCGCGCCGGGTCGGGGAAGGCGGCGTGGGCCTCGGCGATGATGCGCTGCAGAGCGCCAGGTTCCAGCTGATCGAGGATCCGCGTGGCGGTCGCCGCCAATTCGGTTACCGACTGGGGCGCCGTCACCGAATCTGTGGAGATGTGTTGGTTGTCCTTCAGCACCGGTCCACCCTCGCTGTGTGGCACGAACTCGATGTAGGACTCGCCGAGCGCTGACAGGTTCTGAAGTTCCACCCGGGTGTCGACAGGGATCTTGTATTCGCCAGCGACCCAGAAGTCAACAGACGCCGCGTCGACACCCGTGTTGATCTTGGTCACCTTACCGATGGGCACACCTCGGTACAGCACGTTCGAGTCGACGACCAGACCATTGATTTCGGGCACCGCCATCGACAGGTTGGTTCGGTTCGCCGGCGCATTGATGCGCAACCCGAGGGTACTGAAGTAAAACAGCACGATCATGGTGATCACCGCAAACGCAGTGTAGGAGACGATGTCCTTGACCTTTATGGCGTTCACCGCGTTGCTCCCAGAATTCGCAGCACATCCTGGACATTGCCCGATAGCTCTCGGCCGTCGGGTCCGATGATCGATTTGATGTTGATGGCCGGGTACTTGTCGGTTGCCAAGAACATCTCGTTGAAGACCTTGCGGTACTTCGGTATTTCCGCCTCGCCGGCCAGCTTCGACTCCTGCAACGCCCCGGTGGCGTCCGCCAGCGAATTCAGGAAGGGAACCAGCCAGTAACCGCCAAGGGTGATGCTGCCGATGCCGGGGAGAACGGTGGCCACGTAATTGGTGACCCTACTGACATGTTCGGCCCCGCGTTGCCCCGTCGGTGAAGCCAGGTACTGCAATTCTGGAACACGGTCAGACACGTTCTGTGCCGTATCCGACAAACCGTTGAGGACCTGGTCGACCGAATCAAGGTTGTTGGCCAGCGCCGAGAGGTCGGTCTTGATGCGGCCCGTCAAAACCTTGATCTCAGCGGCCGGTGGTGCGACCCGGTTGAGACGAACAATGGTGTTCTGTGCCCGCTGAATCGATCCGCTGGAGACAAAGTTCGCCAGGCTGGCAATGGTGTCTTCTAGCTGCGGTGGGGACGTGGTCTGCGAAATCGGAATGGTTGCGCCGGATGCGAGTGCCGGTGCCGGCGGGATCCCCGGTGGCGGCGCCTGAGTGGCGTTCGCCCTCGGTCGCTCCAGCGCCACGTAGATGTCGCCGAGGACCGTCGCCTGCTGCAGCACCGCGTGGATGTCCGAGGGGACTTCGACACCGTGGGCCAACCGCGCCGTCACGTCTACCTCACGCGCGCTGAGAGACACTTTGGACACCACGCCGACGGTCACCCCGTCCAGCACGACCTTCGCGCGCTCGGGCAGATTGAGAACGCTCTGGAACTGCATCACCAGGTCGTATCCGTCGCTATAGGACGGTCCTGGTGGCGGCAACGCGCTCACGCTGATCGCCGCGCAGGACGAGACCGACAAAACGCTGGCCGTCGCGGCGGTGGCGGCGATCAGCCGGGTTCGTAACGTCATTTGTTCGCCGCCTCGGTTAGTACGTATTGGAGCAATGCGACGTCGACCGCGTACGGCGTCCCCTTGACGTTTGCGCAGCTGCCGGGCATCGACGCGTTCATGATGTTGCACGCGGCGACACCGTCGGGCGCGCGGAGGCGGTACGTCGGCGGCCGGTAGTGCAGGGTGAAGTCGTGATTGTTCGCCATGTTGATCAGCCCGTTGATGACGCGAGGTGCCACGTTCAACAGACTTGCGTAGTACGGAGCACGTGGTGCGGCTTTCCTGACGGCTACCGAGACCGCATCGAGTAATTGCTGTATCTGCGGACCCAGTTCCTGTTCGACGTCCTGTGCCGCTTCGACGATGTTGACGATGCCGTCGAATGCTCGGTCCGCGCCGAGCAGGACTTGCACAATTTCAGTTCCGACTGGGGCCGCCAGGTTGTCGCCCACCTGCTTGAACGTCGGGTTGACGTCGTTCAACGCACCCGTCAACTGCCCGAGGTTGCGGGTGATGGTCGCCAGGTCACCGATTGCTTGATCCGGCGAATCGAGCACGGTAGACGAGGTGGCCAGCAGTTTTTCGAGGTTCGGCCCCTGATGTTGAGCCGCCGCATCGATTCCCCTCACCAGACCTCTGACATTGTCCGATCCCGCGGGGTTGATCGAGTTGAGGAAGGTGGTCGATGCTCCGATGACTTCGGAGAGGGTCTTGGGAGTCAATGACCGGCTGAGCGGAATGCAGCTTCCCGACGACAGGTGCGGACCCTGCTCGTAATCGCCGACGAGTTCCAGCGCTCGGTCGGCCAGGATCGAGGTCGACCTGGTGACCGCCTTGACATCCGCCGGAATGGTCTGCCCGCCGTCGATCTTGAAGTCCACCCGGACCGACTGAGCCGACGGGGTGATGGACGCGACCTTGCCGATGGGGTAGCCCAGGTGGGTCACGGGGTTGCCGACGTACAGCCCCACGCTGTCGGGCATCATCGCGCAATAATCGACGGCGTCCGACTTGGTGGGCGACGAGCACGACGCTCCGCCGAGTGCGGCCACGACGGCTACGGACGCCGGCAGCACTCGCCGGAAGCGGTTCGCGAATGGCGCAGGCATCAGCAGGCACTCCCGGGAGTTGGCACGCAGAGGTCGGTCGCCAGTAGTCCAGCCGGCGCATTCTCCGCGTTGAGGACGCGGTCGAACAGTTCTTGCGTACGCTTCAGCGCCCGGATGGTGAGCCCGTTGCGCTCGACGAACAATCGGCCTCGGTACAGGAAATTCCGCACCCGTTCGATGAACTCCACCTTGTGCCTGTCGTAAGCATCGCCGATCGGCTGAAGAGCCTCCAGGACGTCGGCGAGACCTAGCATCGTGGAGGAGAAAGACTTGTTGTAGATCTCCAGCGTCTGGGTCGTGAGCGAAAGTTTCCTCACCAGCGACACGAGATTGTCTCGCCAACCGTTCAGTGACTTGATGTATTCATCCGAGATGTTCAGGATGTTGGTCACTTGCCCCCGCTGCCTTTCGACGGTCGACATCAACGCATTGCCGGCGTCGATGGTCGCGGCGACCACCTCGACGTTCACGCCCGACAAGCCCGTTTGGATCTGATCGAGTGATTGCTTGATCGGGCTGGTGTTGACGTGCTCGGAGATCTTGGTGGTGTCGACAAGCGTCTGCATCAGGCTGTACGGCATGGTCACGCGTGACAGCGGGACGGGTGCCTTGCCCTGCGGCGCATTGCCCATCGAGGTGACGTTGACGTAGTAACCACCCACGATGGTGAGCATTCGTACATCTACCTGCGTTTGGTCGCCGACGAAGGCAGTGTCGTCGATCTTCGCCGTGACGAGCACCCGGCTCGGTTCCAGTTTCAGGTTGGACACCACGCCGACCTTGATGCCGGCCATCCGCACCTCTTCTCCGGTACGCACCGCGTTGGCATCGTCGGTGTAGAAGGAAAACAGTTGGCCCTGACCTGGCGGGTTGACGTAGAGGTACGACATAACCAGACCGATGACGGCGCAAAACACCATCGCGGTCACGCCCCAGGTCGTGGGGCTGTTCAGCACCCTGTTCGACTTCAGCGATTGCACAGCACCACCCGTTGTCCGTTCAGCAACACGTCCATGGTCTCCGGTAACTGATATTTGCCGCGCGAACACGGCTCCACGGCAGTTCCGTCGTTACCCGGTGGCGGGATGTTCTCGTCGACCACCGGCACCAATTTGAATGCGTCGAAGAAGTTGTCGAGGTTGCTGAACGCGCGGTCCAACGAGTCGTCGATATCGACGCCCTTCCGGAGGCCGGCATTGTGCAGCAGGCGAGTCACGGGATCGAAGAAATCCTTGCTGTACAAGTAGTCCTTTCGGAATTCGTCCAGGATTTTGTTGACGGCGTCGACGTTCTGATTCAGCAAGTCAACGATGTGGATGAACTTCATAGACTTGCCACCGATGCCGTCGGCGACGTGGTTCAGGTTGTTTATCAACGTCGAGACCACCTGCTGACGGTTCGTCACGAACTCGGTCAGCTTGCGGATGCTGTCCAGCAGTGGCGCCAATCCGCTTCCGTCACCGGTGAGGAACGTTGCCGCGTTGTTGGTGAACGTGTTGATCTCCTCCGGGCTCAAGGTGGCCAGCACCGGTTGCAGACCGTTGAGGAGGGCCGTCACGTCGAACGAAGGTTGGGTCATGGACGTAGGTATCTTCGTGATGAGGTCCCCGACGCGGTATCCCTCGGCCGCGTTCGTGACATCCATGTAGCGCACGCCGGTCAGGGCCTGGAACTTGATGGCCAGTCGCGTGTCCTTCACGATGCCGAACTTGGTGTCCAGGGTGAACTTGACCTGCGCGACGTTCTGCCCGTTGACCCGGGCGAGGTCGACGGAGTCGATCTTGCCGACCCGAACGCCGCGGACCCGCACGTCCCCATCCTGATGCAGCCCGGACGCGTCGGTGTATTCGGCGATGTAGTGACGCGTTTCGACGGCTACCGGATTGGTCAGGGTGTTCGCCAGCAGGATGAAGAGGAAGACCGAGACGACCAGCGTCACCGCCATTCGCCACGCGGCAGCTTTTGGATTCATGGCGTTGCCTCCGTAACGATGCCCATAGGTGCTGCCACGCCGGGCAGGCTGTCTAACAGGAGCCGCACCGAAACGGCATGCTGGTCACCGTTACCGGCGTAGAGCTTGTCAAATCGATCGCGCAACGCGGCGAGCTTTTCCGCCACGTCCAGCGGTCGCAGCAAAACCGGCACGGTGTCGGTAAGTGCTTTGAGCCCGGAGATCAGTGGGAACAGGTCGTCCTCGTGAGTGGAGACCAGTTTTCCGACGGACTTGAACAGACCTTCCTGGACTGCATACAGACCCTTGTCCCAATGCGCGTTGAAGAACTCGTCCGTGATGTCCCCTGCACTCGGGACCTTCACGTTCCGCAGGAACGGGTAGCTGAGGTGCGGGCCGTCAGACTCTGCTGGTGAGCGACTCTCCCTGGGGTAGTAACTGTAGTCCTGGAATCGCCGCAGCGAGATGGCCAACTCATTGGCGAACGGCGGCACAGCGGTGAGCAAGGTACCCAATCTCTTGACTTGTTCTTCGGTGGGTTCGGTCTGCACTGCTTCGACCGCCCTCGACATCGTCACGATGGATTCGAACAGTGGGTTGAGTCCATCGGTGTACCGGGTCACGTGATCGATCACGTTGATCAACTGCGGCGTCAACGCGGCCTTCGAGACGTCGCCCAGCTGATAGAGCAACTCGGCGAGGGTGAAATTTCCCACCGGGACCAGGGCCAGCTGGTTGCCGTCGCGGAGGGCTTGACCGCCCGACCTCGGAATCAGGTTGATGCCGGCGACGCCGAAGTAATTGATGGGTCGATAGTCGATGTCCATCTTGGTCGTGAGGCCCCGGGTTGGTGCGGTCTCGAGATCGGTGCCGAGTTCCACGCGACCGTCAGCGGTTTTCGTGACGTTGGTGACTTCACCGACCTTCACGCCGTGCAAGACGACCGACGTCCCCTCCACTACGCCCTGGCCAATGTATGGCGTCGTGATGGTGATCGAGTAGAGCCCCTTGGCCCGTGCGGCGAATGGATTCCATATGGAGAGGATCAGGGCCAGGACAGCGACCAGCGCCACTCCAGCACCGGTGGCCAGCAGGATCCGCTCCTGGCGCTCTTGCGATCCCATTAGCATGAAAACCCCTTAACCCTTGAAGATGAACACGGGCTGAAGGCCCCAAATGGCGATCGATGTCACGAGGTCCAGGGTGACGATGGTCACCAAACTGGCACGTACCGCGCGACCCGACGCCTGGCCGACACCGACAGGTCCCCCCGAGGCGAAGTAACCGTAGTAGCAGTGGATCAACGTCACCGCGGTGCAGTAGACGGTCAACTTGATCGTCGAATAGAGCAGGTCCATTGGGGTCAGGAACATCACGAAGTAGTGGACGTAGGTGCCGGCGTGTTCGCCGTGGAACATGACCACCACCAATTGGATCGTGTAGAAGACGCCCATCAGCGTCAGCAGGTAACCAGGGACGACGCACGTCAGCGCGCCGATCAATCGGGTACCCACGACGAATGGGATGGGCCGCAAACCGAGCGATTCGACGGCGTCAATCTCCTCGGAGATACGCATCGCGCCAATCTCGGCGGTCATGCGGGTGCCTGCCTGGGACATGAATGCGATCCCGGCGACGATTGGGCCCAGAACCCGAACGGCACCGATACCGCTGATGATGCCGGCCAGCGGACCGAAGCCCAAGATGTTGAGGACCGCGAGCGCTTCAATGCCCAGCGTGGCGCCGGTAAAGGCACCGAGTAGAAGCAGGACGCTGACGGTCCCGCCGTCCACGATCATGGCACCTCGACCCCACGCCATATTGATCGTGGCCGCAAGTGTCTGCCGGGTGTACCTACGGACGGTCAGGGGTAGATAGATAAACACCTGAGCGATGAACAGTACCCAGTGCCCCAACCCACGCAACGGACTTGTGACTGCACTGACGGCGACTGAACCTACCCGGCTCAAGGTTGACGGTGCGGACATCATGCCACCGTCGTCGGGAAGAACATCGTCGATATCTGCGCGATGATGAGGTTGGCGAGCAGGATCAGAATGGTATTGATCACGACGGACGAGTTCACGGCATCAGCCACACCGCGTGGGCCGCCCTTGGCTTCCATTCCTCGCATCGACGAGATGATCGCCACGATCGCGGCGAAGACCAGGCCCTTCCCGATCGCGAAGTAGACGTCCGTCATCTTGGCGAACGTGCCGAAGGATTGCCAGAAACTCCCCGGTGCGACACCGCTGACCGTGACCGAAAGCAGGTAGGCCGACGCCGTACCCGACACGATGATGACCAGCGTCAAGACTGGCGCGATCAGCAGCAGCGCCAGGAATCGTGGCACCACCAACCGCCGGATGGGATCGACACCAAGCACCCGCATTGCGTCGAGTTCCTCGCGAATGGCGCGTGCTCCAAAGTCAGACGCGACAGCCGATGCCGCGGCGCCGCCCATCAACAATCCGGCGGTGACGGGCGCACCCTCTCGCAGCACGCCCACCCCACTGGCCGCCCCCAACAGCGCGGTGGCGCCGACCTGCGCCACCAGGCCTGAGACGATGACGGTGACGATCCCGCCGATCGGAATGGCCATCAACACTGCCGGCGTGGCGCACACTTTGAACAGCGCCCAGAACTGCCAAAGGAATTCTCCGACCGGCAGTCGGAGGGTGAGCGTGTCCATGACGGCGTAACGAACCACGTTGACCGCCATCCAGACTCCACGGCCGGTAGTACCGGCGGCCTCCACAGGCCGCTTTCCCAGGTTCGACACCGCCTTACCAATCGGACCCATGGAATTCGGTTTCCGCGGCTGCGTATGACCGGCGACGCTAGTGGTCAACGTGCATTCTCCTCTGAGTTTGTACCAACCGGCGACCGCCGGAGTAAATGGTCGCAAAGCTGCGGAAGTCGCTAATGTGCGATTGGGGGATGGTCAAGAGCAGGGTCGGCACCAGCGAAACCCTTGCCACAAACCAGGATTGCAACAGGAATTCGCGCCAGGCGAAGGGCCTCCTCGGGAGGAGGACGAATGCATCCAGCATCATCGCGGAGAAGCCGCCCATCGCCTGGACGGGTTTCAACGCAGCGTTGGTAGATACCATCACTTACCTTCTGTAGTGCCGACTGACCCGAACACGCAGAGCAGAACGCCTCTGACGGAGCGTTGCTCCGACGACATCCCAACGTCCGCCATGCCCGCCTGCGTGCTCCGAGATGTTATCTACACGTCGTAGATTTATGGACCGTCTTTGGGTTATTAGTCGCTATGTCTCAAAATAAGATAGAGGCCCGGGTCACAGTTGTCAATCAGCGGGCGGCACATCACACAACCACATTCAGGCAGACCGATTCGCCTCCGGAAGGCATTGAATGCTGTTGCACCACAATTGATTTAGAACCGCCGCCAGAGGCGAGCACGGCCCCAAACTTGCGGTTCGGCCACAAACCCCGGGTTTCACTCAGCTTCCCGGACCGCAACACCGACCGCCTATCGCGTTCATCTGAATGCATCGGCGGAGAGTTTCGATACGGTCCGTCCAGTAACGCACCGATACCGTCAGTCCCGTACCCATTTAGCATGAGCCGAATCGTCCGAATATTAACTAGAGCGACAATCGCCGCGCGGCTCCGAGCGCGGACATACGCTGCTATGGCACCATCCGATCAGAGGAAGGGGGCCGCCGTGACGTCGTCCCCAGCCGAACCCGCCGAGACTCAGCGCGCTCTCGCTGAACCCATTGACCAAGAGCTGGGCTCGGCGCCGCCTTTCTCCTCCCCCAAACTGGCGGAGTTACGTCGCCACCGCGTTGGAGCACGCCGACGAGCACCGCAGTGGCAGGCATCGGCGGCCGCCGGCGATGAGATGTATGCCTCGATCGACACGTTCGACCCGACCGGGGCGCTACAGAGACAGAGCTGGACCGACCAGTACCAGAATGAGAGTCATGAGGCCCTTCGGGCGTGACGTTCGCTCACTGCTTAGCCGACGTCGCAGCGCACGAGCTAGTTGAGATCGACACCGCCGAAACACTTTTTGAAACCGCGGTCTCGGTCGACGAGACGATCGACGGCAGGCACTCCGTACCGGCGCGACTGGCCGATGGCCGGATGAGGCGTGTGCCGCGCCGTCACCCCCTGCTGCAGACGGGGTCTATTGCGGCATCCCGCGGGTCTTCATCGACGAGGGGTCACGACTGATCGAGGTGATCTCGCGCATTTGCATCCGAGCCCACGCGATTCCAGCTGGGCCCGGCGTCAAGGACTTCGTAACAACAATCCTTGACGCCGGGCTGCCATTGCCTACCTGGCCGGCGTGATGTCGCCGGGCACCACTACTACTTGTTGGTGAAGCCCGCGTCGACCATGACCGTGGAACCGGTGATGTAGCGGCCGGTGTCCGACACCAGGTGCAGGATCGTGTTGGTCACGTCCTCGGGCTCGATCAGGCCGTTCTCGACGGGCAGCGGGTTCTGCAGGTTCGAAGCGATGGTCGGGAATTCCTGCACGAACCGGCCGAATGCCTCGTTGGCGATCATGGGCGAGTTGACGCCCGTCGGATGCACCGTGTTGACCCGAATCCGCTCCGGAGCAAGGGCATTCGCCCACGCCCGCATCAGGCCGACGACGCCGTGCTTGGACGCGATGTAACCCATGACGCCCGGGTTTCCGTCCGCCATACCGCCGTAGACGCCGGCTGTCGAGCTGGTGATGACGATGGCGCCGCCGCGCCCGCCGGCACGGATGTGCGGGATGGCCAAGTTGACCGTGTCGTACACGCCGTTGAGCATGACGTCGATGCCCGCGATGAAAGCGTCGCGGCGCAGGCGCTCCTCGCCGGTGATCGCCATGATGCCGGCGTTGGCCAACACGATGTCCAGACGGCCGAATTCGGCAACACCAGCGTCGATGACCCGCTTCACGGCCTCGTGGTCGCGGACATCGGCGACCTCGGCGTGAATGCGCTGGCCGGTCTTCTCCACCAGGTTGATGGTTTCGTCGAGATCATGACGTGTCGCCAACGGGTATTCCACGTTGGGATCGTCGGCACAGACGTCGAACCCGATGATGTCGGCACCCTCTTCGGCGAGCCGGACTGCATGTGAGCGGCCTTGGCCGCGCGCAAGACCCGAAATCAGCGCAACTTTGCCTTCAACGCGACCCATCTTGCTAACCTTTCACCTGATTTGTTCGCTCGCGCAACTTTTGTCACACGGCGCGGGCGTCGGCGTTGCGCGCGGCACCCGATTTAGATATTTAAGCCTATGTGTCTCAAAACACTAGCGGCGTGGATCACACATGTCAACGAGATCCCGATCGGCCCGGCCCGCTTCTCACCTCGCTGACAGGTTCGCAGCTCCAGATCGCAAGTGTCACAGAAGCGCTCCGCGCGGACCGCGGCGGCAGCCGAGATCGGGAAACATCCCTTCGCAATAGCAGGTTAGCTATTCTGCGACGTCACGTATCTTCAGAATGACACGGCCCTCTGGCCGACCCCAGACGCAAAGGAAGCACGCGGGGAGTCCTTCGATTACGTCGTCGGCGGCGGCGGGGCACAACGGTCTGGCTGCGGGAGCAACCCTTGCCGAGCAGGGCCGCACCGTCTGCGTGCTGGAGCAGCTCGACCTGCCCGGCGGATTGTCCGCCAGCCATGCGTACCTCCCGGAGGCACCGAACCACCTGCTCAGCCTGGGGGCCATGGACGACATGTTCACGGCCTAGACCCCGTTGGCCCGCCAGATGCGACTTGCCGATCACGGCTATGCCGCGGTGCCCCTGGACCACCCCTACGGCTGGATCGACCCCGATGGCGACACCCTGCTGCTGTGGCGACACGTGCGAAAGGCCATCGAGGACATCCGCTACTTCTCCAAGACAGATGCGCGGACGTACACAGAGCTACATGGGCCGATCAACTGAATCATGGACCTGGTCGACGTCCTGTTCATCCAGCATCCGTCCGCCTGGGGCCCTGGCGATTTCGCCAAGTACCTATTCAAGCACCGCCCTGACAAGGCGACGCGTCGACTGCTGCGACAACCGGCGACGTGCAACGCGTTCGAATGGATCTCCGAGACATTCGAATCCGACGCCATGCGTGGACTGTGGGCGTACTGGACGAGCATGATCGGCCCGGCTGATGCAATCGGCAGTGGCGCATACGTTCTCGGGTTCGCGGCGGTGCACCGCGGCCCGGGTATTCTGCGGCCGCGGCCGGGCCGCAGCCGGATTCGCGCGACGAATGTGCTTACAGATCAACAGATCTGCCAAATCTGCGATCTGGCGGCACATTCGCGAGCACAGGCGGCTAGCTCCCGGAGAACTCAGCCCGCCGTTTCTGGGTGAATGCCGCGATGGCCTCCAGCAGGTCGTCGGAGGCCAAGGTGTCCATCTCGTGCAGCAGGGCAGTCTCGACCACCTCGCCGGCCCGAAGTCCGGTGACCTGGTTCAGGGCCCGCTTGGTGCCTTGCACTGCGAGCGGGGGCAGCGAGGCGATCCTCCGCGCCAGCTTGGCCGCGGTGGCTTCGACTTCGTCAACAGTGTCGACGAGGTCCGTCACCAGGCCGAATTGGTAGGCATCATCGGCGCTGATCGCGTCGCCGGTGAGCAGGTACCGACGGGCACGCAACATTCCGGCGGCCTGCGGCCAGACCAACGCGCCACCGTCGCCCGCCACCAGTCCCATGGCCACATGGGCGTCCGACACCGACGCCGACTTCACCGCGACCACCGCGTCGCATGCCAGCACCACCGTGGCGCCCAAGCCGATGACGGGTCCTTGTACACCCGCCACGATCGGCTGGACCAGCCCGGTCAGCGCGTAGAGCACCGCGCGCGCCTGCTCGATCGTTTCGCGGCGCACCGCAGCGGACTTGTGGCAGGCGTGCATCAAGTCGAAATCGCCACCGGCGGAGAACACCTTGCCGGTGGAAGTCAGCAGCACCGCGCGCACCGACAGGTCGCCGTTGAGACCGTTGATGACGTCGGCGAACTCGCGGTGCAGTGTCACGTCAAACCGGTTGAGCACCTCGGGCCGCGTGAGCTTGATGTGGGCCACGTGCTCGGCGATGGTGACTTCCAGTGCCTGATAGCTCATCGTCGTCACTTCCCGGCCGCGCTGAAATCGAATGACTGCGAAATGATCACCTTCATGATTTCGCTGGAACCTCCATAGATGCGGCTCACCCGGCCGTCGAGATAGAAATTCCCGACGACGTCGTCGCCGGTGTAGTGCGACAGTCCGAGCACTCGCGTGCAGCGATCCGCCACGCGCCCATGCAATTCCGTGGCGTACAGCTTGGCCACCGCGGCGTCGTCGACGGTGAGATCACCGATCATGTGTGCGTCGAGGGAACGGTCGAGCAAGGCCTGGCCCGCTTCGATCTCGGTCCGGCACGCGGCCAGTTCGAACTTCACGTGCTGGCCGGGTGTCGTCCCGCCCAGCGCCCGGACCGTATGTGCCAGCGTCGATGCGGCAGAGGCCTGGGAGTTCAACGCGATGGACAACCGCTCCTGCGCCAGATTCGAGGTCAGCATCGTGAAGCCGTCGCCTTCGGCGCCGAGCCGGTTCGAGACCGGCACCCGCATGTCGTTGAACGCCAGTTCCGATAGGTCTTGGGCGTGCAGACCCAGCTTCTCGAGTTTGCGGCCGCGGTGGAAGCCTTCGGTGGCCGTCTCGACCACGATCAAGCTGATCCCCTTGCGGCCCGCGGCCGGATCCGTCTTGCAGGCCAGCACGACGAGGTCCGATGCTCCCCCGTTCGAGATGAACGTCTTGGACCCGTTGACCACATACTCGTCGCCGACGCGCTCGGCCCGGGTTGTCATCGCCTTGACATCTGAGCCCGCGCCGGGCTCCGAGATACCCAGGGCAACAACATATTCACCGCTGACCAGCTTCGGCAGCCAGCGCGCTTTCTGCTCGTCGTCGGCGTACTCGAGGAAGTACGGCATGGCGATGTCGGTGTGCACCCGCAGACCACCGAGAGCGAACCCCAGACGCTGGGCTTCCTCGGTGACCACAGCACTGTGCTTGAGCGTGGAGCCGGCCATACCGCCGTACTCGACCGGAATCCCGATCCCGAGGATGCCGATCTCGCCGGCACGCCGCCAAAACCAGCGCGGCGGCATCCCCTCCACCTCCCAGTTGGGATAGTCGGGGGCGACTTCGTCGGTCAGGAATGCCCGCACGACACGGCGGAAAGCCTCGTGGTCATCATCGAAAACCGTTCTGCGCATGGATACTCCGGACGTCGGTCGAACAAGGATTCCCCGGCGTCGCGGGTCACGGACAGCCGAGCGAGCAACAACCCGAAATAAAAGATACGCAGTATCTCTAAAATGGTCAATTGGCGGCGGTGGCGGCCAGCATCGGCTCGCCGGCCTGGCCACTGCGGCGCATCCGATGAATCCACCACGCCAGCGCACTGAGCGTCACGAACGCCACGACGCCGGAAAGCAGGTACTGCCACGACCGAAAGCCCTGCGCGTAGGCGCCGGCCGTCACGCCCCACCAAAGGATGATCATGCCCGCAAAACTCCCATAGATCACGGGCGACTGGGCGATGGCCGATCTACGCCGCAACACGAGCGGGACAGCCGCCAGCGGGATGACGTACATCGTGGTGGACGCCAGCGCCTGCGCCAGCGGATCGTTCCAGATGGTCTTCTGATACTCCCAGCACAGCACGAACATCGCGACGCCGGTGAACAGCAATGCGTTCCATTGCGCCTGCGTGCCCCGGGGCAGGTATTCCTTACGCCCCACCTTCATCGCCTGATACAGGAAAACGAACTCCAGTAGCAGGGCGCTCAGCAGGCCGACCCAGAACAGCTTGAAGAACCAGTGATCGACCTTGTTGAACCAGGTGTCGAACTGCAGCACGACGCCGAGGTCGTGGGCGAACCAGAGATAGGTGCAGGGCAACGGAATGGAAATCCAGCCCTCGCGCTTCGTCATCAGCACTGCCGTGACCATGGCGATCGTCTGCAACACCATCGCCAAGATGAAGCCGATCATGATCGGGACGGGGTGGGTGTCCAGCGCTTTGATGATCAGCTGCGGGTCATACATAAGCCCGCATGTTACCGACCCGAACCGCCGCAGAACAGTATTTCTGCAACAGCATGTTCCATAATTTGGCGAACAGCCCTTGACCCCCTGAGCGGGCGATGCCAATAATTACGACTCACAACGGCGTGGGCGTGTACGACAAGGCGACCGTTCTGCAGCAGGTGTCCTTCTTCGTCTGCCGCCTCCCGGAACCCACGAATATCGCCAATTTGCAGCCGGTTTCGCCCTGACATCGGCAGCAAGAGACAAGCAACGAAAGACTCAGGTACCCAATATTATGGAGCAATTGCGCATCGACGCCAACGGGCTGACCTTCGAAGCACTCGCGTGGGGCGAACCAGATGCGCCGCTGGCATTGCTGATACACGGCTACCCGGACACTGCCCACACGTGGCGTCACCTCGGACCCGAACTTGCCGAGATGGGCTACCGGGCAGTTGCCCCGTTCGCCCGTGGCTACGCTCCGACAAGCCTCGCACCGAACGATTCCTACCTTGTCGCAGACTTGGTTGCCGATATCCTTGCGCTGCAGAACTCGTTGGGCGGCAATAGGAATTCTATCTTGATCGGCCACGACTGGGGTGCGGCAGCGACGTGGGCCATCACCGACCGTGAGCCCGAACGTTTCAGGCGCTACGTCTGCATCGCGGTGCCGCCGACCGCGGTGCTAGTCAAGTCGTTCACGAAGCTGAAGACCATCGCCATCGGCCTGCGTCAGATGCGGATGAGCTGGTACTTCGTCTACAACCAATTGCCCTGTTCCGAGCGCGGACTGGAACGTGTAGTCCCCAAACTGTGGCGGGACTGGTCTCCGGGCTATGACGGCCAGGAAGATATCGAGCATTTGTTCCGCGCCTTGTCTGGTCCTGGCCGGCGGCGGGCAGCACTGCGCTATTACCGCAACAATCTTCAACGTGGCCTGAAAGACATGTTCACCGTGAAGCCGAAAACACCGGTCCTCTACCTGCACGGCGCTCAAGATGGATGCATGCAGGCCGCGCTCGCGGACGCGTGCCCGGAAGCTCTATCGGCCGGTTCGCGATTTGAACGCCTCGAGGGTGTTGGCCACTTCATGCAGCTCGAGGATCCGCCGCGCATCAACGCGCTGATCAAGGAGTGGATTGGCGAGCCATGACCGAATATTTCGGCCGACGCGACGACCTTACCCACTGCTGTCGTGCGCTGGTCTCCCTGTTACGTAAAGAGTTTCTGGATTCGGGTGAGCTCTGCGAGTAGCTCGCCTGGCACCGACAGAAATGGCGAATGGTCGCCGCCCAGCTCGATGAGTTCTGCCGAAGTTGTAGCGGCGATCTGAAGCTGCAGCCACCAGGGCAATACCCGGTCCTCGCGTGATCCGAGGTAGACGGTGGGTACCGCGCTGAATGCGTTGGCGCTCAGGTCCATCGGTTGACTGAGCGGGGCTATGGGCTCGGCGCACAGCTGGGCGGCAGCATCGCGGGCGTCCTCGGGCGTGCAGAGGTTGTAGAACCCCGCCATGGCGTGGCGGTGGTTCACCGCGACCGTCGTTCCGTCCGCGGAGAATGCCAGCGCGCCGGGGCGCATGAAAACGCAGTCCTCGCCGGCACTTTGGATCTGTTGAAGCGCAGACCGACCATCCCACGCCAGCAACGCATTGACGAGCACGAGTGCTTTGACCGCCCCGGGATATGTGGCGATGTACTCGCCGGCGGCGATCCCGCCCAAGCTGTGCGCGACGAGAATGACCGGCGAGGGAGCTGCGGCCACCGCGTCGGCGACAACGCGAACGTAGTCCGACAGGACCGGCTGAGTGGTGCCGTCTCTGCCAGGCAGGTTGATTGCGGCCGCGCTGTGGCCGGCGTTCTGTAGCGCAGCCACGACCCGCTGCCAGCACCATGCCCCGTGCAGGGCGCCGTGGATGAAGACGAAGCTTGTCATCGTTGGGCGTCGGCGTAGAGCCTGTCGATCACCGCTGCGTATTTCTCGGCGATCGCTTTGCGCTTCAGCTTCATCGTGGGGGTGATTTCGTCGCCCCCGGGCAACCAGGGTTCAGTGAGTACGTGGAAATACTTGACCTGTTCTACGCGTGCGAGTCGCTGGTTGGCACGATTGATGGCGTCGGCCACCGCGGTCTCCAGGCCACCTTCGACGAGTGCTGCCACGCTGGGCTCGATCACGATCAGCGCTACATTGAAGGGACGGTTGTCGCCGATCACACAGGCTTCGCCGATGAGTGGCGTCGATTCTTTGATGCGTGACTCGATGTGTGCCGGTGACATGTTCTTCCCGCCGGCGCCAATGATGATCTCTTTTTTGCGGTCAATGACGCGCAGCTGGCCGTCGTCGTCGAATTGACCTATGTCGCCCGAATGCAGCCAGCCATCGGCATCGAAAGCATCTGCGGTTGCTTCGGGCTGGTTACGGTACCCGCGCATGAGGTAGGGGCTGCGCACCATGATCTCGCCATCGTCGGCGATTCGCAGCTCCACTCCGGGAAGCGGCGGTCCAATGGTGCCGGGTTTTTGGCTTCCGAGGCGACCGAACGCGCCGAAGGCGCCGCACTCTGTCAGGCCCCACCCTTCAACCAGAGGCAGGCCGGCGTCCAGCCAGAACTTGCTCAGCTCGGCTGGGACAGGTGCGCTGCCGGTCAGCCCGACGAGGGTTTCGTCAAGGCCGAAATGTTTCAGGATGGGCTCGTCCAAACCTTCTGCCGCAGTGCGGAATTTGGCGAGCATGCGCGGAGGACCGAAGAAATAGTGGGGTCGCACCGCGACGAGATGCTCGGGCATCGCCCGTGGGTCGGGACAGGTGGTGACCTCCATCCCCAAGGCCATGGGCCGGTAGTGCGACAGTTGGCGCTCGGCAATGTGGGCCATCGGTAGGTAGGACACGAACCGTGTTCCCTCGTCAGTCCCGATGGCGTGGTTGAGGCCTTCGGTGTTACCGAGCACCGCCCGGTGGGTCAGTTCGACCCCTTTGGGGTGGCCGGTGGTGCCCGAGGTGTAGACGATGACGGCGAGGTCTTCGGGACCGACGGAGCGCCAATGCTCGTTCACGGCCGGATCGCCGTCAAGGTCGCCGAAGGCCAGGGTGCCTTCGACATCGCCGTCGACGAGTACCACAGGAACATCGATGCCGGCGTCCTGGACCTGTGGCAGCGCCGCACTTTCGGTGATGAGCACTCGCGCCCCGGAGTCGTGGATGATCCAAGCGATGTCTTCGGCTGGCAGGGTGCCATAAATCGATAGACCCGCAGCACCCAGGTGCAGTGCCGCGGCGTCGGCGATGTGGAATGCAGGCCGGTTACTGAGAAGCAATGCCACGGTGTCGCCATGGACGACGCCGAGGCCCGCCAGGCCGCGCGCAACCCGCGCGGCTTCTGCCGCGTACTGCGCCCACGTATACCGTTCGCTGTCATCGACGGTGCGCAGGGCCACCTTGTCAGCGAAACGCGTTGCGGTGTCTTGGAACAACGCGACGAGGGACCGCTGATCTGTCAAGCCCATTCCAACGGCTCCTTGACCTGGTAGCGGTTGTGCTTGCCGACCGACGTCTCCAGGACACCATGACCGATCCGGTCTCCACAGCGCATATGAGAGATGTTGTCGTTCAGCCCTTCCACTCGAGCAACCACGTCGGGGTCGGTGAGGTCCCAGCGTTCATGCCAGATTGGGTCGGTGAATCGGTCGCGGCGGGTCGCAGTAGAGGTGTAGCCGGCGCCGGACAGGTACATACGTAACGTCGGGGTGATCTCGATCGGCCAGACCTCACCGCGAGCGTCGGTCAGGACAATAGTACCGCCCAGGCACTGGCGCGTCTCGTACTCGAATTTCAGGTCGTGCTCGAACCCCACGACCGGAACGATGTCGCCGTTGTCATAGTAGATGGCGCCGTCACGAACTTGCGGCACCTCATCAGCGCGGTCACGGATATGCACCACGATGGACACATCATCGAAGTTGGCGTTGAGCCAGGCCAACACTCCAGTAGGCAACTGGCCTTCACCCGCGGCACGTATACCCCACGTACGGTCACGGGCGCCGGGCACTCGGTCGACGTCGAAGGTGGTCCCGTCCAACGTGACGGTACCGCTATAGAAGCCGGTCTGGAAGACGTAGATGTCTTCGTGAATGAGGCGGCCACCTTTGCGGATCGGTGGCTGGTCAATCTGGTACGGGCCGCTGCGGGCCTCAAACTCCAGATCGAACGAGATGCCGGAATCGTTCGGTGCGCAGGTGTAGGTCCATCGTCGCATCGGGTCGATGATCTTGGCTTCGATGGGCCCGGCCCGCAGTTGCCATCGACCTTCGGAGTAGTCGCGGGTGGCGCGCAGCGACCACTGCTTGCCCGGAACGCCGGCAATGGCATAGGTGTGGAACATCCCGCGGTTGGGGTAGGTGGCGACACCGATGTCCAATCCAAAGCGGTCTGGGTCACCGAGGGTGTGGTACGCGCGTTCGCCCCAGCTCAGATCGTTGAGTGCGACGTACGCGTGCGGCGCAATTGTCTGGTGGCAGAAGAAGTCATCTGTTTCGGTCAGCATGGAACTGGTTCCTCGGGTCGAGTGACACACCCCTTGTGGGCGTGTTCGCGATATGGGATAGGCGGGTCGGGTGATCGATGTTGTGGTTGAAATCGTTAGTAGGACCGGGGCAGTCCCAATGAGTGCTCGGCAACGAAATTCAGGATCATTTCCTTGGAAACGGGACCCATGTTGAGCATCCGCACCACCCAGAAATACGGTGCGAGTTGATATTCGTAGGTCACGCCGTTGCCGCCGTGGATGCTCACGGCCGCGTCGAGCGCTTCTAAACCTGCCGAGGCTCCGAGATACTTCGCCATGTTGGCCAATTCGCCTACCTCGGCACCGGAGTCATACAGACGGCAGGCTTGGTCAGTGATCGATATTGCGGCCTGCATATGGATGTGGGCCGCCGCCAACGGATGGGCGACACCCTGGTGCGACCCGATCGGAACTCCCCATACCTTGCGCTCGTTGGCGTATTTGACGGCTTTGTGCAGGGCGTAACGGCCAATTCCGGTGCAGATCGAACTGGTCAAGATGCGTTCGGTGTTGAGTCCCGTGAACGCGACTCGTAGGCCACGATTCTCTTCGCCGATCAGGTTCTCCGCTGGGACCACCACATTGTCAAAGAAAACCTGGTGGCTCTTGTCAGGTTGGTTCATTACGGTACGGATCGGCGCGAACGACAGACCGGGTGAGCTGGTGTCCACCATGAACACCGACAGCAAGTTTCGGCCGTTTCGCTCATCAACACCGGTGCGCGCCACCACCATCACCCAATGCGCAGACTCCATCCCAGTGATGAAGACTTTCTGGCCGTTGAGAACATAGTGGTCACCGTCGCGTTTGGCGGTGGTGACGATGCGGTGCGCGTTGGATCCCGCGTCAGGCTCGGTGATCGCAAACGACAGCCGGGTCTGGCCATCGGCGACCCCGGGCAGCCAACGGCGCTTCTGCTCCTCGGAAGCGCTGCGCTCCAAGACAGTTCCAGTGACACCGCCAGAGAAGATCATCGATTGCAGCGGGCAGCCGGCGATCGCGGTCTCCTCGAGCACGACGGCGAGTTCTGCCAGACCCAGGCCACCGCCCCCGTATTGCTCGGGCAGGTGCACGCCGAGGAACCCCTTCTTGCCCAACATGTTCCACAGTTCGGAGCAGTTGCCGCCGCCGTCGACCTGCTGCTGGTAATAGTCCGGCCCGAATTTCTCGGCGATGGCAGCGACCACGTCGCGCAGAGCACGCTGCTCGTCGGCTTCAGACACTGTTGCCTGCACTTGAACTGCCATGGGTTCTTCCACCTTCAGTTGAGCGTGTGACACCTGCATCGTCCGACCAGGCCGCGTGAATCCTGTTTGTAGACTAATACAAGTTTATATATTTATACTAGTCTTGAGAGCATCGAGTTTTTTGACCAGGCCCGCACAGGAACCCGAGGGGTACCCCGCGACAGGAGCGGGCCGAGTTCCGAGTTGATAGGGAGATTTACAATGGGTTTGACGTCCGCCGAGTCTGCGCCGGACATGCTGTCCAAGATCGTCAGGGAACGCTGGAGCTGCCGGGGGTTTCGCCCGGATCAAGTCCCGCGCGAAACGATCGAGCAGATCGTCGACATCGCGCGCGCGACTCCGTCGTGGTGCAACACCCAGCCGTGGCATCTGCATATCACCGAAGGAGCAGAAACTGAGCGCTTCAGGGCCGCCTTACGTTCGCACGTGGGATCTCAGTTCGAGGAACATCCCGATCTTCCGTTCCCCACCGCGTACGTCGGCCCCTATCTGGAGCGTCGCCGTACCAGTGGTTGGCAGCTCTACAGCAGCCTCGGCATTGCCAAAGGCGACCGCGCCGCCTCCGGTACCCAGATGATGAAGAATTTCGACCTTTTCGGTGCTCCCCATGTCGCGGTGGTGACCACCGATGCTCAACTGGGTCTCTATGGCGCAGTCGACTGCGGCTTGTTGGTGCAAACGTTCCTGCTCGCCGCGTCCAGCCTGGGGGTCGCCACCGTCCCACAGGCGGCGATCGCCAGTCAGTCGCCGTTCATCCGCGAGTTCTTTGGCCTACCAGAGGATCGACTGGTGCTGCTCGGCATCTCGTTCGGTTACCCCGATGAATCCCACCCCGCGAACAGTTACAGGACTGCACGCCAAAGTGTCGCCGACATGGTGACCTGGCACGAGTGAGACTGGCGTGGTGAGGCTTACGACTGCGCGGCGTCGAACACGATGTCGACAACAGCCTTGGCACGTACCCGGAACGCACGATCGTTGACTAGCCCGGCAGTCCACTGGTGAATTGTGCCGATGAGACCCGCGGCCAGAACCTCGCCGTATTGCCGCACATTGACACCCGGCTTGAGAAGTCCATCGTCGGCAGCCTGCTCGAGGCACTTGATCAGCGCTGTGGTGGGATCATGCTGCAGTATCAGGCCGCTATGGCTCCACCCCGCGAGCAACTGCCGGAAGACATCTGGATCCGAGCGCAGAACACGTACGACTCCCTCCACGATCGCGTGGGCACGATCGCGCGGGTCGATCACGTCTATCGACGACGGTTCAAGGTTCTGTAGTGCGCGGTCGGCCATCGCACTCCACAGCTGTTCGCGATTGCCCACGAGATTGAACAGAGTCATGGGCGCGACCTCCGCACGAGCGGCAACTCGGTCGATCGTCAGATTCTCATCGGGATTCTCCCGCAGCAGACCAAGTGCCGCGTCCAAGATGCGATCGATACGACGTTGCTTGCTGCGCTCGCGCAGACCCGGCGCCGACTTAGCCCCTACCTCAGCCGATTTCGCCTGCTCACTCATCGCGATCTCCCACCTTCCAATGCGCCTCCCGCTCGCCACCGTCGATGCTGTTGACAGGATCTCGGCCGGAACAGGCACCATCCGCAGCGGACCGAGTTGTCGAGCTCGCCAATTTTATAGCCTCCCTCTAAGAATGACGGAGCGCGCCCGGGACACGCGGCTACATCGGCCAACCACCGTGGATCGCGCATAGTCGCGCAGCGCGGACAGTACATACCGCCGACGCCGCACCATTCCTCCGCGATACCGCTTGTCGCCGGCAGATGACTAGCGGGCAGTAGCGACCGAAGATGTACCGGCGTCTGCCATTGTTCGCGACGACCCGTCGACGACCATCGTTCCTCGAACCTCGTTACAGACCTTGCCTGCGCGATCAGTCACACTCACCGAAATGAATGCCATGGTTCGCCCCATGCGATCAACAACAGCGTCAAACGTGATCGGGGGGATGGCAGGGCGGAGAAAGTCGCTCGTGAACGTCGCGGTAGCGGGCATTCGCTCCGAGTCGAGCAGCGTCGATGCAACGACGCCAAAAGCATAATCAGCACACGCCATGACGATCCCACCATTGACCGCACCATTGGGATTGATAAACCAAGTTTGGCCATCCAAAACAAACGTGGCGCGGCCGGCTGCTACTTGAGTACAGCGAAGGCCAAACCCCTTCGCGACCGACAACTGCGAACCCCATTCCGCCCACTCCTGCCAGGTTCCGCCGTGCGGTGGTTCTACATATTTAGCCAACAAGGTTCCCTTCGACCACACTGCGCGACATCGCATAATCTGTGCAACAATCGAAATTTATATTCTACTCTAATTATTGCACAATGAAACTGTGGTGCACAGCGCACGCCCACAAGATCATCGCAACTGAGCCGGCGTTCGCACTTTCAATGAAGAGGAGAGCAACCATGACGACCGATCCCCATGAGCAGCTGGTCAGAGACCTTTTCGCGGCGATGGGTCCCACTCTCGAAGGCTTCAAGGACAACTTCCGCCGGCGGCTCGACGAGAACGTCACATGGGAGTCGGTGGGACTGCCAGCGCACCACGGCAGGCAAGCCTGCATCGACTACCTCGACACGCTGAAGGCGACGACCGGTATGGAGTATTGCACTATCAAGATCCTGCATATCGCCGTCGTCGGCAACGTGGTTCTCAGTGAACGCGTCGATACCATGTATGACGCCGCGGGCACCGAGATACGGGAGTTCCGGCTCATGGGCGCAATCGAGATCAGCGACGGTCACATCGTCAGGTACACCGACTACTTCGATACGGCCCCGCTGCGCGCCACCGATCCGTTCGCCATCGCGTAGTGGCGAGAGCTACGCATCCCTGGTCGTCACCAGCACCCTGGCATTGGTGATACTCACCATCATCATCGGCCGACGTCGTGCACTGGGTCACGTGAACGTGGGGGTGTGGAGCTCCGGATTTCAACCAACCGACACGCAGCGCGAACGTGAGCTTGCGTGCCAGATTCCCGAATCTGGCACACAAGCTCATATTCGGTCGGGATCAGTACGACCGGGGCAGCCCCAGAGAATGCTCGGCGACGAAATTCAGGATCATCTCCTTGGAAACCGGACCCATGTTGAGCATGCGCACCACCCAGTAGTAGGTGGCCAACTGGTACTCGTAGGTAACCCCGTTGCCGCCGTGAATCCCGATCGCGGCATCAAGGGCCTCCAAACGGCGGCAGCATCGAGATACTTTGCGGTATTGGCTAATTCACCGACCTCCTGGCCAGTGTCGTACAGTGCGCAGGCCCGCGCGGTGACCAACTCGGCGGCCTGCAAATGCATGTGCGCCGCAGCAAGTGGGTGGGCAACACCCTGGTGCGCGCCGATCGGCACATCCCACACCTTGCGATCGTTTGCGTACCCGACCGCTTTGTTAAGGGCGTAGCGGCCGATGCCCGTACACAGCGAGCTGGTCAGCACCCGTTCGGTATTCAGCCCCGTGAAGGCCACCACCAGTCCCCTGCCCTCGGCGCCGATCAGATTCTCGGCCGGCACCGCGACATTGTCGAAGCACACCTGGTGACTCTTGTCGGGCTGGTTCATCACCGTGCGGATCGGAGCAAACGACAGCCCGGGCGACGTCGTATCGACCATCAGCACCGACAGCCGGCCCCGCCCTGTCGCCTCGTCGACAGAAGTCCGCGCCACGACCATCACCCAGTCGGCGGACTCCATCCCGGTGATGAACACCTTCTGCGCCTTCGCAGCGGGCGGTGGTGGTGATCCGGTGGGCATTCGACCCTGCGTCAGGCTCTGTGATCGCGAACGACAAGCGGGTTTCGCCGGTGGCGATAGCGGGCAGCCAACGCCGCTTCTGCTCCTCGTTGGCGCTGCGTGCCAACACGGTTCCGGTGACACCGGTCGAGAACAACATGGACTGCATGGGAACGCCTTCCACTGCAGCGCCGTGCACCACGATGTTGAGTTCGGTCAGCCCTAGCCCGCCACCGCCGTACTCTTCGGGGAGGTGCACACCGAGATACCCGTTGTCGCCCAACTTTTTCCACAGCACGGCGCAGTGACCGCCGGAGTCCACTTCCTGTTGGTAGTACTCGGGTCCGTAATTCTTGACCATCCCGCGGACGGCGTCGGTGATCGCACGTTCCTCTGCGGATGCCTGCAGGACGGTGCCGGTCTGCACGGCTATCGGTGTCTCCTCGTTTCAAGCCCGTTGGGCGGGCAGGACATCGCGGGACAGGTTCTCTAGCATCCGCGCATGGTCATCAGCAGCGATTGAAGCAGCACGGATTTCACACCGGCGTCTGCGTATTCGCGCAGTCGGGGCCACTACTTCGTCGGGACGGCCGAGCAACAGGTAGCGGTGGGCCAACGTGGCGAAGTCCTACTGGTACACGGTGCTGACGGTCTCGATGCAGACGCGGTCTCAGTGAACCAGCGCACCCCCATCGCGTCAAGAGACATATTTGTCTCTTGTGAAATGGGGTTTCACAATGGCAGCATGTGGGCGTGGCCACAGTTCCCGATCCCGCCGGCATCGCCAGACGACGACGGCCCGCCGAGGTACGCGAGTTGCTGGTAGCCGCCGCCGAACGTGTGGTGGCTCGCCGCGGGATATCGGCCAATGCCCAGGAGATCGCGGTGGAAGCGGGGGTACATAGATCGGTGCTATACCGCCATTTCGGCACCACCGAGGACCTGGTGCGCCTGGCCGCGCTGCGACCGTTCCAGGATTTCCTGGGCAAGATCCAGCAGATGACCGACCGGTCTACCCCTGATGAGCCGACACCGTTGTGGGACTTGATGATCGGCTTCCTGGCGGACCTGCTTGACATTCTCGATGAGCATCACACCTTCTTGACGATGGCGATGTCGGACTCTTCGCCACTGGAGGCTGCCGAGCGCGCCGTGCTGCGCCGCGAACTGGACCGCATCCTCGAGGAGATCGTCGCTCTGGCACGGCGCGAAGGCGGCGCTCGTGGCCTCGATCCGGCCTCCAGCGCGGTGAATACTCGCCTTGCCATCGCGATGGTCATCGGCGCAACAGCGAACGGCGGATGGCTGTTGCCCGCATGGTCCGGCGCCGAGAATCGCCCTCGCCTGATCGCCGATATGGCCAACTTCATCCTCAACGGGGCGCGACTGGTGCCCGACAACATCAAGAGCGCCGACCGCGAAAGTCCGCGCACCATCTAACTTTCCGTGCATCACGACGAGGAGCCCTGGCGTGACAACAATGCCGATGACCCGCAGCATCGAAGTCTCATCCCCCGCGGACGGTCGAGTGATCGCCACCGTGCCCGACATGGATACCGCAGCAGTCTTCGCGGTAGCAGATCGGTTACGTGCCGCCCAATCCTCTTGGGCTGCAATGGGATTCGACGGCCGTCGGATGTGGTTGGAACGGTTCCGGGACTGGATCCTGGACAACGAACAGCGGCTGCTACGTCAAGTGCAGGATGAGACCGGTAAGTCCTGGGGCGACCTGCCGATCGGTGAGATCGTCGCCTCGGTCGACGTCCTGAACTACTGGGCCCGCCATGCCGAGAAGTTCCTCGCCCCCGAAAAGGCGCGCCCGCACAGCCCGATGATGGCAACCAAACGCATGCAGGTCACCTTCCATCCGCATCAATTGGTCGGGTCGATCACCCCGTGGAACGCGCAGCTGGCTATGCAGATGCTCGACATCCCGGCTGCACTGATGGCCGGGTGTGCGGTGCTGACCAAGGCCTCGGAGGTGACGCCGCTGGGCTGGAATCTGGCGATCGAGGGCTGGAAGGCTATTGGCGCCCCTGACGTACTCGACGCCGTCACCGGGCGCGGCGAAACTGGTGCCGCAGTGGTGGATGCCGTCGACATGATCCAATTCACCGGGTCGGTCGGCACCGGCCGCCGCATCGGGGTGCGCGCCGCCGAACGGATGATCCCGTGCTGCCTGGAACTTGGCGGCAAGGACGCCATGGTCGTGCTGGCCGACGCCGATATCGACCGGGCGGCCCGCGCCGCGGCCTGGGGCGGTTTCTACAACGCGGGACAGATCTGCGTCTCGGTGGAACGCGTGTACGTCGAAGCACCGGTATACGACGAATTCGTCAGCAAGGTAGTCGATTTCACCCGCAGGTTGCGGGTCGGCACCGATGCTCCAGGCAGCTACACCGCCGACATCGGCGCCATCGCCACACCGGATCAGTTGGCCATCATCAAGCGGCACGTCGAGGATGCTGTAGCGCGCGGCGCCACCGTCGCCACAGGCGGGAAAGCCCTTCCCGGTTCGGGGCTGTACTTCGAGCCCACCGTGCTACTCGATGTGGACGAGTCCATGGCGTGCATGAGCGAGGAGACCTTCGGCCCCACCCTGCCGATCGTCAAGGTTGCCGATGCCGACGAAGCCGTCCGCCGAACTAATGCTTCCGAATTCGGTTTGGCAGCCAGCGTTTTCACCCGCGATCACGCACGCGGTCGCGCGGTGGCAGCCCAGGTCGACTCCGGGTCGGTCAACGTCAACAATGTGATGACCAACGTCTTTCAGCTTTCGGTTCCGTTCGGCGGACGCCGCGATTCCGGGCTGGGTGCCCGGCACGGTGCCGCCGAGGGTATTCGCAAGTACTGCTGGCGCAAGTCGATCATCGAGGAGAGATTCAACCTGCCCGCCGAGATCTACTGGTATCCAACGAAGGGTCGCAACGTGAAATTCATTAACAAGGCGGCCCGACTCCTGGCCGCCGGCGACTGGAGGCGCCGGTTGGGGCTGGGTAAATGAGCACTCTCTGTACGGCGTTCGCCGAAACCGTGGCCCGGGTACCGGATCGGATTGCCCTGCGCAGCCTTCATGGCGAGCGCGAAATCACCTGGGCGCAATACGCTTCCGAAGTCGCTGCGCTGGCTGCGACCCTAACCGACATGGGCGTGCAGCCCGGGCAGTCGGTCGCGCTGATGATGAGCAACCGCATCGACTTCCATCTGTTGGACACCGCCATCATGCATGTCGGCGCGGTCCCGGTGTCCATCTACAACACACTGCGGGCCCGCGATATCGCTTACATCCTCGACAACTCCGGCGCCACACTGGTATTCGCTGAATCCGCCCATGTGCCGGTGCTGCTGGATACCGAGAGCACCGGGCAGATCATCACCATCGACGGAGCCACCGACGGCGCCACCGCACTGTCCGAAATGCTGGCAGACGGCACTGACTTCAACCTAGCTGCCGCCGCAGCACGGGTGCGCGCCGAGGACGTCGCCACCATCAGCTACACCTCTGGCACCACCGGCGCGCCGAAGGGTGTCGAACTCAGCCATGGCGCGATCTTGCGCAGCATCGCCGCCATCGATGACGCCTTCGGATGTATCGACGGTGCCCGGATGGTGTCCTTCCTCCCGATGGCCCACGTCGCCGAACGAATGTTCTCGCACTGGCGCGGCCTGGTGGGCGGGTTCACCGTTACGCCCTGTCCGCACCCCAGTGAGGTCGGGCCCTACCTGCTCGATGTGCGTCCGCAGTACGTGTTCTCGCCCCCGCGACTGTTCGAGAAGCTGCGCTCGGCCATCGAGGTCCACTTCGACAAGAACCGTGAGCGCTCCGCCGTGGCACTGCGCGCCGGCGCGGCCAAGGTCGAGCTCGAACAACGCGGAGAGTCAGTAACCGACACCGTCGCAGCGAATTTCGCGCGGGCTCGACTGGAGGTGCTGGCCCCAGCGCTTGCCCTGGTCGGCCTGGACCAGACCGAGGTCGCGCTGACCGGATCAGCCCCGGTCGCACCGGATCTGGTGCGCTTCTTCCTGTCTCTCGGGCTGCCGGTCTACGAAGGCTGGGGCATGTCGGAGGTGACGGCATTCGGCGTTTTCAACCGGCCAGGCAACACTCGCGTCGGCACCGTCGGCTATCCGCTGCGCGGAGCCGAGGTACGACTGGCCGACGATGGTGAAATCCTCTTCCGCAGCCCATGGTTGATGTCGGGCTACCGGAACCGTCCGGAACTGACCGCCGAGACAGTCGATGCCAACGGCTGGCTGCGCACCGGTGATATCGGGGCCTATGTGGACGGCCGGCTGTCGATCGTGGACCGCAAGAAAGAATTGATCATCAGCGCCTTCGGTAAGAACATGTCCCCCAGCAATATCGAGTTCGCGGTGAAGAATGCCAGCCCGCTGATCGGGCAGGTCTGTGTGATCGGCGACTCCAAACCGTTCGTCTCGGCGCTGATTGTCGTCGACGAGGCGGTCGCGACAACCTACTCCGACCGGCAGGCGGTGCTGGATGCTGTCGAAAACGCCGTGGCAGTTGCCAACGGCGAGTTGTCACGCGTCGAGCAGATCAAGCGATACCGGGTTCTTGACGCTGAATGGTTGCCTGGCGGTGACGAATTGAGCCCGACCATGAAGCTCAAGCGCAAGCAGATCAACGAGAAGTACTCCGCCGTGATCGAGGAGTTGTACGAACCCGCCCGGTAACTTCGCGCGAGCACATCGCGCAAAAGCGGGTGGGTCGCACAGGCCGAACTACCCCTCCAAAATCGCCATACTGATCTGGTATAGAAAATCTCAAAATAGTGCCGACACCTGCCCGGTCGACTGCCGTGCTGAGAACGATCGTTTTACGAAAAGCGAAGGATACCCCCATGGACGTCATCGCGAAGGCCCGGCTCGGCGCACAGATTGCCACTCTCGGCGGCCATGTGCTGTGGGAGCGGATACGTCGCCCCATCCCCACCACGCTGGCCGAGATCCCGCCGTCTACTGCTGAACTGACGCCGGAATGGTTGACCGCAGCCCTGTGCGCCGGCCATCCCGACGCGCAGGTGACCGGCCTGACACTGGGCGAGCGCAGCGACGGCTCCACATCCCGCGAGGTGCTCTTCCTGGAGTACAACCAGGCCGGCCGCGACGCCGGATTGCCGGAGCGTGTGTTCTGTAAGAGCAGCCCAGGATTCACCTCTCGGCTCATCACCGGACTGTCCGGCGCTCTGCAGAGCGAGGCCGGCTTCTATACGCAACTGCGCCCGCAGGTCGAGATGGAGACTCCGCATGCCTACTATGCGGCGGTCGACCCGGCGTCGGCCCGGTCAGTCTTCCTGATGGAGGACATCACCTTCACCCGCGGCGCCCGATTCGGCGATCCCACCACACTGCCGGTCAACCGCGCCCAGGCCGAGAGCATGGTCCGCAATCTGGCAGCGTATCACGGAAAGTTCTGGGAGAGTCCACAATTACGGACGCTGCCCTGGCTGCAGACCTCGCTGGAGTTCCAAGAGCGGGTCAATGCCACAATCGACTTCGAGAAGCGTTCCCTCATCGGCATCGAGCGCTCGGAACAGATTGCACCGCCGGAGTTCCTGCGCCGCCGCCGTGAAGTGTACCCGGCCGCCATGCGTTCCCTGGAACTCAATATCGCCGGTCCACGCACCCTGCTGCATTCGGATATGCATCTGGGCAACTGGTACACCGTTGGCGAGGACCGGATGGGCCTGTTCGACTGGCAGCGTATGACCACGGGCGAATGGGCCCTCGACATCGTCTACGCGTTGATGTCGGCACTGACCATCGAGAACCGCCGCGCCTGGGAAAAGGACCTGCTGACCCTCTACCTGGAGGAACTGGCACGCGCCGGCGGCGCCGCCCCATCGTTCGCCGATGCTTGGTTACGGTACCGCCAGCAGACCTTTCATGGACTCATCTTCTGGCTGTACACCATTGGGGCGGGCCGACTGCAGCCGAGCATGCAGAAGCACCATGTGTCGGAGGCAAATGTCTCCAGAATGACGCAGGCCGTGGTCGACCTGGAGTCGCTCGACAGTCTCACCTAGTTTGGCTGCAAACAAATTCGCGGCGCCAGTCCGCGTGGACTGGCGCCGCGAATCAGTCGGTGCGACGTTGCGGCTCAGCGCCCCTTGATGGTCACCGGCAGGTCGTAGACACCACGCGAGTAGTTGTCCTTCACATAGGAGATATCGCCGGCCTGCTCGATGCTGCTGGTGCGGCGAAGCAGTTCCTCCAGAAGGATTTTCATCTCCAGGGTGACGACGTGCTTACCCAGGCACTGATGCGGACCGCGGCCGAAACTCACGTGCGGGTTGTTCTCGCGCGAAAGATCGAACTTGCGGGGGTTGTCGAACGCCAGCGGATCGAAGTTTCCCGCGGTGAAAAGCATCAGCACGATGTCGCCCTCTTCGATCGTCTGCCCACGGAGTTCGTGGGTCGCGGTCGCGGTACGAACGAGGTGGGTGAACGGCGATGCGATCCGCACGATCTCCTGGATGGCGGTGTTGGGGATGTCATCCGCCCGCTCACGCAACCACTGCATCTGGTCGGGGTTGTTCAGCATGGAATGAATTCCGTGCGACAGCGCGGTCCGCGTACTCTCCGCTGCCCCACTGGCCAGCAGTGCCACGTTCCCGAGCATCTCATCCTCGGAGATGATGTCGGGAGCCTGGACGATTCGACTCAGAACGTCGTCGCCGGGGTTGCTGCGCTTGATCTCCGCGAGGTCGCCCGCATACACCATGAGATTGCCGATCGCGTCCATCACGTGATCGAACGACGGCGTGATGCGGGTGTCGAAGGGCGCGGCGAACGTGTCGACCCAGCCGAAGAAATCTGGCCGGTCCTCGTTCGGAACTCCGAGGACGTCGCCAAGGGCCTCCATGGGCATCGCGTGCCCGATTTCGTTCACGAAGTTGAACGTTCCCTTTTCCAGGGCTCGGTCCACGATGTTCACCGCGTACTCGCGGAACTTCTCCTCCAGCTTCTTGACGAAGCCTGGGGTGAATGCTTTTGACATAACGCCACGTTGAGCCCGGTGCTTGGCGCCATCCATGGTCAGCATCGCGGGCATGCCACCCATATTGGGATCGATCGGCGTCACTTTCCAGGCATTGACGTATCCGCGGTCGGCCGCGTACAGCTCGCTGTTGCGGTCCACCGCCCAGATGTCGTCATGCCTGCTGACGACCCACGCCCGATCGATCAGCATCGGGTCGTTGAACTCGTGTACATAGCAGGGCTTTTCATCCCTGAGATAGTCGTACGCGTCAAGCGGAAGCCCGAAGGTGCTCGGGTCCCCCTCGGCATACAACTCAGGATCGAAGACGTTTGTGGTGGCTACGCTCATGTTGGGTATCTCCTTGGGCTGAAGGTGAGAACGGCACTGGGCTCGGCGGGGCGAATCACGCCACCGGCAAACCGGCTTCGACGGCGTAGCTGTTGTACATGGCATGCGCCGGCTGCAGGGCCGGCACGATTCCGAGCAGTTTGGTGACGCCACCCTGGACTTTGATCTTCTTCCGCGCCAACGCCATCGGGAGGTTCAGTTTGCCCAACCAGAAGCGGTGCCCGTCGTCGCCGCTCATGGTCAATTCGACCTCGGTTTGCGCCGCCTCGGCCTCCGGGCCATGCAGCAAGACGAGTTCGGGACCGGTCGCGTCCAATACGAACATGCCCTCAGGTTCGATGTGCCGGATGCGGAACGAAGTGTCCGCTGCGGTGAATCTCGGCGCAATGACCGGATCAGTGACGAGCTTCTGATAGAAGGGCAGCAAAGCCCCGTAGAGTTCGTCGGTGCTGGCAAAAGTGGGCATCCGTTAGTTCCTTCCAAGCGCTGGTCGGCGGTCATCGGACTTGTTCATGAAAGCCCGCACCCACTTGATCAGTGCCGGTCCCGTTATTTATGAGATTGCAAGGACCAATATTAGCTACCGGTTGTCCGCTTGGTCAACCCTCGTTTGTCCGAGGTTAGAGACCGAGATCAGCCAGGATCGCTGCGCGCGGCACCGTCATCGCCTCGGCGATGAGACTGACAAACCGCGCGTCGGCATAAGCCTGGGCGATCGGGTATTCCAGCATGTAGCCGTATCCGCCGTGCAGCTGAACACCGCAGTCCACGGCGTTGTTGTAGACGGCGATGCTGCTCTGCAGCGCAGCTGCCGCAGCCGCCAGCGAAAGCTGCCGAAGCCCTCGCCGGCGGGCGCTGTTGTCGTGGAATGACGCCGCCACGGCGAGCTCACCCCACACTGTGGTCAAGACCGACTGAGTGTTCTCGAATTCGGCGACCAGGCGTCCGAATGCCTTGCGTTCCTGAACATATGCCACTGTCGCCGTTACCGCGGCACGTGCACCTGCGACACCCACCGCCGAGAAAACCGACGCCGTGTCGATCAACAGCTCATCGACCGCGCTACTCTCGCCCGACAGCATCGCGTCGTCCTCGACGTGCGACCCGTCGAAGACGACGTCCCTGCTCCCTGCGTCCTGTCCCCCCAGCACCTTCGCCGGAGGCAAAACCACCGCAGCTCGGGCATCGACCACCACCGCACGGCGACCGGCATCCGCGACGTCGGCGACCACGAGGAACCTGTCGGCATTGGTCGCGTTGACCACACCCTGGGCGGTCCCCCAAAGCTGCAACCCGCTGGGGGTGAGCACCCCCGTGATACCGCCGGTGTGGCCCGCCAGCGCAACCAGCGCCGAGCCCGAGACCACCGCTTTTGCCAGGCCGTCAGCCCCTACGTATCCCGACACCACGGCGGGGATCACCACGTTCGAGTGCAGCCCGATGGCCAGAGCGGTGCCGGGAGCACCCGCCTGCGTCGCTGCCGCGACGATGAGCTCGCCGAATCGCGGGTCGTCCAAACCACCGCCGCCCAGCGTTTCCGGAGCCAGGACGCCGAGCAGCCCCATCTCGGCAGCGTGGTTGAAAACTGCACGTGCACAGCAACTGTCGGACCGGGCCTGGTCCAGCGTCGGGATCACTTGCCGACGCACGAACTCATCGGCAGTGGTCTGGAAAGCCGATCGCTCCGCATCGAAGTCGACCGGCGCCTCGGTGGTCTGCACCATGGTTGCTACCTCTACTCCCCGCACCACACGGGCGGACGCTTCTCGACGAACGCCAGCGCACCCTCGGCGGCGTCCTTCGACTCCCGGATGATCTGCGCCTTGGGTTGCATGCGCTCGAATAGCTCGTCGGTCGGCCAGTCGATCGAGTTGTCGGCAATCCACTTGCTCGCCTTGACGGCCAGCGGTGCATTGAGCGCGATCTCCGACGCCAGCGCTTGCGCGGCTTCGAGCGCCTGCCCCGGCGGGACGACCACGTTCACCAGGCCCAGCTCGCAGGCGCGTTGTGCACTGATGGGCCGGCCGGTCATGATCATCTCGAGCGCCACGTTGCGGGGAATCCGACGCGGCAGCCGCAACACGCCGCCGGCAGCGGCGATCAGGCCTCGTTTGACCTCGGGCAACCCGAACTCCGCGTCCGCCGTCGCGACGATAATGTCAGCGGTCAAGGCGATTTCGAGTCCGCCACCCAAAGCCTTGCCCTGAACTGCGGCCACCGTCGGCTTCTCCGGTGGGCGCGCCGCAATGCCGAACGCGCCGCGGCGCTCGGTGATCGGTCTGTCACCGGTGGCGGTCAAGGCCTTCAGATCCATCCCGGCGCTGAACACCGGTCCGGTCGCGGCCAGGACGATGACGCGTACGTCGGCGTTGTTCTCGGCTTGATCAATGGCGCGTTCAAATTCCAGCGCGGTCGGCAGATCGATCGCGTTGCGAACCTCGGGCCGGTTGATGGTTACGGTGGCCACGAAATCGCTGATCTCGACGGTGATCGCTTCGTTGCTCATCGCGGCGGCATCCGGATCGCGCCGTCGAGACGGATGGTTTCGCCGTTGAGCAGCCCGTTGTCAACGATGGACAGCGCCAGCTTGGCGTATTCCTCCGGCTCTCCGAGCCGACTCGGGTGCGGGACGGCGGCAGCAAGCGAGCCCTTGACCTCGTCCGGCAGCCGGTTGAGCAGCGGGGTATCGAAGGTGCCGGGCGCAATGGTGCAGACCCGAATCTGCTTGCCGGCCAAGTCACGCGCGGCGACGATGGTCATGCCGACAATTCCGGCTTTTGCTGAGGCGTAAGGAATCTGGCCGATCTGGCCTTCGAAGGCCGCCACCGATGCGGTCAGGATCGCCACGCCGCGGTCGCCGTCGACCGGTTCGTTCTTGGCCATGCTCGCCGCGGCCAGCCGCAGCACGTTGAAAGTGCCGACCAGGTTGATGGTGACGACCTCGGTGTACAGCTCGAGAGAGCCCGGATTGCCTTCACGGTCAACGAGTCTCACCGCGCCGCCGCGTCCGGCGCAGTGCACCAGAATCCGCAGCGGGCCTATCTCTTCGGCAGCAGTGACCGCTGCCTGGACCTGCTCTGGGTCCCGAACGTCTGCCGCCACAAAGCGGACGGCCGCGCCTTTTTCCGCGGCGATCTGCTCGCCGTTGGAGCTAGGTAGGTCGATGATGACCACTTGGGCACCTTGGTCGAGCAACCGCTCAACCGTCGCGAGGCCTAAGCCCGATGCGCCACCGGTGACGATGGCGACACTGCCATTAACCTGCATTCTTCGTTCCTATCTGCGTGTCTGAGTATTGATCAGAGTCGTTCGATGAGGGTCGCGTTGGCCATTCCGCCGGCCTCGCACATAGTCTGCAGGCCGTAGCGCCCGCCGCTGGCCTCCAGGCCGTGCAGCATGGTCGTCAGCAGCCGGGCACCCGAGCAGCCCAGCGGATGGCCGAGCGCGATGGCGCCACCGCGCGGGTTCAGCTTCGCGGGATCAGCGTCGAAGTGGCTCTGCCATGCCAGCGGAACAGACGCGAAGGCCTCGTTGACCTCGTAGTGGTCGATGTCGGCCAGCTTGATTCCGGCGCGACGCAGCAGCTTCTCGGTCGCCGGGATCGGGCCGGTGAGCATGGAGATCGGGTCATCCGCGGCCAGCGCGAACGACTGGAACCGGGCCCGCGGACGCAGACCGAGCGCCGCGGCCTTCTCCTCGCTCATGATGAGCACCGCCGACGCGCCGTCGGTCAGCTGAGACGAATTGCCCGCTGTGACTGACCAATTGATCTCAGGAAAACGCGCGGAGTACTCGGGAGTCTCGAAGACCGGCTTCAGGCCGGCCAGCCCCTCGGCGGTCGTCGAGGGCCTGATCGTCTCGTCCGTGTCGACCACGACGCCGCCGGGGACGGTGACCGGAACGATTTCACCCGAGAAATCCGCTGCGGCCGCACGGGCGTGCGAACGCGCCGAATATTCGTCGAGCGTTTCACGGTCGAGCTTCCAGCGGGCCGCCACCAACTCGGCCGAGACGCCCTGCGGGACAAGCCCCGGTGAGTACCGCTGCATCACGCTCGGGCCAAACGGGTCCTGTCCGACGCGGGCAGTGCCCATCGGCACGCGGCTCATCGACTCGACACCGGCGGCGATCACAATGTCATAGACGCCGGCGATTACTCCTTGCGCGGCGAAGTCGGCGGCCTGCTGGCTCGACCCGCACGCACGGTTGATGACAACCGACGGCACCGTCTCATCGAGGCCGGCACTGAGCCAAGCGAACCGGCCGACGCCGCCCGACTGTTCACCGGCCTGACTGACGCATCCGGTGATGACGTCGTCGACCGTCGCGGAGTCGATGCCGTTGCGGTCGACCAACGCCCGCAACACTTGGCCCAGCAGATCGACAGGATGAAGAGTCGACAGTGCGCCGCCTGGCCTGCCATCTTTGGCCGCCTTGCCCTTTGCCAGCGGCGAACGAATCGCGTCGACGATTACCGCAGTGCTCATGTGGTCACCATTTCTCCGGTTGTAGTACTTTGAATCTCAGAATGCGTGGGTGAGTTCGGACCACACGGCATCTTCGCCGCGTTCAATAGCCTTGTCCCCCAAGTGGATCGCCCAGTCACGTTCACTAGTCTCGGCATCCTGCCAAGCCCATAGCCGGGTGGTCAGCCGGTACAGGCCGTCTTCATGCGTGACGCCCATGGCGCCGTGCAATTGATGGGCCAGGCGTGTGGCTTCTGTCGCGCCCGCGGCAGCGACTATGCGAGCCGACGCCACCGAGTCGAGTACATCCGAACCCTTCTCGCCGGCAAGGGTTTCCACCGCACGCGCAACTGCCGCCTCGGCCAGCAACAGGTGCGTCCGGAAGGTCGCGACAGCGCTGGCGACGGCGGGGATCTTGATCAGCGGCGCGCCGAATTGTTCGCGGGTGCGCACATGGTCACGCGACTTGGTGTACGCCCCTCGCATCGCCCCCGTCAGCGCCGATGCCCACAGCAATCCCAGCCTGGCGCGCACCTCGCTCGCGGTCGGCGCCCAGGGCAGATCGTGACCCGTAGCCGCACCGAGATCTATCGAATCCGACTGCTCTCCAGCGAGATTGACACCAGTCGTCACTGTGATCGAGGGGTCACTCATCCAGTATGCCCGCGGCGGTCCTGAGGTGGTGTACACGATCAGTAGGTCGGCGCTCCGGCCCCACGGGACGCCGGTGAGCACCCCCGACGGCTCGGCCTCGTCGGCGAGGACCACGATCGGCAGCTGGGCGTCGATGCCGGAGTCTGAGTGCGCGAGAACCCAACGTGCGGTGGCCACTTCGATGATCGGCACGCCGATGGCGACCTCACCGAGCGCGTCGACGATGACGGCCAGGTGCGCCAGCGTGCCGCCGGAACCGCCGGCTTCCTCGGCGACGCCGATGCCGTGCAGACCCAGTTCGGTGACGTTAGCCCATGCTTCGGGCAGGTCACCCGCCTGCGGTGCCTCGTGGTTCGCCGCCAGGTCGGTGACCAGTTCACGCAGCGCGGCGGTCTCGTCGCTCACAGCTTTGCCTCCTGCTTGGCGATGATCGACAGCAGCACGTCGGCGGCGCCGCCGCGCAAACTGAATCCTGGAGTGGCCAGTAGTGCCTGGCCGTAGTAGCTGTCCGGCGCCGAGCCCGGACCACCCAAGACGTCGCGCGCCACCGCAACGACATCACGCTCAAAGGTGTTGCCCAGCATCTTCAGTGTTGCTGCCTCGACCACCGTCGACTCGCCACTATCCATTCGCTGGGCCACGTCCCAACAGAGTCTGCGTAGGGTCGCCAGGCGCGCGACGAGCACCCCGATTTCGCGTTGGAGTCCCAACTCACGGATTCGGTCGGACCGCTCGAGCATCCGCGCGAGCAGCGGGTAGGTCGACAGGACACGCTCAGGCCCGCCACGTTCGAACGACAGTTGTTCGATCACCTGGCTCCACCCTCGGCCTTCCACCCCGATGAGGTTGCCCTCGGGCACGAAGACGTCGTCGAACGCGGTCTCGTTGAAGTGGTGCTCACCGGCGAGATCCACGATCGGTGTGACGTCGATGCCAGGCGTGGTCATGTCGACAACGAACTCGCTGAGGCCGACGTGCTTCTTGTCGGATTTCTCGGTGCGCGCCAATACATAACAGTGGGTGGCGAAATGGGCACCGCTGGTCCAGATCTTCCGTCCGGTGATCGTCCAGCCGCCGTCGACGCGCTGGGCGAAGGTCCGCGCCGCAGCCAGGTCGGATCCCGCCTCGGGCTCGCTGAGGCCCAAGCAGAACAGATAGTCGCCACGGGTTATGCCCGGCAGGATACTTTCGCGGAGTTCAGGCGAGCCGTGCCGCAGGATCGCTGGACCGATCTGACGGTCGGCGATCCAATGCGCCGACACGGGCGCCCCCGCACGCAATAGCTCCTCGGTGACGGCCAACCGGTCGACATTGCGGTATTCCCCGCCGCCGTACTGGCGTGGCCACGTCATACCGATCAAGCCGCGCTCGGCGAGCGCTTTGGTGAACGCCGGATCGTACGACCGAAGCCAGGAATCCGAGACCGGCTCGAAGTCAAACCGATCGCGCCACAGGACCACAAGGTCGCGCACGCGGTCCCTGAGTTCACCGGTACTCAAACGGGTGCCGCTCGACTGCGTCTCAACGGTCATCGGATGCCTCCCGCGGGTGTCCGACGAGCCTCGCGGGCAGACACCACCAAAAGATATTGCAACATTTGATCTCAAAAATACGGCTTGAAGGCCGGCGATGTCAAGAAGAGCGCTGGCGTGACAGACATCGCATGGTCAGCGTGCAGGCCCTCCTGCGACAGTCGCGATTTGAAATGGTCAACCCTCGTCGACTAAGACGAAAACTCGCACAGCGACAGGCCGTTTCAGTCCGGGATGACCCAGTCGCTCAGCTGATTCTCTGGGTCCATCCTGACCGAACCCAACGGAAGCACACGCGCGGGCAGGTGTGGTCTCGGCCACCGCGAAATTGACGAACTCGTCACGACTGGATATCCGCCTGGCTGACGCGCAGCAGGTGCTTTTGCAGCTTCCCGGCGGCATTGCGCGGCACGGGACCGAAATGCACGGTGCGGGGAATCTTGTAGCCCGCGATCCGCGTCCGGCAGTGCTCGCGCAAGGCCTCTTCAGATATGTCGGCGCCGTCTACCAAAGTGACGAAAGCAACGACGGTGTAACCCCATTCGTGATGCGGTTGACCGATCACCGCGACATCGGTGACATCGGGATGATCGGCGATCGCCTGTTCGACCTCGGCCGAATACACGTTGCGGCCACCGGTGATGATCACATCGCGCAGCCGGTCCACCAACCGCATGGCACCGTCATCAGCAACCTCCATCAGATCGCCGGTGTGTAACCAGCCGGCACGGATGGTTTCGGCTGTGGCACTGGGGTTTTCCCAGTACCCCTTCATCACACCCTCACCGCGGAACACCAGTTCACCGACCTGTCCCGCATCTACGTCGTGGCCGTCCGCGTCGACAACCCGAGCTTCGACAAACGGTTGTGCGAGATGTCCTGAAGAGTCCGGCCGTGATCTGACCTGTTGCATCGTCGAGTAGATGCCCGTCGGCCCGGCCTCCGTCTGCCCACACAGCTGGTAGAAGTCGACGCCGTCGAAGGTCGTCAACAACTCCTCGACTGCTGACGCCGGCATCGGCGCCGCACCGAAAACACCTACGCGCCACGATGACAGGTCCCGCGGGTGTCGTTCGCTGCGACGCAACATCTGCTGATACATGGTCGGCACACCGAACACGCAATTGACCGATTCACGCTCGACGATGTCCAGCACCGACTCCGCATCGAACGTGGGCGCTATGACGTGAGTACCACCCAGCAGCGTCGTCACGTTCATGAAGGTCGTGCCACCTGAGTGGTACATCGGCGCCAGGTGCACGTACCGGTCGCCGTCGCGCAGGCCCATCGATACGATCTGGGACATCGCGGCCCAGACAGCTCGGTGGTGGTCGACCAAAGAGCCCTTCGGTTTTCCCGTGGTACCCGAGGTGTACAGGATGAAGGCGTCGTCGCTTTCGACTGCCCGGTCTTCGTGCACCGGCTCGCCGTCAGCGCCCGCCATCAAATCAGCGAACGCCGCCGACGGTCCCAGGGATGCCACCGTCTTCATTCCGGCGAGCACAGCGGCGCCGGTGGCCAGATCGACCATGCCGGCACCGTAAGCGAGCATCGCGCCACCCGAGTCGGACAGTATGTGGGCGACTTCGGGAGCCGCCAGTCGGGTGTTCACCGGGACAACGATGGCGCCGAGCCGCAACGCAGCGTGTGCGGCGATGACGAACTCCGCGGAATTGGCGCACAACACCGCGAATCGGTCGCCTTTAGCCAACCCGCGGAACTCGAGCTCCCCGGCCACCCGCGCCGTCACCGCCTCGAGCTCGCGCCAGGTCAGTCGGGTATCCCCGACGACGACGGCTTCGCGGTCACCTACCCGGAGCGCGTTGCTCAGCGCGGTTCCACCGATCGTGGGCATGAGTCAACGCTACCGCGCCTGGAAGACCGGCTCGCGGCGCTGGGACGAAGCGCTGATCCCTTCGGCGAAGTCCTCGGTTTCGCGCAGCCAGGCCTGCTCGCCCCGCTCATGGTCGGTGATCGCCCGGACTTGTTCCGCCAGGTCGCCGCGCAGCGTCTTCCTGATGCTGCGCACCGCCAGCGGCGCCGACGCAGCCAGTTCGCCAGCGAATGACATTGCTGCAGAGCGGATTCCATCGGCCGACACCAGCCGATCCACGAGGCCGATCCGTTCAGCTTCGGTTCCACCGATCCGGCGGCCGGTCATCAGTAGTTCGGCCGCCCGCTGCGGTCCGACAACTCGAGGCAGCGTCACTGACAGTCCGAACCCCTGGTGAAAGCCCAAGCGGGCAAAATTCGCCGCGAAGCGCGACTCTGCGCTCGCGACGCGGAAGTCCGCCATCATCGCCAGGCCCAGGCCGCCGCCGATCGCTGCGCCCTGCACCGCCGCGACTACCGGCAATTCGTTTCCGAACAGTTGTGCCGCGGCGGCGTACAGCGTGCGCGCTCCTTCGTCGGCTGAGACTTCCGCCGCATCGCTCTCGCCGGCGAAGTCGGCTCCCGCACAGAAATGCTTCCCTTCGGCCGCCAACACGATTGCGCGGGCGTCGGGCCGCGCGTCGAGTTCGTCGAACGCGGTCGCGAGGCGCTGGATCAGCCCGGCATCGAAGAAGTTGTTCGGTGGACGACGCACCTCAACCAGAGCAACGCCATTCTCGAGGACTTCGACTGCAACATCATCGTTCCCAGCCATCGTCCTACCTCAATCCATAAGTCGTCGAGATGATTTCGCGCTGGACCTCGTTGGTCCCAGCGTAGATCGTCGGTGCGATGCTGTGGCGCAGGTGGGCCTCCATGCCGTACTCGGTGGCATAGCCGTACCCACCCATCAGCTGCACGCCTTCCAGCGCCACCTTCTTCGCGACCTCGGTCATTTTCACCTTCGCCATCGACGTCTTCCGCACCGCCTCTTCGGCCGCGGCACCGCTCTGCACCACACCGACCGTGTCGTAGACCAGGGAGCGCCCCGCCTCGATCTCGATGGCCAGGTCGGCGATACGGTGCCGCACGGCCTGGAACGTGCCGATTGCCTGGCCGAATTGCTTGCGCTCCTTGACATACGCGAGCAGATCGTCGAAGGTTCGCTGCGCCGATCCCAGGGCCTGCGCCGCGCAGACCAGCCGTTCGCCGTTGAGCCCCGACATGATCTGCTTCCAGGCCCCACCCTCCACGCCGACGACAGCGCTGATCGGAACCTCGACGTTGTCCAGGTAGAGGTCGTTGACCTCGCGACCACCCATGGTGGAGATCGGCCGGATCGTCAGGCCAGGCGCGCCTGCCGGCACTTCGAGCATGGTCAATCCGTTGTGCCGCTTGCCATCCCGCGAGGTTCGGGCAACGAGCAGAATCGTCCCGGCCACGTGGGCGTCAGAGCACCAGGTTTTCTGGCCGTTGATGACGAAGGTGTCACCATGCCGCTCGGCGCGACACGAGATGTTTGCCGCGTCCGACCCAGCCTCGGGTTCAGAGATACTGATCGACATGATGGTGCCGGTCGAGATGGCAGACAGCGCTTTCTTCTTCTGGTCCTCGGAACCGAACTTCTTGTAGATGCCGGCCACGGTGTGTGAGGACCCCGCACCGTGCAGAGGCGCAAGTCCGCGGAACAGCTCTTCGAACATCAGGCACTGCTCCACCAGCCCGCCGCCGCTGCCCCCGTACTCCTCGGGGATCGACACCGCCAGCAGCCCCGCGTCGGCAAAACGCTGATGCAGTTGCTGGTTGTGCATATCGGCACCGTGGTTCGTCAGCGCCTCGAGTTGTTCGCGGGTGCCAACCTCGCGATCACAGAACGCCCGCACCGCCTCGGCGTATTCGATCTGTTCGTCGGTGAAGCGCGACCACGCTCTGGCTGCCACCATGTACTCCTCACTGAGTGTGCGGCCACGTCGGCCGTTTTTGAGTCTACTCGTCTCAAATAGATATTAGAGAGCAGCGACCGCGCGGTCAACGGCCCCAAAGAACTACGCGCTACGCGGGAACAACAGAGCGATAGCAGCTTCAGCAATATCCACTGCCTCGACCCCATCGCTGGGCCGATACCAGCGCGATACCCAGATGCACATGCCGAGGATCAGACGCGTAGCCACCAGGACGTTCGACGGTGCCAGCACTCCCGCCGCCATCGCTTCTTCGACGCACCGCATCCACAGCGCCTCGTACTGCCGGCTCCAGGAGTGCCATCGGTCAACCACGTCGATCGGCAGATCACCGCCGCCATAGAAGACCGAGAGGTGGTGGCGCATTCGAACCGCGGCGTCAACTTGGAGTTCGAGCATGCGCCGCATCCGTTCCTCGACGGGCACGTCGGTCTGCATCGCCTCGGACGCGAGTTCGGTGAGCTCCCTCGTACTGCGCTCGAACAAGATGCCCAACAGATGCTGCCGGGTAGGCACTGCGCGGTACAGCGTCGCGCGGGACACCTCCAACTCCCGCGCGGCACCCACTATCGACACCGCATCCAAACCACCCTGCACGAAGAGCTTGGCGACGGCGTCGGCGATTGCGTCGGTGTCGATCTCGGTACGCGGACGGCCCCGAGGACGCGGCGCGTCATGAGCGACGCCGGGGCCGTGCGCCGCCTGGCCGTCGGTCGGGCCCAATCCCCGGCTATTCGAGGCGGAAATACGCTTTGGCATCAAAGTTCTCCAGCGGCCGCACCGGCCACCGCGCGCACAAGTGCGCTAGCGGGCCACCGAGGCCAGGATGGCCGCGGTGTCCCAGTAGTAGGCCTGCAGGGACGAGACCCGGGAACCGGTGAACGTCCACCACTCGAGAGCGGTCGTCTCGTTGCCCGCCAGTTCAAGAGTGACGTCAGCGAAAACATGAACCCCGTCGGCCGACTGGGAGTAGTGAACTGAGCGCAGATTCAGACCCGACACGCCGGCCGCAGCCGCACGCATCATCTTCGCGATGCGCGTCGCACCGCCCAACACACCGCCACCGGGAAGCGACTCCGGCCGGCGAAGTACCGCACCGTCGGTGAAATTGGCCTCAACGAAGGCCGCGACGTCGTCGCCTCGGCCTTGCACCAGGAGTTCGTAGAACTCACGCACGCGTGATACCTGATCCGTGTCGGTTGCGCTCATTGATGTCCCTTCATCGGAAGTTTGCACGCTACGGAGTTCTGCAGCGCGAATATCCGGGTCCCCGCCCAATGTTTTGAGCAACAACGTCTCAAATAGTAGGCACACGCCTGCGGCCGCGTCAATCGCTCGCCAAACCGTCCGCCAGGGGTTTCGGGCATTGTAAGTCAGTTTTGCGACATGTCGGCTCATTATGCCGTAGACTGTTGTGCACTCCATGTCGAATCGCCGCCTGGAAGGCGACCGTGATGGATCCCAACTCGCAGGTCAGCAGCGATGATGAGCTCGTCTCCGAGTCTCTCGTCGGAGAGGTGTCGATCGATGGGATGTGCGGGGTCTACTGACCTCCGACACATCTAGCACTGCAACGAAAGTCCGGTTCGAGCAAATGTCAGCAAAAGCCTGGTTCGAGACTGTCGCAATAGCCCAGCAGCGGGCCGAGAAGAGGCTGCCCAAGTCTGTGTATTCGTCGCTGATCTCAGCCAGCGAGAAAGGCGTGACGGTCAGCGACAATGTTGAAGCCTTCAGCCAGCTCGGCTTCGCCCCGCACGTCATCGGCGCGCAGGGCAAGCGTGATCTGTCGACAACGGTCATGGGACAAGGGATTTCCCTACCTGTGATGATTTCGCCCACCGGCGTCCAGGCAGTTGACCCCGACGGGGAAGTAGCAGTGGCGCGCGCGGCAGCAGCCCGCGGCACGGCCATGGGCTTGTCGTCCTTCGCGAGCAAGCCGATCGAAGAGGTCATCGCCGCCAACCCGAAACTGTTCTTCCAGCTGTATTGGCTCGGAGACCGGGACGCCATCGCCGCCCGCGTACAACGCGCACGTGAGGCCGGTGCCGTCGGCCTGATCCTGACCACGGACTGGAGCTTCTCGCACGGGCGCGACTGGGGCAGCCCCAAGATTCCGGAGTCCATGACCGTGAAGACCATGCTCGGCCTGGCTCCGGAGGTCATCACAAAGCCCCGCTGGCTGTGGGACTTCGGCAAGGGCCTGGTCATTCCCGATCTGCGGGCACCGAACCAGGGCTCCCGCGGCGAGGCGGGCCCCACGTTCTTCGCCGCCTACGGCGAGTGGATGCAGAGCACGCCCCCGACCTGGGATGACGTCGCGTGGCTTCGCGAGCTATGGGGCGGACCGTTCATGCTCAAGGGCGTGATGCGGGTGGATGACGCCAAACGCGCTGTCGACGTAGGGGTTTCGGCAATTTCCGTGTCGAACCACGGCGGTAACAACCTCGACACCACCCCGGCTGCCATTCGGGCGCTGCCCGCGATCGCCGACGCCGTAGGCAACGACGTCGAGGTGATCTTCGACAGCGGTATCCGCCGCGGCAGCGATGTCGTCAAGGCCCTGGCGCTCGGCGCACGCGCGGTGATGATCGGCCGCGCCTACCTCTGGGGCCTCGCCACCGCCGGCCAAGCGGGCGTGGAGAACGTGTTGGACATCCTGCACGGCGGCATCGACTCGGCGCTCATGGGGCTCGGCAAGGCGTCAATTCACGACCTCGGCCCCGACGACATCCTGGTGCCCGCGGACTTCACCCGCACGCTCGGCGGATAATTCGCGATACAGGCGCTACAACCGGTACCGCTCGCGGTCGATGAAGCCGGATTCGAAATAGGCTTCCTTGAATCGCGGCGGGGGTCGCTGTGTGGATCGCTTTCCGGCCAGAGCTCGGACTCTGCCGTGCAGCGCCGAGGCAAGGCGATCCACATCGCCTGCCCAATGAGCCAGGGCCCCTTTATGTGACACACCGTGGTTGAACACCGTTGTTCCTCTCGACGGCCTATTCTTCGACGATCCGCATACTGCGGTATCGCTACGCTACTGATAGTAGCGCAGCGATATGTTTCGTCAAGAGTAAATGGGCGACATCCTTGACCCACCCAATTTTTTGATACAAACTATCTCATTAACGGCTGGGTAGGGCCGGGCCAGACGTCCCCGGCCCGCTTCCACGCAACTTCCGGGGCGCCGGACCCATTCGACGCACACCAGAAGACCGCTCGCCGCCAACGATTAGGCACGTCGGAAGAGTCAGGAGATGGACAAAGTCATGACACCATCGCAGTACGCCCACACCAAACTTCAGCTGGCGCTCTGGGGCTGCGGTATCGGATTCGGATTGCTGTTCTTCATCGGGCTCATGCCGCTGGCCGGTTTCATCCCGCCACCGGCACCCGGTCTGTCCGCCACACAGCTGATGGCCGAGTTCGGCCCCAAGATTGCCTGGGTGAAATTCGGCATCATCGTCGGGTTGCTGGGCGCTGCACTGCTGATTCCGTGGTCGGCGATGGTCTCCCTGCAGATCGCACGCATGGAGCAGGGCCGCCGAGTCCCGCTGTGGGCCCTCTTCTCGTTCGGCGCAGGCTGCGTCAACGCCGTCGCCTTCATCTTGCCGTTCATCTTCTGGGCCGGCGCGTTCTACCGCCCCAACCGCTCTCCCGAGCTGATTCTGTTGATCAATGACATGACGTGGCTCGAGTTCCTGATGTTCTTCCCGGCCTTTTCGATGCAGCTGTTCTGCCTGGCCATGGCAGGCTTCACCCAGCGCCAAGGCAAGCCTGTATTTCCGCGCTGGTTCCTTTACCTGAACCTCTGGATGGCAACGATCGGCGGGACAGGAGTAATCTCGATCTTCTTCTTCTCCGGTCCGTTCGCCTGGAACGGCCTCATCGGATTCTGGCTTCCCGTCGGCTCGTACGTCCCGTTCCTCATCGTCACGTTCATCGTGTTCTATCGAGTGATCAGAGCAGAAGCGAACGCCTATGAGGTGCCGGCTGTGCCCGAGGCTGTCGGGGCGGCGGGGTAGCGGTTCGGCCCAGCTAGCCAAGTGCGACGTTTCCGCGGCTTCGACAACCCGAACCGCGGAAACGTCGCACTTGGCTTTCCAGCCCTAGATCGAAATCGCGACTAGTCCTCGACGGGTCCGGTGGCGCGGCGCTGATGTCCGGCGAGGAAGTCGTCGACAATGTCGGCACATGCCTTTTCGTCGATGACCGGCAGCCCGATCATCCACGCGATCAGCAGCGGCCCCATGAGCTGGCACACCGCCACTTCGAGGTTGAACTCCGTGAGTTCGTCGCGGGCCTCGGTGCTTTGCAGAATGGCCTCGAGTGGCTGCGTGTAATGCTCGGCGACCCGCGCCTGCAGCAGGCTGTTGGGCGTTTGGCAGCCCTGCTCGTCAGCGTCCTCGGCGTTGGACCTCAGGGCCAGCCATGCCAGCGTCGTCAGATGCAGCGGCGCGTCCTGGTACACCGTCACCTGACGGCGCAGCAATTCCACCAGGCGGTCACGCAGCGAACCCCTCGAAGGCGGCTCCGTCACCGGCGGGAAGACTCGTTCAAGAGTGGCGGCGATCAGATCCGATGAGCGGCCGAAATGGCGATATAGCGTAGTCCGGGCGACCCTGGACTCCTTCGTGACGGCGTCGATGGTGACCGCCTCGATTCCACCATCGCGCAGCAGTTCAGCTGCGGCATCCAGCAGCCGGGTCCGAGACCGGACCCACCTGGGATCGACCTCGTCATCGATATCGACGCGCAAGCCCAGATCCGTCATCGCAGACCACCCCACAACTTTTGTAGTACTGACAGTATCGTAGCGAGCGCCAAGGCCGCCGTCACAGGCAACTGCCATGCCAATGCCCTAGCTTATCTTTTTGAGACAAAATAGTCCATAAAATCGACCCCTTTTGCTCGCGCGCATGTTTTTAAGGTATTTTGTCTCATAAATAATGGTTACCGAGCCCACCTGGGAGGCAACTGTGGCTACCGCCGCCGAAGACGCTGTCACCGCGACCTCATGGTGGGACCCCGCCCCCGACGTCGATTGGGTGGCTTGGGGTAATTCACTCCCCTTCGCCCGGGATATCGGTATGGAATGCATTGCGTTGGAAAGTGATTCAGCAGTATTCCGAATGGACCGGTCTGTCCTCACCATCAACCCCAACGGCGCCGTGAACGGCGGATTGGTCGCAGCCGGAGCCGATCAGGTCATGGGTGCGCTGGCCCGCCGCAACGGCGACCGCGGGGACCTGCCCGCCACCGCCACGCTGCACATCCAATACCACCTGCCCGCATTGCCGCCACTGACGTTCCGCGCGACGACACTGGGCGGCGGCCGCAACATCAAGTTCATCGAGGTCGTGGTGCTGGACGCCAACGGAAACCGTTGCGCCACCAGCACTGGGACCATGGCCGCCGGCCGACTTCCCCTGCCCCGGCAGTCCTGACTGCCGCCTTTCCTTAGGAGCCACCCCCATGCCATTCGTGACCGTTGACCACGACGTGCGGCTGCATGTCCAGGACCTCGGGGACGGACCAGCGGTCGTCCTGATCTCCGGCTTCGGTCTCGATCATCAGCTCTGGGACCGCCAGGGCCGGCTGCTCACCGAAGCCGGCTACCGCGTGCTGTGCCTCGACCAACGCGGCCACGGCCGCTCGGACGCCCCTCTGGGCGGTTACGACGTCGCCCAGCTGGCCACGGATCTGCTGACCGTTCTGGACGAACGTGGCGTCAGCGACGCGACCGTCGTCGGCCATTCGTTCGGAGGCCACGTCGCCTTCCGCGCAGCAGCCGCTTCCCCCGACAGGGTTTCGCGGGTGGTGCTGGTCGGTTCGAACGCCGTGCGCGCCAGCCGCTCCGAGGGGTTTCCGTTCGGTGCACCGCCGCAACCGATGCTCGACGCGATGATCGCCGACGAACACCGCGATCGTGTCGGCTCGAGATACCGCACCATCACGTCAGGTTTCGGCGCCGAGCCCGATCCACGCCTGGTCGACTGGCTGGTTCGATGCTCCCTGCAGATGCCGTCGTGGGCGGCGGTGGCGTGCTACCGGTCACTCTTGACCACCGACCTGCTGGCCGACATTCCCCGCGTCACACAGCCGGTGCTGCAGGTGATCGGCGCAGCCGATACGGTGCATTCAGCCAAGGGCGCGCGCTGGCTCGTCGAGCAGTTGCCCGACTCACGTCTGGTCGAGCTACCCGATTGCGGTCATTACCCGATGTTGGAAGCAGCCGACACGTTCGACGCCGCGCTGCGAGAATTCCTTGTGACCTAAGCGGTGACGGGGGCCGGCTCAAGCACGTTCAACGCCGCCAGTCCCATCTGCACAAGCAGTTCTTCAGCCTGCTTCGCACGCCGGCCTCCGGTCGGGCGCAGCGCTTCGGAGAACAGCAACAGCTGCACACCGCGCGTCGCTGTCATGAGGTCATCGGTCGCCCGATTCGGATAGCACCGGCCCAGGCAATCGATCCACCGTTCGGTGATGCGGCGCTGGCGACGGTCGTGCTCTCGGCGGTACTGCTCGGCCAGGGATCGCTGCTCGCGCAGCCAGATCGACACGAGTCGCTCATGACTGTTGGTCAGGCTCACGAAGGAGCGGACCAACTTGTCCAGGTCGGCCCTCGGGTCCTCCTCCGGCTCACCGATCCGGATCAGCAGGGTGTCGAGGACCTTGCCGAACAGCGCAGCGAGGATCGCATCCTTGCTGGAAAAGTGTCGGTAGATGGCCGAACCGCTGGTGCCAGCGGTTCGGCCGATCTCGTCCACACCGACGCCATCAAAGCTCCGCTCGAAGAAAAGCTTCTCTGCGGCAGCGAGGATTTGGTCGTCGCGGCTCATGCCCGCAGCTTACGGGCTCGCTACCGGAAATCCTTCCAGTGACCGTGCGGGGTCCAGCCCAGTGCGAACGGCAGCTCGATGGTGCAGATAGGTCCGGCCGACACGTCGTCGGTGTCGAAGATCAGGTACTCACCGCGCTTGTCGGCCCACCAGGACACCGGGACGATGATGTAGCCGTCGCCCTCCGGCGAATCCTTATGGCGCGGAGCGAAACTGGACTCCAGCACGGCGGCCGGCTCCTTGTCCCGAATCTGGTACACCTGCTCCGACAGCGTCTCCATGTTGGTGGCGACGACGCTGTTCATCGACATGCCGGCACGTTTCACCACGCCGCCCACCTGGAAGCCCCACTTGTAACCCTTGCCGTAGAACCGCTCGTCGACCTTGGGCAGCTCACTCGGCCGGTCCGACAGGAATTCGCTCGTGGTAGCTCCGGTTGTCAGGTCGACCGTCCACCGGCCCAGCTTGCTCGCGGCGATGGAGAAGAACAACGCGATATCGTCACCCTCGGCGAAGTCCGACGAGAACGGGAACGGCGGCCGGTTGAAGATGGGCGCGTCGAGCAGCAGCTTGCCGTCGCGCACGTTGGCCTGCATGGTGTGCATGACGTACTGGGCCGGCAACTCGGTATTGATCCACCGGACCGGGGCGTCGAGATCGTCGCGCGGGATCAGGCCGAGCACGATCGGACGATCGGTCTCCCAGTCCCAGATGCCCAGCCCCTTGGTGATGCGTTCCTTGCTCAGGGTGAAGGGCTGGAACGGCATGACGATCCACTCGGGCGTCAGCCAGATGTCGTGCGCCACAGTGTTGTACGGGGCATCCCACAGTTCCCGCGTGTAGGTGCGGCCGTCCGGGTAGATGGTGTGCATGGTGACGTACGGACGAACGTCTCGGTACGTCCAGCCATACAGCGCGCCGGTCTCGTGGTCCCATTTCGGGTGTGCGGCAAAGCAATTGTCGCCGAAAGCCACAGGCTCGTGGATACCGGGCGACAGCGATGACGACCAGTCGACGAGGCCCTTGGTCTCCAGGGTGATCGGGTCGATCGCGATGGGCACACCGCCCTGCTCGGTGGCGACCACCATCTGTCCCGCGAACGGGAACACGTTGATGTTGTTGGTGCCCTGCGGGGTGTGCCGGTTGTACGCGTCGCGCTCGACGTCGCCGTAGGCGAAGTCGCGCCAGTCGTGGAACGCGCCGTCGGTCCAGGCGAACATGCCCTTGCCGTGCTTCTCCTCCAGCAGATACTTCGGGGTGCGCACCCAGCGGTTGCGGAAGTCGGCGCGCCCGTTCTCGAAGGTGATGGCCTGGACCATGCCGTCCATGCTCAACAGCGGGTTGGTGCCTTGCTTGGTCGGACGTTTCCATGTGGGCCCGACTCGGTAGTAACCACCGGCAAGATCCTTGGGGATCTCGCCCTGACTCACGATGCACTCTTCGACCGTTGCTTCGAACCGCATCGGGGTGAACGCCCCGCGCAATGCCGTCTCGTTCGGCAGTGGATATCCCATGATGCTCCTCCAGGCCGGCAGCCACGTCGCCGCCGCGCTGGTTCCGACTTTAGAATTCGTCAATCTCACTTGTCAACGATCGTTCTCATTCTGCTGCCGACACAAGCCGAGAGCAGGCACGCAATCGCCAAACCGGACGGCCACCAATCCGGCCCAAAAAACCTCATTACCTGCAGATTTATCTGTACAAATCCACATTGCCACGCACCCGATACGAGCGTTCCGCACCGCCGCGACCCAGCGCGATCCAACATGCACGTTGTTGCGATTGATCGTTCCGCATCTGATCACACCGCAGAGTCGCGACGATATTGACACCGCTGAGCTCACAAAATAATCTCGGGCGATGGATGAGGTCGCCGACGCGCCTCACGGGGTCGACGAATGCCAGGCAATGGTCAGCCGAGCGCTACCCATCCGGCTGAGCTGATGTTTGCGTACCCGGCATCAGTGCCGAATCCCCTCAGAAAGAGGCGGAATGTACGTGAGTTCAATCGTCACGGCGATCCGCGACGAGTAAGTGCACTCATGGACGTCTGGGGCCCGAAAAGCGGAGAACTCAGACCCCGCACAAACCCCTTACGCCGCCTGACGAATCGCGCCCGAGGCTCATGACGCGTCGGCCTCCTGCGGCACAGGGGATCTGACGCGGAATGACGTTCATCCAGCCCAAACGACGCCCTTGTGACGCTTGACACCACAGCGAACCGCCATCCATAATTGAGACTACATGACTCATAATATTTACGAGCGCCCCAACGACCCCGCATGACGCGGACCCGGCCACCGTCGACGCAAACCCCACTAGGAGCCCCATGACAACGGCAGAGCCCGCTATCCGAGTTCTGGACGCCGACACCTACGCCAACGGTGATCCGACGACGTTCGGGCTGCCGCTGGATCAGTTTGCGTACCTGCGTGACGAGGATCCGTGCCATCTGCACGAGTTCAAC
>Ga0105237_10000379_pt1 | contig 63367 bp, 52 predicted proteins | sample KBSC24metaG_FD_81520 | JGI IMG/M metagenome (GOLD analysis project Ga0105237, IMG submission 81520) | Corn rhizosphere microbial communities from Kellogg Biological Station, Michigan, USA - KBS C2-4 metaG | ecosystem: Host-associated > Plants > Roots > Rhizosphere > Soil | place: Michigan, USA... | reverse complement strand
TGACGGGTAAAAACATCGATCCCGCCAACTACGGTTAGGGTTACAAAATACAATCCCTCAGGCTGTATCTTGTACATTTCGGTCATGCGTAAAAGATAGTAAACTTTTGTTAAAATGAATAATTAAGCACCCCGACAGTGGTTATTAACAAGGATATATTTTCCTTCTGTGATCATTGCGCGCGAATTATTCCCAACAAGGGACGAATTCCCGACGTGAGAGGTCTAAATTGCAGGATAGATCAACGATACAGCGAACGGGCCGGAGGCTCGTTGTCCGAAGGATAAGATATGACCGCCAGGTCACGACCAAGGAGGAGCGAGTGCGCGTAGCTCCGACGGAGGTCTCTTTCCGAAAAACGAACTACATTTTCCGGAACGTTCGTTTTTCGGACATTATTCCATGATCCGCAGCTTTGCATAGTTAAGCATGATCTTCTTCTCTCCGTTGTGTTCAAACTTAACGGTTGCAATGGGATTGTGCGCAGAGCCTTCCATGCCGACAACTTCTCCAAATCCGAACTTCTGATGTTCTACTTTTTGTCCAACCTGTAATGCAGAAGTGTCGCTGGGAACAAAGTCAGGGCTAGGGTTGTGTTCAATGGTTTTTACAAATGGTTTGGGAGGAACATAAGCTGGTTTAGTTTCCTTCTTTGTAGGAGGAGGTCCATATCTTTTTTCTGCCTGTGATGCGGGGTTACCAAAACCACCGCCGCCATGCATACGATCAAAGGCGCTTCTGTCTCCGAAGGATGAGCCCTGATTGCGAAGGCCTCCGCCGGCAAAGCTACGGTCTAAATAGTCAGAAGGAATCTCTTCGATGAAACGACTGGGTTCGTTCTGGACCAATGTGCCAAAACGATAGCGTGTGTTGGCATAGGTGATCCATAATTTCTCCTTGGCCCGGGTGATAACAACATAGAACAACCTTCTCTCCTCTTCGAGCTCTTCACGTGCATTGATGGCCATGGCGTTGGGGAAAAGCATTTCCTCGAGACCGGCGGCAAATACGCAGGAGAACTCGAGCCCTTTGGCGGCATGGATAGTCATCAGCTTTACGGTGTCGGCATTGGGATCTTTTTCATCTGCATCGGTGAGCAGCGTGATCTGCTGCAGATAGTTGCCCAGCCCCTTTGTCTCTTCTTCCAGCACACCGTCTTCGTCGGGCCTCTCTGTAAACTCCTTGATAGAGTTCAGCAATTCCTGGATGTTCTCGTATCTCGCCAGACCTTCGGTGGTCTTGTCATTGAAAAGCTCTTTTATCAGATTGGTCTGTTTGCCCACATGTGTCGCTACCTCATATGCATTCTTTGTAGCCAGCATGCTGGAGAAGCTGCGGATCATCAGCACAAAATTTTCCACGGCCTCGAGCGTACCGCCCTTGAAGCCAAATTCAGAGGCTCTTTCCAGGACCTCCCACAGCGTAATATTCCGCTCGTTGGCATTCAGCACGGCCCTGTCGATGGAGGTCTTGCCGATGCCGCGGGTGGGATAGTTGATGATACGTTTGAGGGATTCTTCATCACGTGGATTGATGATGACGCGCAGGTAAGCGATCATATCCTTGATCTCCTTGCGCTGATAGAAGCTTACGCCACCATACATGGTATACGGGATGGCCATTCGCCGGAGGCTTTCTTCAAATGCCCGGCTTTGTGCGTTGGTGCGGTACAGAATGGCAAAATCCCGATTGTTAAAATGATTACGCAGCTTCTGCTCCTGGATAGTATCGGCTACAAACTTACCCTCCTCATTATCCGTCATCATGCGCACGAGGCGTATTTTTTCTCCGGTGGAATTATCGGTCCAAAGGTTTTTGGGTATCTGTCCTTTGTTGTTCTTTATTACCTCGTTGGCGGCGTTGAGAATGCTCTGGGTACTGCGGTAATTTTGTTCCAGCTTGACGACCTTGACATCGTCATAGTCCTTTTGGAACTGTAATATGTTCTCGATGGTGGCGCCTCTGAAGCTGTAGATGCTCTGGGCATCGTCTCCCACCACACAAACGTTCTCATGCGCGGCGCCGAGGAGCTTTATGATCTCATACTGGGCGGGGTTGGTATCCTGGTACTCGTCGATGAGTATATACTTGAACTTATGCTGAAATTTATGCAGGCTTTCGGGATGTTCTTTCAGCAGCTGGTACATCTTGATAAGCAGGTCGTCAAAATCCATCGCGCCATTCTTGAAGCAGCGGGCGGCATAGGCCGCATAAATCTGGCCGATGGCTGGACGATTGGCCCTCATATCCTCTTGTTGGATATGGTAATCATTGGCGTATTCGGTGGGGCCTACGAGGCTGTTCTTTGCCTGGGAAATGCGATTGTATACCACATTGGGCTTATAATGCTTGTCGTCCAGGTTGAGCTCGTTGATGACTGTCTTTACGACACTTTTGGCATCGTCGGTATCGTATATAGTAAAATTATTGGGATAGCCTATACGGTGCGCCTCGCCGCGAAGGATACGGGCAAATACGCTGTGAAAAGTTCCTATATAGAGACTGCGGGCGCTGGTGTTCCCGAGGATCTTTTCAATCCTCTCTTTCATTTCCTTAGCCGCCTTGTTGGTAAAGGTGAGCGCCAGTATATTGAATGCATCCACGCCTTGCGCCAACAGGTGGGCGATGCGGGTAGTGAGGACCTTTGTCTTGCCGCTGCCAGCCCCTGCCACGATCATAATAGGACCGTCTTTATGTAAAACCGCCTCTTTCTGCTGGTCATTCAGACCTCTGATATAGTCGCTCATGCGGCGAAGTTAAAGAAATTATTCGCCTTTTTGGGGGTCGGTATGGAGGATGATTTACAGTCTGTTAGATATGTGCAGGAATTGTGCTGCCAAGAAAAAAACAGCACAATTCCTGCTAACCGGGCCTGCGTCGGATACCTCGGTCGGGACCTCTGGTCCTGGGCGAGCCGCCTTCTGCGGCTCCTGATATCGATAGCTCTTGATACTGAGGCTAAGTTTAATTAATTTGGGCCGACATCCGCATTAAAAATGCCGGCGTTCAGCCTATGCTATCCGAACCACTGCCTTACCACTTGAAGATCCGGGACTATTTTAAAGCGCAATCCGGGATCTGGTCTTTTTTTTCTGCCGCCCGGAAAAAAGAGGAGCAGCTGGCTTCCTTTAAATCCGACCTCCTAAAAAATACCTACCAGTTCCAGCCGGGCAGCGACTCTCTCTTATATGAAAAAATTAATATCATTCGGGAGAAGCTGGGACTTGGTCATTTAACGGTGACCGCCTATCAGGCGGCCCACTCCTCGGGAATGAATGCCAGCATCGTTTGTCTGCCTGCAGAGGCGCATATGGTCTTTAGCGGAGGGGTCCTGCAGCTGCTGAACGAGCAGGAGCTGTCAGCGCTGATTGCCCATGAGCTGGCGCATATAAAATTCTATTCCCTTTTGGACGGAGACCTGGAGATAACGGACAGGATCATCACGGTGCTTGCGGGCAGCCCGGACAGCGGTGAATCCCATTATGAAACAGCCCGTCTGTTCTGGCTGTATAAAGAAATCTACTGTGACAGGGAGGCCTATGGTGTATTGGGAGAGGAGGGCCCGGTCATTACCATGCTGTTAAAGCTGGCGACAGGACTTTCGGTGGTGCATGCAGAGAACTATATCCGGCAGGCGGAAGAGATCTTTTCAGGCGACGGGACGGTGCAGTCTGCTTCGCTGACCCATCCGGAGAACTTTATCCGTACGAGGGCCTTGCACCTGTGGCATGAGCAGGAGAAAGGGCGCGAGCCCCTGACAGGGGCGGACAGGGGCGCGGAGGCGGCCATCAAGCAAATGATAGAAGGCGTTATGGAGCTGGACCGCCTGGATGTGCTCGCGCAGGCTGCCTTGTCCAAGATGACCCGGGAGCTGTTGATTGGGTACTTAGGTCCGGAGTGGTTTCAGACGCCGGTGGTTTTGGCGCTGGCGCGTCAATATTTTTCCGATCTCGAGGTGGGGAATGGAGCAAAGAAGCCTGACCGGCCGAAGGGGGACGTGGTGGGCTTCCCGGGTGAACTCAAAACCTTTCTGGCGGGTGCGCACCACAGTGTACGGGAATATTTCGCCTATGTATTGCTGGATCTTGCTCTCGCCGATCCGGACCTGGAAGACGTGCCGTTGGGACATGCCCTCGATCTGGCCGAAACCCTTGGACTTTCTCCCGTGTTCGAGCCTATCGTAAAAAAAGAAATGACATACAGCGATAAACAATGGGATCGTGTTAAGCTAAACATCCCCAGAAAATAAAAGTAACCGAACCATTGAATTATGCCCACAGAAAGAATATATTTTAAAAAATTCCTCCGTACCGCCTGGGACAATGGAGACTATACCACGGATGACGTGATCGCCTTTGTCTTGCCCCTGTTCCAGGAGGTATGCGGCCTGCACGAAAAGGGGTTGGTAGCCCCTTTTGGAAATGAAGAGGCCTTGTTCCTTACGGAGCAGGCGCTGGATATCGACGAACAGCTGGCATATGCACCTGTTCATAACCTTGACCGTGTATTGGCGCTGTTCCCGGAAGTTCAGTCCCGAAACTTCGAGGTCGTCGGCAAGATAAAGCTGAGTGCGGACACGGGCGACGGCGCTCTTAGCCGGGAGGATCTACAGGTGCATGTGGACTTCCAGCAGCCGCTGACCTATCCTGCCTATATACCCGGATACCAGTCTTTTGAACAAATCTTAGGACATCATGATCCCTTAACGGATATTTTCTGCCTGGGATTGATCCTGGGCAGCATAGCCCTTGGGCTGGACCTGTACGAGCCGGACGACCTGGAGAACTTTGCCTCGGTACGAAACAATCCTTCGTCCTATAATGAAAGGCTGCATCCCACTATCGCAAGACTTATCACGGAAATGACGGAGCTGGACAGAAGCCGGCGTGCGCAGGACCTGTATGATGTGATCCATCGCCTGCAGCATTACAGGGATTATGATCCTGAAAAGACCACGGATCTCAGCCAGTGAAGGGATGGGTGGGCAAAGAGCTGACCGAGCGGGATGCCTTTATCCTAAATAAGCTGCGGAACAGGCTTTTCGATACCAGCCGGCGCAACAGGCTCCTGTATTACAAGCCCAATATGCGGTTTGTAAACCTCACGGTCAGCAGTGTCCCCATAGTGCTGCACTACCAGAGCATCCGCCCCGAGCATCTTTTTATATGGAATGAGGAGCTGGCGGAAAAGCTGCGGGGTATGAAAGATATCGTGCTGAATAAATACCTAAGATTTGACGATCATGCTTATCTGCCTTCGTCCCTGGACAGGGTGCGGGTGGAGGCACAGCGGGCCATACAGGAGTATGGGTTCAATCAATTAAAGCTGGTGATCGTTTTTCTCAACTGGCATAATCTGAAAGAAGACCCGGAGGAGCGCATGCAAAGTCCGCTGCTCCTTTTGCCGGTGCAGCTGAAAAAGAATAAGAAACTAAAGGAGGATCATTATGTGATCAAGACCCTGGATAATGCGGCGGAGGTAAACCCTGTTCTGGCGAGTCAGCTAAGAGAATTGTATGGCATCCGGCTGCCTGAACTTGTGGACCTGGATGAAATGAGCCCGGAACAATTCTATCAGCAGGTGAAGGCGCAGATCGACGAGGCTAACCAGGGCATCGTATTGAATTATATCGGCAAACCCCGTATCCGCCTGATCCATGGCGAGGCGCGCCAGACCGTGAATAATTATCGCAAACGTCTTCGCCGGCAGTCCGGTCTCAGCAGCTATCATCATATCCCGTATAGCTATAAGCAGGAGCATTATCAGCCTTTGGGGCTGGAAATATTTCGCAGCCGTATAAAGACGGACCAGGGTCTGCTTGAATTTCTGACCAACGGCAGAAAGGTGGACAAGGCGCCTTTGACAGATCCGGAGGAAGAACCTTTCGCGGGCAGGGTGGAAACTCCCGCCGACACCACTCCTGTCCGGGAGTCCGAGCTTTACAAGCTGGTAGAAAGCGAGAGCAATCCCTATAGCTGGGACTTCGACGTCTGTCATATGGTGCTGGGCAATTTCAATTACAAAAAGATGAGCCTGGTGCGTGATTATAATGTGGTCATCGACCAGCAGCTGCAGCATCCTGTGTTCGATGCGTTGTTCAGCCAGCAGCCGCGCGCGCTTAAAGAGCATCCTTTCAACCTGAACAGACCCGATGACTGGCATCATGTTATACAGGCGGATCCCACCCAGACAAAGGCCATCTTACAAAGCCGGGCAGGTTACAGCTATATCATACAGGGTCCTCCGGGTACGGGCAAGAGCCAGACGATCACCAACCTGATCGCGGATTTTGTAGCAAGAGGGAAGAGCATTCTCTTTGTATGTGAGAAACGGGCGGCATTGGATGTGGTTTATCACCGGCTGAAACAAAACGGGCTGGACGAGCTATGCTGCTATATCCATGACAGCCAGGGGGACAAGCGGGAGTTCATCCGCAACCTGCGTTCCACCTATGAAGAGTTCACAACAAGCAGGATGGATCTTGCCACTTTGCGGGCCCGGCGGACATCCCTGGTAGAGAAAATGAACAAGCAGGTGGATACCCTGCGGGAGTTTCATCATACCAGTCTCAGTGGTGTGCAGGAGATAGGTATTATGGTCAGGGACCTGATCGAGCGTATCATAGAATTGCGGCAGGAGCTGGTAACGCTGACGGCGCTGGATGAAGAATCGCTCCCTACCTATTCGGCATGGCAGGGATCCGGCAGGGTCATCCACCAGCTGGTGGAGGCATTGGAAGAGGTCGGAGCTGATGCGGTGTTTGCCAGCCACCCTTTCAGCCGGCTGCATGAACGTGTCTTCCTTTCGGAACAGCCGCATCGAATGCTGGATACGTCGCTGGGACAGGCCCTGGAGATACTGGACACCATCGATCAGCGACTGGCAGGTGTGCCGATGGCCCGTGAACAAGCGGCCGATCCCGTTCGGCTGAAGAGCATGGTTCAGTTCGCGGTGCTGTTGTATCCACTCGTGCTAACGGATAATTTCCGACTGGCAGATCCGGCTGGTGAGGAAGCAAGGGAATTTATCGGCCGGTGGGCGGACTACAGGCAGAAGGCTGATATATACAAGGAGGCCCTGGCTAAGAACATCCATTGGAAAGAGAAATTAGGGGAGCAGGATGTCGATCAGGCTTTGGCGTTGACGATCCGGCAGGAGAAAGCCTTTTTGAACTTCCTTAACGGCAGCTGGCGCCGACTGAGAAAGAGATTGCAGGACAGTCATGAATTTTCCCAATATGCTGTCAGACCGACCTATCAGAGCATCCTGGAAAACTTAAAAGACGAATATGAGAAAGCGCGGGCGGTAGAGCAGGCCAAGCGCCGGCTCCAATCGGACTACCGGCTGGACAATCCCGATACGGCTTGGCTTGGCATCGGTATCCTCCATCAAAAAAAGGATGATCCGGCCCTGGTGTATCTGCTTCGCCATCCGGAAGCAGTACGAATGGTAACAGGCTTGCAATCCCTGCATCAGCCACTGATCGACCTGGAGAGCCGTCTGAAGGATTGTTTGCATGAAACTGACACTGCCCTGACGCTGGAGGCGCTGCGTGACGAACTGCAGAATATCCGACTGAACGCAGACGGGCTCCGGGAAATGCTGCCGGCCCTGAGAAGCTTCACCAGCCTGCCGGATGCGGTAAAGACAACCTTACGCCGGCTGGAGCTGACGCCTATACAGGCTGAGGCGGTCATCGCCCGGAAAACGCTTCATCATGTGTACCAGTCCAACCGGGACTTTGCCCATATCGACAGGCAGGCACTGGACAAGGCGGTGCAGCAGCTGGGCGAATCCTATGCTGCCTTGCAGCAGGTCAATGCAGACCTGATACGCGCCTTTATCCGTCAGCGGTTTCTGCAACAGATAGATCTCTCGAATATGGCATCCAGCCAGCTGAATGAAGAGCAGAAAAAATTCAAGAAAGCATATAACGACGGCCGAAAGATCCTGGAGAATGAGTTTGGAAAAAGCATGCGTTATAAGAGTATCCGGGAGCTGTCATCAAGGGAGAGCGGGCTGGTGTTGAAAGATATCAAACCTATCTGGCTGATGAGTCCCTATAGCGTGAGCGACAGTCTGCCGCTGGACAGCGATCATTTCGATGTTGTGATCTTCGACGAGGCCAGCCAGATCACGCTGGAAGAGGGTGTACCGGCCCTGTATCGCAGCCGGCAGACCATTATTGTGGGCGATGAAAAGCAGATGCCGCCTACTGACTTCTTTAGCGCCAGATCGGAAGACCCGGATGACCTGGAAGGACTGGATGAGGAGGATGAGGAATGGCTCAGCGACGATGTGGACAGTCTCCTGGCGCAAGGCTCCCGCAAGCTGGACAGCACCCTGCTCAGCTGGCATTACCGCAGTCATTATGAAACGCTGATCAGCTTTAGCAACCACGCGTTTTATGAAGGCAGGCTGCTTACCATCCCCGACAAAACGATCCATACGACAGAAAAGCCAGCGATACTTGTAAGTAATACCCGGGAGGTCGCCGGCCAGATCGGCTATTTGTTCGATCGCAGCATCAGCTATCACTTACTGGAAGGCAGTGTTTATGAAAAACGAAACAATCGGGGAGAGGCCATTTATATTGCCTGTCTGGTTCGGGAGCTATTGAACAGGGATGTAAAGGAAAGCATCGGCATTGTTGCCTTTAGCCAGGAGCAGCAGCATATGATCGAACAGGCGCTGGATGAATTGGGAGAGGAAGATCCCGCCTTTATGGTAAAACTGGAAGAGGCGTACAATCGAACAGAGAACGATCAGTTCACGGGGCTTATCGTAAAGAACCTGGAGAATATACAGGGGGATGAGCGGGATATAATTATCATGAGTGTTTGTTACGGACCGGATGCGAAAGGCAAGATGCTGATGAATTTCGGGCCTATCAATAAAAAGGGGGGCGAAAAAAGGTTGAACGTGCTCTTTAGCCGGGCCAGGACGCATATGGCGGTGATCAGCAGCATCCGGCATTCCGCCATCACCAACGAATACAATGAAGGGGCCAATTATTTAAAAAGATTTTTGCAATATGCGGAGATGGTAAGCCAGGGGCAGATGACGGGTGCGCGGGCTATTCTTGACAGTATGGTGCTGCGTAAGATGGAAGGAGGTACTGCTGTGCGACCAAGCCGTGTGAGGGACCAGATCCGGCAGCAGCTGCAGGCGATGGGCTGGGTTGTGGATGAGCAGATCGGGCAGTCGGATTTCAAATGTTCGCTGGCTATAAAAGCCCGGCCGGACGATGAGGCTTATATGCTGGGGATCTTGCTGGATGATGAAAAGCATTATCTGAATGAGAATCTTATCGAACAATATTACCAGCGTCCGGCGATACTGGAGCGGTTTGGATGGAAGGTCCTGCCGGTGTATTCCCGGGACTGGCTGCATCAGCCGCAAAAGATAATGGATATGATCCGTAAATTGCTGGAGGAGCCGGTGGTGACGGGCGGGGTCCGGGAAGCGCCTGCAGTAGAAAAACCTGCAGCAGTGGATCTCCGGCAGGAAGAAGCAGGCGGGGTACCCGCAAGTCCTTATGATCATCTGCCTTTCCACCGGCTGTATCAGAAAGAGAACGGCAGCGACAAGTTCTGGGAGGCCGCAACGGATGGCAATAAGCTGATCGTTCGCTGGGGCAGATCGGGCACCAGAGGTCAGATACAGCTAAAGAGCTTCCCTGACGAAGAGGCCGCCAAAAATGAAATGGAAAAGCTGCTCAGAGAAAAGATGCGCAGGAATTGGACTCCCAGTAAAAATTAGCCCAATTCCTGGAATCCGCTGATGTCTGTCCTTCGGACGAGCCCCCTTCAGGGGCTCCTGGGCAAAATAAAGGATATATGTCTTAGGAACCCCGTTGTGAGCCACCGGTGAGACGGGTGTTTTTAACAACTCCTTTGGAATTTGCCTTGCCTTTGGCGGAGGGGAATCCGGGGATATTGCTTTTGGGACCGGAGAGGGCTTTGCCATCCTTTTTCTTCTTATTATTGGGGATCAGTGCCATATGATTGAATTATTGTTTTAATATTGGCGGAACCGGCGGCCAACGGCCTCGGGTCCATGGTTTCGATCTTACAGGGCGCCGCTGGGCGGCGCCTGTTTGTGAAGATACTGAATTAACGTAAAAAGCGAGGAGGTTAACATGTCCAGGGAACTTTATTTTGATATCAGCTCCGAGCAAAGCGGAGGAAGTCTGTACCGGGTAAAGGGGCTGTCGGGGGTAAATTTTTTTTACAACCACAGCACGTATGATGATAAAAAAGATGAGCTGAAGGTTTTTGAGACGATCTACCCGGACTTTGCCGCGTTTTGGAAGGAGCTGATAAAGGACCCTAAATGGTATTATCTCCATCCTTTATTTGTTCATCCTGAATTACGGGAATTTATACGCGAGCAGCTGAAAGGGGTGAATTGGGGGGTGCATCCGAATAAGAAGTGGCAGGAGAGCCATCAACGTCAGTGGAAAAAAGTGCTGACGGATCCGGGGAACTATTATAAGGGGCCCGGGGGGGCGACGGGACTGGAAAGGAAGCCTGGGGCCGGGCCGACCAGGGAGGTCGAATGACATCATGCTTCGTAAAACTCTTCTCCGTATACGTCGATAAGGGGTTGACCCATGCGTTGCAGGTATTCATTGCATTGCTGGAGTAGACGGGGTGATGTATTGGACGCATAGAAATCTCCCCGGTACCAATAGCTGAACAAAGGCTGCAGAGGCAGCTGATCCTCGCGCTGGCCTTGCATGATCATCCAGTGCAGGCGAGCGATCTCATTGTCGGGCAGGTGATTGAAGACTCCGCTGCTTAGCAGCTCCCGGGTAAGATCGACCAATGTGTGTGTCATTCCTTCTGTATTTGTGCGCCGGGCGGGATTTTCCGAAAATTTAACCCATCCCGGCGCACGGTTTAATGATGGGAACTTCGGCGGAACTGTTTCGACAAGCTCAGAACTTCGTCAGAGCTCCATGTATTCGCTCTTCCTCGTTCGTACCCTTCGTACCTCGGGTACGTTCGTGACCTTCGCTTAGGCTCGGTCACAGCCAACGGACCCTTGGCCCGTTTTGTTCCATGTAAGTTCCTGCAATTATATTACCAACCTGTGAATTTTATATTAAGGCATTGTGTTGCCGGACAATTGTACATTTCCTGTGAACTTCCTGCCTTCGTCGGCTAGCCGGATGCCCAGGCGAAAGGTGGACCGTCCGGCCATGCCCGGTGCCCGGTGTACAAATAAACCAGCCAGCCATGCAAAAGTTCAAATGTGCCTGTACCTTTCTTTTTTTTATGTGGGTCTTTTCTGCCCGGGCGCAGGAGATCAATCCCAACACATCGGGTGCGGGGTGGGTTTCCCTTTTTAATGACAGCCTGACCAATGCTATTTTTCCTGTAGGGGTATGGACGGTGCGGGATGGAGTGCTGACCGCCTTGAAGGATGAGGCTATCTGGAGCGGGAAAGCCTATGATAATTTTGTGCTGGACCTGGATTTTAAAAATGCGCCGGGAACCAACAGCGGGGTGGTGTTCCATGCCAGCAATATCCAGGACTGGATACCTCATTCGGTGGAGATACAGATCGCGGACGACTGGTCGGAAGAGTGGTCAAAGGCGGCCCCCAGCTGGCAATGTGCAGCCATATTCGGTCATCAGCCGGCCACCAAACATATCGTAAAAAAGCCGGGAGAATGGAATCATTATACTATCACCTGTAAGGGGGGGACGACCTGGGTGGCCCTGAATCGAGAATTGGTGAATACCTGTGACATGAGCAAGTACACTTCCGCGAAAGATAACCGAGCGTAGCGAAGGTTACGAACGAGGAGGAGCGAATACATGGAGCTCCGACGAAGGTCTGAGCGTAGCGAACGTTACGACCGTACCCGAGGTACGAAGGGTACGAACGAGGAAGAGCGAATACATGGAGCTCTGACGAAGTTCTGATCGTGTCGAAGCAGGTCCGACGAAGGCCTCATGCGGGTGCGCCTATCTATTTCCGTAATATCAAGGTTAAAGAATTAAAATAGCCGGCATCGGCTGTCGGCCGGGTAAGCCGGGACTTGTCAGGCCTTCCCTGTATTGGGGGGTGCGGTCGGCTTCCTCTCCCACCTGGACAGCTCGGTATTATCCTCGGCCAGCAGGATGAGAACACCATTTTTCATCTTGAAATGCGTCGTCAGCAAAAGATTTTTCAGAAAAGCCTTTTCATTATAGCCGGTGCAGGCCATTTTGGTCGTGACGAGCTTGTCGCTAAATGACATACTGCTGTCGACGATGCTGAAATAGTATTTTCCATTCATGCTGTTGCATCCGGTGTTGCCGGAGAAACGCGCTTTTTTTACATTGAACTCGATGGTAGCTCTTTTGCCCGAGGCGGTGTCGGAAGCCAGAACTGGCTGCAGGTACCAGGAACCATCCAGTACGGTGGAGTCGAGGATAACGGGGCGTTTGGGGATGGCGGCCATTGCGGCGGAATCTTTTGTGGTGGAGTCCTTGGGGGTGGATGTGTTTTTTCCCTGCGGCTGCTGACATGCGAACAGGGCCAGACACGAAAATATCGGAAGTATGTACTTCATACCGGTGTTTTTTATAAAGGGGGTCGAAAACTATGCCAATCGCCGGAGAGTGGGCTGGCGGGACCTGCAATAAAATATAACCGGGATATCGGGCGGAAGAGATCAATCTGGGGAATAAATTCCCCGTGCAGGGACATCGTCCGTGAAAAAGGTGGGATGAGGGAAAATTTCTAAATTACAGCATGCTCCAGGACAATCTTCTGCTGATCATTTCCCTTTTATTTGCCGTCACGATGCTATCGATGCTGAGTGACAAGCTTGGTATCTCCTACCCTATCTTTTTGGTTATTGCCGGACTGCTTATCAGTCTTTTTCCGGGTGTCCCGCGGATAATGGTCGATCCGGACATCATTTTTATCATTTTTCTTCCTCCCTTATTGTATTCGGCGGCCTGGAATACTTCCTGGCAGGATTTCTGGCATCTGCGCCGTCCTATCGGGATGCTGGCATTCGGACTGGTGATCTGTACGGCGGGTGCGGTGGCGTGGGTCAGTCACCAGATGATCCCGGGATTCCCCCTGGCCCTGGGTTTTCTCCTTGGCGGGATCGTTTCTCCACCCGATGCAGTGGCTGCCACCAGCGTATTGCAATCCCTGAAGGTCCCCAAGCGGGTGGTTACCATACTGGAAGGCGAAAGCCTGATAAATGACGCGTCGAGCCTGATCGTGTTCAGATTTGCCATGGTGGCGATGATGACGGGACAGTTCGTATTATGGCGGGCGGGCGTGGAATTCGCGCTGGTATCCCTTATGGGTATAGCCATCGGGCTGCTCTTTGGTGTCGGCGTATATCTTATTCACAAGTGGCTGCCTACCACACCCAGTGTCGATACGGGTATTTCCCTCATCGCACCATACCTGATGTATATCACGGCGGAACATTTTCATTTCTCCGGGGTGCTGGCGGTAGTCAGCGGCGGGCTTTTTGGCAGCTACCGGAGCCATGACAGTCTCACGTACAACTCCCGGCTGCAATCTGCCAGCGTGTGGAACGTACTTATCTTTCTGCTGAATGGCGTTGTCTTTATCCTTATCGGGCTGCAGCTGCCTGGTATTGTAAAAGGACTGGGGGAATACTCGCTTGGGTCGGCCATCCTTTATGGCATCGTGATCAGCCTGGTATCCATCGCTATCCGGATCATCTGGGTGTTCCCCGGCGCCTATCTGCCGCGTATCTGCTTTAAAAAGATCCGTATGCGGGAGCCAAGACCGGAAGAAAAAATGGTGTTCATCATCGGATGGAGCGGTATGCGGGGCATCGTGTCTCTGGCCTCTGCGCTGGCTATTCCTTTTACACTGGCTTCGGAGACGACTTTTCCCCACAGGAACCTCATCCTGTTCATCACTTTTGTCGTTATCCTTTTTACGCTGGTGCTGCAGGGGCTTAGCTTACCGCTGCTGGTGCGCTGGCTCAAGCTGGAAGTGCAGGAGAATGAAGAAGAGCAGCAGCTGGGTATCCGGCTCCGGCTGGCTACTGCCGTATTGGACTATATCACGGAGCAATATGGGGACGAGGCGACATCCATCGATGCGTTCAACCGGCTGAAGGAGCGCTATGAGCGGATGGTGCAGATAACCAGTAAAAAGCTGGAAAAGGAAGAGGGTAGGGATCAGGGGCCATCCTTTCTCCCCCGCTACCGTCAGCTGTTGCTGGAGCTGGTGGATGTGCAGCGAAAGGAATTATCGAAAATGCGTCATGATAAAGTGTATTCGGAAGAGCTGCTACGGAGTAAGGAGTTCGAGCTGGACCTGGAAGAGGCCCGTTTCCGCAAGACAGCGGTGAGAACGAATTGAAAAAAAGCGTTATATTTAAGAAAAACGTCATGGCCAGCATCACCTTCCTACTGAAAAGATCTTTCTTGTTACTATTCGTGGTCGGCCTGACCGCCACCACCTCACAGGCGCAGTTAAAAGATGTTCTCTCCAAGGCGGGGGGCGGCTCTTCGAGTCCCAGCAGCCTGTTAGCGCAATTTGCCGGCGCGCTGAAACCTACCTCCTTTCTAAGCAGCTGGGCCAGCGGAGGCAAGACCAACTGGTTGAGCGCCGCAGGTAAAGTTTCCGACGCCATCAGCATGGCGAAAAGCGTATCTTCGTTGACCAGTTTTATCAAACCCTCTATGTTCAAGCAGGGCTTCAATGTCAGCAGCATTACACAAGCTGCCGGTACCGTGAAAACACTTTCGGATGCGGGCGGGCTGTTGAAGAACCTGGAAGGAGGAATAAAACCCGAAGCCTTCCTCAGCAGCTGGGCCAGCAAACGTCCGGCCTTTGACAAAGCGTTAAGTCTCCTGAAGTAGTTTTTCTGTCCGAACTGACCTGTGGTTAGTTGTAGTCCTTATTAGATCACATTTAAATCATCTTTCTATGTCCAATCCAAACGAATCCTGGAGTGACAAGGCCAGCGCCTTTAAAGACCAGGCCGCTGAAAAATTAAAAGAGCTTGAGGGCAAGGCCAGTGAATTTGCCGGCGAAATCAAGCAAAAGGCGGAAGAAGCCTGGGACAAAATAAAATCCGGCGAAATGAAGGAGAACCTGGAGCACTTACGGGATGAAGCAAACGAAAAGATCCACGATCTGACAGACAAGGCAAAAGGGGTGTGGGATAAGCTTACGGGAAAGGAGGAACAAAAGCCTCAAGAAGAAGAAAAAGCTCCGGAACAAAAATGAAGCGGGCGGCTTAGGGGAACAATCTACTTCAAGGGTTGAGGAGCTTCCGGGAACAATGGATAATGTCTTCGAAGATGATGTCTTCGAAAAGAAATATTACGGGCCAGCTGGATCAGGCAAGCTATTGCTGTGACCACGAGGCCCACTTCAGCGACCAGTACGATACCGGGATAGTCGGGCGACCCTCCTTTTGTGCGCTCCAGGATGATGCCGCACAATGCCCAAAGCACTACCAGTCCAAAAAATATATTTCGTCTGCCCAGGATAAAACAAATACCGATGAACACAGCGAGGCCGATCAGGGTCTCCGTCCATTGAACGTATGTCAGCCCCATCCTGTTCCAGTCAATAGAGGCGAGATAGACGGCGGCATTGGCGATGGTAGCAATACAAACCCAGGCAAACCATATGCTTAAGGGCAGCTGTGTAAATAACTTTGAGACAACGGAGTCGTTCCTGTCATAAATATGCAGACGCATATGTATCACCATCAGCAGGATAAACTGAAATACAATGAGACCAAGGGAAATATCCAGCCCGCCATGTGTCCAGCAGTAGAGCCATGCGGCCGTCGCCAGATTGCAGAGAATAAATAATTCGCCCATCCGATAAGTATGCACATTGGCTGTATGGGTATCCGGGTATTTAAATGCAGTAATGATGTGATAAATACATAAGATCAGCAGCAGTAAATAGATCAGTCCCCAAATAAAAAAGGTGACGGGGGCCGGCGTGAACAAAGTGGGGTGACGATTGGCCACCTCCGCCGTGTCGACGTCATTGATCATTTTTATCCGGGTGAGATACACAAAGCCCAGATGGATGAGGAAGGCCCAAAAATTGATTATCGCCAGGAGGCGTATGTTGTTCATGATGAGTTAAAGTTTTTTTAATGGTATCATGGCTCTCGCAAGCTCCGGTCATTTTCCCTTTTGGATGGGAGATAAAAAAATGTGCCAGGGGTTATCGGGCAAACCACCTGCTGGGGTTTTTAGGCGGAAGGTCCTGCGTGCTGCAGGATGACGCGGTAGAGATCGTCGGGGTCGAAGGGTTTTACGATGACATCCGTAAGGCCCGCGGCATAGGCTTCGCTCTCTACCTCTTTTGGCGTACTGGCGGTGAGCGCGATAATGGGCAGGGTCTCTCCTCTTTTGCGCAGGAGTATGGTAGCTTCGTAACCGTCCATTTCGGGCATATGAAGGTCCATCAGGACCAGGCGGTGGCGGCTCGCATCGAGCTTATCCAGCGCCTCTAGTCCATTGGTCGCCACATCCACTGTGGCTCCGCAGTTTTCCAGCATGGTCTGCGCTACAAGCACATTCAACGGGTTATCCTCCACCAGCAATATGATAATGCCTTTTAACAGCTGGTCGCGGAAAGCGTAGCTGGCTGATATCTCTTTCTCGCCAATAGACTCATGGCTAAAGGAAAAGGTCTGGGTAAAATAAAATTCGGAACCTTTGCCGGGCTCGCTTTTCAATTGCAACGCGACACCCTGCAGCTCCAATATCCGCTTGGTAATAGCGAGACCTAATCCTGTACCCCCATAGCTGCGGGATGTGGAAGAGTCTGCCTGGGTGAACCTGTCGAAGATCATGCTTTGTTTTTCCTTTGCAATGCCGATGCCTGTGTCTATCACTCTTACAAGGATGGTGGCGGCATCCTGGGTAAGCATTTCTACATGAATGATCAGCCGGACAGCGCCCTCTTTTGTAAATTTTATGGCGTTGTGGACAAGGTTGTTTATTACCTGGCTTGTGCGGGTAGGGTCGCCTATGAGCTTTTTGTCCAGCCTGTCGTCCACCTCGAGCAGCAGGGAAATGCCTTTCTCGGCGGCAGCGTTTTGAAGCCCGGCTACGATGTTGCGGGCGATGGCGGGCAGGTCCATGGGTATCTGCTCGAAGCCTATCTTCCCTTCCTCGATCTTATTATAGTCAAGGATATTATTGACGATGGAAAGAAGGTTATTGGCGGAGAAAAGCAATACGCCCAGGTCTTCTTTCTGATCGGCTCGCGGCTTGTTACGCAATAGTAAATGAGTCATTCCTATGACGGCGTTCAAAGGCGTCCTGATCTCATGTGACATGGTGGAAAGGAACTCCGACTTGGTCCGAAGGCCCTGCTGTGCCTGGAAAGCCGCCTGTTTGAACGTATGGGCAAAACGATGGGACAGAGACAGGGACTGCAAAAAGAAGAAAGAAATATATCCCGCAAATATGAGGGGTCGAAGGGCTGGGATGAGTCCAAAGAAATGGAGATTCAGCAGCAGGAATACCGACAGCATGACGGCGGTGCTTAACAGCGCAAAGAACGAACCGCTGCGTTTGTGCCGGGCTGCTCTTATATAGACGTACATGGCGTAGGCGATGCAGAAGAACATGATCACCAGGAATGTCGTCATAAATTGCGTGAAGATGGTCGGCGATGTCAGGATAATGATAGCTGTATACAAATAGCAGAACCATATCATCCCTTTCATGAACGCCGGATGCGTGTCGTCGGGATAAAGATGCCGGGTATACAGGGTGAACAGAGCGACGCTTAGCGACAGGCTCAGGTATTCTATCCGTATGGTGATGAACCAGGAGATATTTGAAAAGAGTAAATGCAGGGCATATGTATCGGTACCAACCATGCGATAGCTGTAGATCAGGCAGAACAGGGAAAAGTAAAGAGTGCTCTTGTCATGCCGTCCAAAGATGAACAGGCCCAGAAAAAAGAGTCCGCCCATAAAGAGACAGCCTGCCAGCATAAAATCATATGCCGCGTCCTGGTATTTTCTCAGGATGAGATCGTCCTTATTCCCTAAAAATATTTCTTTGTAGGGGCCCCCTTTGGCATGCCAGAAGTTGGCGATCTGTATTACCACTTGCAGCGTATCGGACTCCCCGGTGGGCAGTACGACGGTACGGGTGGCCCAAAAAGGTGTGGAAGCGTCTCTTGTGGTGTCGGGTTGTCCATTCTGGGATTGCACGACCCCATTGACAAATAATTTATAAGAGCAGTAGGTGTCCGGCACCTCGAGTCCTATGCGCGGCCGCTTTTTGGGCAGGAGCACGGTAAGTGAATAGGTAGCATATCCCTGGGAGGGGTATTTCTGAGGAAGATCCTTCCAAAGCCGGGGATAGGGAACAAGGTCAGGGGTGGCGGATGCCAGGTTGTCGGGGGAGAGCAGGTGCATCCAATAAAATTTCCACTCGCCATGAAGCTTTACGGGATGGTCAAAAAGATCGGTATTACGCAGATCCAGCACCCCTTTTTGCGCGTCATGGTCAGGCTCCCGGTGTGCAAAACAGGTAAGACAAATGAGTGAAATTAGAAGGGTCCACCCTATTTTGCGTAATGCTACCACCATAGTAAGCCGGCTCCTGTTAGGCCAAAACGTTAATAGTTAGATACAAATAACGTATTTTACCCTTTAAAATGATGGAGTTGGGTAAAAAAAATACCGACTCCTACGGGAAAAAGTAGAGTCGGTATTTTTTATCTAATGTCTTTGAAATGCCGTGCATTTCAAAAGAAGACCGGCCCTTACGGACCGGCCTTGTTATTCTAAGAGAGATCACTTATTTCTTTTCCAGTAATTTGAAGAACTGATCCAGCTGAGGCAGGATCACGATACGGGTGCGGCGGTTAGCAGCACGTCCTTCGTCTGTATCGTTGGAAGCAACAGGTACATATTCGCCGCGACCGGCTGCAGTGATATGAGCGGGGTCGAGGCCATATTGACCTTGCAGGATCCTAACAACAGAAGTTGCACGTTTTACAGAAAGGTCCCAGTTGTCTTTCAGCAGACCGGGGCGATGGTACGCCTTGTTGTCGGTGTGACCTTCAACCATGAACTCGATGTCGGGCTGAGCTTTCAGCACAGCTGCAACTTTGCCGAGTACAGTCTTGGCTGCATCGTTGACTTCAAAGCTGGCGCTCTTGAAGAGCAGCTTGTCGGAGATGTCGATATAGATAACGCCTTTGTCGACCTTGATGTTGATGTCCTTGTCGTCCATGTTGCCGATGGCGCCTTTCAGGTTCATCACGAGGGCCATGTTCAGGCTGTCTTTGTGAGCCAGCTCATTTTGCAGGTTCTGGATATAAGCGTCTTTTGAGCCGATGTTATCCAGCGACTTCTTGATGCTTTCTGCCTGAGAGTTGGAGATAACAGAAAGGTCCTGCAGCTGCTTGAGTGTAGCGTCGTGGTTTTGCTTCAGGAAGTCGATCTGCTTGTTGAGCGCGTCGATCTGCTGCTGAAGAGCTGTCTTTTGGCTGGCGTCCTGGGCAGTGAGGTCGTTACAGTTTTTCAAGTCGCTCGCAAGCTTGGCGTTTGCTGCGGTCAGGGAGTCGATCTTAGCCTGTGCGGCTTTAAATTTCTTTTGGCTAACGCATGAAAAAAGCAATACCGAGAGAACACCGAACAAAAGGGTCTGTTTAAGCTTCATAGTAATATCATTTTTTTAAAAAAAATAGATTATTCCTAATCGCAGAGGGGTAAACGATCACCTGGCGATCAATAGAATAATGTCAAAGATAATGTCAACAAACGAAAAAAGTTATTTTAACGTATGCAAAAATAAGGCGAATTTAATGCCAAAAAACAGTTACAGAGACCATTGTATATAGAAAAACCTAATATCCGACCATTTTGGGCGGCTAACGGCTACTTATCCATGATAATTTTCAAACAAACGCGCAATGAGACAATTATTTTCTTCGGCGACTCTACCTCTACTGCTTTATTTATGTCTGACGGCCTGCAAGCTAATGCCAAAGGACACTCCAGCGTCATCGGCAAAAGAGAACAACAAGGAATTTGCACAATATCTCAACGACTATTTCGAAGGCAGAATGCGTCTTTTACCCCTGGAGGCTACACAAAATGGCTATACGCGTTATAATGATCTGCTGCCTGCCGACTTCACCGACAGCTATCGTGACTCGTTGAGGAATTTCTATATACATTTTCTGTCAGGGCTCGCGGGTTGGGATCGAAGCAAGCTGAGCGCGGATGATGGTATCAGCTATGATATCCTCAAATGGGAGACGATGACCCATATAGAAGGATTTAAATATCCCAATAATTATATTCCGTTCAACCAGTTCTATGCTCTGCCGCTGACGATGGGGCAATTGGGCAGCGGCGATGGGTTCCAGCCCTTCAATTCGGTAAAGGATCATGAGGACTGGCTGAAGCGGGCCCGGGCGTTTGGTCCCTGGACGGACAGCGCCATCGTCTATTTTAGAAAAGGCATGGCGGCGGGCATTGTGCTGCCGAAAGCCCTGGTAATAAAAATGATCCCGCAGATGCAGGCGCTGGTGACGGACCAGCCTGAGAAAAGTCTTTTCTATACACCCGTCACAAGGCTGGAAAAAGTTACATCCGACACGGCTACGATCGCCCGGCTGAAGAATGCCTATGCGCAGGTGATAAAAGAATCGCTGGCGCCCTCCTATAAGAAGCTAGCGGAGTTCTTAAAAAACGATTATCTGCCAAAGGCCAGGACCAGTTCGGGTATTGGCGCCTTGCCGGGTGGCGCTGAGTGGTATGCCTACCTGGTGCGGGATCAGACGACGACCAGCAAGAGCCCGGAAGAGATCTACCAGACGGGGTTGCGTGAAGTGGCCCGTATAAGGGGGATCATGGACAGCGTGAGGATGTCTGTTGAGAGGGCGCCTGTGGCGCCCGGGGCCGTCGGCTTCAAAGGGGATCTTGCCGCATTTTTTGAATATATGAAAACGGACAAGCGGTTTATGCCATACAAGACTCCAAAGGAAGTGCTGGATGCATTCGAGAAGATCCATCAAACGATGCAGCCGCAGCTGGCTACGATGTTCCATCATGTCCCTAAAACGGGGTTCGAGATCCGTCAGACGGAGGCGTTCCGGGCTGCCAGCGCCAGCGCAGAATATTTTCAGGGTTCGGCGGATGGTAAGCGTCCGGGTGTCTTCTATGTGCCTATACTGGATGCTACTACATTCAATACCACTTCGGGTATGGAGTCCCTTTTCCTTCACGAAGCCATTCCTGGTCATCATTATCAGATCTCTCTTCAGCAGGAAGACAGTCTGCTGCCCGCCTTTCGAAGATTTGGCGGGAACAATGCGTATATAGAGGGGTGGGCCTTGTATTGCGAGTCGCTGGGCAAAGAGCTGGGGCTGTATACGGATCCTTACCAGTATATGGGGGCGCTGGGAGATGAGATCCACCGGGCCATCCGGCTGGTAGTGGACGTAGCGGTACATACAAAGGGGATGACACGTGAAGAGGCTATCAAATATATGATGGACAATGAAGCCATCTCCCTGGAGGGGGCAACGGCCGAGATCGAGCGTTATATGGCAATACCGGGTCAGGCGCTGGGTTATAAGATCGGCGCCCTCAAGATACGGGAGCTGCGCAATAAATATGAGGCGTCGCTGAAGGAGAAATTTCATCTGGCCGACTTTCACGACGAGATCCTGAAGGATGGGGCGATGCCGTTGGAAGTGCTGGAAAAGAAGATGGATGCATGGGCGGCGAAGGTTAGAGATTAAAATTGAGTCTAACAGAAGGAGTCGCCTCTTTAAACAGGTCGTGAAAGTACATGCCGGGCTGGAGTTCGATGGCATGTTTAAGCAGGTTCAAGTGGCCTATGCCTAAAAAGTAGCTGTTCTTCTGAAAAAAATCCCCGTCGCGGCGGACCATGAAACCAAAGGAAATGGAGGGGTCGAAGTTGATGTAATAAACAGGATGCGGCTTGTTCCAGTCCCTGAAAATATTGACGATGACGAATTCATTCCTATATGTCTGCATATGGCCCTGGGCGTTAGTGCCGAAGAGGAAGAGGGGCTGCCACATAAACATGAACCTGCGGGTGCTCTCTCCTCTTTTGAAGCTAAGACCGAAACCCAGACTAAAAGAAGGCGCAAAATAGTTCTTATAATTTCCCACGTTGACCTGTATGATCGAGTACAGCTGGTCGTTGCTGGCGGCTATATAGCCGGCAGGCAGGGGTGCAGAGATGCTGGGGTCTTTCTCGGCACGATAAATATTCTTATCGCGCACCCAATAGCCGTTGACATTCTTTTGGAGCCAGCGGATCTTCTCGTTCAATCCCCCGGTGATATAATTGGACATCTCATGATAATTATTCAGATAAATACTAAGCCGGTCCTGCCGGATACCGTCATGACGGTGACCGGTCGCGGCCGAGGATTCGAGCACTATCTGGATAGTATCCTGCTCGAGGCGAAGGGCGGCGGGTTCGGTCTGATCGAGCAAAAAGCTGGCGGCAGTGGGATGGAAGGATTGAAAGCGAACTTTCTTTTTTCCTCCGGCATCTACCACGTAGTCGATGATGTGCCAGGACAGCGGATCGGAAAGGGAATCGTTAAAGGGCTTCATATCGGCGAGGAATACCATAAGTAGCGAGTCGATGTTGGTGAATTTTTCCAGGTCCTGCTCCTCTTCCAGCTCAAGGCAGAGACGATTGCCTTTGCCCAGGTCGATCCAGAAACGGGCCTGAAGATGTTCGGCAGATATTCCCGTGAATGACTGGTGGGTGCTGAAGGTGACCCCGTACTGGGCGCAAAGTTTTCCCAGGATGCTCAGCAGGATGAGCACCGTGACAATAAAATTCTTCATGATGTTATGGGTTTTGAGTGTGCTTTAGAGATAAAATAGAATGTGCTTCCGGCTCAGCATACGTAGTCGACGGGCGTAGGGTCTCCTGTGGAGCAAGTCCGATGCGCAGGCCGCCTGGCTTCTGGCGGGGGCCTTTGACCGTGGCTGGCGTGGGCTGCGGTGGTTCGAGCTCATTGATATGTACAACGCGTTGTTCTTTTTTGTGGGGTGCGGCAGCTGTCACTGTCACGGGTTTGGAAAGGTCGGGCCGGGGGGCGAAGACCAGGGTCAGCGTGTCGGCTCCATGAGCCAGCAGCTTATTCAGATCGGGAGGGGTCAATATTGGCCGGGAGGGTTGGCCGGATGTCGGATGGGTTGGGACAGCATTCTCCGTTGCCGGGCGAGGCCGGGTATGCGCCAGGGCTGCGCCAGGATCGATGTTTTGTCTGCTGGCTGGATCAAGGCCTTTGCCTTTGGCTGGATCAATGCTTTCCCTGCGGTCCGGCTGCGATGCGGTCTCCGGTATCGTATGTTCCTTGTTGGAGCTGATAGCCACGGGGATCCGTTGCGGGTCCCGGCGCGAGGTCTTATGTCTGTCCTTTAATAACAGGGCAGCTGGTATTACGACGAGCAGGAGACAGGCGGCAGCGGCCCAAAGCCAGATCATTCTTCTGCGGCGGGGGGCATCTAAACGAGCCTCCAGCTCGTCGTCCGAAGGACCATCATTAGACCTTTCCGGAAAACAGGCTACATTTCCCAGACGGCCCGTTTTCCGGACATTTTCCTTCAGGCGATCGTATAGTTTGTCCCAGGCGGCCTCTTTGTCCGTAAGACCATTCCCCGGCAACGCCCCGGGCTCTTCCAGCCGGCGGCTCCACAACGTGCGTTCATTGGGTCTTTCGTTGTCCATAACTAATCCCTTTTTGTAATAACATTTTTTGTAATAGGACCTTGGCCTTGCTCAGCTGGGATTTGGAAGTGCCTTCGGCGATGCCGAGCTCTTCGGCTATCTCCTTATGTTCCATGCCTTCTATCACATGGAGATTAAAGACAGTGCGATATCCCACGGGCAGCTGGACGATCAGGTTGAAGATCTCCGCCGCGGAAAGCTGGGCCAGGATCTCCGACTCGGTGGGGATGTCTTCGGCCTCCACTTCCGCCAGCATGGTGAATACATTCTTCTTCCGCAGGAACATCAGACATTCCCGTATCATGATCATCTTGATCCAGCCATACAGGGCGGCTTCTCCCTGGTAAGTAAATCCGGGCAGGTTCTTAAAGAATTTAAAGAATCCGTCCAGCAATATCTCTTCAGCGTCTTCCCTACCCTTGACATAGCGGCAGCAAACGGACATCATCGGGTCCGCCAGGCGGTCGAAGAGACATTTCTGTGCGGCGGCATTGCCTTTTGCTGCGTCCTTTATGAGAATGGTTATGTCCATGATAAGGCCTCTGAATTTAGTCTTTTTTCTCCGGCTGACGAATGGCTGGTCCCTTCTTACGAATCCGTGGTTCCTTGTCAGCTGATGAATCCCCGGCTCGTTGCGGGAAGGTCCGCCGGATTAAATGCAAGTTGCAAGGCCGGAGTTGCCCGGGCAGGGAAACCTTTTCGCGGTGTTCGTGCCTGCGGCACGAGCCTTTACACGGATGCTAACGGATTGCGGTTACCTCGGGCATAATGTCTTTTCAATGGCCTCGGTGAAAGGGAAGGAGTTGACAACGTCAATCCGACCTTCGGCAACACCTATGGAAATCAATCATGACGTTGTCAATGCTTCGCATTTCGCGCGGCCTCGCTGTGCCCGGGCTTGGCCCGGCCAAAATAATTAGTGAGAAAGTGCTAAAAAATTTGGTGTTAACAAGATAATTTTTCTAACTTTACTGAATCAATAAATTTGGGAGAACTAAAAACTACGATTATGTCAAATGCAGAAAAACTCAAGGCTTTAAAGCTGACTATAGATAAGATCGACAAGGATTTCGGGAAGGGAAGTGTCATGATGATGAATGAAAAAAGCCAGGAGCCAATGGAAGTTGTATCTACGGGTTCCATTGGGCTGGACATGGCATTAGGAGTAGGTGGTCTCCCGAAAGGAAGGGTTGTTGAGATCTATGGTCCTGAATCTTCCGGTAAGACTACCATCGCTACGCATATCATTGCCGAAGCGCAGAAGAAAGGGGGTATGTGTGCCATTATCGACGCCGAGCATGCTTTCGACAGCAGCTATGCACAGAAGCTGGGTGTGGATATCGACAATCTTCTTATCTCTCAGCCGGACTATGGCGAGCAGGCCCTTGAGATCGCGGATCGCCTGATCCTTTCCGGCGCGCTGGATGTGGTAGTTATCGACTCCGTTGCCGCCCTGGTCCCCAAAGGGGAGCTGGAAGGAGAAATGGGAGATAGCAAAATGGGTCTCCAGGCCCGTCTGATGTCGCAGGCGCTTCGCAAGCTGACAGCTACTATCAGTAAGACCAACACCATCTGTATCTTCATCAACCAATTACGTGAAAAGATCGGGGTAATGTTCGGCAATCCCGAAACGACTACCGGTGGTAATGCGCTGAAGTTCTATGCTTCTGTACGACTGGATATCCGTCGTATGGCACAGATCAAGGATGGAGAAGAGGCGATTGGCAACCGGGTGAAGGTAAAAGTCGTAAAGAACAAGGTAGCTCCTCCTTTCCGCGCCGCTGAATTCGATATTGTTTTTGGAGAAGGGATTAGCAAGATGGGTGAGATCATCGACATGGGTGTGGAACTGGGTATTATTCAAAAGAGCGGCAGCTGGTTCAGCTATGGCAGCGACAAGCTGGGACAGGGAAGGGATACGGTGAAACAGCTGTTGCATGACAATCCCGAGCTGGCTACAGAGATCGAGAATAAGATCCGTGAGAAAGTAAAAGAAATGCAGAACGCGTAAAATATTTTAATTGGGTTAGTAAGTACGGCCTCCTTTTTTAAGGAGGCTTTTTTGTGGGAAGATTTTACGAGGTGGGGTTTATTAAACTTAAACTGTTTCGAGGATGGTCGGCCTACGGTCGACGCCATTTCACGGACGCTAAACGATTGCGCTTCGCGCGGCCTCGCTGTGCTCGGCCATGGCATCTAATGATGGGCCTCCTTCGGAGGCCTGTTTTTTGGCCGTGGCCACGGCCCAAAAAACAAAAGGGGTCTGAATAGAAATTCAACCCCGTTTTAAAATCCAATATCCTATGAAAAACCGAGATAAAGGTAGAGGATTCAGATCAAATCTGCAATACCATTTTCTGGTAATCTTTTTTTTAAGTTCTTTTTAATTTTTTAGTAACTGGTTGGATACAATTCTGTTGCTTTCCTTGTCAACAACGCGTAAAATGTAGATGCCGCGCTCCAGGGAAGATGCGTTAACCACCTGTATTCCAGGCTGTAATCGCTTGTTAAGCCGGACGCTTCCGACGGCATCCACGATCTGAATGTCGACGGTGTGCTCGGTTCGGATGATAAGTAACTTATCTACGGGATTTGGGTAAAACTTGAATTCTACATCCCCGGAAAGACTTAGCTGGACCTGTTTGGAATAGAGGAATTTTCCGTCCTGGCCGGTGTATTTGACACGATACAGATCGGTACCGTTAGGGGGGGCCATATCCGTCAATTCATAATGATTATTGTTCTCTGTCTTTCTCAATGCACCGATGGTTTCGAATGTAACACCATCCGTAGAGCGTTGGATCACGAAATAATCTCCATCTTCCGCACTGTCCACATCCCATTGCAACCACACTTTACCACTTTCCCGAACAACTCCTGTAAAGTTGATGAATACAGCTCCGTTCTCCCTGGTCGTTATCAGCTTGCTGCTGTCGTCTGAAGAGCTTGTAGCTTCTCCCGTCTGTTGCGACCTAACGGTGAGGCAACAGCAAAGCACTAGCACGAGAAGCCATAGACACTTCATAGCGAATTAATCTGGGTTAGTAAGTAAAAATCCGGGAGATTGCATTTCACAAAATCTATGCCCAATGTGGATAACGTGTGAATTACTTTGAAATTTTTTTATATCTGTTATAATCTTCTTAAAACCGGATTACTTTGCTAATGGACCTATGAGCGAGACCGTGACAGGTCTGTAGAGGTCTCAGACCGAGAACATTTAAATCAACGCGCATGGAAACGAATCTCCGGAAAATGGCCGCATCCAAAAAGATCGCCCTGGTGGCACACGATAACAAGAAAGCAGAACTCATCGAATGGGCGGTCTATAATAAGAATGCGCTGGCACGGCATCGTCTGTATGGCACAGGCACCACGGGCGCCATGCTGGAGAAAGCCCTCGGGCAGTCGGTCAGCAAGTTTCTCAGCGGTCCGTTGGGTGGTGATCAGCAGATCGGCGCCCGCATAGCGGAAGGGAAGCTTGACGTACTGATCTTTTTCTGGGACCCCATGGAAGCCCAGCCCCACGACCCGGACATCAAAGCCCTGCTACGACTGGGCGTCACCTGGAACATCCCTATTGCAAACAATCGGGCCACAGCCGACTTTATGCTGACATCCCCCTTAATGTTCGAGGAATATGATATCATTCTACCCGACTATAGTCAATACATAAAAAGACCGGTGAACCGGCAAACCAATTAACATGAGAAAATATCTTTTAACTGCCAGCGCCCTGCTGCTGGTGTCCATGACATGGTCCCAGACCAAACCCCTGGCGGGCTTTAGCGAAGCCGCCGCCAAAGATGAGTTGGCCAGGGAAGAACAGTTCGACAGCTATCTGAAAGCCTCCAATGTAGACAGCTTTATGAAGACGCTGTCCTCCCGCCCCCACCACGTAGGCTCGCCAGGCGGCAAGGCGGATGCCGACTATATCTACAACCAGTTCAAAAGCTGGGGCTACGATGTGCAAACGGAAACCTTCTACGTCTTATTCCCTACACCCAAGGAACGCCTGCTGGAAATGACCTCACCAACGTCCTACAAGGCGGTATTGGCGGAGCCGGCCCTGAAAGAGGACGCCACTTCCGGACAGACACGCGAACAGCTGCCCACCTATAACTGCTGGTCACCTGACGGGGACGTAACAGGCGAGCTGGTCTTTGTCAACTATGGCATTCCGGAAGACTATGACCTATTAGAGAGATTGGGCATTTCTGTAAAGGGAAAGATCGTCATTGCCAAATACGGTCATTCCTGGAGGGGTATCAAACCCAAGGTGGCACAGGAGCATGGCGCCATCGGCTGTATCATCTACTCCGACCCGGAGGACGACGGCTATTACCAGGGCGACGTATATCCCAAAGGGGCTTTTAAGAATGAATATGGTGTCCAAAGGGGCTCGGTCATGGATATGCCTGTATACCCGGGCGATCCGCTGACGCCGGGAATTGGAGCGACAAAAGACGCCAAAAGACTGGATAGGAAAGATGCAACCACCATCTTGAAGATCCCGGTACTGCCCATCAGCTATCATGATGCCACCCCGCTGTTGAAGTCCCTGGAAGGACCCGTAGCTCCCGAATCCTGGAGAGGCGCGCTGCCCTTCACCTATCATGTGGGCCCGGGCAAGACGACGGTGCATCTCAAACTGGCTTTCAACTGGGATATCAAACCCATCAATAATATTGTTGCCAAGCTACCGGGTTCGCAATGGCCGGATGAGTGGGTGATCCGAGGTAACCACCACGACGCGTGGGTAAATGGGGCAGGCGATCCTATCAGCGGGATGTCGGCCATGCTGGAAGAGGCTCGTGCGGTCAGCGAGCTGGCGCGGACGGGATGGAAGCCAAAGCGCACGCTGGTCTATTGTGCCTGGGACGGGGAAGAGCCCAGCTTGTTAGGCTCTACCGAATGGGTGGAATATCATATGGACGAACTCCAAAAAAAGGCGGTGGTATATATCAACTCGGATGGCAATGGTCGTGGATTTTTCGGAGCGGAAGGATCGCATGCCCTGGAGCCCTTTATGAATGAAGTGGCCCGTGATGTCATCGACCCGGAGACGGGTATCAGCATCGCAGATCGTCTGCACTCCCGTGAGCTGGTGAGTGCGGCTGATGGTGGAAAGCTGAAAAAAGACCTCTTCCAAAAAAAGAGCTTTACGATCGGTGCGCTGGGTTCGGGATCAGACTTCTCCGCATTCCTTCAACACGCGGGTATCCCCAGCTTCAACCTGGCCTTTGGTGGAGAAGATCCCGGTGGGGAATACCATTCCATCTATGATTCTTATGATGACTACCGGAGATTTAAGGACCCGGGGTTCCAATATGGAGTAGCCCTGGCTAAGGCAGCAGGACGCACAACCCTGCGTATGGCGGATGCCAACCTCCTCCCCTTCGACTTCCGGAGCTTTTATAAGACCATAAACGGCTATGTAGGCGAGCTTACTTCATTGGTAGACCAAATGAGGGAGAATACGGCGCTGTCCAACCAGCTGATACGCGGTAATTACTATACCTATGCGGGGGACCCTACGGTGACGTTGTTACCGCCGCCGGTAAAGGACGAAGTCCCCTACCTGGATTTCTCGCCTCTTCAAAATGCTCTCCGGGTGTTGGAAAAAGCCACGGACCGGCTGGCGGATACATTGGGGAAACAAAAGCTGACCACAACTGCGTCAGACGCTGTAAATCAGGCTCTTTACAAGGCGGAACAACAATTGCTATCAGATAAGGGACTGCCTCGCCGTTCATGGTACCGGCATGCGATCTATGCACCTGGTTTTTATACGGGATATGGGGTAAAGACCCTGCCGGGGATACGTGAGGCTATCGAACAACGCAACTGGAAAGAAGCGCAGGAGCAAATTGGAATTGCGGCGGCGGTTTTGAAGAAGTTTGCGGATTACCTGGATGCAATACATTGAATTTGAAAAAAATCTTTCGATACATTTTATGGATAGCAGGCAGCCTCGGCTGCCTGTTAATTCTTTTATGGCTGGGTGTGGCGGCCTATGTCATGATCCGTAAGCCGGTGATCCTCCAAAAAGCCCGGATGGAATTGAAGAACCGGCTGGGTGGTGACGCCAGCATTGGAGATATGGAAGTCTCTTTCTTCCATCACTTCCCTAATATTACCGTGCATCTCTCGAAGGTCGCGCTCCGTGACAGTCTTTGGCGGGAGCATCATCATGATCTCCTGCATGCGGAGGATATGTACCTCAGCGTGGCCTTTTTGCGGAGTATTTTTGCAGGCAAGGCCCGGCTGGGTAAGGTATATGTGGAACACGGCTCTGTCTATATTTTTACCGACACGGCTGGTTATAGCAATACGTCGGCGTTGGGACGCGGGCCATCCGGTGGTCATGAAGACGTACAGCCTCCTGATTTTGCGTGCATTGATGTCCGGCTGGTCATGGAAAAACAGGATCGTCATAAATTCTTTGACCTGGAATTCAGACGGCTGGATTGTTCCGTCGACAGGAATGGAAGAATGTTGTCGCTGGCAACAGATGCCGATGCGCTGGTAAAAAATTTCTCCTTCAATACAGAAAAAGGCAGCTTTATAAAGGACAAGACATTGTCAGGTCATTTCACGCTGCAATTCAATACGGCTAGTAAGATCGTACAATTCAACAAGGCCACGGTACACATCGATGGACATCCTTTTGTATTGACAGGGCGATTTTTTCCGACGGTGAAACCTGATCCTTTCTTTCTTAGTATTCAGACAAAAGACATTCCTTACAAACAAGCGACGGCATTGTTGACGCCTGCGATCCAACAAAAGCTGGATCTCTATGATGTCGACAAGCCAGTATCCGTCCAGGCCGAGCTGGACGCAGGATCTGATGAAGACCCCACCCCGTTGATCACTGTTCATATGAATCTTCAGAATACCAGTGTCAACACTCCTGCGGGACGATTTGGAGGGGTGAGCGTTATGCTGAGCTTCACCAATGAATGGGTGCGTCATGAGAAGAGAAGAGATGAAAACTCGGCGATCCATCTATTATCCTTTTCAGGCGCCTTGATGAATATCCCGTTGCATTCGGACACGGCGGTCATCACGGACCTGAAGCATCCCCTGTTGGATTGTGATCTCCGGTCTTCTTTTGAACTGACTCGTCTGAATGAGCTGGCGGGCAGCAGGAGCATTCTTTTTCGTAAAGGGGCCTGTTCGCTCAATATCAACTACAGAGGTCCTCTTCGGCAGGAAGATAGTTCGGCGGTATCGTTGCTTGGCAGCATGACTGTCGATAGCGCCACGGTAGTTTATCTCCCCTATAATTTTCAGCTGACGGAAGGCAATGGCAGGATCAGATTTAAAGACCAGGACCTTGTATTCGACAAGCTGGAGGCCCGGGCCGGCAGCAGCAAGATGGGTTTGAAGGGTGTTATTAAGAACATTACTCCCTTGATCGATCAAAATCCTTCTAATGTAGAGCTGGACTTTGCTCTTAGCAGTCCCCGACTGGACCTGGCGGACCTGGCGCCTGTGTTGGGCAGACCGGTGGCCGCGGCAGCTGCGCAAAAAGGTCCCAAACCGCTGTTTGGCGAGTCAGCCGGCCGGGTGGATCAATTGCTTCGGGAAGGAGCTCTCCATCTTCGGATAGAGGCGGGGGAGTTGCGCTACCAGCACTTTGCGGGTGTACGGGCAAAAGCGGAATTGCTGTTCCAGGGTAATGGCGTGCAACTAAAAAATATGGAGCTTGCCCAGGACGATGGGTCGGTGACGCTGAGCGGAACATTCCGAAGACAGCCTGGTGAAGGAGGCAACCCCATTTCTTTTAAGAGTCATATCGATCAGGTGGATCTGCCCAGGCTTTTTACCGGATGTTCCAACTTTGGACAGGATGGTCTGACAGCCAGGAACCTCAAGGGTAAGCTCACGGCCGATGTGGTCATGACGGGGCTGCTCACGGATAAGGCGCGGATGGTCAAGAACAGCATGAAAGGTTCTGTCAGTTTTAGTATTAAGGACGGGCAATTGATCGACTTCGAGCCCATGGAAAAGATACACGAGACGGTGCTGAAGAAAAGGGATCTTTCGGAAATACGATTTGGCGAATTGACCAATCAGCTGGACCTGGATACCGGTACATTGAATATCCACCGCATGGAGATCCAGTCCACGGCCTTTACGCTCTTTGTAGAAGGGATCTATAATTTCCGGGCAGGTCCCGACCTCAGCGTACAGGTGCCATTGAGCAATCTGAAAAAAGACCGCGACCCGAATATTCCTCCCGATAGTAAAGGCAATGACGGAAAGGCGGGTCTTAGCGTGCGTCTCCGGGTCCGCAGAGGAGATGATGGCAAGATGAAGATCAACTGGGATCCTTTCAAAAAAGCCCTTAAAAAGAAAAAGTAGGCCCTCGCGGGGCATGCCAAAAAGAAATGACGGCCGGTGGCTGCCCGGGATTGGTTATTCATTAAATTGCATTTATGGGTTTTAAAATTCATTCCGAATATGCGCCGGCGGGCGATCAGCCGGAGGCCATCCGTCAGCTGACGGAAGGCATTCTTTCAGGGGAACAATACCAAACTTTGTTAGGGGTCACGGGCAGCGGCAAGACGTTTACCATTGCCAATGTGATCCAGAACGTGCAACGGCCTACGCTGGTGCTGACGCATAACAAGACGCTGGTGGCACAGCTGTACGGCGAGTTCAAGCAATTCTTCCCGGACAATGCGGTGGGCTATTTTGTCAGCTACTATGATTATTATCAGCCGGAAGCCTATATGCCAGTGAGCAACACCTATATCGAGAAGGACCTTTCCATCAATGAAGAGCTGGAAAAGCTGCGTCTGCAGGCTACGACACAGCTGCTGAGCGGCAGGCGGGACATCATCGTGGTGGCCTCGGTGAGCTGTATCTATGGTATCGGTAACCCGGCAGAATTCGAGAACGGCATTGTCCGTATACAAAAGGGCCAGATGGTCAGCCGGCAGGGCTTTCTCCATGCATTGGTGAACAGCCTCTACAAGCGCACCGAAATAGATTTCACCCGTGGGAGCTTCAGGGTGAAGGGAGATACGGTTGACATCAACCTGCCGTATGTAGACTATGGCTATCGTATCAGCTTTTTTGGAGATGAGATCGATGAGATCGAGAGTTTTGATGTGAAGACGGGCAAGAGGATCGGTGTGATGGAAAATGCGGCGATCTTTCCTGCCAATCTATACCTGGCTCCAAAAGACATCCTGCAGCAGGTGATCTATGAGATACAGGATGAGCTGGCTGCACAAGTGGCTTATTTTAAGAATGTCGGTAAATATATCGAGGCTCAACGGCTGAGCGAGCGAGTGAATTATGACGTAGAGATGATCCGGGAGCTGGGTTATTGCAATGGCGTAGAGAACTATTCCAGATTTTTCGACAGGCGACATCCGGGTACACGTCCTTTCTGTCTGCTGGATTATTTTCCCAAGGACTTTATGCTGGTACTGGATGAAAGTCACCAGACAGTCCCCCAGATCAGCGGTATGTATGGGGGTGACCGCAGCCGTAAGCTGGTGCTGGTGGACTATGGATTCCGGCTGCCCAGCGCGCTGGACAACCGGCCGCTCAATTTTCATGAGTTCGAATCGATAACGGATCAGACCATCTTTGTATCGGCCACTCCGGGTGACTATGAGCTGGAGAAGACGGGCGGGGTTGTGGTGGAGCAGGTGGTGCGGCCTACGGGTCTGCTGGACCCTCCTATTGAAGTGCGGCCGAGTGCGGGTCAGATCGACGATCTTTTGGATGAGATCGATAAGCGGGTAAAGAAAGGGGACCGGGTGCTGGTCACTACGCTGACAAAGCGGATGGCGGAAGAAATGGACAAGTATCTGCATCGCATCGACATCAAGTCAAAATATATTCATAGTGAAGTGGACACGCTGGAACGGGTGGAGATCTTACGGCAGCTCCGGCTTGGCGAGATCGATGTGCTGGTGGGAGTGAACCTGCTAAGAGAAGGTTTGGACCTTCCGGAAGTGTCGCTCGTGGCCATCCTGGATGCGGATAAGGAAGGTTTTTTGAGAAATGAAAAATCCCTGACACAGACGGCGGGAAGGGCTGCCCGGAATGTTGATGGACTGGTGATCTTTTATGGGGATACGATCACGGAAAGCATGCAGCGGACCATTGATGAGACGGCCCGGCGGCGGGAGAAGCAGATGGCGTACAATGTGGAGCATGGGATCACTCCGCGTACAGTGAGTAAATCCAAGGAGCAGGTATTTGCGCAGACCTCGGTACTGGATATCAAGGGTTATGATCAGGCCAGTCCTTATTCTATTGCGCCGGATGAGGATATTGTGACCATGGTGGCGGAAGAGCAGGAGACATATCAAACCATTCCCCAGATGGAGAAGGCTATTGCGAAGGTGAAGAAGGAGATGGAAAAGGCGGCGAGAGATCTGGATTTTATGGAGGCGGCGAGGTTGAGGGATAATATGTTCACGATGCAGAAGCGGTTGGAGGAGATGAAGAGGTAAAGGTAGAAGATAGGATTACACAAAAGCTAAAAACTTTAGTACAGCCGGCAGTGGTCCATAATGATATTTGACTAAATTGCAGCATGGACAAGAAAAGACTTTTTCTATTGGACGCCATGGCGCTAATCTTTCGTGCCTATTATGCACTCATCAGCAGTCCCCGCATTACTACCAAAGGCCGGAATACGAATGCACAGTTCGGTTTTACCAATGCGCTCATCGACCTGATCAACAATCAGCAACCTTCTCATATGGCGGTTTGTTTCGATACGCACGCCCCTACTGAACGTCACATTGATTTCGCCGACTATAAGGCTAACAGGCAGGAGGCGCCGGAAGATCTGCTAAGCGCAGTACCGGACATTAAGGCCATCGTCGAAGGATTCAATATTCCCTGTATGGAGCTGGATGGATATGAGGCGGACGATGTCATTGGCACCTTGAGCAAACAGGCGGCAGCAGCAGGCTATGAGGTGTACATGGTGACGCCGGACAAGGACTATGGGCAGCTGGTCACGGAGAAGGTAAAGATCTACAAGCCGGGCTACCAGGGTGGCAGCGTGGAGATACTGGGTCCTACGGAAGTTTGCGCCAAATGGAATATCAAGGATGTATCACAGGTCATCGATATTTTGGGGTTGATGGGAGATGCTGTGGACAATATCCCTGGCATCAAGGGTGTGGGTGAAAAGACGGCCGCTAAGCTGCTGGCTGAATACGGGACGCTGGAGAATGTGGTAGCCAGCGCGGACACGATCAAGGGTGCGTTGGGTGAAAAGATCCGTACGGGCAAGGAGCTGGCGGTGATGAGCAAGAAGCTGGCGACCATCATCACAAATGTGCCGGTGGAATTCCACGAAGAGAATTTCAGGTTGAAAGAATGGAATAAAACGGCATTGAATAACATTTTTACCGAACTGGAGTTCAAGACCATCGGGAAAAGGATCCTGGGAGACAGCTTCAGCCCTGTCGCCACTGCACCGGAGGGAGTACAGACGGACCTCTTTGGGAATGTGGTAAAAACCGCCGGGTCGAGAAAGGGCGCTGCAGCGGCCCCCACCCCTCCCTCTGTGGACAAGCTGGAGGAAGCGAGCACGAGACTGGAAGCTGCGGTGGAAAAAGGAGAAGAAGGCGCTGTCGAAGAAGTAGAAGCATCTGCCGGCATCGTTGCGGGAAAGAATATCAGCAATTGCCCGCATACATATACAGCGGTGGTAGGTGATACGGCCATTGCAGAGCTGGTAAAAAAGCTACTGCTTCTCAAAGAGGTTTGTTTTGATACCGAGACGACGGGTCTGGACGCCAATGATGCGGAGCTGGTAGGCATGAGCTTTTCCTGGCAGGCAGGCGAAGCCTATTATGTTCCCTGTCCTGCAGATCAGGCGGAGACAAAGAAAATACTAAACGCCTTTTCGAATGTATTCAACGAGGAGTCCATTACCTGGATCGGGCAGAACCTCAAGTATGACCTGCTGGTATTGAAGTGGTATGGGGTTGAGCTGAAAGGGTCTATTTTCGACACCATGCTGGCCCACTATGTCATCGAGCCGGAAGGCAAGCGGGGCATGGACCTGCTCAGCGCCCAATACCTGGGATATGAGCCAGTGCATATCGAAGAGCTCATCGGCAAAAAAGGAAAAACCCAGGGGACGATGCGGGATGTGGAATTGGAAAAGATAAAGGACTATGCGGCAGAAGACGCGGATATCACCCTTCAGCTGCAGCAATGTTTTCTGCCTCTTCTGAAGAAGAAGGAAGTAGAAAAGGTGTTTTATCAAGTGGAGAACCCCCTGGTGAAGGTGCTCACTGCCATGGAATACGAAGGTATCCGGGTGGATATGGACTTCCTGAAAGAATACTCCAAGGAGCTGGACAGGGAGGCGAAAGAGGCGGAGGAAAAAGTATATGTACAAGCGGGGTTGAAGTTCAACCTGGCGTCGCCCAAGCAGCTGGGAGAAGTGCTGTTCGAAAAAATGCAGCTGGACCCCAAGGCAAAGAAGACCAAGACCGGACAATATGCCACTGGTGAGGACGTCTTACTGAAGCTGGCAGCCCGTCACCAGATCGTGGATGATATCCTTGCCTTCCGGGAGCTGACCAAGCTAAAGTCAACCTATGTAGATGCCCTGCCGCTGATGGTAAACCGTAAGACGGGCCGGGTACATACAAGCTATGCACAGGCCGTGGCCGTCACCGGACGCCTCAGCTCCAATAACCCCAACCTGCAAAACATTCCCATCCGGACGGAGCGTGGACGAGAGATCCGTAAGGCGTTTATTCCCCGTAGCGAAGAATTTGTCCTTTTGTCGGCCGACTATTCCCAGATAGAGCTGCGCATTGTCGCTGCCATCAGCGGCGATCCCAATCTTTGCGCCGCCTTTAAGGAAGGGAAGGATATCCATACGGCCACTGCGGCCAAGGTGTTTGGGGTGGAGGAAAAGGATGTCACGAAGGAGATGCGTTACAAGGCGAAAAGCGTCAATTTCGGCATTATCTATGGCCAGGGCGCTTTTGGGCTGGCAGATAACCTGGGTATCAGCCGGACGGAGGCAAAAGAGATCATCGACAACTATAAAAAGCAGTTTGCCGGCATACAGCAATACATGGACAAGACGATGAACTTCGCGCGTGAGACGGGCTATGTCGAGACCCTGATGGGCCGTAAAAGATGGCTGAGGGATATCAATTCGGCTAATTTCACCGTCCGGGGCTTTGCGGAAAGGAACGCCATCAACTCTCCCATCCAGGGCACGGCAGCCGATATGATCAAGCTGGCTATGATCCGGGTGGACGAAGCATTCCGTCTGCAGGGGCTCAAGTCGAAAATGTTATTGCAGGTGCATGACGAACTTGTCTTTGACGCTCATAAGGATGAGGTGGATAAAATTAAACCCATTATTATGCGTTGTATGGAAGCAGCGCTCCCCCTGCCCAATGACGTACCTGTACTGGCAGAAGTAGGATCGGGCGTCAATTGGCTGGAAGCCCATTAAAAAGGCGGTCCACAGCGCCCACTTCGAAAGGTATTAGATTTTAACATTTTATTTTTCAAGGCCATAAAACTTTTGGGCATTAATCCAGTCATACTTAGCAGGCGGGCCTATGCCCGTTTGCGGCCAAAGCGCTGATGTTAGGCAGGCAGCAAAATCTTCTGTAATAAATGAATAAATTAATACATATGAAAAGCATTCGTACTATATTATTTCCGCTGTTCTGCGCCGTCTTTTTTGCCGGCACTGCCGTTGGGCAGGAAGCTCAGCAGGACTGGCCGAGGAGCTTTACGACAGATGATGGTACGGTGATAAAGATCTTTCAGCCCCAGCCGGAATCTTTTTCGGACAATGTCCTGAAAAGCCGCTGGGCTATCTCTGTTTTGCAGAATGGCAAATCGGACCCTGTTTTTGGTACTTTCTGGTCAATAGCCAATGTGGAGACAGACAGGGATAACCGCCGGGTAGTGATCCAGTCGGTGAAAGTTCCAAACGTACGATTTCCCGGACAGCAGGACGATGACTTCAACAACAGCCTGAAGAGCTCGCTGGAAGCCAATCTGCCGTCAACGGCCGGTGATCTTTCCCTGGATGAGCTGCTGGCTTCCCTGGATCAGAATACCGAGCAAAAGAAACTATCCAAGGACCTGAACACAACGGCTCCCCGGATCATCTACAGCGACAGACCTTCTATCCTGGTGCTCATTGACGGTCAGCCCAAGATGCAGACAAATAAAGATTGGGGAGTCGATGTAGTAGTCAACTCGCCTTTCACGATCGTCAAGAATAATGATGGCGCCTTTTATTTATATGGCGGCAAGCACTGGTATACTGCTCAGGCTGCTACCGGCCCCTACTCTCCTGCGGGAAGCGTACCTTCCAACCTCGACCAGGTGAAGAGTGCGGTGGATGCAGCGAACAGCTCCAACGCGGGCTATATGGACTCCACCACCGCGGCGCAGGACAACCAGGTATCGAATATCGTGGTCAGCACATCCCCCGCGGAGCTGATCCAGTCCAGCGGTCAGCCCAATTGGAGCCCCATCTCGGGAACAGACCTTAGCTATGTGAGCAATTCCCCCAACGATATATTCCAGGATCAGAGCACGGGCAGCTATTATGTGTTACTGTCCGGCAGATGGTACAGCTCTTCTTCCCTTACGGGAGGCTGGCATTATGTGGCGGCCAACTCACTGCCCGCGAATTTTGCACGTATCCCTGAAGGCAGCCCCAAGGACAATGTCCTGGCCAGCGTTGCCGGTACGGAAGCTGCCCGGGAAGCCGTGATGGATGCCCAGATCCCACAAACAGCAAAGGTCGATCGCAGCTCGGCCTCGACGGATGTACAGTACAATGGCGATCCCAAATTTGCGCCGTTACAGGGTACGGACATGCAATATGCTACCAATACCTCCAGCTCGGTCGTCAAATACGGAGACAACTATTATACGGTGGACAATGGCGTATGGTTTGTAGGCCCCAGTCCGAGCGGTCCCTGGCAGGTAGCTACCGAGCGTCCTGAAGAAGTGGACAGGATACCACCGAACTCGCCTTTATACAATATCAAGTATGTATATGTCTATGATGTAACGCCTCAGTATGTATATATGGGTTATACCCCCGGCTATCTGAATACCTACATCTATGGTCCTACGGTAGTCTATGGTACAGGCTTTTACTATGACCCCTGGTACGACGGATTCTATTATCCCCGTCCCTGGAGCTGGGGTTTTGGGGTTTGTTATAATCCGTGGGCCGGATGGAGCCTTGGATTTGGATATGGCTGGGGATGGTTCCACTATGGAATGGGCTTTGGCTACCACAGCTATTGGGGCGGATGGGCCGGCGGCGGATGGTGGGGACCTCGTATGTATCGTCCCGCCTACACCTGGAACAGGTACCGTAGTTATGGCTATTATGGCAATAATTTCTACCGGAACAGGAATGTATATGCGAATCATTATACCACCAATATTTATCGCAACAGGGGTGGCATCGTAACCCGCAATGTCAGCGGTGGCTCTTATTACCGTCCTGTATCTACCCGTCCCGTCGCCACCGGCGGACGGCCCGGAGGTTCATTCAACGGCTCCAGCAGACCTATTACCCAGGGCAGCCGGCCGGGTGGTAGCTACAACGGCCGACCCAATGGCATGACGACCAGGCCTGGAGGGAACAATGTCTATTCCGACAGGAATGGGAATGTCTATCAGCGGAATGCTACCACCAATCAGTGGCAGCAGCGGCAGTCCAATTCATGGAGACCTGTGCCGAATAACAATCCGAATGTTCAGAACCTGAACAGGGATCAGCAGATGCGTCAGCGTGGGCAGCAGAGCACACAGAATTTTGAAAGGGCGCGTACTTATAGCGCTCCCTCCCGTCCTCAGGGTCAGAGCTTTAGCAGGCCCAGTGGCGGCGGCGGATTCAGCCGGCCCAGCGGAGGAGGATTTAGCGCTCCCCGGTCAAGCGGCGGGGGCGGCGGCGGATCGAGACCTTCCTCCGGCGGGGGTGGGGGCAGCAGGAGAAGAGGATAACCGAGCGTAGCGAAGGTTACGACCGAGGAGGAGCGAATACATGGAGCTCCGACGAAGGTCTGAGCGTAGCGAAGGTCTAGCAAAATAAATAAACAAAAAGCCTCGCATAAGTGTAAATGCTTATCGGGGCTTTTTTATTTCGTGGCTGCCTTTGACTTGGTCGTCTGTGACGCCCTTTTGATTCATGAAGAAAACGTTGTGCTATGTCTCTGACCAATGGAGTTTCTCATCCCTGGCTTCATCAGCCAGCCTTTATCCTGGACAATATCAGTGATGTGGTTATTTCTACTGATCTGAACTACACCATCAAGAGCTGGAACAGGGCCGCCGAGGAGATGTTCGGGCTCAGTGCTGTTGAGGCGCTGGACAGGTCGATACAGGATGTGGTGGATTATGCCTTTCTTACTGACGATCGGGAGACAGCCTGGAAAGAGCTTAAGCGGGATGGAAAGTGGAAGGGGATCATGGTATTGAAAAGGGGGGATCGCGAAATATTTCTTGAATGCAGCTCTTCCTCTATTAAAGGGCCTGATGATCAGCTGATGGGGTATGTATCCATTTACCGGGATATCACGTTACAGAGGAACCTGGAGAAGATGATGGTGGAAGAAGAGGTGCGGAAAAAAAGGGAGATCATCAAAGCCATCATGGAAGCCCAGGAGAAAGAGCGGAAGGAGATCTCTTCCGAGCTGCACGATAATGTAAACCAGATCCTCACTACCTGTAAACTTTTTTTAGAAATAGCCCGGAACAATCCTGCCGATGCGCGGTTTATCGACGGCTGTTATCAGAATATCCAGACGGTGATCGAAGAGATCCGGAATATCTCGCATAATCTTACTCCATATACTTTAAAGGACCTGGGTCTTGCTGCCGCGGTACATGACATTGTGCAAAAGATCAACCAATCGGGCAAGCTGTCGATACGGCTCCTTTCATTTCAGAACCTGGAAGAGGAGACGATCAGTCCGGACATCAAGCTGGCTATTTTTCGCATCATACAGGAAAAAATAAACAATGTCCTGAAACATGCGCAGGCTACGGAATTGAGCATCGGCCTTACCGTATATGAGGAAAAGATACGCCTGGTACTGACCGACAATGGCCGTGGCTTTGATGAGAAGACTACCAAAAAGGGAATGGGTTTGAATAATATTCAAAATCGCGTGGAATATTATAAAGGGGCTTTTCATCTGAAGACGGCCCCGGGAGAGGGTTGTGAATTGAGAATAGAATTACCTTGCAATCAAGAGAGCACACTATGACGCCTACCTTGTATTACTGTTACGATGCTTATTGCGGATGGTGCTATGGGTTTAGTCCCGTCATCCGGCGAATTTTTGAGGAGTACCGCGGGTCCAATGATGCGTCACCGGCCGGCGGACCGGAGGTCCGCCTGGCTTTTGAAGTATTGTCCGGAGGCATGATACTTCCCGAAAAACCACAGCCTATCGGGGTCATGGCGCCCTATATCCAAAAAGCCTACAAGACCGTGGAGGAGCATACGGGTATAAAATTTGGCGAGGACTGGCTCTGGCATATTTTCAACCCTGAAGAAAGCGACTGGTTCCCTTCTTCGGAGAAGCCCGCCATTGCCCTTTGTGTATTCAAGGATTATCACCCGGATCTGGCCATCCCCTTCGCGGCCGATCTGCAGTATGCCCTGCACGAGGAAGGACGTGATCTTACGGATGATGAGGCTTATCGCCATCTCCTGGAGAAATATAAGATCCCCGACCTGGAGTTCTATGAGAAGCTTCATAGTCCTGTATACAAGGCAAAAGCATATGAGGAGTTTGCCCTGGTGAAACAGCTGGGGATTACGGGGTTCCCTACCCTGCTGTTACAGGTAAGCGAGTCACGGGCCTATTTGCTGAGCAGGGGCTATACGGACTATGAAACCCTTCGGGGCGCCATCGAGCGGTCGCTGGAGGCAGCCAGGCAGGAAGCGTCCTGATCGCCCAGGCTCCCGCAGACTATCGCCACACTCCAATGATCGCTCCCATCAATGTCAGGGCCAGGACCTGGTAGCCGCCGTTGATAAAGATATAACGAGCAGACCTGTGTTCGAAAAGGGCCGTGATCGCAATACCGCAAAAGACCCAGATACCCGAGAGAAACCCTGCCGTGGCGCCCCAGGCCATATTCGTCTTAGGGTCCGCCAGGTACATAGCCAGGTTTGCCGACATGATCAGCGCCAGGATCAATGACCATCCAAAGATCTTTCCTTTATTGCCTTTACGGACATCCTCTTCTGTAAATGCATTTTCTTTCATCCAGGCCCGGCCAAAAAGAGCGGGTGAATACCAAATACCGCCGAGGACAAAGGCGGAAACGCCCGCCAATGCTACGGCCAGCCAGTTTACGGTCGATGGGTTCATATCAGGTGCTTTAAATTGGCGTGTGCCGATGAGGACGGTGACGCCTGAAAAAAAGGTTGACCTTTCGAATGTATTTGCTAATATTAACAATACAAATCCGAGGCAGATGAAGGAGGACAACGGGAGGATGAAGCCGGCAAAACAGCCGACGAATGTTATTCCCATCAAGCTGAACGATATTGCTTTCCGGCTGATACTGATCCCTTTTTTCGGGATCGTTATTCCCCTTGTGACAAGGATGATGGCTGGTACGAACCTGGGTCACTGGCAGTTCAAGCTCAGCTTCCTTTATACTATTTTTATTGCGGGAGTGATCTGGCAGGGCAATCGATATCTTCTTTTCACACTGAGGGCGTATTTCAACTGGTTCCGAAAACCTGTTCAAAAGATCATCGCCCTGCTGCTGGCCATTTCATTTTATACATTGCCCGTCAGCGCTGCCCTGCTGACAGGATGGTATTATATCTTTTCCGACGGACGGGTGAACAGGCAGGCCATATATCTGGCGATGGCGTTGATCCTCGTCTGTGTGATCTTTATTACGCATGTGTATGAAACCGTATTTCTCGTGAAGGAGTCGGAAACGGAGATGCTGCGTAACGAGCAACTGCAGCGGGCAAAGGCCATTGCAGAGCTGGAGGCATTGAAAAGCCAGATAGATCCGCACTTCGTCTTCAACAGTCTGAATACGCTGTCGCATCTTATACGGGAATGTCCGGAAAAAGCCGCGCGGTTCAACGACAGTCTGGCGGAGGTGTATCGTTATATGCTGGAGAATAAAAGCCGGGACCTGGTCCTGCTGCGGGAGGAAATTGCATTCCTTACCTATTATGTGTCGCTCGTGACCATTCGGTGGGAGAGCGCCTTTAGGCTGGACATGGGGGTGGAGACGTGGATGGAAGAAGCGTTCCTTATCCCTCCTATCTCACTGCAATTGTTGGTAGAGAATGCGATCAAGCACAATGAATTTTCGGAAGAGCGGCCGCTGGTGATCCGGGTCGCGCTGGAGGATGCTGTATTGACGGTGGAGCATGAAAAAAGAAAAAAGCCGCAGAGGAAGGCGTCTTCGCGCATCGGGCTTGCCAATCTGAACGACCGGTATCAGCTTACTACCGACAGGAATATTGTGGTACAGGAGGAAGAAGGAAGATTCGTGGTCAGGCTGCCGCTACTTCCGGCATAAAAATTTTTAAAAGATCATGAAGGTACTGATCATAGAAGACGAGAAACCGGCTGCAGAGCGGCTTAGGAAGGCCATACTGCAATACGATAAGGAGATCGAGGTATTGCCGGCCAGCAGCAGCGTTCAGGCGGCTGTGGGCTGGCTGCGGGACAATCCTGTCCCCGACCTCATTTTTATGGATGTGGAGCTTAGCGACGGGCTTTCCTTCAGGATCTTTGAAAGCGTGCGGCTCTCTTGTCCCATCATCTTTGTCACCGCCTATGATGAATATTGGCAAGAAGCGTTCGAATATAACAGCATCGACTATCTCCTGAAGCCGATACGTCCTGAGCGCCTGGAAAATGCATTGGAGAAATACAACCGTCTGCGGCAGCATTTCAGTCAGCAACCAAATCCTTCGGACAGCGAAGCTTCGGCCCGGAACGGGCGGGCCGGCGTGATGCGGGATTGGCAGGGGATGGGACGGGCGGGCGGCCACCGGCAGCGATTCCTGGTCAAAAAAGGGATGGAATGGATAGCGATCCCAGCGATGGAAGTCGCCTATTGCTATTCGGCCTATAAAATGGTATTTATTTTACGGGGTTCGGGGCAGAAATTCATTTTGGACCGAAGCTTGCAGGATCTGGAAAATGAGCTCGATCCGGCCATCTTTTTCCGGGTGAACCGTAAATACCTTGTTAATATCAACCATATTGATAGGATAAAGGCACTATCTAAGGGAAAACTCTCGTTGTCCCTGAGACCGGAAGCGGGGGAGGAGGTTGTGGTGGCACAGGAAAAAGTGGCAGCTTTTAAAGCGTGGATGGGGGGGTAGTGTGCGGGAATTGTATTAACTTGCATCTCCCATAAAATTATCAGCATGGAATATAACAAAGTAATCGCAGTGACCGGATTGCCGGGATTATATGAGTTGTTAAGCAGCAAATCCGATGGTGCGATCGTACGTTCGTTGGATGACAAGTCCACCCGTTTTGTATCCAGCCGCATCCACAATTTTTCTCACCTGGAAAGTATCGAGATCTATACGGTGCGGGAAAATGTGAACCTGGTGGATGTATTGAAGGCAATGGAGGCAAGCGCTGAAAAGCTGCCCAATGAAAAGGACAATAAGGAGGTGCTAGCTTATTTCGGCAAGGTATATCCTGATCTGGACTTTACGCGTGTGTACGCCAGTGACATGAAGAAGATGGTCAAATGGTTCAGCGTGTTAAAGAGCAATGACGTCGAGATCAAGCTTTCCGAGCCGACGGAAGAAGAAGCCGTGGAAGAGCCTGTGGTAGAAGAAAAGGCTCCGGCAAAACCGAAGAAAGAAAAAGCAGCGCCGGCGGAAGAAAAGACAGCGGAGAAGGCTCCGGCAAAGAAAACAGCCAAAAAAGAAGAGGCCGAAGAAAAGGCTCCGGCAAAGAAGGCGGCCGCGAAGAAGGAAGAAGCAGCCCCTAAGAAAAAAGCCGCAAAAGAGGAGGAAGAAAAGCCCAAAAAAGCAGCTCCTAAAAAGGCGGCCAAGAAAAAATAGGATAGATAAAAAATATACGGATCGTAATGAACTACACAGCGGATTTGGAAAAGCCAAAGAGGCATTTTTTACCAGAAGATTTTGTGTTGACGGATTGGAATGGGCTGGAGCCCTATCTCCGGAACCTGGAAGAACGGGTATTGGATTCGAGACAGTCGCTGGAAAAATGGCTGCATGACCTGAGCGAGCTGGAGGCCGTGATCAGCGAGGATTCCTGCTGGAGACAGATCCGTATGACATGCGATACGGAGAACAAAGAGCTGGAAGAAGCTTTCCGGTATTTTGTGATGGAGATCCAGCCGCATATACAGCCCTATGCAGACAGGCTGAACCGCAAGCTGGTGGAATGCCCTTATACCAGTGAGCTGGACAAGAGAGAGTTCTTTACGTATATCCGGAGGGTACAAAAGCAGATCGAGCTCTTCCGCGAAAACAACATTCCGTTGCAGGCGGAGCTGAGCGTGCTGGCCCAGCAATATGGAATGATCGCGGGAAAGATGACCGTGACAATAGAGGGGAAGGAATACACATTGCAACAAGCTGCAAAATTCCTTGAAAACCCGCAACGCAATGTGCGGGAAGAGGCTTACCGGAAGATACAGGAGCGGAGACTACAGGATAAGGATGCGCTTAATGATCTGTATTCTCAACTGGTCGGTCGCCGTCATCAGGTTGCATTGAATGCGGGTTTTACGAATTATCGCGATTATAAGTTCGAAGAGCTTGGGCGTTTTGATTATACAAAGGAAGACTGTTTTCAATTCCACGATGCCGTCCGGGAATATGTATTACCCCTGGTGAGCAGGATCAACGAGCGGAAGAAAGAAAAGCTGGGAGTCGAGACGCTGCGTCCCTGGGACACCGAGGCGGAACCCGCTGGTGTAGAGCCTTTGCGGCCCTTCCAGGATGCAGGTGAGCTGATCAGCAAGACCACCGAATGTTTCGACAAGCTAAACCCTTTTTTCGGCGATTGCCTGCGGACGATGAAGTCCATGGGAAGGTTTGACCTGGAGAGCAGGAAGGGAAAAGCTCCTGGCGGCTATAATTGCCCGTTAGCAGAAACCGGCGCGCCATTTATTTTTATGAATGCTGCCGGGCAAATGGGAGACCTGACAACAATGGTTCACGAAGGGGGGCATGCTATTCATTCATTTTTAGCACATCCGCTGGAGCTGAGCTCCTTTAAGGAGTATCCGATGGAAATTGCAGAAGTGGCAAGCATGTCGATGGAGCTGTTTAGCATGGATCATTGGGATCTGTTCTTCACTAAAAACGATTTAGCAAGAGCGCGTCGTCATCAGCTGGAGCGTGTTATTACGATATTCCCCTGGATTGCTACTATCGATAAATTCCAGCATTGGGTATACGAAAACCCGAATCACACCCTGGAGGAAAGGCAGCAGAGCTGGATGGCGATCCTGCAGGAGTTCTCTTCTCAAGTGATTGACTGGCAAGGGCTAGAACAATATCGTCCGTACGGCTGGCAACGGCAGCTGCATCTTTTCGAAGTGCCTTTCTACTATATCGAATATGGTATTGCACAGTTAGGCGCCATCGGATTATGGAAGCAGTATAAGGAGAACAAAGAGAAAGCGTTAAACAATTACATGGCTGCTCTCAGCCTGGGAGGCACCCGTACGCTACCGGAATTATACGAGGCCGCAGGGCTTCGGTTTAACTTTTCCAAAGGACACATTAAACAACTGATGGAATTTGTCAGCGCTGAATTGGAGCAGAATTGATCCAGGATTGGCCAAAAAAAATTTTAAAAAAATACCCGGAAAGTAGTACTTATACCTATTGTTCGTATGCTTTTTTCCGGCTATATTTGCAATAGACTACTAGATATGTCGGGTGACGCAAGTCACTTTCTCGATAAAGAAGCTACTAATCAGAGCCTTAACCAAAAGTCCCGGTGTTTCTACATCGGGGCTTTCGCTTTATATGCTTTGATGTGCTGAAAGCCGCTGGGGGCCGAAGGTCTGGCTCATCTACAGAAACCGGGACATGACTTACATTTCGATGTTGCAACTTTTACAAACGCCGCTGACAAGCATTTCAACCTGCTCGGCAATGAAGCCTTTTGGAAGCTTAATAGGAGGAATTGTTACTCCTTCGAGACACACGGTGTTACCGCAGGCGCTGCAAACAAAATGAACGTGGTCGTCATGGTGATGTCCTTCAGAGCAATCGTCCTTACATAACGCATAACGTATAGAATTATCCGAAGTGGGAATACTGTGTATCATGCCTTTTTCGAGAAAGGCCTGCAGCGTGCGGTAGATCGTGACACGATCAAATTTTTCTCCTGCGCGCTTTTCAATATCATTGTGCGCCAATGCGCCATCCTGCTGCAGGAAGAGCTCCAGGATCTTCTTTCGCCCGCTGGTCACGCTCAGCTGATTGCGTTTGAGTATGTCTTCTATTTTACGATCCATGAGATTAACCTGGGTTGTTGTTGAATAAGTTATTTGCAAATCGTGGCGCAGCGGAAGCGGGTTCCTTTAACAACAGCTTTATGTCTTTCTCCAAATCGTCCAGCTCATCTTTTTTAAGGCTGTCATATATTTTTCGCACGCGTCCTCCTTTGTCGACCAACGCCAGGAATTGCGTATGTATGAACTGCTCTTCTATGTTGGTAGCATTGTTCTTCGGATCGTCCAACAAATAGGATCCTCTTGCCAGGGCATACAGACTGTCCTTTCTTCCCGTAAGGAACCACCACTTGTTCGAGTCGGCGCCCAAAGAGTCTGCATAGCGCTTCATACGCGCAACGGTATCGGTTTGAGGATCCACGGTATAAGACAGGATGCGGAAATCAGGCTCTCCTGCAAATTCAGTGGCGATCACTTTGATGTTCTTGTTCATCTTTGGACAGATGCCTTTGCAGGTGGTAAAGAAATATTCGGCCACATATACTTTTCCATCCACGTCTTTTTGGGTGATCAGCTTACCGTCCTGGTTCTCGAAGGAAAAAGCATGCACATAGCTGAGCACGGGGAGCTGCACAGTTCCATATCCGGGTATGAACCGGGCCAGCGCAAAATAGAAACCGACGAAGAGCAGGAGGAAAAAGCCAATAAAGAATCCGATTTTTTTCTTGTTCATAATGATGCCTGACTGTCTTGGGACAACCTTTGCAAAGGTACGAAAACACCTTATCGATGGGTTGGGGGGAAAACTATTTGCAACATAGTTGCGTTTGTTATATATTTGTCCTCCTTCGGACTGCCCATTGGCCGGAGGCCAGACGTTAAACTATGTTCAGCAAGATCAATTTGGATGTCCTGGGTATCACAGCCTCTGTGCTGTGTGCTATTCACTGTGCGGTGCTACCATTGGTACTGGCCAGCCTGCCAGTATTGGGTATCAATATCATACACAATGCCTATTTTGAATATGGGATGATCCTTTTGGCCTTTCTGGTAGGATCGTGGGCTCTTTTACATGGCTTTAGGCGGCATCACGGCCGCCTCATTCCCCTGCTGTTATTTACGGGGGGATTGTTGCTGCTGGTAGCCAAACAGATATGGCATGCGTACGAGCTGCGGTTCCTTCCTTTTGCCGTTGTGCTCATTGTCGGGGCTCATGTGCTGAACTATCGTCTGTCACGGCCGGCTGCGACTGCTGAACAGGCGGAAATACCCGGGGAACCTTTGGTTCGTTCCGGGGACCAGGCAGCCTGATTGCCGGATTTGAAGGGGAATCGTTAACTTTGTGCAGCGGGCAAGTGGCCCGACCAAGCGAAGCGAAGGTCCTCCATCATTAGACGTGCGCCGGGGATGGATTACTTTCAGGGACAAGCCAGACCCGGTGCACACAAACTTTGGCGCGTTATGATCAAAACAGGCAATCCGGTGATCAGCATCTATACCGAAATGACTCCCAATCCGGAGACGATGAAATTTGTGGCTAATAAGCTGTTATACCCCGGAAAGAGTATAGATTTCCCGGATGTCGAAGCCGCCAAGCCTTCCCCCCTGGCTATCGAGCTTTTTGGTTTCCCCTTTATAAAAAGCGTTTTTATAGCAAGCAATTTTGTTACGCTGACAAAGACCTCCGACACGGACTGGAATGATGTCATCCCTTCTATCCGGCAATTCCTGAAAGAGTACCTGGAAGAAGGAAAACCCGTCATCAATGAAGAAGAAGTTGTCGTCGTCAAGTCGGAAGGAAATACCATCGATGCGGATGATGATGACGTGGTGAAGCGTATAAAAGAGCTGCTGGAAAACTATGTAAAGCCCGCCGTGGAAATGGATGGCGGGGCCATTCAATTCAAGAGCTACCATGAAGGGGTCGTCAACCTGATGTTGCAAGGCTCCTGCTCGGGCTGTCCTTCTTCCATGATCACGCTCAAAGCCGGCATCGAAGGCATGATGAAGCGTATGATCCCTGAAGTAAAAGAAGTAGTGGCAGAAGCTGAATAATGAATCTCGCAGAGCTCTATCAGCAGTTCCTAAGCGATCTACATCATACTTCCGCCCTGGAATTTATTGCGGTGCTGGCAGGCATCCTCAGTGTCTGGTTCAGCCGGGCGGAAAATATTTGGGTCTACCCTACGGGGCTGGTGAATACCGTCATCTATATCTATCTCAGCTTCCATTACTCGCTGCTGGGTGAAGCAAGCGTCAATTTTTACTATACAGTAGTGAGCATCTACGGCTGGATACTCTGGGCCCGGAAGGACAGCCGGGATAAACCGCTGTTAAAGATCACCTCTTCCAACGGCAGGCAATGGGCCCAGCAAATAGGTTTCTTTTCTTTTTTTTATATCGTCGTCTTTTCCGCGCTGACCTGGTTGAAAAAAGAGTTTGCGCCACAGGCGATCCCCTGGGCAGACGCTTTTGCTTCGGCTACCGCCTACACGGGTATGTGGCTGATGGCAAAAAAGAAAGTGGAGAGCTGGCATTGGTGGATCGCTACCAATTTCGCCTCTATCCCGCTCTATTTTGTAAAACACCTTGTCTTCACCAGCGTATATTATCTTATTTTACTGATCATGGCCATTTCCGGGCTGATAGAATGGAACAGGAAATCCAAACAAAGCCAGGAACCGCTGCAAGCGGTTCGTCCAGAACCGTAGGTTCCGACCGAGGTACCCGAGGAAGACCGTGTCGAAGCAGGTCCGACGAAGGGTATGGGCGAAGCCCGAGGAAGGGTCCAACAGTGTTGGACCCAACGATGGTTATGAGCGAAGCTCCGTGTCAAAGCGGGTCTGACGAAGTCCTTCCGTGTCGAAGCAGGCCTGACGCAGGCCCGATATGCGGGAATTGGGTTATTTTTACGACAAGACCAATTACCGCACTTTATGCCGCTTAAGAAGATCGTTGTTATAGGACCGGAATCAACGGGCAAAAGCACGCTATGCGAAGGGCTGGCCGCTCATTTCGGAACCGACTGGGTACCTGAGTATGCGCGGGAATATTTGCTGAAGCATGGGAAACAGTATCGATATGCGGACCTGCTGACTATCGCCAGGGGACAGCTGGCGCTGGAAGAAAAGCATGCGGCGGAATTGGAGGAGAGCTGGCGCGGAGCCGGCGCCGGACCGGGCGGCCAAGGTTCGGATCCCATCTTATTTATCGACACGGACATGTATGTGATGAAGGTCTGGAGCGAGTTTGTATTTGGGCGCTGTGACGCATGGATACTGGACCAGGTGGTGACGCGTAAATACGATGGGTATCTTTTGTGCCGAACGGATCTTCCCTGGACGGCGGATGAGCTGCGGGAATATCCGGATGAGGGACCACGGGAGCAGTTGTTCCATATCTACAAGGACTGTATGATCAATCAATCCACTCCATGGAGGGAGATCAGCGGGTGCGAAGAGGAGCGTCTCCAGATGGCGATCCTGGCGGTGAAGGAAATGCTAGTTCAATAAACGTTGTATATCGGGATCATCCTCTAAATGTCCCATCTGTTCCAAGATCCAGGGGTAGCGGTGAGCCACATGATCGGACATGGGCTTGATGGTAAAGACCTTGGGGTTGGGCAGACAAGCCGCGATCCTGGCTGCTTCCATACGGGTGAGATTCTTCGCGGGCTTATTATAGTAATAATGAGCGGCTGCTTCGATGCCATAAACGCCTTTACCCATTTCACTTACGTTCAAATACATTTCGAGTATCCTCTTCTTTCCCCATATCCACTCGATCATAAAAGTAAAATATACTTCGAGCGCCTTCCTGATCCAGCTTCTACCCTGCCAGAGAAAAACATTTTTTGCTACCTGCTGGCTGATGGTGCTGGCCCCATGTAAGGATTTGCTCTTCTGATTATGCTTCATCGCCTTTTCGATGGACTTGAAATCGAACCCGTCATGGTCGGGGAAAAGCTGATCTTCCGAAGAGATCACTGCGAGCTTGGCGTAGGGAGAAATGTTCCTCATACCCTGGTAATCCCTTTTAAGCCCGTCACCGCTGAATACGCTGCCGAGTTGTGTGAGGGTGATGGGTGGATTGACCCATTTCAACAACAGGAGATAGAACAGCTGAAAAAAGAATAAAAAAATAAATACTCGTTTGATCACCCTCCAGACGCGGGGGACCAAACCCTTGGTATTGATAGGCATCGGGTTAGTTTACGGCATGCAATATACATACTTGTGGGGGGCCGGGAAAGGGGTAATTACGAGAAAACATTAATAGTATTTTCCGTGAATGGAGAGACGGTCAGAAAGGTTTCCGCGCGGGCTTTTTAAACGTCAGCTCGAGATAGTCGAGCTTGAACTTACGACCCAGATGATAGGTCGACCGCCTTGTCCGGGTCAGGATGAAGCCGCCCACTGCGAGCGCGATGCCGGTAACGACGGCGGAATGGGTGTACCAGGTAGAGGCTTCGTCATGACGAAGGGCTCCGTTGACGGCATTCAGAATGAGGATACCTCCCGCGGCGACAAACATACCAGCGGGGAGAATGGTATTGCCGAAATTAAGATGTGTCCGGCGGATGGTGCGTATCTCTTTATAATGAAAACCCAGGCCATTTACGAACACGGTGTCGTGCTTCATCCCGGTGATCGTACCATTAAACCATTGACCATAGATAGTCTCCATGTTCAATGCATCCCCTATTGTGTATGTATGGATCAGCGCACCTCTTTTTTTCAGGACGAGCAGATCAGTTTGCGCTGACGAGACAAAGGGAATAAGGCAAAAAAGTAATATGATGAACCTATTCATGGTGTACGTCAAACTTACAAATTGAGATTGACATCAAAGTGTTAATGAAAGCTTATTATGGGCCTTGGGGCAGGCGGTAAGCCTAATGCATGATCCTATGAGAGAAAAGTACCAGCGCCAGGCCAAAAATGATAAGCAGCGATCCGGAGATCTTATTGATGATGGTAAGTGTGCGCAAGGTGAGCTTGCTGCGCAGGCGGCCGGCCATCATCACTTTCAGCACATCGGCGCCCATATTTACCAGCAAACAAACGGAAAAGATTATGATCCTATCCTGAAGAGTATGATCAACCGAAAGTACGGTAGCATTGCCGAGCCAGAAGAGGATGACCCCGGGGTTGAGGGTATTGATAATAAATCCTGATGCAAAGATCCGGGCCATATCCCTTTTGCGGAAACGTATCTCTTTTCCTTCCGCATCCTTTGGCAAATGGGCTTTTTTGAAAAAGGCGAAATAAACACCCATGGAGACGAGGAAGGCGCTGCCGGCAACGGCAATAGCGCTCTTATGCTCGAGCATTTGATTTACCAGCGAGCTGACGGTATTGCTAAGGACGACGAGGATGATATCGCTGACCCAGACGCCGGTGACGAAGCTAAAGCCACCTTTGTGGCCGTTGTTGAGGCTTTGCTTGATGATGGTAAAAATGATCGGCCCCACCGATAAGGCAAGAACGAATCCCAATGCTAAACCTTTCAATACGGCTTCTGTCATAGCTTTCTGTTTGTGCCTTGTCTGCTGATCCGAGGGATGGGTCCCGACCCTTCGCCCAGCCAGGGGGTAGGGACGGGCGGGGGTTAAATGTCACCTGTTTCCAAAAATTTCTGCCAATCCTGGAGCATTTTGCCCTTCAGCACCCTGGGGAATTTATGTTGTCCGCCTATTTTGCCTTTGAGCCGCATGAATTCCATGAATTTAGCTTCCGACAGCACCTGGACGTATATATCTTTCAAAGCGCTGTTTCTTTCGACGGCATAGTCATCATTCAATTCCTTAAGCTTTGCATCTATTTTCTGCCGCAGCACTTCAGGGTCGGCCTTGTCGTCGCTGGCCAACCACCACTGATGTGCAAAAAAGAGACCATGGGGTATGCCGGCCACGGTAAACTCGGGAATAGACATATTTAGCTCTTCGCTGACGACCTGTACGGCCTTGTTCATGTTGTCTACGCTAAGATGCTCGCCGACCAGGCTTAGGAAGTGCTTGGTCCTGCCGGTGATAATGATCTCGCTGCGGGACTTGTCCACAAAACGTACGGTATCACCTATCAGGTACCGCCAGGCCCCTGCGCTGGTGCTTAACAGTATGGCATAATCCTTCCCTTCCTCCACCTCATGGATCATATACGCTTCGGGGTTCTCCACCAGATTGCCGTCCTGATCAAAATTCTTGTTGTCAAAAGGCACAAATTCCAAAAAGATATGCTGATTGGTCACCAGGCGCATGCCTTTGGAATGCTGCAGGTCCTGGTAAGCTATAAATCCTTCCGATGCCAGATAGGTTTCTATATAAGTAATGGGCTTACCCAGGAGCTTTTCAAAGCCTTTTTTATAAGGCTCGAAAGAAACTCCGCCATGCACAAAGAATCCGACATTAGGCCAGATCTCATGGATATTGTTCAGATTGTACCGTTCGATGATTTTTTCCATACACAGCTGTATCCAGCCGGGTACGCCCACCAGGAATCCTATGTCCCATTGCGGCGCCAGGCGTACGACCTCTTCCAGCTTCTTCGACCAGTCCTGTGTGCGGGCTACTTTTTTCCCGGGCTTATAAAAAGGCTGGAACCAAAATGGCACTTTCCGGGCGGTGATGCCGCTGAGATCGCCGGAATAATAGCCGGAGCCTTTTTGGAGACTGGTGCTGCCCCCGATCATCAACCAGCCTTTGCCGATGCTCTTCACGGGAATATCATGATAGTTGCGGAGCGTGAGCAATTGCTTGATCATGACAATGCGATTGCCCCTTAGGAGGTCATTGGTGACAGGGATGAATTTGCTCCCGGCCTCAGAGGTGCCGGAAGAAAGGGCATAGTATTTTATTTTTCCGGGCCAGCAGATATCGGCCTTCCCTTCCAGGGTCTTATGCCACCAGCCTTCGTAGATCTTGTTATAGTCGGAAGTAGGTACCATCTCCTGGAATTTTTTCCCGGGATGTTTGCTCAACAGGATCTCATCAAACCTGTATTGTTGTCCAAACTCGGTGAAACGGGCCTTTCTGAGCAGTTTCCTCAATACCTTGAGCTGTTGCCGCCGGGGAGATTTCTGGGGCAACCGTAATGCTCGGGCCAAGGACTTGGGTAATTGAATTTCAATCAACGCCATTGAGTATCATTTCGCCACCCTGTGGTTCGTCCACGGGCTAACGTTTGCGGCAAATCTAACGTTTTGGATGAAATTTTTGCTACATTTATTTAACGGACCGGAGGTTCGTTGACAGAAATTAGCGGTTTGCGGGAATTGGGCTAATTTTTGTCGAAGCCCAATTCCCGCACATATTTATGAAGGTAAAACTGACCCCTCTTTCCGTTCTCACCTTTTTTTGCCTGGTATTCCTGATCCATGAAATTCACGACTGGGCTCATTTTCTTACGGCGGCTTCTTTCTGCGGCTGTCTGGGCAACCGCGCGTTCGACTATTGGGCGCCCTGCCCGCTCTGCAATTCTTCCACCGGAGGCCTTGCGCTGGCGACGCTGGCGGGACCATTGGTGAATTATATCATACTTTGGAGCGGGTGGATGATGATGCACCCGGACAATTCCCCGGAAAAACAATCTGTTGGCTATTCCATGGTCTTTGCCGCCCTGCCCTTGCCCCGGATCATGGCTGCCCTGGTGGGCGGCGGGGATGAGACCTGGGCACTCCGTCAGCTTTTTCAGCGTACGCCTGGAGGCGGAGGCAACCATCATTTCATTGCGGGAGCTGGTCTTGCGATCGTATTGGTCCTTTGTCTGCCGCCCCTTATCCGGGCCTTTATGTTAGTGGCGGGCTGGATACAAAGAATAGCTTTTTTTGCCGTCTTCCTCGTGCTGCCGGGTATGGTGGACCATTGGCTGGTTGGGAAAGAGCTTAATGCGCTGATGGCAAAAGGATTTTTATCGCATCAATTATTACGGGGCGGGGCACAATCGCTCCTCTTTGTATGGCTGGCTGTGATATTGATCCTCTATCTGCTGACAAAGAAAAGCCTGCGGTCGGTGCTGGAATATAAGGAAGCGAGCGTGTGATCGACCCCTCAGCTGTTGACCCATCACAGCACTATGGCAATCCCCCTCCCCTCTGCCGAGGGGCTGCCTACGGCAGACCCGCTCCCGCTGGCATGGATCAGCGTTCTTTTTCCTTGAGATAATGCGGCAATGATCTCTTTGAATGAAAGACTGTTACTTTCCGTAAGGATAACGTCATAGCCGGAAGACGGGACGACCGGCGGTGAGGAAGACAGCCCGGCCCTTATCCGGATGGCTATTGCCAGCAGGCCATTAAATATCCGCGAGAAGGCCCCTTTGAAATGCTTTCGGCGGAACTGGACCATTGCCCCATAAAAGAGCTTTATATACCGCGCGTCCTTATGAGTGGATTCACCCTTGAAATGGAGAACGGTCGTATCTGCAATATAATAATTGGTAAACCCTTTTTGTTCAATACGATGGCTAAGATCAATGTCCTCGGCGTACATGAAGAAGCGTTCGTCGAACCAGCCTGTTTGATCCAGTACTGTGCGGGGTATGCACATGCATGCGCCTGAAAGTATAGGAGCGGGAAGAGTCTGATCTTCAGGCAGATGTCCAAGATAATATCCTGCAAACAGGCGGGAATGGGGAAACAGGGCGGTCAGTCCGGACAACTTGCAGAATGCTACCCAGGGAGTAGGAAATCCACGCCGGGATTCTTTCAGAAACCGGCCGCTGCCATCCACCATTCTGACCCCAGCTGCCCCGATGCCGGGAGTTCTATCCATAAAGGACAGGCATATCCCGAAAAAATCTTCCGGCAGAATGGTATCGGGATTCAGAAAAAGGATGTATTTCCCTTTTGCCTGGTCAAGGGCAAGGTTATTGGCGGCGCCAAAGCCATGATTTTCTGTCTGAACAAGGAATTTTACGGTCGGGAACTTCGGCTGCAGGTATTCTATGGACCCGTCCTGTGAATGATTGTCCACGACAATGATCTCTGTCTCCTGGGTGCCCTGCAGGGCTTTTTCCACGGAGAAAAGGCATTGCTCAAGGAAGTACTTCACCTGGTAGCTGACTATTATGACGGATAGGACCATAAATGTGCGTGAATTGGTCTGGCAATAAAAATAGCCCAATTCCCGCAAACTGGGCCTGCGTCAGACCTGCTTGACACGAGAGCTTCGCTCGGATACCTTGGTCACAACCTTCGCAAGGCTCGGTTGTGTCTGAGGCCTTCGGACCAGCTCCTTTGGAGCACAAGTGACTGGATGTGAAATTAGCCCGTGAAAACAGATTTCGGGGGAAAAATTTAATCTGTTGCCCGGAAATATCTAATGTCTGTCCTTCCGACAACGAACCTCCGGCTCGTTCGGCGTATATTTGCGCATGCTAAAATCAACACTTATCAGGGCTGTCGAGGCAGGGGCTGCGGTGATGCAGAAATATTTCGAGGGTGAATTCACTATTTCGAATAAGGAAGGCGTTAATAACCTGGTCACCGAGGCGGATCATGCGTCCGAAAAGGCCATATTCGAGGTGATCCGGCAGGACTATCCGGACCATTATCTCCTTAGTGAAGAGGCTGGGGCTATCACGATGGATTCGAACTATAAGTGGATCATCGACCCGATAGATGGTACGGTAAATTTTGCCAACGGACTGCCTCTGTGTTGTGTATCGGTGGGAATAGAGCAGGCTGGCGAGATGATCCTGGGGGCGGTATATAATCCCTTTGTCCGCGAATTCTTTTTCGCACAAAGGGGATATGGGGCTACGCTGAATGATAAAAAGATAAGGGTCAGCGACGAGACCTCGGTGAGCAAGGCCTGTCTGGTAACGGGCTTCCCTTATACCTATCTCGACCATCCGAATGGACCGCTGGAAGTATTTTCCAGGCTGATCCGCAGCGGGGTACCGGTGCGGCGGCTGGGTTCGGCGGCAATCGACCTTTGCTGGGTGGCGGCAGGCAGGTTTGACGGATTCTATGAACACAAGCTTCAGGCCTGGGACAGCGCTGCCGGATTCCTGATCGTGGAAGAGGCGGGCGGCCGGGTATCGGATTTTACAGGGCGCAGATACTCTCCTTATCAGCCTCATATATTGGCCTCCAATGGGAAGATACATGACGAGCTGTTGAAAGTGGTGAACGACCCTGAATACAAACTAAGTTAAAGACTTTGATATGAGCGAGAACAGGACTGAAATATCGTCTCTGGGTGAATTTGGACTGATCGAACATCTTACCAGGAATATCGAGATACAAAATGCTTCCACTGTCGTAGGTGTGGGTGATGACGCGGCTGTTATCGATCATTTCGGCAAACAGACGGTGGTGACGACGGACCTCCTTATCGAGGGTATTCATTTTGACCTCATGTATACCCCCCTGCAGCATTTGGGTTACAAGTCGGTGATCGTGAACCTGAGCGATGTCTATGCGATGAATGCGATGCCTACGCAGATCACCCTGAGCGTTGGCATCAGCAACCGGATAAGCCTGGAGGCGTTGGATGAATTCTATGAAGGTGTATATACAGCCTGTGAGAAATATGGCGTAGACCTGGTGGGCGGCGATACGGCCAGCTCCCAAAAGGGTTTTATCATATCGGTGACAGCCATCGGAGAAGTGAGCCCTGACAAATTCGTAAAACGCAGCACGGCCAGGGTTGGCGATCTTTTGTGCTGTACGGGTGATCTGGGCGCCGCCTATCTTGGCCTTATTCTTCTGGAAAGAGAAAAAAAGATCTTTCTGGAGAACCCGGGGGTCAAGGCGGATCTGGAAGGAGAGAAATATGTCATCGGCAGGCTCTTAAAGCCAGAGGCAAGAAAGGACCAGATCGAATTCTTCCAGCAGGCGGAGATCATGCCGACCTCCATGATAGATATCAGCGATGGGTTGAGCTCGGAGATACTCCATATCTGCCGGCAAAGCGAGCTGGGGTGTGTCCTGTATGAAGAAAAGATCCCTATTGCGGAAGATACGCGTAACGCGGCCTTCAAGTTCGAGCTGGACCCTACGGCCTGTGCGCTCAGCGGGGGCGAGGACTATGAGCTGTTGTTTACCGTGTCTCAAGAAGATTATGATAAACTGGTGCTCAACGAACAGATCAGCGTCATAGGTTATATGACGGAGCCGGAAAAGGGCAGTAAGATCATTACAAAAGGTGGCAATACCTTTGACATTACTGCCCAGGGTTGGAATGCATTTGCTGGTAAATGACCAAAAACTATGAATTACGCAGTAATCACGAACGCCGTTGAAAAGACGTATAAATTTGTGAGTAACAGACGCCTTATCTTATTGTGGATACTGCTATCCGTACTTGTCGTCTCCTGCGGGACGTCGAAGAAGGCGTTTGATCCGGAGAAAAAATATGCGCCGGCGGTATTACAGCATGACTACACCCTGTTCCGCCATATTTTAGAGGACCTGCATCCCAGCTTGTACTGGTATACTCCCCGGGACAGCATGAATTATTACTTCGACAAGGGATATGCGGCCATCAAGGACTCCATGACAGAGCAGCAATTCAGGACTGTCCTCAGCTATGTGATCGCCAAAGTTGATTGCGGTCATACTTCGATGCGCGGCTCAAAAGCCTATTTAAACTATGCGGACACGGCCAAAGTGCCGCAATTTCCCCTGATTTTGAAATGCTGGAAGGATACCCTGGTAGTATCGGCGAATCTCAATCGGAGAGATACTATCCTCCGCCGCGGAACGATCATCCGGAGCATCAATGGATGGGTTGCGTCGCAGCTGATAGATACTTTGTGCGCCTATATTGTAACGGATGGATACAGCCTCACGGGTAAATACCAGTACCTGAGCACGGGGTTCAATTTCTCCTATTGGTACAATCAGGTCATCGGCTTCACCCCGACCTTTACGGTCACTTATCTTGACTCTGCCAGGCAATTACGAGAGACTGTTGTACCATTGTATGATCCCCGGACCGATACTTTTCGTCGTGCTCGTCCTCTCCGGGCGCCGGATGGGGTAAGACGTCCAGGTCTGGCCAGGGAGCCGAACAGGAAGGAGCGCAAACGCCGGGAAGAGTTCTTTACCCGTAATCTTATCATCGACAGTACCAACACTACGGGTTTTATGACCCTGAATACTTTCGAGCATGGAAATCACCTGGTGCGATTCTTCCGGCAGTCCTTTCGTGAGCTATCGGAAAAACATGTTCAGAACCTGATCATCGATGTGCGGACCAATGGAGGCGGGGACGCCACCAATTCCACCCTGCTGACCCGGTACCTCATCGACAAAAAATTCAAGGTGGCGGATTCCCTCTACGCTATACGACGTCACAGCGAGTACGACCGATATATCCAAAACAGTTTCCTGTACCGGATATTGATGGGTGTGGTCAGCAGCAAACGGGCGGATGGGAAATATCATTTCGGATATTTCGAGCGTCACGTCTTTAGCCCCATCCACGACCATCATTTTAATGGTCAGGTCTATATCCTCACGGGAGGTAACTCTTTTTCGGCCACCTGTCTGTTTGCGGGCGCATTGAAAGGCCAGAAGAATATTACCCTTGTTGGTGAAGAGACGGGGGGTGGGTATTATGGTAATACGGCCTGGATGATCCCGGATGTGACCTTGCCCGGAACAAAGCTCCGATTCCGGCTGCCCCGATTCCGACTGGTGGTGGACAAACAACGGGAAAAAAATGGACGGGGTGTGATCCCGGATGTATCGGCCCTTCCTACCAGTGAGGCCATTCTGAAAGGGTACGACTTCAAAACGGCCAAGGCGCGGGAGCTGATCCAGCTGCACTCGGTAGGGAAAAAATAGATGTTCTGCCGGAAGGCCATTCATCGGGCATTTTGTAAATTTACATACAGGCCGGAAGGCCGGATATTTCCCGCATGTTCCCTGTCAATAAAATATTCCTTTGGATCTGTCTGTCGCTATTGTGTTTCCAGGCGGGGGCCAATGCTCAATCTTCCCCCGACAGCATCCAGCTAAAAACGGTAAAGGGTAAAATGGTGAGCTATTCCTCCGTGGTCGGGCAGTCACAACTCTTGCTGGTATGTTTCTGGTCGGTGAATTCCGAGCCGTCGATCAATGAGCTGAATGCGCTGAATACACAGTATGCGAAATATAAAAAGCCGCTGCCTTTTACACTATTGGGCATTTGTATCGATGAGGGCAACCTGATAAACAGGATGCGGCCTACGGCTCAACAGAACGACTGGGTCTTTGACGTGTATGCAGATATCGATGGAGGGGTGCAGAAGCTGCTGCATTTCACCGAGCCGCCCCAGGCTTTTATCGTTGAGAAGGGACAGATAGTATATGAGCAATCGGGATTCTCGGCGGGGTCGGAGAATTATCTTTTGTCGAAGCTCCAGTCACTCGCCATCCACCAACACCTGTAACAGGTTCAGCTCCTCGTCGAGCAATATGAGGTCGGCCTGCGCGCCGGGATGAATGCTGCCCCATTTCTTTTCCTTCCCTATAACAGTAGCGGGATAGAGAGCGGCCATGCGCAGGGCCTCGGTGAGGGGTATGCCAGCCTTCTCCACTCCATTTTTTACAGCCTGCAGCATAGTGAGACTGGACCCGGACAGGGTTCCGTCGGGGAGTGTATACCTGTCGCCCTTGAACACATGCACATATTCGCCATACTGTACTTCGGCTACGGCGTCCGTTATAAAAAAAAGGCGTTCGCCCATGATCTTCTTGCTGATGCGGACAGAAGCAAAATCCACATGGATGCCGTCACACACGACGCTGGAACGTACATCCGGATGGTCATAAATGGCGCCGACCATACCGGGTTCACGCCCCTGAAGGGGTGACATCGCATTGAAGAGATGGGTGGCGGCGGGTATACCCTGATAAAATCCATCGATGGCTTCGCCATAGCGGGCGTTGCTGTGACCGGCGGAGACGATGATATGGTGCTGCAGCAGGAGCTCGATACATTCCCTGTCGCACTGCTCGGGCGCCAGTGTCATCATTTTAAATATGCCTTTCCCTTTTTCGAGCAGAAGCTGGATCTCTTCCAGCGTGGGTTTTTTTATAAACCTTTCGATATGGGCTCCTTTTTTGGCCGGATTGATATAAGGTCCTTCCAGGTGGATGCCCAACAGTCCTTTTCCGCCGCCTGTCTGGTAATTACGGGCTACCTCCATGGCATGAAGGAATTTTTCTATGGAGTTGGTGGCGAGTGTTATCATGAATTGGGTACAGCCGCCTGCCAGGCAATATTCATAGACAGCCTCGAGCGTGTCGGTGGTCATGTCGGCGGAAAAAAGACGGCCATTTCCTCCATAAATCTGGAGATCGATAAGGGCGGGCGCCAGCATATAGCCGGGTAATTGTTGCTGCCTGTAGCCGGGAGGAATATCGGCTATAGGCACGATGTCTGTTATTTTGCTATCATTAACCAGGACAGCCTTGCCTGTCTCGATCCTCCTACCCGTAAAAATTTCGCGGGCGATGAATGCAGTTGCCATAACTTTTTCAGCGGACCGGCGTTGGTCCATTTTTAGGGTCGTTGAATGTAAATGTCTGTCCTTGGGACAACGAGCCTCCGGCTCGTTCCGGGTTGGAGGTCCGGGATCCCTGTCAGGGCTCGATGTTAAACTGGTCGGCATCCTTCCAGAAGGGCAGGCGGGTGCGGACCTCTTCCAACTTTTCGCGCTGTAAGGTACAGGTAAAGACGGATTCTTCCTTGTGTGCGTGATAGAGAACTTCTCCCAGGGGGTCGATAACCATAGAATCGCCGCTGTGGTAAATATTATTTCCATCATTACCCACCCTGTTGACGCCAACCACATAGACCTGGTTTTCGATTGCCCGGGCCTGTAAGAGGGTTTTCCAGGCATGGCTGCGGCGTTCGGGCCAGTTGGCTACGTAGACGAGCAGATCGTATTCGGGGGCGATCGGGGGAGCTGACTGGGGCGTGGGGGACGGGATTGTTGCCAGGGTGCTGGAAGACGTGGTCGGGTCGGAGGAGGCCGGAGGCGGGGGGACGGGAGATTGTTGAGGGACCGGAAGCTCTTGTATCTGCTGCCGGGACCATACGGGGAATCGGAGATCATAACAGACGAGAAGGTTGACCTTCCACCCATTGACGGAGGCGATAAGTCTTCTATGGCCGGGCGTATACTGCTCATCCTCTCCGGCATAGGCAAACCGATGCCGCTTGTCATACGTTCCATATTGTCCATTGGGCAGCATCCAGATCAGCCTGTTATAATAATGACCTTCCTCTTCGATGATCAGACTGCCGGTGAGGATGATCTTCTTTTGGGCAGCCATTTTTTTCATCCAGGCGACCGTGGGGCCATCCATGTTCTCGGCGAGGTCGGCGGGTCGCATGCTAAAACCAGTGCTGAACATCTCGGGCAGGACGACCAGCTGGGTCCTTTCCTTTATTCCCCCGATAAGGGTCTCGAAATGCTCGAGGTTGGCAGCCTTATCCTCCCAATAAAGGTCTGGCTGTATGAGTGTTATGCTGAGTGACGACATGATCTATTCTTTCTCCTTTAGCTCGGTGAGGGCTCCTTGAATCCTATCCATTTCATAGCCCTTTTGGACGAGCCAGGCCTGCAGTTTCTGACGCCGGATATAGGGCTCTTCCTCTTCCAGATCGGACCATTTGTCCTCTGCCAGCCGGGACAGGGTGCGATCGTATTCTTCCTCGCCAATGGAGGCCAGTCCCTTTTTTATACAATAGTCCCCTACCTGTTTCTGCCTCAGCTCATAGCGTATCTTTATCCGTCCCCATTGCTTCATCCGGAACCGGCCGCCGGCGAACTGGATGGCGAAACGCTCCTCGTTGAGATAGTTCTCCTCGATGAGCAGGGAAAGCGCTTCTTCCACATCCTGCCGCTTCAGACCAAAGCCATACAGCTTTTCTTTTACCTCGGAGTGGCAGCGCTCCTGGTAGGCACAGTAATGTCTTGCCTTTTGAAGAGCCTGTTCCAGCGATAGCATCATTATGCGAATTTACGCCCCGTTAGTCACATAAAATTAACAATTGGGGAAGGGGGGGCTTCCGCCTGGCTGAATAAATTGGCCATTAACCAAAAATCAGTAGTTTCGCCTGAAAGATACCATTCCATGAAGTTTATCGTTTCTTCTTCGGCTTTATTGAAACAATTGCAACAGATCAGCGGCGTCATCAATGCAAATACCGTCTTGCCAAT
>Ga0105237_10000377_pt1 | contig 63580 bp, 52 predicted proteins | sample KBSC24metaG_FD_81520 | JGI IMG/M metagenome (GOLD analysis project Ga0105237, IMG submission 81520) | Corn rhizosphere microbial communities from Kellogg Biological Station, Michigan, USA - KBS C2-4 metaG | ecosystem: Host-associated > Plants > Roots > Rhizosphere > Soil | place: Michigan, USA... | reverse complement strand
CCGATCCTTGGAGTAGTAAAGGACTTTCATACCGGCACCCTTCACAGCAAGATCCCTCCCCTGATGCTGCACCTGGCCGAAGAAAGAGGAGCCCTCGCCGTTCGTATTAAAACGACCGACCTGCCCGCCCTCCTCACCCGGATAGAAAAAGCATTCCGGTCCTGGGATAAAATGAGCGGCCAACCCTTTCCGTATGAATTTATGGACCAGGCTTTCAATAGCCTTTACCGCTCGGACCAACAGACCGGAAGACTCTTTTGCATCTTTGCGGCTTTCGCCGTCTTTATCGGCTGCCTCGGTCTCTTTGGCCTGATCACCTACGCAGCAGAACAACGCATGAAAGAGATAGGCATCCGTAAAGTGCTGGGCGCTTCGGTCAGCGACATCGTCAGAATGCTTTCCAAAGAATTCCTGCAATTGATCGGACTGGCAGCAACGATTGCATGCCCCATCGCCTGGTGGGCAATGAACAAATGGCTCGGAGACTTCGCCTACCGTACGACCGTGAGTTTATGGGTATTCATAGCCGCCGCCGGTATGGCCGTTACGATCACCCTGGCCACCATCGGCTTGCAGGCGCTACGCGCCGCCCGCGCCAACCCCGTAAAAAGTTTACGCACCGAATAGAACTTTATCCAAACCAAAACACATGATCAAAAATTTTTTCCATACTGCCTGGCGCCACTTGTGGAAGAACAGATCCGCCAGCCTGCTCAGCATCACCGGCCTTTCCGCCGGAATGACAGCATCTCTGCTTATCTTTCTTTGGGTGCAGAACGAGCTGTCTTATGACAACTATCACCCGCATGCCGATCGCACCTATCGCATTACCAGTTATCTTACGAATGTAAAATGGGTCTGGTCAACCAGCCCGCTGCCGCTTGCAGCAGCTTTACAACAACAGTTGCCTGAAGTAGAAAAAGCCACTGCAACCCGTACGGTCAGAAACATGGCCGTACGCATCGGAGATCAGCTCTTTACGGAAAAGAATGGAGCCTACATCGATAGCAATTGGTTCGACCTTTTTCACTATGACTTCGTCCAGGGCAACCCGGCCAACTTCTATAGCAGCCCCTATAGCGTCGCACTGACCAGCTCTGCAGCTAAAAAATATTTTGGCAGCCACGATGCCATCGGGCAGACGATCCGCTTCGATACCCTAGACTACAGGGTGGCGGCTATCGTTAAAGACAACCCCGCCAACTCCAGCTTTCAATATGATATCCTGATGCCACTGGCAGGCTTTCTGGCGGATCCCCGCAATCGTAAAGAGGACATGGAATGGGGCAACTTCTACTACCGCACCTTTGTCCGCCTGCGACCTGGCGCCGACTTCAGAAAAGTGACGGCGGCACTAAGCCCGATCCTCACACACGATAATATCAACAAGGATTCCCGGGCCGGCCTCATACCGTTGAAAGAAATGCATTTCGAAACAGGATTGACGAATACAACAGATGAAAGACCTGCCGAATACAAATCCGTTTATATTTTCAGTATCCTCGGCAGCTTCCTGCTGGTCATCGCCTGCATCAATTACGTGAACCTGACAACAGCAAGGGCCAGCCGCCGGGCCAAAGAGGTCAGCATCCGCAAGGTCATCGGCGCCGGCAAAAAAAGCCTTTTTGGACAGTTCATCGCCGAATCCCTGCTCATCAGCTTGCTTTCCATCCTGGTCACGGCACTCCTGGTGCGTCTCTCGCTTCCGTATTTCCGTGAGTTGACAGGCAAGCATTTCGAAGATCCGCTGCGTATGCCGGTCGCCTGGGAAATGATGGGCGCCACCCTGTTTGCAGCCACCCTGCTCAATGGCATCTACCCAGCCCTGCTCCTGTCGTCCTTTCAACCCCTCCAGGTCTTTAAAGGCGTCAGCATCCTGAAGGTAAAGGATGCCGGGCTCCGCAAAGGACTGGTCGTACTTCAATTCACGTTCTCTGTCGTCCTCATTATATGTACCCTTATCATCCAGCGACAGATGAATTATATCCAAACAGAAGATCCGGGGTACCGCCGGTCACAGCTTTTTTCTTTTACGATCCCCTACACGCTATTCCGGAATTTGCCGGCAGAAGAAAGATACAATACCTGGTCGGCTATGCGCCACGAACTGCTCGCCAGCACCAGCATCGCCGCAACAACGCTGGCCAGCCAATCCCCGGTCAACCTGACGAACACCAACGCAGGCTCCGCGGATTGGGAAGGACATGACACTTCCTTCAGACCTACCATCTTCCGGCTCTCGGCCGACGAGAATTTCAATACTGTCCTGCAACTGCAGTTGCAGCAAGGTCGCTGGTTCCAGCCCGGAAGCTCCCTGGACAGACATAATTTTATTCTTAATGAAACAGCCGTTTCCGATTTCAGATTGCATACGCCCGTTATAGGCCAACGTTTTATCTTCCAGCGTGATACCGGAGTCATCATCGGGATAGTCAAAGATTTCCATTTTGCCAGCTTTCACAACCGCATCGGGGACCTTGTCATCATCAACAGGCCGCAGGATCGCCGCACCTTTTTCGTAAAGACACAGCCCGGCAAAACCCCACAGGCACTGGCCGCGGCTAAACAACTCTGGCAACGCTATTTGCCCGAATTACCTTTTGAATATATTTTCCAGGATGAGCTGTTCGACCAGCTGTACAAGGACGACCGCCGGCTATCCACCATGGTCCGGGTCTTTTCTGCTATCGCCATACTCATATCTTCCCTTGGCCTGTTTGGACTCTCCGCCTTCGCCGCCGAACGACGCACGAAGGAGATTGGCATCCGCAAAGTACTCGGCGCTACCGTCAGCAGCCTCGTCATGCTGTTATCCGGTGACTTCCTGCGCCTGGTATTGCTGTCTGTCGTCATTGCAAGCCCCATAGCAGGCTGGACGATGCACCGATGGTTGCAGGATTTTGCCTATCATGTCCCTTTAAGCAGCTGGATATTCCTGCTGGCCGGCTGCCTGGCCCTGCTTATCGCCACAGCCGCCGTCAGCTACCAGGCCATTAAAGCAGCCCGTAGCAATCCTGTGAAAAATTTACGAACGGAATAATTAGCTTTACCCTGGCTCCGGCAACCGACGCCACAAAAAACGTTTTGTCATGAACAAAGATCTCAAACCTGCCCTTCGCAGTTTCCGAAAATACCCCGTTTTCTCCCTGATCAATCTGGGAGGCCTCTCGATTGGCATCGCCGCATCGTTTATCCTATTGGTTTATTCCCAGCGGGAACTCAACTGCGACCGCCATTTTCAGGACGCTGACCGCATAGCCCGCATCGGCACGGACTTCTTCCACATGGGGCCCTTTGCCGTGAGCCAGCACCAACTGCCAGGCCTTTTACAGGCCGGATGTAAAGACATCGGATACGCCACCGCCATCCGGACATCGGGATCAACACCCATTCGCACGAACACGCAGGAGAGGGCCTTTACAGGTATTGAGCCATATTATATCGACTCCTCCTTTTTTAAGGTTTTTTCATACATCGCCTCAGCCGGTTTTATCCCCAACAAGGGGCTTGCACCCGGTGAAGCTATCCTCTCTGCAACCAATGCCCGCAAATTTTTCGGCAGCCAGGACCCTATCGGCAAAACCCTCCTCGTCGGAATGGAAATGACGCCCTATACCATCGTGGCCGTCCTGAAGGAAGAATTCGGAAAATCTCATCTCGACCCCCAGGTGCTATTGCCCAACCCCACAGGCCCCAACGCAGTTCTAACAAATTGGATGTCCGCCGAACGATATAATTATGTGCGGCTAAAACCACAAGGCTCTTTCGCCGGACTCAACACCTGGCTCCAAACCCTCCGTGAAAAGGTGATCTACCCCTCCAGCGGCGCTACCACCTCGTTTAAGGAATGGGCAGCCGGGAATACTGCCGTAAGCTTTGTTGTACAGCCCCTGACGGATATCTATTTCCGCTCAGACCTGAAATTCGATATCACTCCCGGTGGAAATCTCACCCAGGTGCGACTGCTCAGCTCCATCAGCATCCTGCTGATCCTCCTGGCCATCATCAACTATATCAATCTGGTCACTGCCCGCGCCTCTGTCCGCGTTAAAGAAATAGGTCTTAAAAAGACATTCGGGGCTCCCCGCAGCACCCTGATAGCACAAATGCTCAAGGAATCCATCGGCTTTAGCCTGCTCGCCATGGTCCTCGCCTGCGGCCTCATCCAGGTCATGCTCTTTTTCTATCAGTACTCCACCGGCGCTACACTGACAGGACCTATTCCCTTTCTTTCTGCCAATTACCTGTGGCTGATCCTGTTCTCTCTGGCCGTAGGCCTGCTCGCCGGCCTCTACCCCGCCTTCTATCTGACAGGATTCCGTCCCCGTCTGATCACCCGCCCGGCCACTACCCCCAGCGCTGGCAACTCGCAGATCCGCAATGGCCTGGTCATCGTGCAATTCGTCATTGCCACCAGCCTGGTCTTTATATCCTTTGTCGTCTATAGTCAGTTGTTATATATGAAGAATAAGGACAAAGGCTTCCGCTCTGAAGGCATCGTGCTGGTGGACAACGTCGACAGCATGAAAGAACATGTCACCGCCTTTCAACAGCTCATCGAACAACAGGCACAGGTGGTAAGCACCAGTCTCTGCAGAAGGACCCCGGGCAGCACCGCAATCACCATGTACAGCTACCGCACCGCCACTATGCCAAATGACATGAGCATCCAGACCTTCCCGGTGGATGACCATTATATTTCTACGATGGGTATGCGCCTCACCGATGGCCGCGATTTTAACAAACACCTGGTCACAGATACCAATTCCCTCATTCTGAACGAATCAGCCGTCGCAGCCCTCGGCCTCTTTAAACCCGTCGGAAGTATCATCAACGGCAGCGAAAGGGTCATCGGCGTCGTAAAGGATTTCAACTACACCTCTCTGCACGAAAAGATAGGCCCCGCCATCCTGCGCTACAACCCGCAAGGTACCACCCTCGCGATCCGGCTCCGGGGCGGACATACCGCCTCTTTCCTGGACTGGCTTCGCCATACCAGCAATGATTTCGAGCCCGGCGCCCCTTTGAACGCCCCATCCATCACTATCAGCTTTCTCGATGACAACTTCGCCCGCCTCGCCGAAAAAGAACGGCTCCTGGGCCAGGCGATCAATTTTTTTACCATCCTGGCCATCCTCCTCGCAACGTTGGGCCTCATCGGGCTGACTATATTTACCATCGAACGGCGTTTAAAAGAGATTGGCATCCGTAAAGTACTGGGTGCAGGCAAAAGCCATATCCTGGGACTGATATCCGGTAAGTTTATCCGCCTGGCCGCTATCGCCTCCGGCATAGCCCTGCCCCTTAGCTGGTGGCTGGCCAACCGCTGGTTAAATAATTTTGCCTACCGCATTTCCATCGGTATCGGCACCTTTTTCCTCACCGAAATACTTATCCTGGCCATCGCATTCGCCGTCATCAGCCTGCTGACCATCCGGGCCCTGGCCGCGAATCCTGTCAAAAACTTACGAACAGAATAGCCTGGTCTTGTATCAAAACCGGACACTTCCTGTATCGAAACCGGACTACAATCTATGTAATTGATAGATAGCGCCTTGCGTATCACTGTTTTGCATTCTGGCATGTGATTGACAATAAGAGGATAACCTGTGGTATTATGATAAAAAATTATCTTATAACTGCCCTCCGGAACTTCCGGCACAACCTGACCTTTACATTGATCAATGTACTGGGCCTGTCTGTAGGGATCAGTGCTGCCCTGGTTATCTATCTCATCGTCCAATATGACTTCAGCTTCGAATCCTTTCAACCCGATAAAGACCGTTTATTCCGCGTCGTTACCAAATCCCGCTCCACCGATTCGGAATTCCCAAATAGCGGAGTTCCCTATCCCCTCCCCGCCACCGCCAGCAAAGAGCTGACAGGCATCGACGCATCCGCAGCCTTCTTTACCGACCCGGCAGATAAGGTCACCGTCCCCGCCAAAGACAATGCCCGGCCGGCCATTTATAAGAACCCCAAAGGAGTCATCCTCGCCGATAGCAATTATTTTAAACTTTTCTCTTTTTATACCTGGCTGGCCGGCTCACCCGCCACCGCCTTTAAACAGCCGTTCCAGACCGTTATCTCTACCGACAGGGCAAAACTATATTTCCCCGGTCTGCAACCCGCCGATATCATCGGAAAAACGATCATATACACCGACTCTGTCATCTGCACCGTTTCAGGGATCATCCGGACACCAACGACAGGCACCGACTTTCTCTTTCAGGAATTTATTTCCCTGGCCACCCTCGGTAAAGTCTCGCTCAATCAATACATCAGCCCCGACTGGGGTGGCGTCAGCTCATCAACTCAATTTTTTGTCCGCCTCTCCCCACAGACACTACCAGCGCAGATTGAAAAACAGCTGATACAACTCCGGCAAAAATATGCAGGGGAAAAACCAACCGATCCCTACCCGACGACCTACCCCTTACAACCTTTGCGGGACATGCACTTCAGCGACGTTTATAACGCTTTTGATCAGCGTACCGCCCATAAGCCGACGCTCTACGGTCTGCTCCTGGTGGCCGTTTTCCTGCTGGTACTCGGCTGCATAAATTTCATTAACCTGACCACAGCACAAGGCGCGCAACGGGCAAAGGAAATAGGTATTCGCAAAACAATGGGCGGCTCCCGGCAACAGCTGATCGTCCAGTTCATCAGCGAAGCCTTTTTGCTTACGCTGGCCAGCACAGGGCTTTCCCTGCTGCTGACACCCTGGCTGCTGCACATCTTTTCCGACTTTATCCCTTCAGAACTTCACCTCGATCTCCTGCGCCAGCCCCACGTACAATTTTTCCTGGTAGCGCTTATCCTTGTCGTCAGTTTCCTGGCAGGCTTTTATCCGGCCCTCATCCTGTCCGGCTACAGACCCATCCTCGTACTGAAAAACCAGGCGTATGCCGGGACTACCTCCCGCAAAGCCTGGACCAGAAAGACCCTGACAGTGTTCCAATTTGTCATCGCGCAGGTCTTTATCATGTCCACCCTCATTGTGAGCCGCCAGATCCATTATGCGATAAACAAGGATATGGGGTTTCGGAAAGAAGCTATCGTATTTGTCTATACGCCTTTTCAAACCCCCAACAAGGCCGCAAAACAAAAACTCTTACTCGAAAAACTTAAAGCTATCCCCGGTATCGAAAGATCAGCCGGCGGCGGCATGCCACCTGCGATGGGCGGTTCTATGTCGATAGGAACCCATTATAACAATGGGAAAAAAGATATCGAGACCACGCTGGAACTAAAGACGGGTGATAGCAACTATCTCGGCATATATGGCTTGAGACTGCTGGCAGGCCGGAACATTCATCCCACGGACACCCTGCACGAACTCGTGATCAACCACACCTACGCCCGCCTTTTAGGCTTTCAGCGGCCACAGGGCGCCATCGGTAAAGCAGTCACCGGCAGCGAAGTCAGCTACCCGATCGTTGGCGTCATAGCAGACTTTAACCAGTCATCCATACATACCGCGATCAAACCCCTCGCCATCGGCTCTAACAACGACAACCTCCTGTATGTCCACGTTGCACTCCGGCCACAAACTCCCGGTTCGGACTCCTGGAAGAAAACATTAACGGCCATCGGTGAGGCTTACGCCGGCGTCTACCCTGAACAGGACTACGAGTACAGTTTCTATGACAAAACCATCGAAAAATTCTATACCAACGAACAAAACATCAGCCGCCTCCTCACCTGGGCTACCTGCCTGACGATATTCATCAGCTGCCTGGGCCTGCTTGGCCTGGTCATCTACGCCACCCGCCAACGTACCAAAGAGATAGGTATCCGGAAGGTCCTCGGAGCCTCTGTCTTACAAATAGTTTCTATTTTATCAAAAGACTTTGTAAAATTGGTGGGCCTTGCCTTCCTGGTTGCCATGCCGCTTGCCTGGTATGCCACCCATAAATGGCTGGAACAATTTGCCTATCGGGTTTCCTCTGGCTGGTGGATATTCCCGCTGAGCGGCCTGGCCATGATCGCCATCGCCCTGTTGACGCTTAGCGCCCGGACAATACACGCTGCTAACGCTAACCCCGCAGGAAGTTTACGGTCGGAATAAGTTATGAAAAATTATTAAAACGCTAATTAAATTAAAAAAATGATAGATCTCAAGCGCATCTCTAAATGGGTTAACGTCGGCGGAAAACCGAATTTTATCTTAAAGGACATTAACCTTCACATAAAGGAAGGCGAATTCGTATCCATCATGGGCCCCTCCGGTTCGGGTAAATCAAGTCTCCTCAATATCATCGGCATGCTGGATGATTCCTCCGAAGGAGAATATTTTTTCCTGGAACAGGCCGTCCATTCGCTGAAAGAAAAACAACGCTCACAACTGTATAAACAATACATCGGGTTCGTCTTCCAGGCTTATCACCTCATCGATGAGCTGACGGTCTATGAAAACATCGAAACACCCCTTATTTACCAAAACATAAAATCATCCGAACGCCAGGCAATGGTAGCCGATATCCTCGATCGTTTTCAGATCGTAGGAAAAAAAGACCTGTTCCCCACACAATTATCCGGCGGTCAGCAACAGCTGGTAGGCATCGCCCGCGCCCTCATCGGCAAACCCAAATTGCTTCTTGCAGATGAACCTACCGGTAATTTGAACTCCCGGCAAGGCGAAGAGATCATGGAACTGTTCAAACAATTGAACAACGAAGGAGTGACTATCATCCAGGTGACCCACTCGGAAAAGAATGCCGCCTACGGAACACATATCATCAATCTGCTGGACGGCAGAGTAGACCTCTCCAACTAATAACGTACCCGGAAAAAATCACAATCAACTCACTATGCGATATTTGAATTCCTTTCTTTTTCTCATCGTTCTGCTCATCTCGGTCGCAACAGTCGAGGGACAGGACGCAAGAGGTGCCGCAGACCCGTCCGGCACCACGACCATCGGCGCTACACTTTCGGTACAACAGGCAGTCGCCATCGCCATAAAAAACAACCTGCTCGTCAACCAGGCTGACCTTACCGCACAGGGCAGTAAAGTCACTTACGACCAGGCATGGGGAAACATGCTGCCGCAGATCAGCGGGCAAGCCTCCCAGCAGATAGGGTTCGGTCGTACACTTAATTCCTACGACTATACATATGTCAACCAGGTAAACACCGGCAACTATGGCCTCAGCGGTAATCTTACCCTATTCAGCGGCCTCCAGTTGCAAAACAACCTGAAAGCCACCAGGTATGCGTACAATGCCAATAAGATGGACCTTCAGCAACAAAAAGACAATATTACCCTAAATGTCCTGCTGGCTTACTTACAGGTGCTGAGCAGCCAGGATTTGCTGACCATTGCCATGGAACAGGCCGACATCGATAAAAAACAGGTCGACCGTCTCAATGCTGTAAATAAGGAAGGCGCCTTGCTCCTGCTGTCCAATCTCTCGGACCTCCAGGGCCAGTACGCCGGCGACCAGGTCAACATCGCCAATGCGGTCAACACCCTGGAAACAGCCAAGGTCAATTTATTCCAGCTGTTAAACGTTCCCTACAAAAGGGATGTGGAGTTTGAAAGAAGTATTGCCAACGTGGCCATAGCCGACTATCAGCAACCGTCGGACAGCATCTACAATACAGCTATGGGGATCATTCCTTCGATCAAATCAGCCGACTTCAGGGCAAAAGCCTATCAGAAATACCTTCAGGCTATCCGGGGCCAGTATTACCCGACCCTGTCTTTTTATGGCGGCATTAGCACCAATTACTACAACCTGGCCAGCAATGTGATAAATACAACGGTCTCTACAGGCCAGTCTACACAGTATTACGTTCAGGGTCCCACCGGAACTGAACCCGTCGTGTACGACAAACAGAACACCCGCAGCGAGAAGATATCCTGGGGCGACCAGTTCAGTAAGAATAAATCTTCCTACATCGGTCTGCAGCTGAATGTCCCCATTCTGAACTATCTGCGGGCAAGAAACAACGTCCGGCAGGCAAAAATCAACCTCAAAACAGCCGAGGTCAATTCCAACAACGCTAAGCTCGCCTTACAGCAAAACGTCGAAATAGCCTTCCAGAACATGACCGCCTCTTACAAACAATATAAATTTTATATGGAGCAGGCGGCTGCCTATGCCGAATCATTCCGCACCACGGAGATCCGCTTTAATGAAGGAGTGGTCAACTCAGACGTATACGTCATTGCAAAGAATAATATCGACAGGGCCAACACGAATCTGGCAGCAGCAAAATATACATACATTTTCCGGACAAAAGTGCTGGATTACTACCAGGGTAAGCTCAGCTGGTAAACCCGCTTATAGCCACTCACGCAGGTGAGTGGCTATCTTTCCCCCCTCTACCATAAACCCGTCATGCCCATAGGCCGAATCGATCTCCACCAGCGTGGCATTTGGCAAATGATCCGCCATATGCCGCTGCTCCTCCACCGGACAAAGTATATCACTCGTGATCCCTATCAGCAGCGTACGCTGTGTAATGCCACGCAACACCTCTTCCAGTTTACCCCCTCTTCCCCTCACCAGCTGATGGCTATCCATCGCCTTGGTTAGCAGCCAGTAACAATATGCATTAAAACGTTCCACCAGTTTATCTCCCTGGTAATTGATATAAGATGAAGCCCGGAACCCATCCAGTTTTTCCATGTCAGGGTCCGTTTGTTTTTGCACCATGATACCATAATTACGATAGGTCAGGATGCCAATGGCACGCGCTGCCTTCAATCCCCTGGCCCCGGCCTCCGGTTGCTCGTCACGCCAGCTGCTGTCCGCCTCGATGGCCAGCCGCTGGGCGGTATGCACGGCTATTCCCCAGGCGCTCTCCGCCGGAGACGTAGCAATAAGGAACAATCGCCCGATCACCTCTTTTTCCATTACACACCATTCCAGAGCCTGGTATCCACCCATGCTTCCCCCCATCAATAAATGGATCTTTTCGAGCCCCAGGTGTTGGCGCAGTAAAATATGCGCCCGGACCATGTCCCGGATGGTCAACGGCGGAAAATGGCTGTAAAACGGCTTCTCCGTACGGCTGTCCGGACTCAAAGGCCCCGTACTGCCATAACAGGAACCCAAAATATTGGCACAGACAATAAAATATTTATCCGGACTTACCGCCCCCTCCTCCCCAACTACCCCAGGCCACCAGCGGGCTACGTCGGAGTTGGCCGTCAGCGCATGACATACCCATACCACATTGCTACGGTCCTCATTCAGCCTGCCATACGTATGATAGGCTACCGTAATACCAGGTAAGGAATTCCCCCCTTCCAGATGGAAAGGGGCATCATATGTAAAATAATTCATGGAGCCAATTCTGTATTTCGATGCAAAATAAACCGCCTCCGGCGGTTTATGCGTAATTTTGCAAAAAAAATCATTTTATTAAATGGCACGGATTCAATTGAGTAGGATTAACGGCGATGTCGGCTTTGAGGTTAAGGACACCCTGGGGCATACCGTACACTTAGATAGCAGTCCCGAATCAGGCGGACTGAACTTTGGCGTACGTCCCATGCAGATGCTCCTGATGGGTCTTGGAGGCTGCAGCGGCATCGACATCGTATCCATCCTGAAAAAACAAAGACAAACGGTAGATGGGTTCGATATAACCATTGACGGCGAACGTGAAAATGGAAAAGAACCGACCCTGTGGGAAAAAGTTCATATCGTCTTCCAACTAAAAGGAGACATCGATCCCGGCAAAGCCTATAAAGCCTGCGAACTCTCGATGGACAAATATTGCTCGGTAGCAGCTACCCTCCGCGAAGCCCGCTGTACTATTACATGGGAGGTCTCCGTCAATGGTCAAAAAGTATAACTCATTAAAGTAACCCGACATGCCACGCCACCGCATCACACAAGCCATCCGCATCCGCACCGACCGCACCCAGGACAGGGAACATTCTTCCCCCCTCTTCCTGACCAGCAGCTTTGCCTTCGACGACGCCGAACAAATGCGCGCCACCTTTGCAGACGAGAATGATGATTATATCTACAGCCGCTTTAGCAACCCCAGCGTCCAGGAATTCACCGACCGTCTCTGTGCCCTGGAAGGCGCAGAAGATGGCTTTGCTACCGCCTCCGGCATGAGCGCCATTGTAGCATCTTTTCTTACATTCCTGAAAAAAGGGGATCACCTGCTTTCCTGCAATGCCATCTTTGGCAGCACCCATACCATCATTACGAAATATCTGCCCAAATTTGGCATCGAATGCACATACGTAAACGCCGCTGACCCCGCCTCATGGGAAGCCGCTATCCGGCCCAATACAAAGATGCTCTACCTGGAAACTCCCACCAATCCGGGCCTGGATATCATCGACCTGGCAGTAGCCGGCCAGCTGGCCAAAAAACACAACCTTATTTTTAATGTCGACAACTGTTTTGCTACCCCCATCGGCCAAACACCCATTGACTTTGGCGCCGACCTGGTCGTCCACTCCGCGACGAAATGGATCGATGGCCAGGGCCGCGTTCTCGGCGGAGCCGTCGTCGGAAAAAAGGAATTGATCAAAGACATCTATCTTTTCTGCCGCAGCACCGGCCCGGCACTCTCCCCTTTCAATGCCTGGATCCTCAGCCGGAGCCTGGAAACCCTGGACGTCCGCATGGAAAGACATTCCTCGAATGCCCTGTACATTGCCCAGGCCCTGGAAGGCCATCCCGCCATCTCCTCGCTGAAATACCCCTTTCTGCCAAGCCATCCCCAATACGCCATTGCAAAAAAACAGATGATGAATGGCGGCGGCATATTTTGCTTCGAGCTGAAAGGCGGCCTGGACAGCGGTAAAAAGTTCCTCGATAAACTTCAATTGCTTTCCCTGACTGCCAATCTTGGCGACACCAAAAGCATTGCCTCCCACCCCGCCAGCACCACCCACGCTAAACTCTCCCCGGAAGAAAGGGCCGCCGTGAATATCACCCCCGGCCTTATCCGCATCTCCGTGGGTCTCGAACACAAAGAAGATATCCTGCAGGACATCCTTCAGGCCCTCAAATAAACATCAAACAGGAGGCGCAGGATAGTTTCCGGCGCCTCCTCTGATACCTACTTGTTTACCGGCTCTGATTTTAATATATCCGCCACTGTTTTGCCGGGTAAAATGGCAAATACCGGAATATTGATGGCATACTTTTCACAAAGCTCCCGTATGCTGCGATTGATTTGTTCAGATGAATACCGCAATGAAAAATGCCCGAGAATAAGCGTTTCTATTCGTATACCGCTTACCATCTCCATCACTTCTTCGAGATAGCTGTGATTGCCATATGGTTGAATACCGGCATCTTCCTCACCGCGTAAAAATGTCGCTTCATGTATCAGTATTTTTGAATCATTCCATCGCCCGGGATCTTCTACCGGCGTATCGCCCGAATAGCTGACCAGGTTGATGTGTTTTTCAATATGGGTAGCTTCAATGCCCCTGTCCTCTATGATCTTTCTTATTTCTTTACCGGGCAAACGAGTTAATTCGGGCCTCAGCTTTTTCTTTGTTTGTATTATTTTGTAACTAAGACTCTGGATACTGTTTTCGGGGGCTGGTATATGTCCGTTGGGAATAGCCTGTATAAAAATATCATCCTTGATGAAGATGTCCGTTTCATGCGTTACCGGCTGCCATACTGTTCCGCTCACATGCGGATCAAATTGCATTGAAAATTTTTCTAACACCGGAAATGAACCGCAATCTTTTGGATAATAGATCACCGGGTAGCCTGGGCGTGCATTGAGTTGGTTAAACGAAAACAGACCTGTGAAATGGTCACGATCGGCATGGGAAATGAAAACATGATTTATTTTGCAGCTCTTTCGTAAAAGCGCCGAAGTAAGCCCTTCGCCTGCATCGAACAACAGTCCCAGTTCGTCAATAAAATACCAGGTTGAAAAAAGTGCGGTTGAAAAGCCTGTGATGGTGTATTGCATCGAGTGGGCAAAGTAGAAAGGGGAAGCTCAATCTATTGTAGAAAAGCTTCGAAAAAAAGGGCCCGCAGCCCCTAATCTCCCCAAATCTCTCCCTCACCCTTCAACCAATCCTTCACCAATTCCGTCGTAACAGATTTTGGTCTTTCCAGCGGGAAACCAAGAGCCCGGTCCCAGCACAGACTGGCCAATACACCCAACGCACGGCTCACGCCGAACAACACGGTATAGAACTCATACTCCACCAACCCATAATGCACCAGCAATGCCCCGCTATGCGCATCCACATTGGGCCAGGGATTCTTTATCTTTCCGAGGGACTGTAATATCGGCGGCACCGTATCATAAATATTCCATACTGTCTGAACCAATGGGTCATCCGGCATATGCTTCTTGCCAAATTCCATCTGAGCGGTGAATCGTGGGTCTGTCTTACGCAGAACGGCATGCCCATATCCCGGCACCACCTTTCCTTCGCTCAACGTTTTACGCACATACGCGTCTATCTGATCCTTGCTGGGTAACTCTACTCCCAGCTCTTCCCGCATCTCCAGGATCCATTTGATCACCTCCTGGTTGGCAAGTCCATGCAAAGGACCCGCCAGACCATTCATACCCGCTGCAAAACTCAGGTAAGGATCGCTCAGCGCCGAACCCACCAGGTGGGTGGTATGAGCACTCACATTGCCTCCTTCATGATCAGCATGAATGGTCATATATAAACGCATCAATTCCCGGAAGGTCTCGTCCTCATATCCTAACATATGAGCAAAATTCCCTGCCCAATCCAACAGACCATCCGGATGAATATGATCTTCATTTTTGTATTTCCTCCGGTAAATATAGGCAGCTACCCGCGGCAAACGCGCGATCAGATCCATGGAGTCATCAAATACCGCCTCCCAGTAATCCTTTTTGGCCATCCCCTTCGCATATCGCTCGGCAAACTTGCTTTCAGTCTGCATAGCCATGATAGCAATGACAAACTGCGTCATAGGATGTGTATCCAATGGCAAAGCCTCTATCGCCGCAAAAACATGATTGGGTACATGGCTTCGCCGCTGCAGATTAGCAGATATCTCGTGCACGTCCTCCTCAGAAGGCATTTCCCCAAACAACATCAGGTAGAACAACCCCTCCGGCAAAGGCTCTGTCCCCCCTTGCGCCTTTGGTAGTTTTTGTTGTAATTCCGGTATGGAAAACCCACGAAAACGGATGCCTTCCTGGGCATCCAACAGCGAGGTCTCGCTTACCAGCCCCGTAATACCCCTCATCCCCTGGTATATCTGCGAAAGCGTAACTTCACCTATTTTCTTATTCCCATGTTCCTTTAACAACTCCTTTATCTCTGCAGCCACCGTATCGGCCTTGGACTTGAACCTTTCTTTTGTAAATGCCATTTCACTGCTGATTTTATCCGTTAAAGTTACTGTACAGAACGTTGAGGAACAAATGATTTGCCATTAAAATAGGGTTAACAACCCCTATTTGGGCGTCTTAACATACAGAATGCCCGCCACACAGGTAAAAATAATATTAGGCAGCCAGGCCGCCATCATTGGCGGCATACTTCCCTTGGTGGAAAAGGTTACCGCAAACTTATCCATGACGACGAAAATAGCCGCCATTACAATACCAAGCGCCAGATGTACCCCACTCCCCCCCCTGATCTTCCGGCTGGAGATAATAGCCCCGATTATTGCCATAATAATAACAGAAAAAGGAGTGGCATCCCGGTGATACAATTCTACCTTGAAGGTATTGAGCCCCTCCGAACCCCGCACCTCTTCCATGTGAATGAACTGATGCAATTCAGGGGTCGTCAGCTTATCTTTCAGGTAGTCATCCCGCCTCAGCTCCCTGGGTTGTACATTGAGATTCACATGCATACTGTCCTGCCTCTTTAACGTCTCATGCACCCCATCGATCGTCCTGACGATCACACCGCTCAGCTTCCAGTCTTTTTTATTGGGATCCCACCGTACAGTTTCTGCACGAACATTGTAATTGACTTTATTGCCCTTCAGCTTTTGCAGGAAAAAATTGCTGGCACTCTTGTTTACAGTATCATAATACCGAAACCCGACAAACGTGACCGGATCCACCCTAAGATAAAAATTATTGTTCCGGTAAGGATCCGAATTATACGAGCTGTTCCGGTCCACATAGACAGCCTGAAAATCCGTTCTTATCTCGTTGGCTCTAGGTACCCAGTACTGGCTCGCCAGCCAGAAGATCACGGCCAGGAAAACAGACCCCAGGAAATATGGCCTTAACATCCGGTTATACCGCACCCCTCCCGCAAGAATGGCAATAAATTCACTTCGGCCCGCCATCTTACTGCTGAAGTAAATGACGGCAATAAACACCATCAATGGGTAGATCATGGACATAATGAAAGGGATAAACCCTATGTAATAGACCATCACCAGCTGCCATGCGCTAAGACCCGACCGGACAAAGTCATCCGCCTTCTCACTGGTGTCGATGACCACCGCAATAACAGTGATCACCAACATGGTAAACACAAAGGTCCCCAGAAACTTCTTTAAGATATATCTATCCAGTAGTTTGAGCATGCGCCGCAAAAATAAAGGAAAACAGCCTTCCTCACACCCCGCCAACCGGCCGGAGATCACAAATAAATGAAAATTAACATATTACAACCTCTGCCTCAGCACCTCCACCTGCTCCCGTTTCCAGGAAGAAAAATCCCCCAGCAAAATATGCCGCCTCGCCTCCGTCACTAAATGCAGATAAAACGCCAGATTATGTACACTCGCGATGGTTAGTCCCAATATCTCTTTTGACTTGATCAAATGCCGCAGATAAGCCTTGCTGTAATAATTGCTGATCCCGCTGCTTATCCCCTCATCGATAGGGGAAAGATCTTTCTCCCACTTCTTGTTATCGATATTGATCACCCCCTTTGACGTAAACAACATGGCATTTCGCCCATTACGCGTTGGCATCACACAGTCGAACATATCTATTCCCAATGCAATACATTCCAGAATATTCCAGGGGGTCCCTACCCCCATCAGATATCTCGGCCGCTGTACCGGCAGGTCTTCGCAACAGGCCTGACAAATATCATACATTTGCTGTTCGGGCTCCCCGACACTGAGACCACCGATCGCATTCCCCACAGCGCCCTTACTGGTCACATGCGCACAGGAAGCCTTACGCAGGTCATTGAACACACTTCCCTGCACAATAGGGAAAAGGTTTTGCGTATACCCATACTTATCCGGCGTCTGATGAAAATGATCCCAGCACCGGTCAAGCCAGCGATGGGTCAGTTGCATCGATTTCTCCGCATAAACATAGTCGCAGGGATAAGGCGGACATTCGTCGAAAGCCATGATGATATCCCCCCCGATGCTCCGCTGAATATCCATCACCTTCTCAGGGCTAAATAAATGACGGGATCCATCGATATGAGATTGAAAAAGGACACCCTCTTCCTGTATCTTTCGCGTACCGGACAACGAAAACACCTGATACCCACCACTGTCCGTTAATATCGGTCGGTCCCAGCCGTTAAATTTATGCAGCCCGCCAGCCGACTCCAGGACCTCCAGCCCCGGCCGCAAATACAGGTGGTAAGTGTTTCCTAGTATAATTTGCGCCTGTACGTCCTCTTTCAATTGCTGTTGTGTCACCGCTTTTACACTGCCCACCGTACCCACCGGCATAAATATGGGCGTCAGGATATCCCCATGATCGGTAGTGATCTTCCCCGCCCGGGCCGCCGACTGCGGACACCCCCCTTCCAACCGAAACTGTAATGCTGCCATGTATCAAATGAATTTATTCACCGGACCCGGTCCGGTTTTGGGGCGCAATTTACAGCTTAATTCGTACTTTCGCACTCGCGGGACAGCAGGCAGGCGCCCGCCCCAGAACACTTATGACTAAACTGTATTGGAGTTTCCCCTGGCTCGAACTGTTTTTTATTGTTTTTTGTTTGATCACCCTGGTACAATTGTTTTACTATGGCTGGTTCTTCAAAAGGCTGGCCTTCTATTCACCGCCTGAAAAAGAACAATCCCAGCAACACCCCGTTAGCGTCATCATCTGCGCCCGCGATGAAGCCGCCCGGCTTGTCACCCATCTCCCCGGAGCCCTCGTACAAACATATCCCAGCACACACGAGGTCATTGTCGTTAACCATAATAGCCAGGACGATACCCGCTTCCTGCTGGATGAATTCAAAAAGACTTTCAAAGGCCTGCACATCGTCAATCTCGAACACGAAGCCATTGGCATTCCCGGTAAAAAATACCCGCTGAGTATGGGCATTAAAGAAGCCCGTTATGAAATTGTTCTTCTCACCGATGCCGACTGTGTGCCAGCCAGCGAATTCTGGATGCACAAAATGCAGGACGGTTATAACAATGGAATAGAAGTGGTCCTGGGATACAGCCCCTATAAAAAAGCACCAGGTTTCCTCAACAAGATCATTCGCTTCGATACCTTCCACACCGCCCTTCAATACTTATCTTACGCACTGGCAGGCATCCCTTATATGGGCGTCGGAAGAAACCTTTCCTATAAAAAAGACGTGTTCCTCCGGAATAAAGGTTTTTCAGCCATCAACCACCTGCCCGGAGGCGATGACGACCTCTTTATTAACAAAGTCGCCAACAAAAAGAACACCGCCATCGTTATCCACCCGGACACTTTTACACTATCCGAACCCAAAAAGACATTTCAGGAATGGTTCCGCCAAAAGACGCGCCACTACAGCACGGCCAAATATTATAAGCCACTGCATAAATTCCTGCTGGGCCTGTACTCGGTTAGCCACATGCTTTTCTACCCCCTGCTCATCGTTAGCCTCTTCTTTGACTGGCGTCTGACCCTCACCCTTTTCGGGATCCGCCTCATTGTACAGGGCTATATTTTTCAAAAGACCATGCAGCGGCTGGGAGAAGAAGACCTCTTCCCCTGGTGGTGGCTCCTGGATATCTGGATGTTCCTGTATTACCTCATCTTCTCCACTACATTATGGAAAAAGCCCCGGCCCGCCTGGAAATAGTACTGCAATATTTTGCAGACTTTTCTCCGGTGCAATTGCAACAACTGACAGCACTCGAACAGCTATACATAGAGTGGAACAACCAGATAAATGTAATCTCCCGCAAAGACATAGACAGCCTCTACGAAAAACACGTGCTGCATTCCCTTGCTATTGCGGCAGCTTTCGAATTCACCCCCGGCCTGGAAGTGATCGACATAGGCACAGGCGGAGGTTTCCCAGGCATACCTCTCGCCATCTTTTTTCCGGAAACACGGTTCCACCTGGTGGACAGCATCGGCAAAAAGATAAAAGTAGTGGATGCCATAAAGACCAGCATAGGCCTTGACAATATTACCACCCAACACAGCCGCGCAGAAGAAATTAAGAACAGAAAATTTGATGTAGCCGTGTCAAGAGCAGTAGCTCCGCTCAAAGAATTATGGACCTGGGCACGACCCCTGCTCCGTAAACCCACCGCCGCCCCCGGCGGCCTCATCTGCCTCAAAGGCGGCGACCTCTCCGCCGAAATAGCCGAAAGCGGTACCCACCCCAGGGTCATGGAGATATACGACCTGTTCCCGCTTGATTATTTCCGGGAGAAATACCTCCTGCAGGTGCCTTTTGCCTGATCACAGCCCTAAAAATTACCAGTAAATGGTATTTTTATATGCCCAAAGGTCCGGACCTTTGCTACATGACTATATCTGTTTGCATTGTAGATGATAACAAAGACATCCGCTCTGCTCTCGAACAGATCATCCTGATGGCAGAAGGGTATACCCTTGCCGGTTCTTTTTGTGATGCTGAAGAAGCCTTGCAAAAGATCCCATTGGTGAAACCCAACATTGTACTGATGGACATCAACCTCGGAGACGGAGAGAATGGTATAGATTGTGTAAGACAGCTGAAACCGCTGCACCCGGAAATACTCTTCATGATGTGTACCATCTATGAAGAAGATGAAAAAATATTTGAAGCCCTCAAGGCCGGCGCCAACGGCTATATACTGAAAAAAACAGCGCCCGGCAAACTCCTGGACGCACTCCGCGAATTATACGAAGGCGGCGCCCCCATGAGTAGCCAGATAGCCCGAAAGGTCGTCAATGCCTTCCAGGTCCGGGAAGTTACAGCCGATACCGGAGCCGCCAGCGCCGCTGCTAAAACCATCAGTATTCTATCCAATCGGGAAAATGAGATCCTGGAATTATTGGCCCAGGGTATGCTCTATAAAGAGATAGCCGCCAGACTCTTTATCAGCCAGGAAACCGTTCGCAAACACGTTTATCACATATACGAAAAGTTGCATGTGAACAACCGGGTTGAAGCCATTAACAAATTTTACGGTCGATAGCCGCGAACAGCAAGAACTACCACAAAGTGGTATTGTTTTACCCTCCACGGTCATATACCTTTGTTATAGGGCTGTTTGCATCAAGTACAATTAGTCATTTCACCTTATCCACCCGCGTTGCAGGAATGAATTTGCTAAAAAATAGGCCATCCACTCAAAAAGTAGACGGCCCATTTTTTTTAATATCATTACTATCTTACCACTTCAATTCCAATCTATTATTCCGCCTGTCGACATCAGCCATACGCTCACCCGGATCGATATCCAATATAGTTACGTCGGTAAGCCGGTGATTTAACTCGAAAGTATAGGTGGGATGCGTCCACCTCCAGGGCTCAAAACTCGTCCGCGGAATACCCGGATCCTCGACCGGCTTTTCCCCGAACTGCAGATACTGAGGAATATACACCATTTCTTTACTACCATCTTTATATTGGATCAGCACGTCCAGCGGCATCGGCATCTTCCCCGCCATCTTCAACCGTATCCTGGCCTTTCCATTCTCCTCCCACAAGCTATCAACGCCATAGTCAATGGTCTTGGTTGTATTTATCCAATACTCTTTGTACCAGTCCAATTGCAAACCGCTCACTTTTTCTGCCACCCGCACAAAATCACTGGCATTCGGATGTTTAAACCGCCACAACCGATAATATTCCTGTAGTATCTTATCCCGGACAGCATCACCGACAACATACCCCAATTGCTCAAGGAAAATTTCTCCCTTGGAATAAGACGCAATACTATAGCCGAAATTCGTATTGAAATGATCGGCATGTGTCGTCATCGGCTCTTCCAATCCACTCCTGACAAGGGCAAAATAAGCATTATAGGCTCCCGCATGATACAGCGGCAATTCCTGCTGCTCTTTTTCCACTATTTCCTGAAGACCCGTATTATTTGGATCCTTCCGGAGACGCTCGTGATAATAATAGCTGTTCACCCGCGCCGCGGCATAGCTCGTGAACCCTTCATCCATCCAGGGATACATGGATTCGTTGGTGCCCAGCATTCCCTGATACCAGCTATGCATCCACTCATGAAAAGCCGTTCCCAAACTGGGTCCGTTGATCAATGTACTCATGGGGTATTCCATGCCCCCATCCCCTCCATGTACAAACGAATACTGTTTGTAAGGATATTTCCCAAAGGTCTTTTCGATAAAGGGCAATACCAGTACGGCCGCATCCGCCAGGGTATTCCAGGCTGTATCGGCCTTGGCATCACCACCGGCGTTCTTATATAGAACATTGATCACCGGCCCGTTCGCCACCCGACGTACCAGGTGTTTGAAATCAGGATCGGCAGCCCACATAAAATCATGCACATTAGGCGCCAGGAAATGCCAGCTCAGCTTGTCCCCCGCAGGCTGTATCGCCTTAGTACCCGGTGCCTCATACCCGAAACCTATTTGCTGCGGATTCTGAAGATAACCACTGCCACCGATCATATAATGTTTGTCGATATCGATAGTTATATCATAATCCCCCCAGACCCCATAAAACTCTCTCGCCACATAAGGCGTAGGATGCCAGCCTTCATAATCATACTCACACATTTTGGGATACCACTGACTCATGGAATAACGAACGCCGGTCTGCGGGTTGTCCCTGCCGCTGCGGCGTACCTGCAACGGCACCTGCGCCTCGAATTTCATTTGAAAAACTACCGTGGTCCTGGGCAGGATCGGCCTGGTCAGCTTCACCTCCAGGATCGTTTCGTCCACTTTAAAGGTCTGCGGAACTCCATTCATGCTTAACGACAACACCTTTTGATAACCGATCTCCTCAGGGGTGAGATGCTGGATACGATCCTTTACCCGGGAATCCCAGTCGGGCTCTTCCCGTCCGCGCCTGCCAATGGATATTTTACCCAACTCACGGCTACGGCTATCCATCATGCTACCCGGTTGGAATGCATTCCAATAAAGATGATAATACACTTTATACAAGGTATCCGGCGAATTGTTGGTATAAGCCAGGGTCTGGCTGCCCGCAAACCGGTTTGCCTGCACATCCATCTGGACATTCATCGTGTACTTCACCCGCTGCTGCCAACGATCGGGTTGTGCAGATACAGATAGGTGATTCAATAGGAGTATCACCCCGGAAAGAACGATTGTTTTTCTCATGGCGCTGGCTTGCAGGTTATAACGTGTTGCCGTCCTTCAACAGTTGGCCCTCGCTACTGAATAAAAGATTCCTTTTTTGAATATCATTCTTCGCTACCAACAGGTTATACTGCGTAATGTTACCAGGCAGATAACGCACGGTCACCGTCCTTACTTCCCATTCCGAACTGGCAAACTTACTCTTGGCCAAACCATCCTTTACAGCCGTAGGCAACGCATCCTTGGCTATCTCCTTGGTAGAACTCTGCCATTCGCCTTTTGAGTTATACTTGGCCGTATACTTTTCTTTGTCCAGGGTAAAAGTTGCCTGGAACGAACTTATTTTACTGGACCAGTTAACACCCGTAGCGCTGGGGTATTTTACTTTGAAACTATCGGTTACCACTCCTGGTATGGACCGGAATTGAGCACTCGCGCCAAGGACGGAAAAAAGAAAGACACTGATAAACGTCAGATAAAGTAACTTCTTCATAAAAACATATATTTAGGTTAAAGTTCACTTGCTTATTCCTTCCACCACAATAACGATCTCGCCCTTCACTCCCTTTTCGCGAAAATGATCGCACACCTCCCGCAACGATCCACGCCGGTTCTCCTCGAATAATTTCGTTAACTCACGGCTGACAGAACACTGCCGCTCCGCGCCGAAATACCCCACGAATTCCTCCAACGTTTTCACCAGCCGCATAGGCGACTCATAAAACACCAGGGTCCTCTCCTCCGTTGCCAGTTGCTTTAACAACGTTTGCCGCCCCTTCTTGGGCGGCAAAAAACCTTCAAAAGAAAATCGGTTCATCGGTAGCCCGCTATTCACCAACGCCGGCACAAAAGCCGTCGCACCCGGCAAACACTCCACCGTCACACCCACTTTCAGACATTCCCGGACCAATAAAAAAGCCGGATCAGAAACACCTGGCGTCCCCGCATCGGTCAGCAACGCCATCTTCTTGCCCTGTAATAGCTGATCCACCAGGTGATGCAATATCTTGTGCTCATTATGCTGGTGATAAGGCGACAGCGCCTTAACTATCTGATAGTGATTCAGCAGTCGGGAAGAATTCCGCGTATCCTCGGCCAGGATGAGATCAACACGCTTCAACACATCCAAAGCCCTGAATGTAATATCCTGCAGATTACCGATGGGAGAAGGAACAATATAAAGCAAAACGACAAATAATTAATTTACAGCTATCTCGAAGTACTCCATCACCGGATTGGCCAACAGCTTACGGCCCGCCTCTTCCGCAATAGACTTCGCCTCGTCGGCCGTAGCAGCCTCTATTTGCAGGGAAATACTTTTCCCAATACGAACATCACTCACACTTTTTATCCCAAGATTCTGCAAACCGCCCATCACCGCCTTTCCCTGCGGATCTAACAATTCTTTCAACGGCATAACTTTTACCTGAACCGAAAAGGTCATGTTCTTTTTAATTTTGATTGAAGCAAAAAATTGCCAAAATATAATTTTTTGCTTCAATGTTCGCTAATGTCTGTACACTTCGGCTCAGGCCTCGTGTACTAACTGGACTCCGTCCAGTTGGGGGGCAAAACTACGCATTTTTTTTGGCTGTCAGTAAAGATACCGTTATATAAAGGAGGAAAACCACCGGCACCGCCAGCCAGCGCAGGAAGATAGCCGAAACCACCGCCAGGGCCAGCAAAACCAGCTTGGGCATATTGCCCTTGACAGAATAGTCTTTGAATTTCAAGGCCATCAGCGGTAGTTTGCTGATCATTAGCCATGCTACCAACCCGATCAGCCCGTACAATACCCACTTGTTGGACAACGCCGCCACCACCGCCGGACTGTTCGTATACCAGGAGATCAATGGCAACGACGCGATCAATAAGCCCGCAGCAGGAGTAGGCACGCCCTTAAACCCGTATTGCTGCGAAGTATCCAGATTGAACCTCGCCAGCCGGTATGCCGCAGCACAGGGAAACAGCAGAGAAGGCAATAACCACAACATGGATACATCGAGCCCGTTTTCCTGCCCTGCAAAACTCAGCCGTAAATATTGGTACAGGATCATACCCGGCGCCACCCCAAAACTTACCAGATCAGCCAGAGAATCCAATTGCTTGCCCATTGGAGAAGTGGCATTGAAGATCCTCGCCACCAACCCATCCAGAAAATCTACCAGTCCCGCCAACCCTATGAACAACGAAGCAACCCATATTTTCTCCGGCATCGTAATATATTGCGCACCCTCCGGACCAGACAGAATAGTTATCCCATTCTGTAAGATCAGGATAACAGCGATACAGCCAAAAAACAAATTAAGCAGGGTGAACAGGTTGGGGATATTTTGTTTCATTGCCGAAAATTAGGATTTTATTTTTGATCGCGCTTCTTTCATCTGCGCTTCTATCTCCTCCACCGTAATAGGTATCTTTTCCATTAAATCTTTGTTACCATCCGCCGTGATCCAAACATCATTCTCTATACGGATCCCCAGCTGCTCTTCCTCAATATAAATACCAGGCTCCACCGTCAATACCATACCTTCCCGGAGCGGCTCATTGCGCGGCCCCAGATCATGCACATCGATACCCAAATGATGCGAAACACCATGATACATATACTTGAAATAAGCAGGACTCTCCGGAGTCTGGTTTTTCAGATCAGACTCGGTCAATAACCCTATCCGTATAAACGCTTTTCCGGCTTCTTCCCCCATACGCTTATGATAATCGGCCAGGCTAATACCAGGTTTTAACAAGCTCTTTGCAAAACGGTGCAGATCCAGACAAGCACTGTAAACTTCTTTCTGCCTTTTGGTAAATTTTCCACTCACCGGCACCGTTCGCGTCAGATCAGCACAATACCCCCCATATTCCGCACCAAAATCCATCAGTACCAATTCTCCGTCCCGGCACTCCTGATTGTTGCTGATATAATGAAGGGTCCTCGCCCTGTCCCCACCGGCAATGATACTGTTGTACGCAGGCCCCGAACTTCTCCTCGACAAAAAACCCCGGTATATCTCCGCTTCTATCTCATATTCCATCACCCCTGGCTTTATCATCGACAGAACATCGGCAAACGTAGCCCCGGTAATATCCGCGGCAACCTGCATCTGCGATACTTCCATCTCAGTTTTCACCGCCCGCAATTCCCTCAGCACCTTCGCACTTCGCCGGAAACTATGCAGCGGATATTTCTCCTGCATCTCCCGGATGAACCGGTATTCCCGTGTGATCAGCGGCCCCCCCTTGCGATCATTCTCATTCGAGTCCAGATAAATGGTATCGGCTAAATGCACCCACTGCTGTAACAGGCTGTCCAGACTGTCCAGCCAGACTATGGTGCCAATACCCGATATATTCTTCGCCTCCTCCGCACGCAACCGCCGGCCATCCCATTTTTCCTTCCCTTCATTCGGCCTCACTAATACTAATACTTCTCTGTAACGCGGATCAGGATGCCCCGGAAAAAGGATGACCATAGTGTCTTCCTGAGCTATACCGGACAACCAGAACAGATCGCTGTTCTGCCGGAAAGTATAATGCGCATCCCCGTTGGAAGGCATTTCATCATTGCTCACAAAAATAGCGATCGATGCAGGCGCCATCGCAGCCGCAAAACGCGACCGGTTGGCCGTAAAAAGCTCGGGCAATACGGGAAAGTATTTCACTTCTGAATTGTTTTAAAATACATCGGTCACACCCACAGCGGACACCCCCAGCTCATCAGCCGAAACAACAAATTTATGGATTGATCACTAATTTGTGGGTTTCTACCGATTGCACACAAACTAACAATCGTTAGTTTATTAATATTTTAACCAATGATACCCATTTTTTGATAACATCTAATTTGAAGGTTCTTTTTGGCCATGCTATAGAAAAATTTAATTTTAGCTTTGCTTCAAACAAACGATTGCGATCTATGTCAGTTCCTGTTATTGCAGACCCAGCAAACCGCCTGGCCAAGCTCGGCTTACACATAGCCGACAAACTACACTACCAACTCCCCCCGGCCGAACTGGTCAGACAATGCCTGTCCAGAAGAGAAGGTGAACTCAATGACACCGGTGCCCTGGTCATCAACACCGGCGCTTTTACCGGCCGCAGCCCCAAAGACCGTTACATTGTCAAAGATGAGATCACCGCCGCCCCCATTCATTGGAATGAGTTTAATCAACCCATGGAAGAACACCATTTCGATGTCTTTTTCGCCACTATCCGCTCCTGGCTGAACCAACTCCCCGAAGTCTGGGCCCGCGACTGTTATGTCTGCGCCGATCCCCGCTTCCGTCAGAATATCCGCATCGTCAATGAGACCCCGTCTACCAATCTCTTTGCTTATAACATGTTCCTCCGGCCCACCGAGGACGAACTGGAAAATTTTCAGCCCGACTGGCATATCCTCTCTGCCCCCGGTCTGCAGTTGGACGCAGCCCGTTGCGGCACCCGCAGCCCCAACGCCGTCGCCATCTCTTTCCGCCATAAATTGATCCTGCTGGCCGGCACCGGATACACCGGCGAGATCAAGAAAAGCATTTTCAGCATTCTCAATTTCATCCTGCCCCGCGAAAGAAAAGTGCTCAGCATGCACTGCTCAGCCAATAAGGGCCCCGCCGGAGATACAGCCATTTTCTTTGGTCTCAGCGGTACAGGCAAAACCACCTTAAGCGCAGACCCTGCAAGAATGCTCATCGGTGATGACGAACACGGATGGACATCCGATAATGTTTTCAATTTCGAAGGCGGCTGTTATGCAAAATGTATCAACCTCAACGAAGAAAAGGAACCCCAGATCTATCAGGCTGTCCGCCCCGGCGCCCTCGTAGAGAACGTAAAATTCTTCCCCGGCACCCACCGCATTAACTTCGAGGATGGCTCGATCACAGAGAACACCCGCGTCTCTTATCCCCTCTCTTATATCAGTAATGCACTGGAACCTTCCTACGGCCCCGTACCCAAAAACGTTTTTTTCCTCACCTGTGATGCGTATGGCGTATTACCTCCCATCTCCCGGCTCACACCCAGCCAGGCTATGTACCAGTTTATCTCCGGTTACACCGCTAAAGTCGCAGGCACCGAAACGGGTATCACCGAACCCAAACCCACTTTCAGCGCCTGCTTTGGAGCCCCCTTTCTTCCCCTCCACCCCGGCCGTTACGCCGACCTGCTCGGCACAAAGATCAGACAGCAGGGCGTAAAGGTCTGGATGATCAATACCGGCTGGTCCGGCGGCCCCTTTGGCAAAGGCAGCCGGATCAACCTCCGCTACACCCGGGCCATGATCACCGCAGCGCTCGAAGGCAACCTCGACGACATCGAATATCGATCCCATCCTCTGTTTGGTATGGCTATGCCCATTAGCTGCCCCGGCGTTCCGCAGGAATTACTCAACCCGCGCGACACCTGGCCCGACCAGGCTGCCTACGACGAGATGGCCGCCAAAGTCGCTGGCTGGTTTATTACGAATTTTGAAAAATATGCCGCCGGCGTAAGTGAAGAGATCCTGCAAGCCGGTCCCCGCCCATAAATAGCATTACCCTCCCCCTTCCTGGAAGGAGGAGATTAAAAAAAGAAAAAAAGGTTAAATTTTTTCTTAAATTAAAAAGAATTGCAGAACTTGGCGCATCAATTCGACGATCGAAGTCTTCGATTGTTTGCCAAAACTAACTCCATCAAACTGCTTGGTGGGGTTTTTTATTTACCCGAAGGCCAGCCACCCTCCTAAAATAACCCATATAACTGCGAGTCGATCCTCGTGATGATCTCCCCCAGATGCTCTTCATTCTCCGGGAATTTATTCTTATCGATATCGATGATCAGTAAGGGGCCTTCCTTATATCCCTCGATCCATTTGTTGTAAAAATCATTCAGCCGCTTGAGATAATCCAACCGGATATTCTCCTCGTATTCCCGGCCCCGCTTCTGTATTTGCGCCACCAGCGTAGGCACGGAAGCCTGCAGATAGATCAGCAGGTCCGGTGGCTGCACCATGCGTTTTAAGGTCTGAAAGAACTGGAAGTAATTGTTGTAATCCCTTTTGCTCATCAACCCCATTTCATGCAGGTTGGGCGCAAAGATGTGCGCATCTTCGTAAATAGTGCGATCCTGGATCACCGTTTCTGTTCCGGCATGAATTTCCAGCAATTGGTTAAGCCGGCTGTTCAAAAAGAATATCTGCAGGTTAAAGCTCCAGCGGGGCATGTCCTCATAAAAATCGTTCAGATACGGATTGTGATCGACGTCCTCGAATTGCGGTATCCAGCGATAGTGTTTGCTGAGCATTTCCGTTAAGGTCGTCTTACCGGCGCCGATATTGCCGGCAACTGCGATATGTTTAGGTTTCTTATTTTTTACCATAGGTCTTATTCGTTCAGCTGGTTTTAATAATAGTTAAGCCCGATAGCTTCCTGCGCCAGTCGAAGCGTCTTCTGTGCACTTGCCCGGGCCTTTTCCGCGCCCTGTTCCATCACCCGGCGTAAATATGCAGCGTCATTTTGAATAGCCGCCGCCTTTTCCCGGATAGGTGAAATAAAGGCTACCATACCCTCCGCCAACTCTTTTTTCATATCCCCATAACGGATGGTACCGGCCTGATAGTCTGCTTCAAATTTCTTCACCACATCCTGCCCGCAGGCCAGCTGCAGCAACAGGAAAAGATTAGCCACGGCATCCGGCATCGGCGCCCCGGGAGCTCCGCCGCTCTCGGTCTTGGCTTTACTGATCTTTTTCCGGATCGCGTCGTCATCATCCGCCAGATAAAGCGTGGCATTCTGATTTTCACTCTTGCTCATCTTCCCCGTCCCATCCAGGCTCGGCACTTTGATCAGCTCCTCGCCAAAATTAAAGGCATAGGGCTCTGGGAACACCTCTCCATACCGCTGGTTGAAACGGTTAACATAATTCCTTGCAATTTCCAGATGCTGCTCCTGATCTTTACCCACCGGCACCAGGGTCGCCCGGTGCAGCAAAATATCCGCCGCCTGCAGCACCGGATAGGTGAGCAGACCCGCATTGACATTTTCCGGATGCAGCCGGACCTTATCCTTGAAGGTCGGCGTTTTTTCTAATTCCCCCTTATAAGCCAGCATGTTCAGGAAAAGATATAGCTCAGCCGTTTCCGGTACATGGCTCTGACAGTAAAAAGCCACCTTATCCGGGTCCAATCCGCAGGCGATGTTCTCTGCCATGACCCGCCGGACATGTCCCTTTAGTTCCCCGGTCTCGCTCAACGTGGTCAGCGCATGCCAATCGGCTACCATGAAATAACAGGTATAGGACTCCTGCATCCGGACATAATTCCGCACGGCGCCAAAATAGTTGCCCAAATGCAGGAATCCCGTCGGCCGGATACCACTCATGACGATTTCTTTCTTTTCTTTCATAAGAAGCGCGAAGATAGCTATTTTTGTCCCAAAGCACTTGCATGGAAGTCAATGACGCGTTGATAGATAGTCTTTCCCGTCTGGCCCGCCTGGAATTTAACGCCGCAGAAAAGGAAGAGATCAAAAACGATCTGCAACGGATGATCCATTTCGTCGAAAAATTGGGCGAATTGGATACTACCGGTGTCGAACCCTTATTACATATGAGCCCGGAAACCAATGTCCTGCGGACTGACATCCCCCATGGCTCTGTCAGCCGGGAAGAAGCACTGTCCACTGCACCGGCGACGGATGGCGTCTATTTTAAAGTACCAAAAGTCATCCATAAATCATAAGCCGGCTTCCTATGAACCTTACACAAACGCAACCTTCTCCCATGACCACATCCTCAGCCCCCCCATCTTCTATCATCCACCTGGAGCACATCAAAAAAAGTTATTACATGGGTAAACAGGAGCTTCCGGTGCTGAAAGGAGTATCCCTGAATATCTCCAGGAACGAATATGTCGCCCTGATGGGGCCGTCCGGGTCCGGAAAGAGCACCCTGATGAATATTTTAGGCTGTCTCGATACGCCTACAGCAGGTCGTTATATCCTCAACGGACAGGATGTCAGCAAAATGCCCGACGACAACCTGGCCGATGTGCGTAATATCGAGATCGGCTTTGTCTTCCAGCAGTTCAACCTGCTGCCCCGGTTGACAGCAGCAGAGAACGTCGCTCTCCCTCTCGTATATGCAGGGGTACCCCGCAAACAACGCCACGAACGCGCCATGGCTGTCCTCGAAAAAGTCAGCCTGTCCGACCGAAGCCACCATAAGCCCAATGAACTTTCCGGCGGCCAGTGTCAGCGCGTCGCCATCGCACGGGCACTTATTAACAACCCCTCCCTCATCCTGGCAGATGAACCTACCGGGAATCTCGACTCAAAGACCTCTATCGAAATTATGGACATCTTTACGAGCATTCAGGCCGCCGGCAATACGGTAGTGCTCGTCACCCATGAAGAAGACATCGCGAATTACGCCCACCGCATCGTACGGCTGCGTGATGGCGTCATAGAAAGCGATCGCAGACGCGCGCCCGGGACCGCAACGCGCTAACCCCGCGCCCGGCCCTCTAACACCGGCCTCACGCGCCCGGCCCCGCGCACTGACCATCCGGCACAAGACCCGGTCATTCATTAACGCTTAAATTGCAGATCCCATGGCTATGCGGATATATACCAAAACAGGCGACAAAGGATCCACCTCCCTCATCGGAGGCACCAAAGTGCCTAAAAGCCACCTGCGTATCGAATCCTATGGCACCGTCGACGAATTGAACTCCTTCCTGGGTTTGTTGAACGACCAGTTGGCCCTGGCCACTCCCCTGCCGTCTTCTGCCAACCCCGCTGCCCCCCTATTCTCCGCCATCCCCCCCTTTCTCCGCGAGATCCAGGACCGCCTGTTCACCATCGGCTCCTCCCTGGCATGCGACCCCGAAAAAGAACCCAAACTGAAAATTCCCGATCTGAAAGAAGATGATATTACGGCCCTTGAAAAAGAGATCGACCGGATGGACGCCGCCCTGCCTCCCATGAAGTCTTTCCTGCTCCCCGGCGGTCATGTGGCCGTCTCGACCGCACACGTAGTCCGCACCATCTGCCGCCGGGCCGAAAGAACCTGCGTGCGCATGCAGGAAGAAGAATTATTTGTTGAACCCATTGTGATCCGCTATCTCAATCGCCTCAGCGACTATTTTTTCATGCTTTCCCGATACATAGCCCACCTCCTTAATACCCCCGAGATCCCCTGGAAACCCCGCGTTTAACCCTCGCCCCATATTGCCCGCCTCCCCTCACCCCTGCGTGATCAGCCCATCCTTCATATGCAGCACCCTGTCGCTCATCATAGCCAGCTCCTCATTGTGTGTCACGATCAGAAAGGTCTGTTCGAATTGTCTTCTCAGGTCAAAAAACAGCTGATGCAGCTCTTTTGCATTGGCCGTATCCAGATTTCCCGTTGGCTCATCGGCAAATACAATATCCGGATTATTGATCAGCGCCCTCGCTACCGCCACCCGCTGCTGCTCTCCCCCCGATAAAGCGCCGGGCTTATTGTCCACCCGGTGGCCAACGCCCAACACTTGCAGCAACTGCAAAGCCCGCTCTTCCACCTCCTTTTTCCGCCGCCCTGCGATCCACCCCGGGATACAAACATTCTCCAACGCACTAAATTCAGGTAACAAATGATGAAATTGAAAAACAAACCCGATATGACGATTACGGAAGTCTGCCAGCGGCCGCCCCTTTAATTCATGTATCTTTTTGTTCTGTAAAAATATCTGCCCCTCCGCCGGTTCGTCCAGGGTGCCTAATATATGCAGTAATGTACTTTTCCCGGAACCGGAAGGGCCGACAATACTGACGATCTCCCCCTTTGCAATGCTAACATCGACTCCCTTTAAAACCCGTAAGTCCCCATAATATTTTACTATTCCCTTGGCTGTTAACATACTATTTTTTTAAGGACTTCGTTACAAAATACCACCATCCACCCGGATTCCGCTGGCAAACCTACACGTTAGGAGCCATATATGAAGAATCAGAAAGGAGAAATTTTGGAAAAAAGGGTACAAGATAACCCTGGGAAAAAGGTTTAATTTGAACTGGTATTTGGTGGTTTCGTTTTAAAAATTACTTTTGCGGAAAATTAAGAACGATGTTTTGGACACTTGAATTAGCCAGCTACCTCGAAGACGCGCCCTGGCCGGCTACTAAAGATGAACTAATTGACTATGCTATTCGTTCCGGTGCCCCCATCGAAGTGGTAGAGAATTTGCAGGAACTCGAAGATGAAGGGGAGATCTATGAAGGCATCGACGACATCTGGCCGGATTATCCAAGTCAGGAGGACTTCTTTTTTAACGAGGATGAGTACTGATTATCAACGATTTAAAAATAAAAAAGCGCTCATTTAAAAGCGCTTTTTTTCTTTGGTCAGAAGCCAGTTATTTTTCCATCTGCTCGATCACCGTTTCCGTCACACCTGTAGTGGAATACCCGCCATCATGGAATAGATTCTGCATCGTCACCATCTTTGTCAGATCGCTGAATAACGTCACACAGTAATCCGCACACTCATCGGCAGACGCATTCCCCAACGGACTCATCTTCTCGCAAAAATTGATAAACCCATCGAACCCTTTCACCCCGCTGCCTGCCGTCGTTCGGGTAGGCGACTGCGAAACAGTATTTACCCGCACCTTCTTTCTTACGCCATAATGATAGCCAAAACTTCTGGCCACACTTTCCAATAAAGCTTTTGCATCCGCCATCTCGTTATAATCCGGGAATACCCGCTGCGCAGCAATATAGGTCAACGCAATGACACTCGCACCCTCCGTCAAAGCATCCAGATCCCAGGCCGTCTTTAACACCCGGTGCAGCGACATAGCCGAAATATCATTCGTCTTCTTATTCCATTCATAATCCATCTCCGTATAATGCTTGCCTTTCCGTATATTCAATCCCATCCCGATGGAATGCAGGATAAAGTCAATACCCCCGCCAAAATGCTTCATCGATTCTTCAAATAATTTCTTCAGATCGTCCATATTGGTTACGTCAGCGCCGATCACCGGTGCATTCACCGCCTCGGCCAGCTTGTTGATCTCTCCCATCCGCAAAGCCACCGGCGCATTCGACAATACCAGTTGGGCGCCTTCTTCATGACACCGCAAAGCCGTTCTCCAGGCAATGGACTTCTCATCCAATGCACCAAAAATGATCCCTTTTTTACCTTTTAGCAGGTTGTATGCCATAGATTGAATTTTAGTTATTCTCAATAATTTAACCAGACCTCCGCCCGGTTTCGGATGCCAAATATAGCGGAATAACGAATTATCGCCCAAACAACCTCACAACAATCCCTACCACCAGCATGGTATAAACGACTATCCCTAAAAAATTCGCAAACACAAAAAGAAAAAATCGGACCGCAGTATCCCGGGGTCGTATGGTCCGCTGTAACCACCGGTTGAGATAATAGAATGGCAATAGCGCCAACGCAATCACAAGTAGTATCAACAATGACCGCACTCTCGTATTCATGACAACACCATTTCCCGGGCATTCTCTAACGCCGCAGCCGTAGGCTTCTCCCCGCTCAGCATCTGGGCAATGGCCGTAATACGTTCATCCTGGCTCAGCAGACGTATATTGGTCTTAATAGCTTCCCCCCGTACCTGTTTGTAAACAAAATAATGCGCATCGGCCTTGCCCGCGATCTGCGGTTGGTGCGTAATACAGATCACCTGCCGCTTGTTTGCCAGGTTCTTTAAAATGATCCCCACCTGTTTGGCCGCCTCTCCGGAAATACCCGTATCGATCTCATCGAAGATCAGCGTAGCCAGATCGATCGACTCCGCCACCAGCGACTTGATGCACAACATCAGACGGCTTAACTCCCCTCCGGACGCTACTTTACGGATAGGTTCGAAACGGTTGCTTTTATTGGCATCGAAAAGAAAGTCGATGGCATCCATCCCGAAAGCGTTCAGCTCGACAGCCTGTACCTGCACTTTCAACCGGGCATTAGGCATACCTACCTGTTTCAACAAACGATTTACCTGCTGCTCCAACGGTTCGGCCTGCGCCTGACGCGCCTTGGATAAACCAGCTGCCTTTTTCTTAACATCCTGTAACAAACGATTCACTTCTTTCTCCCCCGCCAGTATGCTTTCATCCACCTGCAATGAATCCTTCAGCTTGACTTCCAGCCGGCGGAGAATGGCCAGCAATTCAGCCGTCGTTTGCACACCATGTTTCTTTTGTAATTTGTACCCTGTAGAAAGCCGTTCGTTTATTTCTTCTATCCGCCGCGGATCATAACCCACATCTTCATTGATACGCTCCACTTCTCCGGCAATATCCTGCAATTCTATCTGTGCAGAAGACATCCGTTCAGAAAGCCCTTTCAGCTCCGGATGATACGCAGAATATGTCTGCAGGGAATGCAGCAGGGATTTCAATTGTTGCACCAAAGGATGTTCCCCTTCCTTCAGATCATAATATACTTTGGACAACGCAGTTTTGATGCCTTCAGCATTATTCAGCAGCTTTAACTCCTGATCCAATTCTTCCAATTCGTTCTCCCGCAACGCCAATTCATTCAATTCATCGAAGAGAAATTTATTATAGTCTGCCTCTTTATTGAATTGCGCCTTCTGTTCCTGCAAAATAGCCAGTTCCCGTACCGCTGACTGCCAGCTCCGGTAAAGGACCCGGTACTCTTCCAATGCCCCCCCCTGCCCCGCCAACGCATCCAGCACCTCCCGTTGAAAATCTGATTCACCCAATTCCAGCGTGTCGAACTGCCTGTGCAGATCGACCAGCAACCCGCTCAGCTTTCGTAATTGCTCCAGGTTCACAGGAGTATCATTCACAAAAGCCCTTGACTTGCCGGATGGCGCTATCTCCCGCCGGATGACCACTTCTTCCCCGGCATCCAGTTCGTGGGCGGCAAAAAAATCCAACACCTCTTTTTTGCCGGTCATGATAAATGTTCCCTCTACCACACATTTCTTGTCCCGCTGGAGCAACACTGCCGTATCGGCCCTGTCCCCCAGTATCAGCGACAAAGCCCCCATCAGGATAGATTTACCCGCCCCCGTCTCCCCGGTGATGACATTCATCCGGTGAGAAAACTCAATGCTCAGTTCATCGATGATAGCATAGTTCTGAATATGGATCCTTTGTATCATAAGATTCGCAGCTAACGCAGCATGACGGCAAATTAAGTAATTCAATCAATCCCCTCCGCACAAAATTCCCACATCCCCCTTAATCCCCCTTACACCTCGCAATCCCGGCTTTCGCCCGCTGGTCCAGGGAGTTTTTAAAATCATGGTCTTTCAACGACAGACATTTCTGAAAAAAAGCCATCGCCCGCACCTTATCCCCCCGTTGTTCATAAATATAACCCGTCTGAAGAGCCGCCCTGGCGGCATAATACTCTTTCAAATGCTCCCCCGTCTTAATGGTGGTAAGATAGGCGCTGATAGCCTCATCGCTTTGCCCCAACCCATCATAGATACGGCCCAGCCGGTAAGCCAGTTCACACCGCTCTTCCGGCAACTCAAAATCGGAGCTGCTCTTTCCCTGCAAAGACTGCAGGGCCTCTGTGAAATACCCCCCGTCGCTTAACAGTCTTGCCCGTAACAGCCGCCGGTCCGGCCATTTCCCGCTCCTCGCATTTTTCAATGCCTGCCGGTCGGCATCCGCCTCCGCCGTCCCTTTCCGGATCACCAGCAACCGGCAAGAGTCAGCCTTCCGAAGATCCCCGTTCAGATAATAGGACCAGCTCAGCTTCTCTACCGCATCTTTTACATAGAACCGCCCCTTGAACCGTTGCACGAAAGACTCCAGGTAACCTGCTGCCCCCGGCTCTAAATGATTTAATTTGGCATACCCCATCTCCAGGTCCCATACCGGCATGTCCATATACCCCGCCGCCTCGCTTTTTTGAGTGATGATCTGCTCTGCCAGTTCACTCCGGTGATCATTGATGCACAAATTGGCATACAGATAAGTATACAGGTGATTGTTTTTTACATCCAGCTTATGCTGCCGGATGAACTGAAATACTTCCTCATGTTTGTTCTGGATATAAAATTGCAAATAGAGATAATAGAAGATGGCTTCCTCCCGGTACAGCTCAGCCCAGCTATCCCCCCCCGCCGGATCTCCTGCAGCCAGAAACCGTTCCAGCTGCTGCATCCCTCCGGCAACGCTGCCCCGGATGCCCAACAGACTGCTCAACCATTTATACCCGTCGGGAATGGTCCCCGCTACTACCTGCATGGCCCCGCTTAACATCCGCGCCGGACCAAAAGCTGGAAATTTTTTTTCGCAGTCTTTGCTCTGCAGAAACGACCGCCGGAATTCCCAGCCGGCATCCCAGTTGCTGCCAAATTTGATGCGGATAGCCGCCCATTGAAAATGAAGGATACTGCGCGTAAATAAATTAAAAGGAGAAGACTCGGGCCCCTGGCTCATAAGCTCGATCCGTTCATCCAGCCGGTCTTTCGATGCCTGGTATAACACCGGATCTTCATTAAAAAAAAGTTGGAAAAAGTCGATGTAATTGTCCAGGAAATAAGGGATCAGATTGGAGGGGTCCCTTTTTTTTTCAGCGGCTAATAATCTCCCCCCATCCTCCAGCCGCAGTTGGATGATCGCCTGGTAAGCCTGCCGGCAGTTGCTGTTAAAATCAAAACGCTTTTGCCCGAAACTCAACAAGGGGAAGAACAAACAGCACAAAAGCAAAAGGCGTTCGATCGTTGAACGCCTTTTAAATATTCTTTCCGGATCCACTCTATTTAACTTCAATAGCATCATTCAGTTCATTGTCGACGAGGATACGACCACAGTTCTCACATACAATGATCTTTTTCCGCTGACGGATCTCACTCTGACGCTGAGGCGGAATAGCATTGAAACAACCACCGCAGGCGTCACGCAATACCGGAACAACAGCCAGCCCATTCCGATAGTTACCGCGAATGCGGTCGTAAGAATGTAGCAACCGGGGTTCAACCTTTTCCCTCGCCTCCGTAGACAGCTTACCGAAATGCTTTTCTTCTTTTTCGGTAGTGGCGATGATCTTGTCCAGTTCGTCCTTCTTGTTCTTCAACACGGACTCCTTGGTAGAAATATTCTTCTTTGCCTTTTCCAACAGCTGTACCTTCTCGGCTATCTCTTCATTGGCATCTTTGATGTGTTTTTCAGCCAGCTTGACTTCCAGCTGCTGCATCTCGATCTCTTTGTTGATGGCCTCGAATTCACGACTGTTCTTTACGTTCTGACTTTGTTTGTCGTATTTTTTGATCAGCGCATCGGCTTCCTTGATGGCTTCCTTCTTTTGATTGATGAATTCCTGAATTCCATTGATCTCCTCCTCCACACGAGTCTGACGGGAATGTAAACCCGTGATCTCATCCTCGAGATCACTTACTTCCATAGGAAGCTCACCCTTCAGGATCTTATACTCGTCTAACTTAGATTCAATTTTTTGGAGGGTCACCAGCGATGTGAGCTTTTCCTCAACAGAGAATTCTTTTACGTTTGACATAGTTTTATTTTAGTCCGCGTCTCAATAATAATTAATCGGATTGGTTTTGATCCCCGATTTAAGGACCGCAAAATTACGAAATTTTTCCCGCAAAACCTCAAAAAGCAGGTCAATCGTGAACTGCTCGCTTTCATAGTGACCGATATCGGCTACAACCAGCTGATCGTTTGCGTCGAAAAACTCATGATACTTAACATCGGAGGTGATATAAATGTTGGCTCCTGCTGATAAGGCATTGGAAATGAGAGAACTACCCGTCCCCCCACAAACAGCCACCCGCTTGACAGGCCGCCCCGTCAGCCGGGTATGCCGGATCACGGGCACCCCAAACACGGCCTTGACCCTGTCCAGAAAAGCTTTTTCCTCCATCGGCTCCGGCAGCTCACCTATCAACCCGGCCCCCACATCGCGCCAGGTATTGGCCAGCGGCACCAGGTCATAAGCCACTTCTTCATAGGGATGCGCTTTTATCATCGCCTGTATCACCTCCCGGCTAAGATGGGCCGGCAGGATCACTTCCAGCCGGACCTCTTTTTCCATATGCCGCATACCAGGCTCACCGACAAAAGGTTGCGCCCCGGCCCCGGCGGTAAATGTTCCCATCCCCTCCCCTCCAAAGCTGACTTCGCTGTAATCGCCGATATTCCCCGCCCCGGCGGAAAAAATAGCCGCCCGGACAGCTTCTGCATGATCCACCGGCACAAAACAATGCAGCTTTTGCAAGACACCCGCCCGCGGTAACAAACATCTGCCGCCCAAAATGCCCAGCTTCTGAGCGATCCGCCCATTCACGCCCGCCGTTACAACATTGTCCAGATTGGTATGAATAGCATAGATGGCAATATCCTGTTTAATGGCCGCGATGACCGTCTTTTCGACATAGTTGCGCCCCGTGATCTTTTTCAGTCCGCCAAAAACGATGGGATGATGCGCCACTATCAAATTACACTGCCGGGCCACAGCCTCGTTCACCACCTCCTCAGTGGCATCCAGGGTCGTCAGAATGCCCGTGCATTCCCAGGCCCCGCTGCCGGTCAACAGACCCGCATTATCATACGATTCCTGGTACGCCGGTGGAGCAAGGGTCTCCAAATAAGTAATAATAGCCGATATCGTTGTCATTATTGAAGGATTCGTTCAATATGTGTCAGTTTGCCATCCTCGTTAAACCCTTCCAGTACGATCCTGATCTTTTTTGTGATATCGTTGTTGAAGAAATCGACATTCACGTGTTTATTATCCTTGTCTGTCAGCACAAACGGTTTCCAATACAGGGTTGTCCGCAGGTCTTCTCCTTCATTCGCCGCAGAATTCTCGAGATAATTAGGGACATAAAATTCTTTCGGCATGGAATAACCTATCAGGATAGCCCGCGCCAGACCTTTGAAATTGGGATCGGTCCGTTTTTCATCACCACCTTTCTTGGTGTATACGGCAATGGTTCCCCCCGACCCGCCGCCAAACCCGACACCCGACCCCGGCCGGAAGACCTTCACCATGGCGATATCCGTCACAGGCGTGCTCTGCAACTGCTGAGGATCTACCTGCATTTCATTCAGATACAGCGACGGCCTTCCACCCCGCCAGCTCAAAGAGGGCGTGCCCCCCGGTCCATTACCAGGCGTGATCTGCAACCCCGCCACTTTCCCCTGCAGATAAGTAAAGATATCCATCTGGGAAGCCGCCAACGGATCGTTGACGAGGTCGAAGGTATAGGCATCCCCCCCGGCAAACATACCAGAGGCATATCGCTCATCCAGTTTTTCAGCCTCTGATTTCACCCGGCCCTTTACTGTCACGGACGCCAGGGTCTTCACTTTCTGGTCGTCAATGGGTTTTACCCGCGCTATCTCCTCCGCGATATATCTGTTTCGCCGCAGATAAGCGCTATCCTCAGCCGTCCATCCATCAAAGGCGGAAGTCAGCGACCGGGCCGCGCGTCCCCCGCGGACCAGCCCGGTATTGAATGTTATCGCCGCCTGGTCTGACAACGCCCGGTTCACATTGAACTGGTAGTATGCTTTCACCGTATCAAAAAACACCAGACCCGTCACGCCGAATTTATTCCCCGCAAGATGAGGAAGCGACATCATCTGCGTGCTGGAATCCTTGCGGCTCATGATCACATTCATGGTCTCATCCTTGCTTATCTTGCTTGCATCGACACCCAATACCTCGACTTTCATGGAAAGATACTCCTGTTCAGGATTTTTGATCACCGGCACCGTTCCACGGGCAAGCGCATCCCATTTCAGCCGCCGCCAGCCATGCGTTAGCATCACCAGATCGAGATGCGTCGCCAGGCTATCCGCCACCCCCGCAAAATAATAAGCCGGATTATGTATATATCCGCGTAGCTCCCCCGTCAGTAACAACCGCGAAACAATATTGTCATCTCCCGGAAATTCACCGTCGGCAGTGGCATCGGTAACAGCCAGTGAAAGGTTGGACTTCAGCGTGTCCGGCACATCGATAGCCAGCGTATTTTTCCCCCTTCTGTTCACCCCTTTCACCGTCACCGACACCTGCGGTGCAAAAAGGAAATCATGGTTATTGATAAAAACCACCCGCTCGGCCACCGGGACCATATCTGCCGTGAATACCGTCAGTTGCAGAACACCAGAGGGTAATTGCGCGGTAGGAATGGTGCCCCCGCTCATGAAATTTTCTTCCAGATTGATCTTGGCCTTGTACACCAGGTGTTGATGCATATGCGCGATGATCGTAAGATGTTTGAACTCCGGCCCCCCCTCGGCGCCCCGGGCAACAGAAAAAAGGACCTTTTGATTGCCAGGGATCGCCCTGACCACCGCCCCGATCGCTTTCACCGAAGGTAGCCCCGTCCGATGCTCGACACCCAGATCATCCTTCCACACCGCCGTCAGCGAATCCCCCTTATCCACCGTCAGCAGGAATTTCCCCATGCCGTCATGCTCGGAGTTAAAGGACAGCATCTCTTTTCCCGTCTTATCCACCACACTGCCTTTCACCGGAAAAGGATATCCGAATTGATCGTTTGCCTTAAAAGCGATCATGCTTTCAACACCCGCAATAATATCCCCCCCTTCCGGAAAGAACTGCAACCGCATCTGACGAGGCACCAGCGTTACCGTCACGCCACCGGAATCTAGTTTTTTATCATAGATCCGGATGTCTTTTTCGTAAAAGAAGGCCGTGTCGAAATTTGTCATCCAGGTCGTATAAGCCCTGAAATGAAGATGTGCACTTTTTATATTTTTAGGCAGATCGAAATTACCAGCCGTGCTGGACTCCGATATGGGATAAACTTTACGTTGAAGAATAGCGCCGGAAGGATCAGACAGCTCAGCATAAAAATTCTTGCTGTAAAGAGAAGGATCCGCTCCGGTAAAAATATATCCCTTGAACCAAATGGTCTCCCCGGGGCCATATATCTTTTTATCAAACTGCACGTGTATCTTTTCCTGGGGGAAGTTAGTCGCATATATATTCAACATGGAATCCAGCTTCTGGGCGCTAGTGAACAGGGGGAAAAATATGGTCAGAACAATAGGTAGAAAACAACGATGCTTCTTCATACGGTGAAATTATTCAACTCATTCAGGAAAATGCAATTAATTTCGGAATGTTTTAGAATTATCAGCCAGAAAAAATGTTAAAATGATTTTAACAAAATCCGCCGACGACCTTTACACCGACTACCTGACACGTATGCAAAAGATTGCCGACGTGAAATATGCAGCCGCCGTATTGCAATGGGACCAGGAAACCTATCTTCCAGCCAAAGGCGCTGAGTTTCGCGGCCGGCAATTGGCCACCCTCTCCGAGATCGCCCACGAGTGGTTCATCGATCCCGCCCTGGGTCAGCTGCTGTTGGAGTTGAATTCCCGGGGTGATCTCACCGATCCCCAACGTCGTAATGTACAGCTTAGCCTCGAAGACTATGACAAACAAAAAAAATTCACCCCTGCCTTTATACGCCGGCTCAGCGAAGCCAGCTCCCGTAGTTTTCATAGCTGGCTGCAGGCCCGGAACGCTAACTCCTTCGGACTTTTCCAGGCCAGTCTCGAACAACTGGTCCAGTTGAAAAAGGAAGAAGCATCCCTGGCCGGCTATGAACAACACCCCTATAACGCCCTGCTCGACCAGTTTGAAAAAGGCGCTACCGTCACCCTCCTGGACAGGGTTTTTTCGGAGATACGTACCCCCCTCAAAGACCTGCTGGAAAAGATCGCCAGCTGCCCCCAGGTAGACGACAGCTTCCTCCGGGGGCATTACCCACAACAACAACAATGGGATTTCGGTATGGAATTGATCCGAAAATTAGGCTTCGATTTCGAAGCCGGCCGGCAGGACCTCTCCGAACACCCCTTTACGACCAGTTTCAACAGCCGCGACGTCCGGATCACCACCCGCGTCGACCCTAACGACTTTAACCATATGACCTGGAGCTGCATTCACGAGACCGGACATGCACTCTATGAACAAGGTCTTCCCCCGGAATACTACGGCCTTCCCCTGGGAGAATATGCCTCCCTTAGTATCCATGAATCCCAATCCCGGCTTTGGGAAAACAATGTCGGAAGAAGCCTCGGCTGGTGGAAAGCCATTTACCCCGGACTCCAAAAGACCTTCCCCCAGCAGTTGCAAGCCACATCGGTCGACCAGTTCTATAAAGGCATCAACAAGGTGCAAGCCTCCCTCATCCGCACCGAGGCGGATGAAGTATCCTATCATTTCCACGTCATGATCCGGTACGAACTGGAAAAGCGACTCATCGAAGGATCCCTGCCCGTAGCCGGTATCCCCGCCTGGTGGAACGAAAATTACGCCTCCTGGCTGGGTGTGAAGGTCCCGGACGATAAAAAAGGATGTCTGCAGGACGTACACTGGAGCCACGGCAGTTTTGGCTATTTCCCCACCTACAGCCTGGGCAGCTTTTATGCGGCCCAATTGTTCGCAGCCGCTGAGGATCAGGTCACTACGCTGGACACTGCCATAGGCGCCGGCAATACGGCCCCCCTGCTGGAATGGCTTCGCCGCCAGATCCACCAATATGGACGCAGGTACACCAGCGAAGAACTCTGCCAGAAGGCCACCGGAAAAAAACTCGATATAAGTTATTTTTTACGCTATTTGCTTGATAAATACCGGAATATTTACAACTTTTGAGGCAAATCCAGACCATGAAACGATTATACCCTTTGGCCATGCTGGCCTTTCTCATCCTTTTTTGCTCCTGCAGGAAACTCATTGAACAGCAGGAAAAAAATGCTGTGCTATCTATAATGACCAACGGGTATTGGAAGGTCACAGGATATAAGCAAAATGATAGCGATGTAACAGCATCTTTCTCAGGTTATCTCTTTAAATTTGACCAGGATAACACGGTGACAGGTACGAAGGCCAATGTCTCCACCACAGGACAATGGTCGGCTAATGTCACCAACCGGACCATCGTTGCCAATTTTCCCGGCGCGGATCCCCCGCTGGCATTATTGAATGCAACCTGGACGATCAAGGACAGCTATACCGATAGTGTATCTGCCCGTACGATCGATACCGTCCATCAAACGCTCAATATCCTGCAACTAAAAAAGCAGTAAAACCATACCTGATCCGTCTTCCTCCGAAAGGACCTCCATTCCTGATTCAATCGCCTCGGCTGTAACTGGCTGACACTTTTTATTCATTCGATTACCAAAACGTTCGAGTCGTTGATACGAAGATTAGTTATTTTTCTGGGTTGCTTCTGTATAGTTGGAATCTTACGTGCCCGTGCCCAAACACCCGTCGCGGATTTTTCCGCATCCGTCACCTCCGGCTGCGGCCCGCTAAGCGTCTCTTTCAAGGACGCTTCTACCAATACGCCGCTTTATTGGAGCTGGGATTTTGGCAACGGACAGACATCAACGCTGCAAAACCCTTCCGTCAACTACTCCGCACCCGGCACCTACACAGTCACACTTATCGCCCGGAATAAAAGTGGCGCCGACGCCATTCGTAAATCAGATTATATCACCGTCTTCCCATATCCCAAAGCTGATTTTACTTCCAACCTGACACTCGCATGCGCCCCCACGAATGTCCAGTTCACCGATCAGTCCACTTCCGGACAAGGCGCCATCACTTCCTGGTCATGGGATTTCGGCGACGGTGCTACTTCCGATCAGCCCAGCCCCTCTCATGTCTATTCCCAAACCGGCTATTTTAACGTCACACTGAAAGTCATGAATTCCGGAGGTTGCTCCAATGCTGTCGGCAAAGGCCGATACCTGCGCATAGTCGATGGGATCCAGCCCAACTTCACCTGGGACCAGACCTCGACAGCCTGCACCTCCCCCTTTGTCCTTAATTTTGTCAACCAAACAGCAGGACCAGGTAACCTTGTCTTCGCCTGGACTCTCGGCAATGGCGCCAGCCCCGCAGCATCCAGTGATACCAGCCCCGTTAATATCACCTATCCCACTACGGGCAACTATGACGTGACCCTGCAGGTAACAAGCGACCTCGGTTGCAGCGGGTCTATCAAACAGACCATCCCGCTAAGTAACAGCACCGCCTCGATCATCGGCCCCGATATCACCTGTATCAACACCCCCGTTACCTTTACCAATGGCTCGACACCCCCACCGGTATCGGCCACCTGGGATTTTGGCGACGGCACCACCTCTACCGACCTCAATCCATCAAAGAGCTATACCGCCAATGGCACCTACACGATCACCCTCACCAATGTATTCCCATCCTGCTCCGGCACGGCCACCAAGACCGTCCAGGTATCCAATCCTCCTACACCGGTCTTCACTGCCGACAAAACTGTCAGTTGCACCGCGCCACTGACGGTCCAGTTCACGGACCAGACCACACCCGTCCCCGCACAATGGCTCTGGGATTTCGGCGATGGCCAGACATCCACCGACCCAAATCCTGTCCATCAATATATGAATACAGGCATCTTCACCGTGACGCTAACGACGACCAATTCCGGCGGATGCTCTAACAGCACTACACAACCGCAGTTCATAAAGATGCAAGCCCCCTCCGTCAGCCTGGCCGATGCCAGCGGCCTGGGCGCCTGTATCGCCAGTACTCCTGGCGCCACCCCCAATAATGTCATTACCCCCATCGCAAACGTAAATGCCGTCGACGGGGTGATAAGCTATCTCTGGGACGCACCCGGGGCCTCTCCTGCTACCTCAGGTCAGGCACAGCCCAGTTTTATGTATGCAGCCCCCGGACAATACCCGCTCACGCTCACCATCACCACTACGGGCGGCTGCACCGCGACCGCCACATTCAATAATGTCGTCAACATCGGCACCCCCATCACACCCGCCATCATTGCCCCCGCCACTGTCTGCGGAACAAACAAGGTTACCTTTAGCGAAGGATCCACACCCATTAATGAACTAAAATGGCTTTGGGACTTTGGCGATGGCTTCGACACACTGACCAACAACCCTTCCATCGATCACTCCTATAACAATATCGGCCCAAAAACCGTCGGGCTTATCCTCATTCATAACGGCTGCCCCCAACCGACATCAAAAACGATCACCGTAAACCCGCCCATCGCCGGCTTCTCCTATGCACCAGATTGCGCGAATAATAAATACGAGGTTGCTTTTACGGATACATCCAAGATCGCCCCTGTCCTTACCCCGCCTTTGACCTATCTTTGGGATTTTGGGGACGGGTCGCCAACATCTGCAATATCCAGCCCCACGCATATGTATCCCGCGACACCAGCCGACTATACCGTCAGCCTCACCGTCAGCGAAGGCAACGGCTGCTCCAGCACCATCACGACCCCCATACACCTCGGCCCCATCCCTTTTGACTTTACCTACCCTACTACCCTGCAATGCCGGGGCGTCCCCATTCATCTTACGGCAACCAGCCCAAATCCCGAACTCATTTCGGGTTACGCCTGGCATTGGGATCTTGACCCCCAAACACCCTTTTCAGCCTCCCCTTCTATTGATGTCAGCAACAACACACGGGGCCTTCATCGAATGTGGCTCATCATCCACATGACGAATGGTTGCCTCGATTCCATCTCGCACGATATTCTTATATCTTACCCCACAGCCACTTTCACCCCGCCGGCAGGAGGCTGTAAGAACAGTACGCTGCCTTTTACCGGTATGGGAATACCCGACCCGGGAACAGGCGCCCCGATAAAAGACTGGGTCTGGGATTTCGGAGACAAAACCACCGCTCCCAACTCGCCGAACGTCACCCATCAATACGCCGACACCGGCTTTTTTTACCCCGCATTGACGATCATGGACCAGTCAGGTTGCGGCTACAGGTACGCCGCCCCCACCCCTATCCACATCACTTCCCCCATCGCCAATTTCAACGGCCCCGACAGTTTCTACTGCCCCAAAACACCCTTTGTCTTTAAAGACCTTTCCATCGGGAATAATATGACCGACAACTGGACCTACGGCGATGGCACCCCCGATGACCCCATCGGTACACACGCATACGCCAACAACGGCAACTATGACGTCACCCTCACCGTCACCGACCAGTTCCTCTGCCAGGATCATATCACCAAACCCATCCGAATCCAACAACCCATCGCCGCCTTCGACATCGCCGATACCACCGCGATCTGCGCCCCCCTGCAAACGAAGTTCAACGCCAACGGCCAATATTACGACTCTCTTTACTGGAGCTTTGGCGACGGCACCACCTCCACCCTGCCCGTTACTTCTCACTTCTACAATACCACCGATACCTTCTATGCCAAACTCTTTCTCCGCGGGCCCGGCGGCTGCTTTGACTCGGCTGCCCGTCGCGTCCTGGTGCTCGACCCCCATGCAACGACGACATTCAACTATGGCCCCCCCTATAAGGCATGCGATTCCCTTCCCGTTCAATTCGATATTACACCTCCCGGTTATACCCGCTTCACGCTAAATTTCGGAGATGCGCTACAGGCACTGGATTCTTCCCAGAACCCCAAACCCTTCCATATGTACCGCAGCCCGGGAACTTATGGCCCGTCCCTGGTCCTGGTAGACGCCACAGGCTGTATCGTTAACATCGGCGGTCCCACGGCGATCATTATCCTGGGTTCCGTCCCCTTTATCAGTCTCGATCCGCATGCTTTCTGCGACAGCAGCACTGTTACCTTTACGGATTACACCATTTCCAACGACGGCATCGTCAGCGAAACGCTCAACTTCGGTGACGGATCGACGCCCCTGACACAAGCCACAGGCCAGGCCGATCTTAACACGGACCACTTCTATAGTACACCCGGGATTTTCCTGGCTACCCTGCACGTGACTACCACCAGCAACTGTGCGGAAGACTATACCGACACCGTACACGTATACCAGACGCCCCATCCGGTCATCACTGGGACCAGCCCCTTCTGCATCGGCCCGGTCCAGTTCAGTGGCAGCACCACCGTCCCGGTAAAAGATTCTATAGCCTGGTCCTGGGATTTTGGCAACGGACAAACAGCAAAGGATAAAGACCCAGGCACTACTTTCTCCACCGGCGATTATACCGTCACATTAATAACGGCTGTACCTTACGGTTGCAAGGACACGACCACCCAACAGATAACGATCCACGCGTTACCCGAAGTTCATGGACCCGCAGAGATCAGCACCGCCGTTGGCTTCCCTGTCACGATCCCCTTCACCTATAGCGCCGGCGTCAACAACTGGGTATGGACACCCACCGACCATCTTGACTGCAGCGACTGCGCCAACCCGGCAGCTACCCTCATCTTCAAACAGGAATATGAAGTGACTATCAAAGACACCAATAACTGCGTGTCTTCCGGAAAGATCCTCATCCGGACCATCTGTAACGATAAAAATTATTTCATTCCCAATACCTTTTCACCCAATGGCGATGGCGTCAACGATTACTTCTACCCGCGGGGCAGCAACCTGTATAATATCCAGTCGCTGCGTGTCTTCAACCGTTGGGGCCAATTGGTGTTCGAACGAAAGAATTTCCCGGCCAACGCAGCGACAATGGGCTGGGACGGTACGATCAACGGCCGCCCCGCACCGGTGGACGCTTATGTTTATATCGCTGAGGTCGTTTGTGATAACGCCGAGATCGTCGCCCTGCACGGCGACGTTACCCTCGTCCGATAGAGAAACTTGTAAAAACCTGATGCTAAATTGAGAAAACATTTATTCCATATCGTCTTATCCTTGCTGCTGGCAGGCACGACCACACAGGCCCAGGATATTCATTTCTCTCAATTTTTCGAAACACCCTTGCTACGCAACCCCGCTCTGGCAGGCATCTTCACCGGCGACTACCGCATCCAGACCGTTTTCCGCGACCAGTGGAACAGCTTCAATAACGCCTATCGCACCGGCTCGCTCAACGGAGAATACAAATGGCCCGTCGGAAAAGGAAATGATTATTTTACGACGGGATTGCAGATCCTCTACGATAAGGCAGGCACCGCAGCCCTTTCTACCACTGAATTATTGCCGGCCCTCAACTATCACAAATCACTCAGCAACGACAAAGCCATGTACCTCTCCGTCGGATTTATGGGCGGCCTCGTAGGAAAGACTATCGACCTTTCCAAAGTCACGACGAACAGCCAATACAATGGCACCGCCTATGACCCGGCCCTGCCCAATGGAGAAACTATCCTTTCCCCAAATGTCCATTACCTGGATGGAAGCCTCGGCATTAGCTTTAACACCACCTTCGGAGCCGATAACAAGAACACTTTCTTCACGGGTTTTGCCTACCATCACGTCAACCGTCCCCATAATTCTTTTTATAAAAACCCAGCGATCGAACTGGATCCGAAATACGTCTTCTCCATCGGCGTCAAAGCCATCATTAATGAGTATTCGTATTTTACCGTCCAGGCCGACCACTCCCGGCAAGGCCCCGCACAAGAGACGATCGCAGGTATTCTCTATTCCTATAAATTAGGCGATGACCCCGAAAACTCGAACTATACCCTGCACCTCGGCGGCTTTCTCCGGTGGAAGGACGCCCTGATCCCCGTCATAAAAATAGACATGAACGCACTCGCCGTTGCACTTAGCTATGATGCCAATGTCTCGGAGTTGAAAACAGCCAGCCAGGGCAGAGGCGGTTTCGAACTATCCATCTCCTATATCGGCTTCCTCGATCGGGAAAATGCAAAGTATCGCGTTCTCTGCCCCAAATTTTAACCTATTTTACCCTATTTTTACGCTCTTAAAAAGCAAAATGAACACTAACACTATCCGCATCGGCCAAAAAGCCCCCGACTTCAGCTTATACAACTCCGACAAACAGAAAGTAAATCTCAGCGACTTTAAAGGAAAGAACGTCCTTTTACTTTTTTTCCCCCAGGCTTTTACCGGCACCTGCACGCAGGAACTGTGCAGCACCCGCGACAATATAGCCCTCTATGACAAGACCAATGCCCAGGTATTCGGCATCAGCGTCGACTCCGTCTTCACCCTGGCCAAATACAAGGAAGAACAACACCTCAACTTCCCCCTGCTCAGCGATTTTAACAAAGACACGGCTACGTCCTACGGCACGCTCTATGACACCTTCGCCTTTGAAATGAAAGGAGTTGCCAAACGCAGCGCCTTTATCGTGGACAAGGAAGGGATCGTCCAATATGCCGAAGTCCTGGAAAAAGCCTCCGATCTTCCGGATTTTTCCGCCATTCAAAAAACACTGTCAGAACTCAATTAATTGACAGTCAATATATTATTTCAATACCAATCAAAAACCGATCGGAAATTTATAACATAAATTCGGCAGCATATTTGTATCTTTGAATGGAAACGTATATTTTGGAATCACTTGTAAAATGTACCCACAAATGAGGATTTTTTACATTTTGTTATCCATTATTCTATTGACTTCCTTCCAGGCTAAAAGCCAGGCACGGGGACCTTTTCCCGATCCGGACCATAAAGTAGTCAAGTTCTATCCCAACCCGGCCGTTTCTTATATCACGTTTGAATTCATCAAAGAACCCAATAAAACGTATGTCCTCCAGATATATAGTTTTCTGGGCAAAATGGTTAAAGACGAAAAAGACATCTCAGATAAAAGAACGATCAGTCTCAGCGAACTCAACCGTGGCCTCTATACCTTCCAGTTGAAAGACGAGAGCGGACGTATCACTGACTCTGGGTTGTTCCAGGTTAACAAGTAACTCAATAACGTACCCGGCAACTTTCCTCTGCCCACACCTGACCTCAACCTTGTCCATAGTTTCAGACCTCTTCTCTTGTCGCATAATACAACATTTTACTCATTGCTAATACGCTGGCAAAATGGCGACACCTTCGTTTACCCCCAACAATCTGTTAATATCCGCTGATAACGAAGAACTTGTCCGTCAATTGGCCGAATGGAACGCCACCCAAAGCACTTATCCAAAAGATAAACACATCGCTGCACTCATCAGCGAGACAGCTCATCGATTCCCGAACAAAGTCGCCATCCGGTTTGAAGACAGGGAGCTCTCTTACGAACAATTGGAAAAACAATCCAATCGACTGGCAAATTTCCTCCTGCACCAGGGCATCTCACCCGAAGACATCGTCGGCCTCACCATTGCCCGCTCGCCCGAACTTATCATTGCCCTGCTGGCTGTAATGAAAGCCGGCGCCGCTTATCTCCCCCTCGACCCGCTGTATCCAAAGAACCGTATTGAATTCATGCTGACGGACTCCAACTCGAAACTACTGATCACTTCCGGCCGCCATAAAGATCTGTTCACTACCAACGCCCGCGTGTTATCCATCGAAGATATCTGGCCCTTATTGGGCTCTTATGAAGACCATCCCCCAGCCATCACCGTGGACGGCTCCAGGCTGGCCTACGTCCTGTACACCTCCGGCTCGACAGGTAAACCCAAAGGCGTACAGATCGAACATCACAGCCTCATGAACTTCCTGCTCAGCATGCAAAAAATGCCGGGCCTGACGGCCAGCGATATACTTCTTGCAGTGACAACGATCTCTTTCGATATCTCCGGTCTTGAAATATACCTGCCGCTCGTCAGCGGCGCAACCATCGTGCTCGCCAATGCCGATACCTGCCGCGATGGCAGACTCCTGCTGGATATGATAGAAACCCACCGGATAACGGTTATGCAGGCAACTCCCTACACCTGGCGCATGCTCCTTGACGCAGGCTGGACAAAAAAGTATCCGCTGAAAGTGTTATGCGGCGGCGAAGCCTTCCCAAAAGAACACGGAGAACGACTCCTTGAAAAATGCCAGTCCCTCTGGAATTTATACGGCCCCACCGAAACAACGATATGGTCTTCCGTAAAACAAATAACAGAAAAGGACGGCCTGATCACCATAGGCCGCCCCATCGATAATACCCAGTTCTATATCCTGGACAAATTCAACAACCTGGCACCGCCCGGTACGGAAGGCGAGATCTGCATCGCCGGCGATGGACTGGCCAGGGGATATATCAACCGCCCCGAACTGGTAAAGGATAGATTTGTCAGGATCCCCTACGCCGAATGGCCAGGAGCGATCATGTACCGCACGGGCGACCTTGGAAAATTATTGCCAAACGGCGAGATCCTCTGCCTGGGACGCATCGACCGCCAGGTGAAAATACGAGGCTTCCGCATCGAGATCAGCGAGATCGAACATGCCCTCATCAGCCAGCCTGGTATCAAAGATGCAGCCGTCATCACATGGAATGACCTTTCCGGCGACCAACGCCTGGTTGCCTACCTCGTCGTCTACCCGGACCAGTATACCATTACCTACGATTCGGAAGGCCACATCACACTTCCTCGGGAAGTATTCCAGACCTGGGCGGCACAGCTTAAAAAGGATCTTCCAAATCACATGATCCCTACAGAGTTTGTCGTCCTGCCATCTATGCCTGTTACCGCCAATGGGAAGATCGACCGCAATAATCTCCCCCGCCCCATTTTCCGCACACAACTGATAGACGAAACCTTCATTGCCCCCCGCACCGCCACCGAACGACTGGTCGCCGCCATCTGGTCCGAACAACTAAAAGTGCCTGACATCAGCATCAACAGCAATTTCTTCGATCTGGGCGGCCATTCACTCATCGCCGTAAATATCATGATGGCCATCGAGCAACACACCGGCCGCCGCCTGCCCCTTGCCAGCATCTTCCAGAACACGACCATCGAACGGCTTGCCCTGCTCATTGAAAGCGAAGAAAATGAGATCAAATGGGATTCACTGGTGCCCATCAAGAAGACAGGGACCAAACCACCCATCTATCTCGTACATGGTTCGGGTCTGAACGTACTCGCTTTCAGCGCACTGGGAAAATATATGGACGAAGACCAGCCGGTTTACGGTATACAAGCCCTCGGCTTAAATGGGAAAACGAAATTTCTCTATTCCATCGAAGAGATAGCCCGGAAATATAATGCGGAACTCCTGGCCCATGATCCCCATGGCCCCTATGCCCTGGCAGGTTATTCGCTGGGCGGTTTTATCGCCTACGAAATGGCCAAACAACTCCGGGAAATAGGAAAAGAAGTAAAAATGCTGGGAATACTCGACACCAACGCCGGCAACCGCGACCCAAATGAAAACAAGAGAAAAAAAATATATAAGAAGTTCGTTCGCCAGTTCAAAAAACTTTCTTTCTTTTCAAAACTGTTCCTTACCCACCCCAAACGAACGGTCATGTATCAGGTCGACCTCCTGCACGAGAAATTCCTGAAGCTCTTCTCCAAAGACTACACGGTGGACAAGGGAATTTTCACCCACGAACGAGAGGTCAACCGGAGTTATAATATAGCTTATGACAGCTACTTAATGTCACCCATCGACGTAGCGATCGATCTCTTTAAAGTACACGAACGCATCTATTACGTAGATGACCCCCTCTATATGGAATGGGGGAAATATACTTCAAAAGAGGTAGAGATCCAGGTAGTGCCGGGAGACCATAAGACCTTTCTGCTACCCCCCAACGATAAGGAATTTGCCCGCCTCCTGCAGGCCCGCCTCGATCAACGCATGTCACAACACCTGGACAATAAGAAATTTTAGATAATTGGTATTCTCCCACCCCGCAACTATCGGATGATCACTGGCCTGCGCCTGAAAAGTCACCTGCCTGAGCCGGCGACGCGCATCTTTTGCCGCCAGCTGGATGGTCTCCAGGAATAGTTCCGGCTGCACCAGGTTCGTACACGAAGAGGTCACCAGGAACCCGCCCTTCTTTACCAGCTTCATCCCCCTTAAATTGATCTCCTTATAACCCGTGATCGCTTTTTGTATCGTCTCCCTGCTCTTGGTGAACGCAGGTGGATCCAACATCACCACATCATACTGCCGCCCTTCCTTACTCCATTGTTTTAATGCATCAAACGCATTGACCGCCTCATACCGGCAGATAGCCGATAACCCATTCAACTCCGCATTGCGACGCGCCTGCGCGATGGCATTCTCTGAAATGTCCAGCCCTAACACCGACTTCGCGCCATAAAAACCGGCATGCGTCTCGAAACTCCCCGTATAGGTAAATGCCCCTAACACATCCGCCCCCTTCACGATATGCTGAATAGCCCGCCGGTTATCATGCTGATCCAGAAAATAACCCGTCTTCTGTCCATTTTCAATATCCACATGCAACCGCAGCCCATTTTCATTAATGATGATCTGCGTATCAAAAGGCGCTGACAAAAAACCCTTTTGCTGGGGCAGCCCTTCCAATTCCCGCACCGGCACATCATTCCGCTCATAAATACCCTTGGGCTGGAATATCCGCTCTAACGCACTGACGATGGCTGGCTTCCAGCGATCCATCCCCAATGCCAGGGTCTGTATCACAAAATAATCGTTGAATTTGTCGATGATCAGCGCCGGCAGATAGTCCGCCTCGCCAAACACCAGCCGGCAATTCTCCGTATACCCGATCCGTTGCCGATACTCCCAGGCAGCTAAAAGCCTGTTATAGAAAAAGTTATCATCAATCACCTCGGATCTGTCCCTGCTAAGCAGCCGCACCGCGATCTGGGACTGCAGATTGATATAACCCCGTCCCATGAATTTTTTGTCAAATGTGAAAACATCCACAATACTCCCGCCGGCCGTATCTCCCTCCACCTTATCTACTTCATTACCAAATATCCAGGGATGGCCGTTTTCAACCCGCCGGCTGATCTTCTTTTTCAGATAAACATTCGTCATGGGCGCAAAGGTACACCGAACGCTCCAAACGACCCACCGCTCCCCCCTCTGCCCCGCGTCATGGCAGCACTCCCCTTTTTTTAAGACATTTTGTCTTTATTTGCCCCTTGGCAGGAATATTGACAAGCTTACCTTTGTCAAAAACAGACCCGGTTCTGTTCAATTTTTATAACTATGACAGATTTCAACAGAGACGACCAGGAGACTGATTCCCTGGATAATATGAATACCGACGAAAACATCGCTGGAACGACCCGCCTGAACGACATCGATGCCCAGGAAGAAGAATTGGATAAATGCAAAGAAGAACTACAGGAACAAAAGGATAAATACCTGCGTTTGTTTGCTGAATTCGATAACTTCCGCAAACGCAGCGCCCGGGAAAACCTCGAACTCCGGCAGACGGCCGGAAAAGAAGTCATTATTTCCCTGCTGGACGTCCTGGACGATTGCGACCGCGCTGAAAAACAATTGCAGTCAACAGACAATATCGACCAGGTAAAGGAAGGCGTCCAACTTGTTTTCTCCAAGTTGCGCTCTGTCCTCCAGGGAAAAGGCCTCAAAGCCATGACAAGCATCAACACGGATTTTGACGTGGAAAAACACGAAGCCATAACAGAAATTCCCGTCCAGGACCCCGCTCGGCAAGGAAAAGTCATCGACGAGGTCCAGAAAGGGTATTATCTCAATGATAAGATCATCCGTTTTGCCAAAGTGGTCGTAGGTAAATAAATAAGTACCTTAGGTAACAACTATTAAAAGCCAGTCCAAGTTTTTTCTAAGACTATGTCAAAAAGAGATTATTACGAAGTATTAGGAGTGACAAAAGACTCCTCCGCCGATGAGATCAAAAAGTCTTATCGAAAAGTAGCGATGCAGTTCCACCCCGATCGCAACCCAGGGGATAAAGCCGCGGAAGAAAAGTTCAAAGAGGCCGCAGAAGCCTACGAAGTGCTCAGTGATGCAGACAAAAGAACCCAGTATGACCGCTATGGACATGCCGGACTCTCCGGCAACGGCCGGGGCGGCTTCAGCGGAGGCAACATGAACATGGATGATATCTTCAGCCAGTTTGGAGACATCTTCGGTGACGACCTCTTTGGCAGCTTTTTTGGCGGCGGCGGCGGCCGGCGTGGCGGCGGTGGCGGCAGAGCTAAAGGGGTCAGAGGCAGCAACCTCCGGGTAAAGATCAAACTCAATTACGAAGAAATAGCCAAAGGGGTCACTAAGAATATAAAGGTCAAAAAATACGTTGGCTGTAATACCTGCAGCGGCAGCGGCGCCAAAGATAAGAACAGCGTCCAGACCTGTGGCACCTGTGGCGGCAGCGGACAGGTTCGTCGCGTCAGCAACACCTTTCTCGGCCAGATGCAAACGGTTACCACCTGCCCCACCTGTAATGGAGAAGGTTCTATCGTTACCGCCAAATGCCCGGTTTGTAAAGGCGATGGCCGGGTCTACGGCGAAGAGACCGTCACGATCGATATCCCGGCCGGCGTACAGGAAGGAATGCAATTGAGCGTCGGCGGCCGGGGTAATGCCGGCGAAAGAGGCGGCCCTCCCGGTGATCTCATCATTCTCATCGAAGAAGAACAACATACCGAATTACACCGCGACGGCCTAAATGTCGCCTACGAATTACACATCTCTTTCACAGATGCCGTTTTTGGATTACAGGCAGAAGTCCCCACTATCGACGGAAAAGCCAAGATCAAAATACCGCCCGGCACCCAGAGTGGCAAGATCTTCCGGCTAAAAGGCAAAGGTTTTCCCGGCGTCAACTCCTACGAAAGAGGCGACCAGCTCATCCACGTCAATGTCTGGACCCCACAGCACGTCACCGCGGAAGAGAAAAGCATGCTGGAAAAACTCAACGACTCGCCCAACTTCCAGCCCAAGCCGGATAAGAACGAGCGCAGTTTCTTCGATAAAGTAAGGGAAATGTTCAGCTAACGGCCCCGCTGGCCGCTCCGTATTCGCGGCCAACCGCCCCTATTGCCCCTCTTCCTTATGCCGGTGCCTGTTCCTCCCGTATATCTTGCGGGCTTTTTCGATCAGGGTTATAAACTCCTGCTGCATCGCATCCGAAGGATCCTTGGACTGCTCTGCCATCTCGATGGCATCCTTCCAGTCCGCCTGCCGGATAAAACGCGACCTCTTCAGCAGCCCCCCGAACAACGCTATCGACGAGGCAAAACGATAACAAGGCTGCAATTCCCGGAAATGCGTCAATTGACTCGGACAACTATACCAGCTCATCCGCGCCAAAGGATCATGCGGCAGCCTGTAATTTAAGGTCACCTGCGCCAGCTGGCCCGGATTTCCCCCCCGCCCGGCACTGTCCGGGTCGGTCGGAATGATCTCGAACAAGGCTAACAAAGAATGCCCCGACCCCACTTCTCCCCCCTGTATCTCGCTGAGACTGTCCGATAACACTTTTGCCTTATTGTCAAACCCGATCAACCGGTAATCTTTCACCAGCGAAGGATTAAAACTTATATTCAGATAGGCGTCATCCGCCACCGCATACACGGTTTGCGTGAACTCACGCACCAACACTTTCTCCGCCTCCCGGGCATCATCCAGATAGGCGAAGTTGCCATTCCCCTTTTTAGCCAGCACTTCCAGCTTGGAATCTTTGTAATTACCCATCCCTACCCCCAGACAGGTCAGGTAGACCCCCCAGTCTTTGTATTGTGTCACCAGCTTCTCTAACTCCTCCTCAGATGTCTCCCCTTCATTGAAATCTCCATCCGTCGCAAGGATCACCCTGTTATTCCCCCCCTTTATCAGTTGACTCTTCGCTACCCGGTAGGCAGCCCGGATACCAGCCTCTCCCGGAGTGGCCCCGCCAGCAACGAGGTCCTCTATAGCCTGCAATATCTTCTGACGATCCTGCCCGGAAGTGGGCTGCAGAGAGACTTCAACCGAACTGCCATAGGTCACTATCGAAACGGTATCTTCCGATCTTAAATTATTGATCAATAATTTGAAAGCGGATTTCAACAAGGGCAGTTTGTTGGGCAGATCCATAGACCCCGACACATCCACCAGGAAGACAAGATTGGCCGGCGGTATCTTCGCCGGATCTATCTTACGCGCACACACCTGCAGGAATAACAACCGGTTATTGGCATTCCAGGGACATTCCGAAAAATTGGAATGTAACAGGAAACAACTATCGGCAGGCGGGTCCGTATACCCGAAATTGAAGTAGTTCAGCAATTCTTCTATCCGCACCGCATCAGGAGGAATGGTGCTCCCCATGTTGAGAAAACGACGGATATTGCTGTAAGAAGCCTTATCGATGGTGACGGCAAAACCCGTCTCGGGAAAACGGGTAGCCGGAATAAAATCATTTTCCACCAGGGAACTATAGGTCTCCCCACCCACTGTCCATCCCTTGCGGTCCATCCCATGCCAGTCCTTGGTTAAAGACAATAACCTTTTTTTGGACGCCACCGGCAAAGGATGATATAATAGCCGCAACTGGATATTTTGATATTGCCTGGCATCCACCCGTAAAGTAATGGTTTGAAAACCTTCCGCAGACAGTGTCAAGGTATCCAGGGGCTGGGGAATAGGTATCCCGAAAGCTCCCGAACTGCCTGAATGGTAAAGATATCCGCTCGAATGAAGCAGAATTTTCACATCGGCCAAGAAGCTGTTATTCTCGTCTTTTACTTCCCCGCGTAAGTAGAACTGCTCCCGCGAAGAAAGAAAGAACAGGACTGTCAACAGCAGCAGCAATGCACTTTTCAATGGGATATTTTGATTCAAATTAATGCGTTCTTTCCTCTTTGTCAAGCCCCGCACTGTTAAAATCGGTCAACTTCACTCTACTAACTTATAAATGGAAGGGATATTGCGTCCCAGACCGTCATAATCAAGCCCATACCCCAACAGGAACTTATTCGGTACCGAAAAACCCAGGTAATCCACGGTGATGGGATATACCGTCGCCTCCGGTTTATGCAATAAAGCCGCGATCTTTAAGGATGCCGGCTGCTGATGCTCCAGCTGCGGCAAAAATTCACTCAGCGTTTTCCCTGTATCTACAATGTCTTCGAGAATGATGACATTCCGGCCATGCAGATCGGTATCCAATCCTATGGCCGTGATCACCTGCCCCGAGGACTTGGTTCCTTTGTAAGAAGCCAGTTTGATAAAACAGATCTCCGCCTCGATACTGATCGCTTTGAACAGGTCTGACGCAAACATGAACGACCCGTTCAGGATCGCTACAAACAATGGTTTTTTTCCCGCATAGTCCCGGTCTATCTGGCTGGCTATTCCCTGTATCTTGGCTGTAATGGATTCTGCTGGTAAATAAGGCTCAAAATCTTTGTCGTGTACCCGTATTATGGACATACCTGTTGAATTATTTTTGTTACTAACGGTGATCTTCCAGCCGGGGTCTCGAAGTAGCCGACCCCTGTAAATATATCTTTTCTCCCGCAGCCGGCCGGGCGCCGGGAGTCAGTAGGTTCATTTCAAGTATATCCTGCAGACGAACCCCTTCCGACTGAGCGATATCATATATCCCCTCCCCATCTCTTACCACATGAAACCCAATGGACCCCGTCCGCCGCTTCCGCTGCAAAAAAAGCAATTGCCCCTTCGATAATACATCCTCCTCTTTCATATCATTAAAGTCCAGCAGCCGCGGCAGGGAAATATCATATTTCGTAGCAATGGACAAGAGGGAAACACCCGCCTGCACATAGATCACTTTTGTTTTATTGATCTGAAACTCCCCTTCAGGATACGATACCTCCTGCTGCACGACGCCCGTCCCGCCAGTCCCCGAGCCCGCAGCCCCGCCCGGTCCAGCACCATCCGCCTTACCCACATTCCCTTCGCCATCCGCCGCTATCGGCGTCACCGGCGCCACCCCAGGCACGCTCAACACCACCTCATCCGACGGCTTGAGCTTGCCCATCCCAATAAGCGAATATTGCTGAAGATTATAATCCTTGATCAACTTGATCAATATCTGCGAATAACGGATATTCGTCGCATAACCGGCCTTCCTCAATCCATAAGCCCACCCCTCATAATCCGTAGGATCCAGTTCGAAAAGAAAAGCATACCGGCTGCTGCGCCGCAGAAAATCCGAATGATCCCTGTAAGAATCCGCCGCCGTGGCATAACTACGAAAACATTCCTGCCGGCTGTCGTCATCATGATAAACGACCTGGCCCTTCCAGTCTTCCTTACACTTGATGCCAAAATGATTGTTCGATTGTTTTACCAATTCACTGGTGCCAGCCTCCGACTCGTGAATGCCCTGCGCCAGAATAATGGACGCCGGTATGCCCGAACGCTGCATTTCCGACATCGCCAGCAATTTGTAGGTATTGACATAGATGATCCCGTTTGTACTCACCTGCGCCCGCAGATCCGACACTCCGGCTATCAGCAATACCCAAACGATCAACAGCTTATAATTCATCAGGTCCTGAATTTATTTTTTCCGGATGAAGAATAATCCATCCCGGATAGTAAGCATTACTTTTTCCACCCTTTCATCCGCATCGACCAGATCGTTAAAAGCCTGTATCCCCTTTGCACTCTTCCCCTGCACCTGTGCGGGGTCTATCCGGCCATCCGGGGTCATCGCCGGCAGCACCTGCCCATGAAAAAACACATTATCCGCAATGATCAACCCACCCTGCCGCAGACGGGGTAACACTAATTTATAATATTCTCCGTAATTCACCTTATCCGCATCGATGAACACCATGTCCCAGACCTCTTCCAGAGCAGGAATGATGGCTAACGCATTTCCCCGGTGTAATATTATCCTGTCCTGCTGGTTCGCCCGGCGAAAATAGTCCGCAGCACGGTCAGCATCCTCATCCCTTATCTCTATCGTATGCAGCCGGCCATCGGCTGTCAGCCCCCCGGCCAGACACAACGCGCTATATCCCATGAAAGTCCCTATCTCCAATACCCGTCTCGGCCTCAGCAACAGGCTCATCATTTCCAGGAACTTTCCCTGCAAAGGTCCGCTCAGCATTTGCGCCTCAGGATGATGCGCCTCGGTATAGACAGCTATCTCCTGTAATATAGAACTCAGCTTGGAAGTATAATGCGTTGCATAGGCCTGCGCAGAGGGCTCTATAATATCCATTCCTCAAAAATTTGTGCCAAAGATAGGCTAATTGGCCGGCTTGGAGAGAGCCCATAACCCCAAAAAGGTAAGTATACCATTCAGCAGCAGCAGCTCGATCCCGATCTGAAATCCCCCCAGCCACTCCGCCGAACAACGGCTTATCACATAACAACAGGCCGGCGCCAGCAGACAAAGCACAGTGATCCTCCAGGTATTCGCCAGGACCCTCCGGGTGAAGATGCCAAAGGCAAAAAGACCCAGCAAAGGACCATAGGTATATCCCGCCAGGTCCAGGATGATATTGATGATCGATTTATTATTCACCCACTTGAACACCAGGATACACAACAGGAACAACAGGGCGAAAGCGATATGCACGGTCATCCGCGTCCGCTTTTTCTGCTGCTCGCTCAAACCCGTTTTATTCCGCAGATCCAGCAGATCGATACAAAAAGAAGAGGTCAGCGCCGTCAACGCCCCGTCCGCACTCGGGAACAAGGCCGAGATCAGTCCAATGATAAAGATGATGGACACCGCATGCGGCAGATAATGCAAGGCCAATGTCGGGAAAAGATCATCCCCGATGACATTCTGCCCGCCCAGCAGCAATTCATGGGATATCCCCCCGCCCGGATGCGCGACATCATGATATATGCCACCCTGATGCAACGCAAACAAATAAAGCAACCCGCCCAACAACAAAAAAAGAAAACTCACGAGCACCATGATAAAGCTGAAGGTCACCACATTCTTTTTTGAATCACGCAGATTTTTTACACTGATATTCTTTTGCATCATTTCCTGGTCCAGCCCGGTCATGGCGATCGCAATAAACATACCCCCGATGATCTGTTTGATAAAAAACCCTTTGCTGTTGACATCTGTATTGAAGACACGGGTAAAACCTTTTACTTCCAGCGCCTGCATCGCTCCGCCCACCGAAAGGCCAAGATGCCGCAGAATATAAACAATGCATACCACCAGCCCCAACAGCATAAAGGTCGTTTGCAGCGTATCTGTATATACGATCGTTTTAACCCCGCCTTCAAACGTATATAGCAGGATCATGACAAGAATGACCAGGCAGGTCAGACCGAACGGAACACCCAGGTCCTTTAAAATAAAAATATGAAGCACGTTGATCACCAGGTACAGCCGCGCCGTAGCCCCCACCGTACGGGAAATTATAAAAAAGAGAGCCCCGGTCCGGTAAGCCACCGACCCAAACCGCGTATGCAGATAATTATAAATGGACGTAAGATGCAGCCTGTAATACAAAGGCAACAGGATGAACGCGATCACCAGGTAACCTATCCAATACCCGATGATCACCTGGAAATAAGCAAAAGCCTTATACGATGCCCCCGCAAAATCACCCACCGTACCCGGCACCGATACAAAGGTAACGCCGCTCAGCGAAGTGCCGATCATCCCAAAAGCCACCAGCATCCAATTGGAATTCCGGTTGCCGATAAAAAAGGAATCATTGTTGGAATGACGCGAAGTACGCCAGGCTACTGCCAGCAAAAGAAGAAAATATCCTATTACAAAAGAAAATAACAGAAAAGAAGGCATCAACTAAATTAGGAAATACACAGGTAATATCTGAATTTTAATTTCGAACCCGAATTCAAAGATTATGCAAATACGATCCGTCGCAGTCTTTTGCGGCTCGAAAACAGGAAACAACCCCATCTTCGCCCGTCATACCGCCGAGCTGGGAAAATATATCGCCTTGTTAAAGCTTAAACTCGTCTACGGCGGCGGCAGCGTAGGCCTCATGGGTCTCGTCGCAGATACCGTCCTGGCAGAAGGAGGCACCGTCATCGGCATCATCCCCGAATTACTGAGGACATGGGAACGCCACCATAAAGGCATCTCCGAACTGCATATCGTCCCTGACATGCACACACGGAAAAAAATGATGTACGAACAATGCGATGCCGCCATCATCCTGCCGGGCGGCTTCGGCACCCTCGACGAATTATTCGAAATGCTCACCTGGAATCAGCTGAAGATTCACAGCAAAAAGATCTATGTCCTCAACTCCGACGGCTTCTATAACCACCTTCTCCTCCACCTGCGCCACCTGGAAAAAGAAGGTTTTCTCTACGACTCCATCGAGGAACGCATTTCTTTCTGCGAAACCCCCTCGGATATCCTCAACCGACTGGAAGGAGGTTGGCGGAGCGTAGCGGAGCAGACATGAGCCCCGTTTAGGCCGCAGCAAGCGGCCGTAGCAGAGCAGCGAGAGGCTATCTGGAATGATGAACAAAAATATCAAACCCCGCCCGTATCACCGGCAGCGGATGCCCGTTAATATCATTGTACGGCGAATTCTTATTGGACACCGCATCGAACATCAACGCAATATAAAAACCACTCTCCCCCACTACGCGCTGCCCATACCCTATCCCAAGCAACACACTGGGCGCATTGGCGGTGAAGTTGGCAGTAGCCCCATTATCCATGCTCTTTTGGTTCACACTCAGCCAATTGAACTCCGGCTGCGCCGTAAAAAACAAAAAAGGCAGCACATAAGCCCTGGCAAAAACACCCCCTCCATAACTGAACTGATGTGTCCGGATATTGTAGTTGTAATTAGGATCCGCCCGGATGGAAGTATAGTTGAAATTGGCTACGACACCCGCATCCAGCCAGCTGTTTAACGAATACCCCACCTCAGGATTGATCCCCACATTGAAATCATAGGAACCAAACCCCAGCGCCAGACCGCCCCCCACAAAAAGATTATCCTTCCGGAAACCCGTACCCGGACCTTCGTCCGTATAGGTATTTACCCGGCTGGGCGGCATATGCTGGGCCTTGCCTGCGAACCCGATCATCCCCAAAAAAAAGACAAATACAACCTTTCTTATCATGAGTCAAATATTTTTCCCTTATTTAAAATGCCATTCGGATCAAATACTTTTTTGATCCCCCGCATGAGCTCCAGCTGCACATCACTGAATACTATATCCAGGTACCCTTTCTGAACCAGCCCGATACCATGCTCCCCGCTGATGGTCCCGCCAAGATCGGATACCAGCCGGAACAAAGCCCGCAGACTTTCCACCATCGCCGTATCTTCCTGGCTATTGACGCTGCCTTCTTTTTTTATCCGGATATGCAGGTTCCCATCCCCCGCATGACCATAACAAACGGCATGAAAACCAAATTGCTTCCCCAGCGCTTTTACACCCCGGATCAACGCCGGCAATTCCGCCCGCGGCACCACCGTGTCCTCTTCAATGGTATATCCCTCCCTTTTTACCGCTTCGGCTACCCGACGCCGCACCTTCCACAATTCCGCCTTTTGCACCGCATCGTCCGCAAACAAAATATCCGCACCAGCCTCATAATTCTCTAACAACGCGGCAATGGCCTCCATATCGTTCATCAGGGCCGGCTG
>Ga0105237_10000376_pt1 | contig 63602 bp, 49 predicted proteins | sample KBSC24metaG_FD_81520 | JGI IMG/M metagenome (GOLD analysis project Ga0105237, IMG submission 81520) | Corn rhizosphere microbial communities from Kellogg Biological Station, Michigan, USA - KBS C2-4 metaG | ecosystem: Host-associated > Plants > Roots > Rhizosphere > Soil | place: Michigan, USA... | reverse complement strand
GTGACCTTCGGGTTCGGGATCACGACGCTGATGCCGGGCTTGGCCAAGTCGGCCCAGTCCTTGATGCCTTTCGGGTTGCCCTTGCGCACCAGGATCACCGTGGTGGAGGTGGTCGGCGCGGCGTTGTTCGGCAGGCGCTTGGCCCAGTCGAGCGGCAGCAGCTTCGCGCGTTCGGCGATCGCGTCGATGTCGTTCGCCTGGTTCATCGTGACGACGTCGGCCTCGAGCCCGTCGATCACCGCGCGCGCCTGCTTGCTCGAGCCGCCGTGCGACTGGTTGATCGTGATGTCCTCGCCGCTCTTGGCCTTCCAGTGCTTGATGAAGGCGGGGTTGTAGTCCTTGTAAAACTCGCGCGCCACGTCGTAGCTGACGTTCAGCAGGGCCGGACCGGCCGCCATCGCGGGCAAGGCAAACACCGCAGGCAGGGCCAGGATCAGGGCGCGGCGCAAGGCCTGGGAGGCGGACAGAGGCATGAAGGATGCGCGCGCAAACAGGCGCCCAAAAGCAATCGAGCCGCGCATGGTAGACAGGCGCGGCCCAACGACAAACGATCTAATTCTTGGATCGTTATGCGGATATTGCTCGATACCTCGCTTCCGGACTCACTTCTTCGTGTAGATCTGGTCGAACACGCCCCCATCCGAAAAATGCGTCTGCTGCGCCTTGGTCCAGCCGCCGAAGGTGTCGTCGATCGTGAACAGCTTGATCTGCGGGAACTGCTTGACGTACTTCGCGCCGACCTTCGGATCGATCGGCCGGTAGAAATTCTTCGCGGCGATCTCCTGCGCTTCCGGGGTGTAGAGGTAGTCCAGGTAGGCCTGGGCCACCGCACGGGTGCCGCGCTTGTCGACCACCTTGTCGACGATCGCGACCGGCGGCTCGGCCAGGATGCTGATCGGCGGATAGACGATGTCGAACTTGTCGGCACCGAATTCCTTCAGCGACAGCTGGGCCTCGTTCTCCCAGGCGAGCAGCACGTCGCCGACACCGCGCTCGGCGAAGGTCACGGTCGAGCCGCGCGCACCGGAATCGAGCACCGGCACGTGGGTGAACAGGTCGGCAACGAATTTCTTTGCCGTGGCGTCGTTGCCGCCCGGCTGCTTCAGCGCGTAGCCGTAGGCCGCGAGGTAGCCCCAGCGCGCGCCGCCGGAGGTCTTGGGGTTCGCGGTGATCACCGAGACGTTCGGCTTGATCAGGTCGCCCCAGTCCTTGATGCCTTTCGGGTTGCCCTTGCGCACCAGGAAGATGTAGGTCGAGGTGTAGGGCGAGCTGTTGTGCGGCAGGCGCTTTTGCCAATCTGCGGGCAGCAGCTTGGCCTTTTCCGAGATCGCATCGATGTCGTAGGCCAGCGCCAGCGTGACCACGTCGGCATCGAGGCCGTCGATCACCGAGCGTGCCTGCTTGCCGGAGCCGCCGTGCGATGACTTGACGCTCAGGTTGTCGCCGGTCTTCGCCTTCCAGTGCGCGCTGAAGGCGGCGTTGTACTCCTGATAGAACTCGCGCGTCGGGTCATAGGAGACGTTCAGCAAGGTGATGTCCTTGGCCAGCGCCAGCGTAGCCGCAACGCCGGCGAGGGCTGCGACGAAGGCGTCGCGAAGGAGGCGGGTGCGGGTCATTCAGGATTCCTCGGGTCGAGTTCGGTAGGCCGGCCGTAGCGGCAGGCTGCGCATCGTAGGCAAGCCGCTTGCGACGAGGAACGAATCGAAACGCCGTTGCTTATGCGGCGAGCGAGTAAGCAGACATCGCCATGTTGCGTCATCCGACGCGACATATTCGTTGCGAAAAACGAACGGTTCGGGTTGATTTTCGTATGAGAATCACTCTCATTCTCATAAGCAACCACAACCCATGAATCGCCTGACGCCGATCGCCACCACCTTGCTCGCACTGAGTGCCTGCCCGATCGTTTCGGCCCAGGAGGCCCTCACCGTCCTCAAGCCGATCGTCGTGGAGGGCGCAAAGAACCCGGACGATTTCACCGCCCCCAGAAGCAGCCTCGGCAAGGTCGGCGAGCTGCGCGATGCGCCGCAGTCGATCACCATCGTCAACCAGGCGTTGATGAAGTCGCAGGGCGCGACCTCGCTGGTCGACGCGCTGCGCAACGTGCCCGGCATCACGCTCGGCGGCGCCGAAGGCGGGCAGATCGGCAACAACATCAACCTGAACGGTTTCAGTGCGCGCACGGACGTGTACCTCGACGGCTTCCGCGACCGCGCCCAGTACTACCGCGACATCTTCGCGCTCGACTCGGTCGAGGTGCTGATGGGCCCGAGCTCGATGCTGTTCGGCCGTGGCTCCACCGGCGGCGTGATCAACCAGGTGACGAAGAAACCCTCGCTGAAGCAGGCGACCGAAGTCTCGGCGGCCGTCAGCAGCAACGGCCTGGTGCGGACCACGGTCGACCACAATCAGCCGACCTCGGACACCTCGGCCTTCCGCATCGCCGCGATGGCGCAGGACGGCGCGCAGTCCACGCGCCACAAGAACGCGGTGCAGGACTTCGGCATCGCGCCGTCGTTCAAGTCCGGCATCGGCACCGCGACCGAGATCACCTTGTCGGCGCTGATCCAGCACAACCAGGACACGCCGGACTACGGCCTCGGCCCGCTGAACGGCCACCCCGCGCCGGTCGACCGCAACACCTGGTACGGCTATGACGACGACCGCACGATCCAGGACGTGGTCGCGCTGAGCGCGAACGTCGATCACAAGTTCAGCCCGGGCCTCTCGCTGCGCAACCAGACCTCGTTCTTCGACGTGCACACCGATGCGCGCGAGACGGCGCCGAACATCATCGGCACCGTCGGCGCCAAGGGCTTCACCGCGCTGACCTCGAGCGCGACCGTCACCGCCTCGAGCAGCCTGCCGCTCGACCAGCTCTACGAACGAGTGCAAAGCCATGACCGGGTGATCCACGACCGCTCGATCTCGAACCAGACCGAGCTCAGCGCGAAATTCGACGGCGGATCGATCAAGCACAGCCTGATCGCCGGCCTCGAACTCGGCCACGATACCTACGACAACCAGGGCTCGCAGCGCAACGGCAGCTGCAACGGCGTGGCGCTGCAGGCCGCGACGGCGACCAGCGGCTACGTCGACTGCGTGCCGGTGGCGAGCCCGCCGGGCGGCGATTCGCCGGCGAACGTCGCCAGCACGCCGGGCAATCATCAGACCGGCACGGCGAATACGGTGGCCGTCTACGTCAACGACACGGCCGAACTGAACCCGCAGTTCAAGCTGGTCGGCGGCCTGCGCTACGACCGCTACGAAGCCAGCATCGGCAACTCGATCAGCTCGGCGACGGCCCTCGCCTCGGCCGACCAGACCGTCAACTTCACCAGCGTGCGGGTCGGCGGCATCTGGCAGCCGAGCGACGTGCAGTCGTACTACCTGTCCTACAGCACCTCGTTCAACCCGTCGCTGGAGCAGCTCACCTCGACCACCGGCGGCACGCAGCCGCTATCGCCCGAGAAGAACCGCGCCTACGAACTCGGCGGCAAATTGGACCTGGCCGGCGGCAACGTCTCGTTGAACTCGGCGATCTTCGAGATCACCAAGTACAACGCGCGGGCGCAGAACCTCGACGGCACCTACACCGCAGTCGGCACCGAGCGGGCGAAGGGCTTCCGCGCCGGCGCCTCGGGGCGGATCACGCCGCTGTGGCAGGTCTTCACCGGCTACACCTACCTCGACGCGACCATCATCGACGGCATCGCGGCGAATACGCAGGGCAAGGTGCTGCAGAACACGCCCAAGCAAACGGCCTCGCTGTGGACGACCTACCGCTTCCTGCCGCACTGGGAAGCCGGCGCCGGGCTGATGGCGATGTCGCAGCGCTACGTCACCAACACCAACCTGGTGCAGGTGCCCGGCTACACCCGCTTCGACGCCTCGCTCGCCTGGCGCCAGCCGGCCTACGACATCCGCCTGAACCTCTTCAACCTGGCCGACAAGCGCTACTTCGACAACCTGGTCCAATCCGACGGCGGCCGCTCGGTGCCCGGCACCGGGCGCACCGCGCTGTTGACCTTCACGTACCACATCTGAACCCTTCGCCGTCATGCTGGTTGCCATCGCCCAGATCCTCGACGCCTCCCAACTCTCCGCGCTGCGCAGCCGGCTCGACAACGCCGGCACGGCCTGGGTCGACGGCCGCGTGACCGCCGGCTACCAGGGCGCGCCGGTCAAGGCGAACCAGCAGATCGACGAACGCTCGGAGGTCGCCCGCGCCTGCCAGCAGATCATCCTCGGTGCGCTGGAGCGGCATCCGCGCTTCATCAGCGCGGTGCTGCCGAACCTCGTCTACCCGCCGATGTTCAACCGCTACGGCGAAGGCATGGCCTTCGGCCCGCATGTCGACGGCAGCCTGCGCATCGATCCAAGCAACGGCCGCAAGCTGCGCACCGATGTCTCGGCCACGCTCTTCCTCAACGACCCCGGCGACTACGACGGCGGCGAGTTGCAGGTCGAGGACAGCTACGGCCTGCACAGCGTCAAGCTCGCGGCCGGCGACATGGTGGTCTATCCCGCAACCAGCCTGCACCAGGTGACGCAGGTGACCCGCGGCACGCGCCTCGCGAGCTTCTTCTGGGTGCAAAGCCTGGTGCGCGACGACGGCCAGCGCACGCTGCTGTACGACATGGACAACGCGATCCAGCGCCTGAACCAGACCGAGGCCGATGCCCTCGCGCGCCGCACGCTGGTCGGCTGCTATCACAACCTGTTGCGCCAGTGGAGCGAGACGTGAGCCCCCGGCCGCGGGACTACTCGCGTCCACCCCCAAGGGCCTCGCTTGCTCCTCCTGCGCTGAAACGCCGATGAACCTGACCCACGACCACCACCGCCGCGCCACCTTCGTGCGCTGGCTGCGCAAGACCCACGGCTGGTTCGGCCTGTGGGGCGCGACCCTCGGCCTGCTGTTCGGCACCAGCGGCATCTGGCTGAACCATCGTGCGGTGCTGAAGCTGCCGCCTGTCGCGATGCAACGCAGCGATTCGCAGATCGCACTGCCCGATCCGGCGCCGGCCACGGCCGAAGCGCTCGGCGCCTGGCTGCAGCAATCGCTGCAGCTGCCGCAGCCGCCGACGGCGATCCGCAGCGAACCGGCGCGCCCGGTGCCCTGGGCCGAGAAGACACACGACGGCACGCCGCGATTGATGCAGCCCGAACGCTGGACCATCACTTTCGGCGGGCCGGAATCGAACCTGCAGGCGGAAGCCTGGGCCGGCAACCGCTCTGTCAGCGTGCGTCGTACCGAGAACGGCCTGCTCGCCACCTTGATGAACCTGCACAAGGGCGTCGGCATGTCGGTGCCGTGGATCCTGCTGATCGACACCCTGGCCGGCAGCCTGATCCTGCTGTCGATCTCCGGCGTGCTGCTGTGGACGCAGACGAACCGCCGCCGCACGGTCGGCATCGTGATCTTCGGGGTCTCGCTGGCGACGACCTTGGGGCTGGCGCTGTCGCGCCTGTAGCGCAGCGTTCAGCGCACCGGCGCCGCGGTCTCCAGGTAGCTCGCCAGCCACTTCGAGCGCGGCGCGTGATGGATGCCGAGGCGGTCGAGTTCGGCCAGCATGTCGTCGGCGTAGACCGCTTCCAGCGTGGCGGCCGGCATCTCGACCAGGCCATGCGCCGGATCCGCGGCCGACGAAAACCGATAGGCCGCGGCCAGCAGCGCCTCCGCAGTCCACCACAAGCGCTGCAGGTGCGCGCGCGTCGCGGGCTGGGCGGCGAGGCGGGCCAAGGTTTGCGGATGGCGTTCGCGTGCGGCCTTCAAGTAGCTCTCGGTGTAGAGCATCAGGTCGAGCATGCCGGCGAGGTTCGTGTCCAGGCGTTCGTGCGGGCACAGGCGCTCGCAGGCCGGGGCGGAGAGCAGCCGGATCTCGGTCAGCGCGGCGCCGGCATAGGCGTTGAACTCTTCCAGCAAGGCGCGGAAGTCGTTGCCGTTCCAGGCCGCCGCGCCCTCGACATAGGTGCGGTAGCGCTCGTCCTGCCGGAAGGCGGCGGGCACGGCTGACGCGGCGATCGAGGCGTTCTCGCTGTCGCTCGGCTTCAGGTCGGTGGCGAAGACCTGCCCGTCGAGGAAAAAACGTGCCCGCGGATCGTCGGCGCAAAGCCCCGAAAGGGCCGCGTCGAGCACGTGGCTGGTCTCGTGCACCGCGAGGCCAAGGCTTCGCAGGCCGGCCGGCTGGCCGTCCATCCAGGCGATGAAGACCCGCGGCAGTCGCCGCAGCAGCGCTTCGCCGTGCTGCGGATCGAAGCCGGCGAGCACCTCCCCGAGCGCGCGCGTTTCAGCCGCTTCGCCGGCCAGCGAAGAGCTGTCCGACAGCAGACGCGGGCAATCGTCGTAGACCAGCGTCACCGACGAAGCCGCCTGGCTCGTCGCCACCACCGTGGCGCCGGAAGCGGCCGGAGCAGCGGGGGCTTCATGCCGCGCCTTGCATCCGGCGCAGGCCAGTACGCAGGCAGCCAGCGCCCCGGCGAATGACGGCTGGATCATCGGCGCTCCCATGGCAGCGATGCTATGCCGCCAGCACGGCCGGCGCCTCGGGACTACAGTCGTACGCAAAGCACAAGCCCAGGAGACGACGATGACCCAGCCAGGCGACGCCTTCCTCGAAGCCCGCGACTTCCTGCTCGCGCACCGCGGCGACTACGACACGGCCTATGCCGGCTTCCGCTGGCCCAAGCTCGAGCGCTTCAACTGGGCGCTCGACTACTTCGACGTGATGGCGAAGGACAACCTGCAGCCGGCGCTGTGGATCGTCGAGGAAGACGGCCGCGGCGAGCGGCTCAGCTTCCTGCAGATGTCCGAGCGCTCGAACAAGGTCGCGAACTGGCTGCGCAGCCTGGGCGTCGCGCGCGGCGACCGCATTCTGCTGATGCTCGGCAACCAGCGTGCGCTGTGGGAGACGATGCTCGCGGCGATGAAGCTCGGCGCCGTCGTGATCCCGGCGACCACGCTGCTCGCGCCGGACGACTTGCGCGACCGCTTCGAGCGCGGCGACGTGCGCCATGTCGTCGTCGGCACGGCGCACACGCCCAAGTTCGCGGCCTTGCCAGGCACCTACACGCGCATCGCGGTCGGCGGCAGCCAGCCGGGCTGGGAGCGCTTCGACGACGCGTCCCAGGCGAGCGAGGTCTTCGCTCCCGACGGCCCGACCCATGCCGGCGACCCGCTGCTGCTCTACTTCACCTCCGGCACCACCTCCAAGCCCAAGCTGGTGCTGCACAGCCACCAGAGCTACCCGGTCGGGCATCTGTCGACGATGTACTGGATCGGCGTGCGCCCCGGCGACATCCACCTCAACATCTCGTCTCCCGGCTGGGCGAAACACGCCTGGAGCTGCTTCTTCGCGCCGTGGAATGCCGGCGCCTGCATCTTCATCTACAACTACGCACGCTTCGATGCGCCGGCCTTGCTGCGCGTGCTGCAGGACCACGGCGTGACCGTGATGTGCGCGCCGCCCACCGTCTGGCGCATGCTGATCCAGACCGACCTGAAGACCTGGAAGCTGTCGCTGCGCGAACTGGTCGGCGCCGGCGAACCGCTGAACCCCGAGGTCATCGGGCAAGTGCGCGAGGCCTGGGGCATCCCGCTGCGCGACGGCTTCGGCCAGACCGAGACCGCGTGCCAGATCGGCAACAGCCCGGGCCAGGCGATCAAGCCGGGCAGCATGGGCCGGCCGCTGCCGGGATATCGCGTCGCGCTGCTGGATGCGGACGACAAGCCGGCCGCCGAGGGCGAGGTCTGCCTGGTGCTCGATCCGCCACCCACCGGGCTGATGCTCGGCTATGCCAACGATGCGGCGAAGACCGCCGAGGTGATGCGCGACGGCCATTACCACACCGGCGACGTGGCCCAGGTCGACGATGCGGGCTACATCACCTACGTCGGCCGCGCCGACGACGTGTTCAAGGCCGCGGATTACCGCATCAGCCCGTTCGAGCTGGAATCGGTGCTGATCGAACATGCGGCAGTGCTCGAAGCGGCGGTGGTGCCGAGCCCCGATCCGGTGCGCCTTGCGGTGCCCAAGGCCTTCATCGTGCTCTCGGCGCAGCGCGAACCGAGCGCCGAGCTGGCGCGCGACATCCTCGCCTTCTGCCGCGAACGGCTCGCGCCGTACCAGCGCATCCGCCGCATCGAGTTCGCCGACTTGCCGAAGACCATCTCCGGCAAGATCCGACGCAACGAATTGCGCCGCACCGAGGCCGCGCAACGCGCCGCCGGCACGAAAGGCGTGACGGAGTTCTTCGAGGAGGACTTCCCGCGGTGACGCGCGCCCCGGAAGATGCCTCGCAGGGCTTGCCGGCGCTTGCGCCGCGTGGGTCTAACTCGTAAGGTACAGGCCTTTCGAGAAGGTGCAGTCGGGGCCAGGGGGGTCATCGATGTCGGTCGTTGCAGCAAAGCCTCTGCAGGTGTGCCCGAAGACGGGGTCGTCACGCTCCAGGCAGCTGATGAAGGCTGGCTGCGGTGCGCGAGGCGCAAAGGGCATGCCATGAGACTTCCCGTGTTGACGAAGGCCCCGGGCGGCGGTCGCCAGGCCGCGCTGCACGCGGACCATCGAGGCTCGACAGCGGGGATCGGGATGCGCGGATGAGCAGCCGGCCGATCGATGCCTCCGACACCACCGCGCTTCGAGCGCTGGAAGCCACCGCTGCCCTGCCGCGGCAACTCGTCGGCCGGACCGAGAGCCTGCTGATCGAGACCGGCCCCTGGGGCGACGACGGCCGGGCCGCCCTCTTCAAGACGGTGCTGCGGCCGGCACAGGCCGCGGCGACACTGGCAGCCCTGCAGGCCGAGGCGCGCATCCTGATGATGCTGGACGGGGTGCGGGGTGTCCCGCAATTGCTGCAGGCGCCGCGAGTCGATCGGCAGCTGGTGCAGAGCCGCCCGCTCGGCCGGGCCCTCTCGCTGCTGCCGACCACGCCCGTGCGCGATCCCGCCGTCGCCGTGCGCATCGCGATCGGCATGCTGACGGTGCTCGCCCGGGTGCACGAGGCCGGGGTGGTGCACACGCGGCTGTCGCCGCAGACGGTGCTGGTCGACCTGGCATCGGATGATGTCGCGATCATCGATTTCGAGCACGCCCGTCCGGCGCCGCCGCTAGAGGCGGCCGCGCCCTGGCCGTCCGGCCCGCATCCGCTGCGCCCGTTCGAGGCGCCGGAGCTGCGGCGCGGCGCCATCGTCGATGCACGCGCCGACCTGTATGCACTCGGTGCGCTGCTCGGCTGGTGCATCGGCGGCGAGACGGCGGTCGAGCGCGATGCCCCGCTGGCGGCCGTCCTGCGCAAGCTGCTGGCCGATGATCCCGATCAGCGCTACCGATCCATCGCCGCCCTGCAAGCGGATCTGCAGCATTGCCTGCAGGCCGGCAGCACCCCGGCGCCGCACTTCGTCGCCGGCCTTCACGATCATCGCCAGCAGCCTGCGGCGCCGTCGCACCTGATTCGCGGCGAGGCCGAAATGGCTGCACTGGCGAGCCTGCTCGATGCACAGGACGGCCATGCCCGGCTGGCCTGGGTGCATGGGCCCGCGGGCTGCGGCAGGTCGAGCCTGCTGCACCGGCTGGCTGCCGAGCTGATTGCGCGCGGCGGGTTGGCGCTGCACGGGCGCTGCGAGGCGGTCGCGAGCGGCACGGTGTTCGACGGCATCAGCGGCGTGCTGGACGCGCTGGCGGCGCACTGGCTCGGTGAACCGGCCACGCAGCTGGCGATGCTGAGACTGAAGCTGCTCACCGCGCTCGGGCCCCAGGCTCCGCTGCTGGCACGCTGGGCGCGCGGATTCGAGCGTCTGCTGTGGGATGACGGGCTGCCGCCTGCCGCGGCCGGTACCGAGGAGGCCGCCAGCGCCGGCGAGCGGCTGCGCCTCGCGCTGGCCGAGGTGCTGCACGTCGCCCGCACCGAAGATCGCCCGCTGCTGCTGATCGTCGAAGACCTGCACTGGGCCGATGCCGATACCTTGGCGCTGTTCGACGCGATCGCTGCCCACCAGGGCAGCGCACCGCTGGTCGTCGTCGGCAGCTATCGCGATCCTGCGCCGGGTGCGGTGACGGCGTTGCAACCCGCTCTGCTCGGACTGCGCGCGGCCCGGCCCGAGGCGCTGGACATCACGCTGCCGCCCTTCTCGCGGCCGCAGATGGACGCGCTGCTGAGCAGCGTGCTGCAGGGAGAACACGATGCGCCGCCGCCCTCCGGCCTGGCGAGCGCGCTGCACCGGCTGAGCGGTGGCGATGGTTTTCTTGCGCTGCACGCCGTGCGGCGCCTGTTCGAAGACGGCGCCTTGCGCACGCTCGATGGCCGCTGGCACTGCGACGAACACGCGCTGAACGCCCTGCCGCGCCAGCCCGTGACCGGCATGATGGAAACGCTGCAGCGCCTGCCGGCCGGGCAGCGCCAGCTGGCGGGCCGGCTGGCCTGCCAGAGCGCGCCGCTGGCACCCGAGCTCGCGGCGGGCAGCCTGGCGCCGCAAGAGCTCGATGCCGCATTGCTGGGCCTGCTGCGCGGCGGCGTGCTGGTGCAGGCCGATGACGCGCCCGGCCTGCGCTTCGTGCACCACACGATGCAGCAGGCGGCTCTCACGCTGCTCGACGACGCCACGGCCTCGTCCCTGCACCTCGATATCGCACGCGCGCTCGCCGCCCAGCGGCGCGACGCCGAGGCCGCCGAACAGGCGCTGCTGGCGCTGGATGCGGTGCACGACATGCAAGACCGCCGATCGATGACGCAACTGCTATGGGCCAGCAGCCAGGCCTGCAGCGCATTCGGCGCCCACGAGCGCGCGCTGAGATCGATCGAAGCGGCGCTCAGCCTGGCCGCGGAGCCGCCGCAGGACGACACCGAGTCGGCGCTGCGCTTCGAGCTGCTGTGCGGCCAGCACCGCACCCTGTGCCTGCTCGGGCGACTCGCAGCGGCCGATGCGGTGTATGCGGAGCTGCAGTCGCACGCGGCCGAAGGCGCGCGTGCGCAGGCATCGGCCGAAGTGGTGATCGACCAGGCCGATTCCCTGTCGCAACGCGGGCGGCATCACGAGGCCCTGGCGGCCCTGCGCGCCCCGTTGCAACAGCACGGCATCGTGTTGCCGGACGAAGGCGACTGCAGCGCCGACACCCACGTCGAAGCGGAGGCCGTGATCGCCCTGTTGCGCCTGCAAGGCGTGCGCCATTTCGAACGCCTGCCGCTGATGACGGCCGCGGATCAGCGGCTGACCGCCGGTCTGCTTGCCGCCGCATTCGATGCAGCCTTCCCGGCCCGCCCGGCACTGGCCGCGTGGTGCGTGCTGCGCGGCCTGCGCTTCGCCAGCGCCCACGGCCGGCATGCGCGCCTGCCGCAGCTGATGACGCAGACCGCGGCCGCGCTCGGCGGCGGGCACGCGCAGGCGGCCATCGGCTTCCAGCTGTGCGAGGCCGGCCTGCGCCTGCTGGACGGGCTGCCCGATCCGCGGCTGCGCCGCCTCGGGCGGCAACTCGCGGCGATCTCGTCGCTGCACTGGTTCGCGCCGCTCGAGCAGGCGTTGAGCCTGCTGCACGATGCCGCCCAGGCCGCGGCTGACGCAGGCGACCACGCGAACACGCGTGCCGCTCTGCTCGCCGCGCTGCCCGCCACCTTCGAATGCAGCCCGCAGCTCGGCGCCACGCTGGCGGCGGCCGAGGCCGCGGCCGCCGGCCCGGCCGGCGACAGCAGCAGCGGCGCACTGCTCGCCAACCTGCGCTACCTCTGCCGCAGCCTGCAAGGGCGCAGCGCGCACTACGGCTTCGACGAGAGCGGCGAGCGCGACGACCCCGGCCACGAATCCTTCGAGATCTGCCGCGCACTGGCTGCCGCCTTGTACGGCGACTGGCCCGAGGCGCTCGCCAGCAGCCGCGCCGCGGCCCAGCGCCTGGCCGGCCGGCGCATCTTCTTCAGCGATGTGCTGGCGTGCTGGCTGCTCGCCTTGTCGCTGGCGCAGTCGCGACGCCAGGCGGGTGACGACGAGCAGGCCGCGCTCGACGCCGAACTGGATCCGCTCGACGCCTGGCTCGCCCGCTGCGCACGCGATGCGCCGGCCAACTTCGACGCGATGCACCAGTTGCTGCGCGCGGTGCGCGCCTGGGCCCGTGGCGACTTCGCCCAGGCCGGTTCGGCCTTCGAGTCGAGCAGCGATGCCGCGCTCAGCCATGCCCGGCCGTACCAGCATGCGCTGGCCTGCGAACTGGCGGCCGAGTTCTTCCGGCAGCAAGGCATGCCGCGCCTCGCCGGCAACTATCTCGGCAACGCGCTGCGGGCCTACGAAGCCTGGGGCGCCAGCGGCAAGACGCAGCAGCTGCGCCAGCGCGGTGCGCGTACCGAGGCCAGCGCCGCACCGAGCGCGCTCGACCTGGCGAGCGCACTGAAGGCCAGCCACGCGCTGGCGCAGGAGCGCAATGTCGAGGCACTGGTGCACAAGCTCTTCGAGGTGATGCGCAGCGCCACCGCGGCCGAGCACGGCGTGCTGCTGTGGCGCGAAGCCGGTGTATGGCAGGTGCGCGCCGGCTTCGATCCCGAGCGCCGCTGGCTGCGCGCGCAGCGGGCGGACCGCGACACGCTGGCCCCTGCGACGCTGATCCCGCCCAGCCTGCTCGCGCCGCTGACCCAGGCCACCGCACCGCTGCTGCTGCCGGGCCTGAACAGCGCCCCACGCTACATGCGCGACACCGCGTTGCAGAGCAAGGGCCTGCATTCGGTGATCGGGCTGCCGATCCGCCATCGCGGCGAGATGCCGGGGCTGCTCTATCTCGAACACCGCCGCGCCACCGCGCTGCCCTCGCCGGCGCAGCTCGAAAGCCTGGACCTGATCGGCCAGCAGTTCGCGATGGCGCTGGACAACGCCGAGGTCTGGCGCAACCTCGAATCGCTGGTCGACGCGCGCACCGCCGAGCTGCAGCGGGCACAGCGTGCTGCCGAGGCGGCGACGCAGGCAAAGAGCGAGTTCCTGGCCAACATGAGCCACGAGATCCGCACGCCGATGAACGCGATCCTCGGCATGAGCCATCTGGCGCTGCAGAGCGGGCTCGATGCGCAGCAGCGCAACTACGTGCAGAAGGTCGAGCGTTCCGCCGAGTCGCTGCTCGGCGTGATCAATGACATCCTCGACTTCTCGAAGATCGAAGCCGGCAAGCTCGACATGGAACGCGTGCCCTTCGATCTCGGCGACGTGATGGCCAACCTCGCCAACCTGGTCGGGCTGAAGGCCGAGGACAAGGGCCTTGAGCTGCTCTTCGCCGAACCGCCCACCCTGCCGCGCAGCCTGGTCGGCGACCCGCTGCGCCTCGGCCAGGTGCTGGTCAACCTCGGCAACAACGCGGTCAAGTTCACCGAAAGCGGCGAGGTCATCGTCAGCGTCGAAGAGATCGAGCGCAGCAACGACGCCATCCTGCTGCGCTTCGCCGTGCAGGACACCGGCCTGGGCATGAGCGAGGCCGAGCTGCAGCGCCTGTTCCAGCCCTTCACGCAGGCCGATTCGACGATCTCGCGCCGCTTCGGCGGCACCGGCCTGGGGCTGGCGATCAGCCACCATCTGGTCGAGCTGATGAGCGGCCGCCTGCAGGTCGAGAGCCGCCTCGGCGAAGGCAGCCGCTTCTTCTTCGACATCCGCTTCGGCCTGCAGCCCGAGGTGACCGGGCCCGGCGAGCTCGCCGAGGAACGCCTCGAGCGCTGGCGCAATGCGCGTGTGCTGGTGGTCGACGACAACGCCAGTGCGCGCCGCATCCTGATGGACATGACACGCTCGCTCGGCCTGGCCGCCGAGGAGGCGACCGACGGCTGGGCCGCGCTGCGCGCGGTGACCACCGCGGCCCAGGGCGGCCGCCCGTTCGACCTGGTGCTGCTCGACTGGAAGATGCCGGTGATGGACGGCGTCGAATGTGCGCGCCGGCTGATGGAAGGCCAGCACGTGAAGCGGCCGACGATCCTGATGACGACCGCCTTCGGCCGCGAGGAGCTGACGCGCCATCTGCGCGATGCCCAGGTCACGGTGGGCGAGGTGCTGGTCAAGCCGGTCACGCCGTCGACCTTGTCGAACGCCTATTCGGTCTCGCTCGGCCAGGGGCTGACCCCCGAATCGCGCTCGCAGCGCCACGTCGAGACGCTGAGCCAGCACGCCGAGCAGCTGCGCGGCGCGCGCATCCTGCTGGTCGACGACAACCTGATCAACCAGGAGCTGGCAGCCGACCTGCTGACGCGTGCCGGCGTCACGGTGACCCTGGCCGAGGACGGCCAGCAGGCGCTCGCGGCGATCGACCGCCAGGAATTCGACGGCGTGCTGATGGATTGCCAGATGCCGGTGATGGATGGTTATGCGGCGACGCGCCGGCTGCGCCAGAACCCGCGCTGGCAATCGCTGCCGGTGATCGCGATGACGGCCAACGCGATGAGCGGCGACCGCGAGCGCGTGCTGGCGGCCGGCATGAACGATCACATCGCCAAGCCGATCAACGTCGGCGCGATGTTCGAGACGATCGCGCGCTGGGTGCATCCGAGCGCCGAAGCGGTGCAGGCGCAGGCCGAGGCGGCGGCCGATCCGCTCGGCTCGCTGCCGGGCATCGACGCAAGAGTCGGGCGCGCGACGACACGCGGCAACGATGCGCTGTATCGCCGGCTGCTGCTGAAGCTGCGCGACGGACAGCACGACTTCGCGCTGCAGTTCGCCGAGGCGCGCCGGCGCGGCGACATCGAAACCGCCTTGCGCCTGGCGCATGACCTGCAGGCGGTGGCGGGCATGCTGGGCGCGGAAGCGGTGCACTACTCGGCCAAGGCGCTGGAGGCGGCGTGCCGGCACGACGTCGCGAAGGAACGGGTGGATGCGCAGCTGGCGGTGGTCGCGAAGGACGTGGCGATCGTGATCCAGGGGCTGCAGGGGCTGAGTGCGGAGCCGAGCGACTGAGCGCCCTGCGCCCAGTACCAACCCTCATCCCTAATCGAAAGGATGCTGGTCGGCTTCGACTGCGCGCATCCTGCGGGCTTCGTCCTCGATCGGGAGAAACCCTGTGCGCAGACTCGCCGCCTGTTTCCTGCTGGCCCTGGGGGCCGCTTCGGCCGGCGCGGTCGACGTGCTCACCTCGCGCAACACGCTGGGCCGCACCGGAGTGAACAGCCAGGAGCGTGTGCTGACGCCGGCGAAGCTGAAGACCACCAGCTTCGGCAAGCTGTGGAGCTTATACGCCGACGGCCAGGTGGTTGCGCAGCCGCTCTACGTCTCGGGCCTGAAGGTCGATGCCGGCGCGGTGCAGGGCAGCTTCAACGCGGTGCTGATCGCGACGATGCACAACACCGTCTACCTCTACGATGCCGACAGCGAACGCCCCGGTCCGGAAGGCCGCACCGTGCCACTCTGGGCCACCTGGCTCGGTCAGCCGCGGCCGGGCGGCAAGGACATCGACATGTGGAGCACCAGCGATCCGGAGTGGGGCATCCTCGGCACGCCGGTGATCGACGCGGCGAAGAGCACGGTCTACGTCGTCGCCTGGCATGACGACGGCGGCGACCGCAACTACCACTACCGGCTGCACGCGCTGAGGCTGAAGGACGGCACGGCCGCGATGCCGCCGGTCGAGCTGCAAGGCCCGGGGCTGAACGCACGCAAGCAGAAGCAGCGCACCGGCCTCTTGCTGCTCGATGGCGTGCTCTACATCGGCCTCGGCGGCGACGGCAGCCGGGGCCTGCTGCTGGCCTACGACGCGGCGACGCTGCAGCAGCGCGCCACCTGGCAGGTCACGCCGACCGGTGGCGATGGCGGGCTCTGGCAGGCCGGCAACCCGCCGGCTGCGGACGCCCAGGGCAACCTCTACCTGATGACCGGCAACGGGAGCTTCAACGCCGACCAGCCCAGTGGCGCGAACTACGGCATGAGCTTCGTCAAGCTCCGGCTCGAAGGCAACCAGCTGGTCGTGAAGGACTGGTTCGCGCCATGCAACCAGGCCTTTCTGACCGCCGGCGACTGGGACCTCGGCTCCTCGGGGCCGATCCTGATCCCCGGCGCCAACCTGATCCTCGGCGCCGGCAAATGGCCCGAGACCTTCCTGCTCTCGACCGACCGCATGGGCCGCTACACGCCGCCGCCGCAGGCCGGGGCTTCGAAGTGCGCGAACCCGACCGCGCTGCAGGACGTGCTCGACACCGGCTTCCACCACCTGCACGGCTCGCCCGTCTACTGGGAAGGCAGCAAGGGCGGGCACCTCTACTTCTGGCGCGAGAACGACCTGCTGCACGCCTTCCCGTTCGTCAACCGGCGCATCGTGAACAAGCCGGTGCTCGGCGTCGACGCCTTGCCGCCGGGCATGCCCGGGGCCATCCTCTCGCTCTCGTCGCTCGGCAAGAAGAACGGCATCCTGTGGGCGCTGGCGCCGCTGGACGGCGACGCCAACACCTGGCGCGGCGCGCGCGGCGTGCTGCGGGCGATCGATGCGGAGGACGTGACGCGCACGCTGTGGAGCAGCGAGCAGGTCGCGGCGCGCGACCGGCCCGGCCTGTTCGCGAAGTACGTGCCGCCGACCATCGCCGGCGGCAAGGTTTTCGTCGCGACCTACGGCGATGCCGAGGAGCTGGCACGCTACGGCGGCCAGCAGCGCCCGCAGCGCTTCCCGGCGCGCTACCAGGTCGCGGTCTACGGCCTGCTGCCGCCCGGGCCGGCGCAGACGGTCGACCAGTCGAAACCGGACGTGCAGCTCGTGCAGGCGACTACCGAGGCACTGCCGGCGATCGATCTCGCGCGCTGCCAGACGGCGAACAGCGGCAGCCTCGATTGCACCGCGGAGCTGCAGCGTGTCGCCGGCGCGCCCAGCCTGGAGACGCTGATGGTGCCGCCAGGCTACGACTTCGCCGAATGCCAGCTCGCGCGCATCACGCTGGCGAGCAACAGCGCCGCACTGGCGGCATCGCGAGCGATCGGCTTCTATGCCTCGGACGTCACCGGCGGGCAGTTCAGCATCGACCATGGCCGCCGCACCGCAGCGGCCGACCTGAAGGCCAGCGGCCAGGCCACACTGAAAGGCGGCCAGCCGGCGACGCTGAACGAGTTCGCCGGCCTGGTGAACTGCGCGCTCGGCGGCGACGTGAAAGCCGAACTGCGCATGAAGCCCTACATGGAGTTCGAGGGCGGGCCGCCACCGACGATCTACCGCAACTGGGATCCGGTGCCGGAGAACCACCGCCTGAGCAGCGACACGCCGGCCATCGACCGGCGCGGCGAGGTGCTGCAATGAAACGCGTCGCGGCCGCCCTGGCGAGCCTGCTGCTGTACGCCGGCTTCGCGGCGGCCGGCACGCTGGTCGTGCTGCAGCACCAGCCCGGCGACGCGACGCGGCCGTGGACCTGGGGGAAGATCATCGAGCAGATGCCGGCGGTGCGCGCCGCCGGCTACACCGCGATCCTGCTGTCGCCGCACGAGCAGGCCTGCGGCGGCCAGTGGAGCCTCGGCTACGACCCCTACGACCTGCGCTCCTTCAACAGCGCCCACGGCAACCAGGCGCAACTCGCCAGGCTGATCCGCAAGGCCCATTCGATGCAGATCCAGGTGTACGCCGACATGGTGATGAACCACATGTGCACCAACAACTTCAAATATCCGCAGTTCGGCCCGGCCGACTTTCACCACAACGGCAAGATCCAGGACTGGAACGACGAGTGGCAGCTGGAGAACGACTCGCTGATCGGCCTCGACGATCTGGCCCAGGAGTCGCCCTATGTGCGCGGCCAGCTGTGGAACTACCTGGTGAAGACCAACAACATGGGCTTCGACGGCTATCGCTGGGACGCGGCCAAGCACGTGCCGCGCTGGTACTGGCAGCAGCACGTGGTCAACAACACCCGCGCCTGGGGCAAGTACAGCTTCGGCGAGGTCTACAACAGCAACATCGACAACCTGAACAGCTACGTCGCGACCGGCATGGCGGTGACCGACTACGCGCTCTACTTCGCGATGAAGGATGCGTTCCGCCTCGGCGGCAACCTGGCCGCGCTCGATGGTGCAGGTCTCGCCGCGATCGACGGGCCGAACGCGCTGACCTTCGTGCAGAACCACGACGTCGGACCGCCGGTGAACCGCATGCTGGCCTACGCCTTCATCGCCGCGTACCCGGGCTACCCGGCGTTCTTCGATGTCGACCTGCGCGACGCGGCGCTGAACAACCTGGTCTGGGTGCAGAACACGCTTGCCAGCGGCGGCTACGTGAACCGCTGGAAGGATGCGGACACGATCGTCTTCACGCGGGGCGCGCGGCTGCTCGCCGGCATCAACCAGCGCGGCTCGGCAGTGCGGCCACGGGTGCAGACGAACTGGAGCAATACCGAGCTGCACGACTACAGCGGCCACGCGCCGAACGTGCGCACCGATGACGGCGGCTGGGTCGACCTGCCGATCCCGGCGTCAAGTTACGTGATGATGGCGCCGCTGCGCTAATCGTTCGCCGCGCGCGGCGGCAGCAACAGGCCCAGCTCGACCGCCTCCGCCATCGCCCGGTTGCCGTGGTCACCCGGATGCAGATGGTCGCCCGAGTCGAAGGCCGGCAGCAGCCGCGCGGGGTGCGACGGGTCGCTCAGCAACCGGTCGAAATCGAGCACTGCATCGAACTCGCCGCTGCCGCGGATCCAGGCGTTGATGCGCTCGCGCAGCGCGTCCTTCTCCGGCTGGTAGTAGTTGTCCAGCGGCGTGCCGGGCAGCGCGCCTTCGAACGGCGTCAAGGTCGCGCCCAGGATGCGCAGGCCGCGCGCATGCGCCCGCGCGATCAGCTGGCGGTAGGCGGCGATCAAGGCCTCGGCAGAAGGTCGCGCGGCTTGCGGATCGAAATGGGTGCCGGGCCAGGCGATGTCGTTGATGCCGAGCAGCACGATCACCGAACGAACGCCCGGCTGGCCGAGCACGTCGCGCTCGAAGCGCGCCAGCGCGTTCACGCCCATGCGGTCGCCGAGCAGGCGTGCGCCGGAGATGCCGGCATTCAGCACCGCCACCCGGCGCGGCGCCAGGCGGGTGGCGAGGAAATCGGGCCAGCGGCTGTCGGCGTCCATCGTCGCGCCGTTGCCGTCGGTGATCGAATCGCCGATCACGGCCACCGCAGTCGCGGACGGATCGGCCTCGACCTGGATCGCGCCCAGGAAAAGGCGTGCGCCGGTGGTGGCCGCGCCATCGAGCCGCGCGGCCGAGACCCGGTTGCCGTCTGCCAGATAGGCGGTCTGCCTGCCGTCCCAATGGAAGGTGTCGGCCTGGGCTGCCTCGCCGAAATACAGGCTGACGGCCACGCGTGCCAGCGCCGCGACCGGCAGATCGACCGGGTCGCTGATCACCGGCGCGCCTGGCGGCACGCTGATCGCCGCCTGGCCACCGAAAGTCAGCGCACGGTCGCTGCCCTCGACGACGGCCGAGCCGGCCCCGGCCTGCGCGATGCGGGCCGCCGCGATACGTAGCGGCCGGCTGCCGTACTCGTTGGACAGCACGACACGCAGGCGCCGGCCCCCGAGGCTGATGCGCGCCACCTGGCGCAGCGTCTGCTCGCGCAGCAGGGCGGGGACGGTGGTCGGGAAGGCGAAGTCGGGACCCCAGACCGGCTGCGGACTGGCCGTCCAACTGCCCAGCCACGCGGTCGCTTCGGCCGCCGCCGGCAAGGGCAGCGCGGCGCAGCCGGCCAAAACAACGCCTGCTGCGAGGCTGCCGATCGAAGGCAACGCCAGGCGGCGGGCGCTCACCGGAGTACCTTCGTGCTGCGCACTTCGGTATTCGCCTTTCGGGCGGCCGGGCAGGCTCATGACCGGCTCCCGGCCAGGCTCGCCCGGCCGAACCGCGGCTGGCGCTCCAGCCGCAGCGCGAGCCCGGCCACGCCGAGCGCGCCCAGCGGCAGCAGCGCCGCGACCCAGGGGATCGCCCCCAAGCCGAAACCCTGCGCGATGACCAGCCCGCCGAGCCAGGCGCCCAGGGCATTGCCGAGGTTGAACGCGGCGATGTTGAAGCTCGACGCCAGGCTCTCGCCGGCCCCGGCGGCGCGCTCCAGCACCCACGTCTGCAGCGGCGCGACCGTCGCGAAGGCCGAGGCGCCGAGCAGGCCGACGAAGAGCACGGCCGGCACCCGGCTGTGCAGCGCGAAGCTCATCGCGCCGAGCACCGCCGCCAGCACGATCAGGCTGCCGAGCACCGTCGCCACGAGCCGCCGGTCAGCCAGCTTGCCGCCGATCAGGTTGCCGGCCACCAGCCCGCCGCCGAAGACCAGCAGGATCGGCGAGACGGCGCTCTTCTCGAAGCCCGCGAGCTGCGTCAGCAGCGGCGCGATGTAGGTGAAGACGGCGAACACGCCGGCGTAACCGAGCACCGTGGTGAGCAGGCCCAGCAGCACCGGGCGCCGGCCGATCGCGGCCAGGTCGGCGCGCCAGTCGGCGGCCTGCGGCGCAGCCGGGTCGCGCGGCACCGCGAGCCGGATCACGGCCAGCGCGACCACCCCGACCGCGGTCACCGCCCAGAAGGTGGCGCGCCAGCCGAAAGCCTGGCCCAGCCAGGTACCGAAGGGCACGCCGAGCACGTTGGCCACGGTCAGGCCGGTGAACATCACCGCGATCGCCGAGGCGCGCCGGTTCGGCGCGACGAGCCCGGTCGCGACCACCGAGCCGACGCCGAAGAAGCTGCCGTGCGCCAGCGCGGTGAGCACACGCGCCGCCATCAGCACCTCGTAGCTGGGCGCCAGCGCGCACGCCGCGTTGCCGATCGTGAAGATCAGCATCAGCCCGAGCAGCACCGTCTTGCGCGGCCAGCGGCTGCTCATCGCTGTCAGCAGCGGCGCGCCGACGACGACCCCCAGCGCGTAGCCGGAGATCAGCAGGCCCGCGGCCTGGATCGAGACGCCGAAATCGGCGCCGACCTCGAGCAGCAAACCCATGATGACAAACTCGGTGACCCCGATGCCGAAGGCACCGGCGGCCAGTGCGTAGAGCGCGAATGGCATGGAACGTGATCCTTTCGAAAACAGGCTGGAAGTCCGTGCCGGGATGGTGGGGCGCGGTCGCCGAGGCGACTAGACTGCCCGACGGAATGACACCTATGAATTGACTTCACATGCCGCGCCTGGACGTCAACCGCTTCGCCGAGATGGAGGTCTTCGTGCGCGCGGTCGAACTCGGCGGCTTCTCGGCCGCGGCGCGGGCGCTGCGCATGACGCCGTCGGCGGTCAGCAAGCTGGTCGGCCGCCTCGAAGCCCGGCTCGGCGTGCGCCTGCTGAACCGCTCGACGCGCCAGATCCAGCTGAGCCCGGAAGGCTGCGTCTTCTACGAGCGCAGCGTGCGCGTGCTGGCCGATCTGGCCGAGGCGGAACGCGGGGCACTGGCCGACGAAGCGCCACGCGGCCGGCTCAGCGTCAATAGCAACGTGCCGTTCGGCGAGCATTTCCTGCTGCCGCTGGTGCCCGCCTTCCTGCAGCGCCACCCCGGCATCACGCTCGACATCGTGCTCACCGACGAGGTGATCGACATCCTCGTGCAGCGCACCGACATTGCGGTGCGCGCCGGGCCGATGAAAAGCTCGAGCCTGGTCGCGCGCAAGCTCGGCGAGACGCGCAAGCTGGTCGTCGGCGCGCCGGCTTATTTCGAGCGCCACGGCCTGCCGCAGCGGCCCGGCGATCTCGAACACCACAACCGCCTCGGCTTCACCTATGCCCGTGCGCTGGAGGGCTGGCCATTCGTCGAAGAAGGCGAGGCGATCAACTGGCCGGTGGCCGGCAATGCGCAGATCAGCGACGGCTCATCGCTGCGCCGGCTGGCGCTTGCCGGGCTCGGGCTGGCGCGGCTGGCCGCTTTCCAGGTGCGCGACGACATCGCCGCCGGCCGGCTCGTGCCGGTGCTGGAAGCCTTCAACCCGGGCGACGTCGAGGAGGTCCACGCGGTGTTCCTGGGCCACGGTGGCTACCTGCCGCCACGCGTGCGCGCACTGCTCGATTTCCTCGTCGAAAGGGTCCAGTTTGAGGAAAATCCGCAGGGCCTGCGCCCCTAGCGCACCGTGGCGCAGGAGTTGCGTGATCGAAGTTCCCGGTCTCTTGGAGCATCGCCATGTCATCCAACAGCAGCGAATACCCGGTGGTCGCCATCCCCGGTGCCGATCCCCGCCTCTACAACCACGACCTGGCGCCCGCGGCGCCGGCCGCCCGAACTTGGGGCACTTTCAGCCTGTTCGCGATGTGGATGTCCGACGTGCACTCGGTCGGCGGCTACACCTTCGCGGCGAGCCTGTTCTTCCTCGGCCTGGCCGGCTGGCAAGTGCTGCTGTCGATGGTCGTCGGCATCACGATCGTCTACTACCTGATGAACCTGATCGGCCGCCCGTCGCAGAAGTACGGCGTGCCGTTCCCGGTGGTCGCGCGCATGTCCTTCGGCGTGATGGGGGCGAACCTGGCGGCGATGGTGCGCGGCATCGTCGGCATCGTCTGGTACGGCGTGCAGACCTACTTCGCGTCGAAGGCGGTGCAGGTGCTGGTCGTGACCCTGATGCCCTCGGCCGTGGAGTACACGCACAACAACGTCTTCGGCCTGACCAGCCTGGGCTGGGCGAGCTTCCTCTTCATGTGGTTCTTCCAGCTGGTGATCTTCCTCTCGGGCATGGAATCGATCCGCAGGTTCATCGACTTCTGCGGTCCGATCGTCTACCTCGTGATGTTCATCCTCGCGGGCTGGATGATCGGAAAGACCGGCATGGACAGCTTCTCGATGCAGCTCGCCGACAAGCACTTCAGCGGCCTCGAATCGATCGGCCTGATGGCCAACGCGGCGATGCTGATCGTCGCCTACTTCGCCGCGCTGCTGCTGAACTTCGGCGACTTCTCGCGCTTCGCAAAAAGCGAATCGGCGATGAAGAAGGGCAACTTCTGGGGCCTGCCGGTCAACTTCATCCTGTTCGCGATCATCACGGTGATCGTCACCGGCGGCTCGATGAAGGTCTTCGGCGAAGCCATCATGGACCCGGTGCTGATCGTCGAGAAGATCAACAATCCCGTAGCGTCGATCGTCGGCTCGATCACCTTCATCATCGCGACGATGGGCATCAACATCGTCGCCAACTTTGTCTCGCCGGCCTACGACATCGCCAACCTCGCGCCCGAGAAGATCAATTTCAAGATGGGCGGGCTGATCACCTCGATCCTCTCGGTGCTGGTCTGCCCCTGGCTCTTCGTTTCGAGCGCGCAGGCGATCACGATCTTCGTCAGCATCTTCGGCGCGGTGCTCGGCCCGATGTTCGGCATCATGGTGGCCGACTACTACCTGGTGAAGAAGCAGCACATCGTGCTGGAGGATCTCTACACCCTGTCGAAAGAGGGCTCGTTGCATTTCGACGGCGGCTGGAACCGCAAGGCCTTGTTCGCGCTCGCGGTCTCCGGCGCCTTGTCGATCGGGCTCTCGCTCGCCGGTGCGTTCGGGCTGATGTTCAACGTCGGGGACTGGGGCTGGCTGATCGGCTCGGCGGCGGGGGCGATCGTCTACAGGGCGGCGAACCGCATCGGCACGCCGGAGGTTGCGATCGGCGCGGGCGCCTGAGCCGCGCGCCAGCGGGAGCAGGCATGATGGGCGCGGATCGACTTCGACCGGCCCCCGGCCCGCTGCCATGCTGCAATTCACCGACATCCAGGCCGCCGCCGCGCGCATTCGCGGCGTCGCCCATCGCACCCCCGTCCTGACATCACGCACGCTCGATGCGCTGCTCGGCGCTCACGTCTTCCTGAAAGCCGAGAACCTGCAGCGCATGGGCGCCTTCAAGTTCCGCGGCGGCTACAACGCGATCAACGCCTTGAGCGACGCGCAACGGGCACGCGGCGTGGTTGCGTTTTCTTCCGGCAACCACGCGCAGGCGGTGGCGCTGGCGGCGCAGCTGCACGGCTGCCGCGCCACCATCGTGATGCCGCACGACGCACCCGCGCTGAAGCTCGCTGCGACGCGCGGCTACGGCGCCGAGGTCATCCTCTACGACCGCTACACGCAGGATCGCGCGGCCATCGCGAAGGCCCTGGTCGAGGAACGCGGCTCGGTGCTGATCCCGCCGTTCGACTACCTGCCGGTGATGGCCGGGCAAGGCACGACCGCGCTCGAGCTGATCGAAGACGCCGGGCCGCTCGATGCCTTGATCGTCTGCACCGGCGGCGGCGGCCTGCTCTCCGGCTGCACGGTCGCGGCCAAGCACCTGCTGCCCCACATCGAGGTCTACGGTGCCGAGCCGGAGCGCGGCAACGACGTGCAGCAATCGCTGCGCAGCGGGCGCATCGTCGGCATCGAGGTGCCGCGCACGATCTGCGACGGGCAGCAGACGCAAGCCGTCGGCCAGCATCCGTTCGAGGTGATCCGGGCGATGGTCAGCGACGTCTTCGCGGTGCCCGATCCGGTGACGGTGGAGGCGATGCGCTTCGCCTTCGAGCGATTGAAGATCGTGCTCGAACCCTCGGGCGCGAACGCGCTTGCGGCGCTGATGGCGAATCGGGAACGTTTTCGCGGCCGGCGTGTCGGTGTCACGTTGTCGGGCGGGAACATCGGCATCGAGCGTTTCGTTGCGTTGATGACGGGCGCGGAAATCGTCGACTGATCCGGCCGCGCGCAGGCTCAGCCCGCACCGCAGAGGGTCCGGGCCTTCGCCAGCCACAGGCCGCGCGCAGGCGCGCCCTGTGCGCGGGCTCAGCCCGCACCGCAGAGGGTCTGGGCCTTCGCCAGCCACAGGCCGCGCGCAGGCGCGCCCTGTGCGCGGGCTCAGTCCTGGCTGCGTTCCATCGGCCGCACGGTCAGGTACACCGGCTGCGGCGAGCGGGTGCCGCGCAACAGCTTCATCGCGCAATCCCGATGCAGTCGGCTCGCATCCAGCGCCTGATGCAGCTTGTCGACCGAGTCGATCACCAAGCCGTCGAGACCGACGATCACGTCGCCCTCGCGCATCCCGGCGCGCGCCGCCGGGCTGTCGGCCTCGACGGCCAAGACTCGTACTCCGTGCGTCTGCTCGAGCCCATAGGCCAGCATCACGCGGCGATGCAGATCCACCGTGCTGCCGGCCACGCCGAGGTGCCCGCGCCGCACCTTGCCGTGCTGCAGCAGCTGCGGCACGACCCAGGTCGCGATGTCGACCGCGACCGCGAAGCTGATCGACTGCGCGCCGCGGATGATCGCGGTATTGACGCCGATCACGTCGCCGCGCGAGCTCAGCAACGGCCCGCCAGAATTGCCCGGGTTCAGCGCCGCATCGGTCTGGATCACGCTCGGGATCAGGCGGCCGCTGCCGGTGCGCATGCTGCGCCCGAGCGCGCTGACGATGCCGGCGGTCACGGTGTGCTCGAAGCCCAGCGGATTGCCGATCGCGATCGCGATCTCGCCGCGGCGCAAGCCGGCGGTGCTGCCGAGCACCGCATGCGGCAGCGGGCTGCTGCCGGCGCCGTCGGCACGCAGCACCGCGAGATCGGTATCCGGATCGTCGCCGACCCAGCGCGCCGCCATCTCCCCGCCATCGCCCATCGACATGCGGTACACCACGCCCTTCGGCCGCGCCGGCTGGCCGGCACGCACCACGTGCGAATTGGTCAGCAGATAGCCATCGGGCGTGAACAGGAAACCCGAGCCGCTGCCGAGCGGTTCGGCGCTGCCTTCGCGGCGCAGCTGGACCGAGGCAACGCTTGGCGCGACACGCTCGACGGTATCGCTGACGGTGCGCGAATAGGCATCGAGCAGAAAGGCATCTTGAGCACCCAAAGCAGACTCCTCAAAGCGCAAAAGTGGCGGCATGAGGGCCGCTCTTCAAGGCGGCCTCGGACCGCGCCTACAACTCGACCAGGCCGGCACGCAGCCCCTTCGCAACCGCATGCGCACGCGAGCTCGCGTCCAGCTTGGCGATGACCTGCGCGACGTGGAACTTGGCGGTGTGCGACGAGATCTGCAGCTCGTTCGCGATCTCACGATTGCCCAGCCCCTCGGTCATCTTCTGCAGCACCTCACGCTCTCTCGGCGTCAGCGGCTCGAGATCGTCGAGATCCTGCGGCGGCAGGCCGAGGCGCAGCGCCGAAGCGAGCAAGGGCCGCGCGCCGGCCAGCAGGCCTACCGCCGCGGCGCGGGCCGCGGCCACGATCTGCTCGATCGACGCGCTGCGCGGCAGGAGGCTGCAGCCCTGCGCGAGCCAGTCGCCGATCGGCGTGACGGCTTCCGGTATCAGCAACAGCATCGCCGGCCCGTCATCGAACACATCGGAGGCCGCCGGCGCATCGACGATCGCCACCTGCGCCGCGCCGAAACCCTGGTCGCGGCAGGCCTGCATCGAGGCGCAGGCGAGCACGACCTTGATCTCGTCGCGCTCGGTCAGGCCGGCGCGCAGGCCAGCCAGCACCAGCGGCGAAGCGGAGACGAGCGCGACGCGCAGCGGCTCGTTCATCGCGGGCATGCGCTCAGCAGCGCCGGTTCTCGGTCGGCCATTGCGCGACGGTCAGCGGCAACTCGGCCGGCACGCCGCCGCGCAGCAGCGAGATCGGCACGCTCTGCCCGATCTGGCCGGCGAGCAGGCGGCGCATCTCGTGCAGGCTGGTCGCGGGGTGGCCATCGACCGCCAGCACGATGTCGCCGATCAGCACACCCGCCTGCGCTGCCGGGCCGCCCGGCACCAGCGAGGTGATCAGCAGGCCGGTGCCGGTTTCTTCGGCATCGCTGCCGGCCGCGACCGGCAGCGGCACCGGCTGCGCGCCGATGCCGAGAAAGGCACGCGCGACGTGACCCTTGGCCAGCAGATCGTCGACCACCCGCGACACCGTGGCCTCCGGCACCACCACGCCATAGCCGCGCGACAGCGCCGAGGTGGCGATGCCGATGACGCGGCCCGCGGCGTTCGCGACCGGGCCGCCGGAGAGCCCATCGTGGATGCCGCCGTCGAGCCGGATCAGCTGGTCGACGTGGCCGCCGAGCCAGGTCTGCCAGGCACCGGCCACGCGGTTCACCATGCCGAAGCTCGAGGTCAGCTCGCCGCGCTGTGAGCGGCCGACGGCGATCGCCAGCTCGCCGGTGCGCAGGCCGGCCGCACCCGCGAGCGGCGCCGCCGCGATGTCGGCCGTGGGCAGCCGGAACACGGCCACGTCGGTCGCGGAGTCGAGGCCGATCAAGGCCGCGCCGACGCTCACGCCGTCCGCGCCGACGACGGCAATCGCCGCTGGCGCGCGGCGAAAGACATGTGCCGCGGTGACCAGCACGCCCGGCCGCCAGACGACGCCGGAGGCCCCGCCGTGGCGGCCCGGCCCGCGCACCGCGACTGTGGCGCGGCCGATGCTGTCGACCACGTCGGCCAGCGCATCGGAGAGCGCATGCAGCGGGTTTGCGATCGGTGTGTCGATGGGGGTTGTCATGGCAAGCTTTCGTTGTTACGTTGGCCAATACCTTAGCCAGCCGGCGCCGGGCGCGAATCCGCCGATCGGGCAGGCGCTCCGACTGGCCAGATGGGTGGGGCGAGCGCGCTTTGCAAGCCGCGGCGCCGTCCGGCGTCCTTGCGGAGACACGGGGACAAGATGGTGGGCAACGGCATCGGAGCACGGCGAGGCACAGCCGCTTGGCGGCATGTTGTGGTGCTGGCGCTGGCGCTGCTGGCGATCGCGGCCCTGGCCGGGGTCGCGCTGTGGCTGCAGGCCCGGCTCGAACACGCCCACCGGCACGCCGAGGCCGCTGAAGCGGCGCGTGTGGAGACACTCGTCGAGTTGATCGCAGCGCAGCAGCGCAACGCCGCCTATGCACCGGCCGCCGCGCTCGCCGCCAGCGAGCCGCGCCTGCCGCGCGCCTTCAAGGACAACGCCGCGCTGGGCCGCTACGAAACCGCGACCCTGCTCGATGTGGCACGGCTGCCGATCGATCAGAAGCTCGACGTCGAGTGGCTGCAGGCAGCCGCCGGCTCGCGGCCGGTGCTCGTCAGCTGGGGCTGGTCTTCCGGCGTCAACACGCTGGAGGTCGGCACGCGTACCGCGATCACCCACTGCGGCCTGATGCCGGGCGCGCCGCGCATCCGCATCGCCTCCGACGGCCACTGGTTCAGCGTGCTCAACCTGCCGACGCACGAGACGGCGCTGCTGCCGGCGCCGGCTTGTGCGCAGCCCGATCCGCAGCTCACCGCCTGGTCGGCCTACATCGCCCAACAGGAAGGTCGCGGCGTGCACGTCGCCGCCACCTTGCCGCTGCCCGGCCCGCAGCTGCTGCTCGGCTGGGCCGACGGCCGGGTCGAACTGCTGCGCAAGGCGCTCGCGCCGCTGCCGATCACGCGTTTCGATGCCGCCGCGGTCGGGCTGATCTCGAACAACGCCGGGACGAACTTCGCTCTGCTGTCGCGCAACGGCCGGCTCGAGCTCGTCGACGCCAACGGCCGCAGCCTGGCCAGCCCGCTGAAGCTGCAGCGCGGCACACTGGCGACGACGCATGACGAAGCCTGGGTGGCTTTCCTGCGCGATGCCGACCTGCCCGCCTCGCACGCGCTGCTGCTCGATCAAGGCGCGGCGGATGCGCGCGCGCCGGCAGTGCTCGGCATCGTGCTGAAGCCGGAAAGCGCCTCGTTCTTCCTGCACGATCTCGCCGATGCCGAAGCCACGGTCTTCGACGTGGCGGTGGCGCTGGCGCCGAACGACGGCTGTCCCACACTGGAAATCCTCGGCGCGCGCAGGCTCGGCAGCTATCCGATGGACGCCAGCTGCGGCAACGCGCCGGCTGCGCGCGCCGCGAGCGAGATCCCGCTGCCGGGCGATTGGCTCTCCTCGACGGCTGCCGCGCGCGGCATGACGGCCGGCGCCTTCTGCGAGGGCGGTTCGACGATGGTGCTGGGCACCGCACACGGCGAGCTGCTGTGGATGCGTCACGTGCAGGCAGCCGCCGGCAGCGCGGCGCGGGTCGACATCGAACATGCGGAGCGCAGCGCCTGGGACGATGCGGTCACGGCGCTCGCCTGCCGCGAAGACGGCAGCGTGCATGCCGGCTACCGCACGTCCGGCGTCAAGGCGTTCCGCCCGAGCATGCACTTGCAGCAACGCCTCGTCGGCATTCGCACGGCGAGGAATTTCGCGGAGGTTTTCTTCGAAGACCAGAGCTGGCCGGTCGAGACGCTGCAAGGGCCGGCCAAGCTCGAATTCTTTGCCGATTCCGGTGAGCTGCGCCTGCTGCAGAAAGGGCGGCTGGTATGGCGGCGCAAGGTGGCCGAACCGGCGCCTCTGCGCCCGTCCGCCGGGGGCGACGACGTGACCGCCGTGCTCATCGACAGGCCGCGCAACCGGATCTGGGTGTTGACGACGCTCGGGCGGCTCTCGCTGCTCGATCTCAACACCGGAGCCCTGCTGGTGCGCTTCAGCACCTCGTTTTTCGCTGCCGCGCCGAACAAGGAGGTCGCACTCGAACAGCCGACGCTGGATGCGAGCGGGCAGCTGAGTTTCGTGCATCGATTCCGGGACGTGGCGATGCGCGTGGTGGTCGAAGAAGGAACGCGTTAGCGCTGAAGGTGAATCCGCCGTTCGGCTAGGCTGCAGGACTGACCCGCCCGTCCGCCAAGATGCGAATGCCGACGTGCGCAGCACCGAGGCGTTCTCCATGATCCGTTTGCCGCAGCGAGCCCTTTTCCTTGCCCTGATCGCGTTCATCGGCTGTGCGGCCTCGCCGCCGGAACCCGCTGCAGCCGACCTGCAGCGCCTGCATGAAGCGCGCTTCGTTCTGCTCGGCGAGGTGCATGACAACGCCGAGCAGCACCGTCAGCGCGCGGCGCTGCTGAGCCGCCTGCTGGCCGATGGGAGGCCCACGACGGTGGTCTTCGAGCAGATGGAGCGTACGCAAGATGCGGCGCTGGCCGAGGCGCCGCGCGACGCGGAAGCCCTTGCCAGCGCCGGCCGGCTCGACCGCAAGGCCTGGCAATGGCCGCTGCATCGTCCGATTCTCGAAGCCGCGGTTGCCGGCCAGGCCGAGTTGCGCGGCGGCAATCTGCCGCTGGCCGAGGTACGTGCCGTCGTGAAGGACGGGCTGGCGGCCGTCCCCGCGGATCTGCGCCCGGCGTTGGCGACACCGGGCTGGACACCCGTCGCCGAAGCCGAACTGGAACGAGACATCGACCAGGGCCATTGCCACGCGCTGCCGCCGTCGATGTGGGTTTCGATGGCGCTGGCGCAGCGCGCCCGCGATGCCGCGATGGCCGGCGCCATGCTGCAGGCGCCCACCTCGCGCGTGGTGCTGATCGCCGGCAACGGCCACGCGCGGCGCGATCGCGGCGTGGCCTTCTACCTGAGGCAAGCCGGGGCAGCCGATCGCGACATCATCAGCGTGGGATATCTGGAGGAGAACGAACCGGCCGAGGCTGACGACACCGGCTTCGACATCGTTTATCGCACGCCGCCCGCCAAGCGCGAGGACAGGTGCGCCGCGTTCAAGACCCGCTGAGGCTCCCGAACGCGGCGCTCAGTCACCCTCCCCTTTTGGCTCGTCAGGCGCGGCCGCCTGGGCTGTAACGCCGATGTGTCAACTCCTGGCCAGACGATTTTTGCGATTCGCAGAGCGCCCGGAAACCCCTCTGGAATTCATGAACAAAAAGTATCCCGACGCGCACCGAGCCGCGTGATTCGGGGAAGGGTCGCTCAGCGTGAGGGATCGACGATCGTCAGCGTCCTCAAGTGCACGCCGGGCGCGGTCAGGGACCGCAGCACCAGGCTTTCGATATCGACGCATTCGCCGCTTTGCGCCATCAGCGTGAAACGGCTGGGCGCGTTCGCGGCGGGGAAGGATTCTTCGGAGTTCCAGACCTTCTTGAATTCCTCGCTCCGGCCCAACTCGCCGAGCAGCGCGGTGCAATCGAGCGAGTGCCGCACATAGGCTGTGATGGCCTTGAAATCGGCGACCGTATGCAGCGCGACGGCGGGCCAATCCACCCAGGCAGCGCGGTAGGCTTGATCGAAGAACAATCGCCACAACCGGTTGCTGCCGAAGCGCGCCTGCGAAACCGGGGGCGGAAACAACGCGGCATAGCGCCGATTGCAGTCGAGCACATCGAGCACCGGCGAATACATCGCCGCCGCGACGGATTCCATGCTGTGCATCAAGCGCGTCAGCGCACCGGTCTCGGCGTCGGGCGTCACGCTGGCGAAGCTGTCGGCGAATCCGAGCAGGCCCATCAGGTAGTGCGTCTCCTCCGGGCTCAAGGCCAGCACCGCGGCCACGCGCTGCGCCAGCTTGCGCGACACGCCCTTGCTTGCGCCCGACTCGAACAAGGTGTACCACTTGAATGACACACCGGTCAGTTCGGCCATATCCTCGCGGGTCAGGCCTTTGGTGCGCCGCGTCTTGCTGCGATTCAGCCCGACGCTGATGGGAGCTATCTGGCCGCGCCGGAGCGTCAGGAAATCAGTCAGTTCTGAACTCATGCATTCGTTTTTGGTTAACTGCTCACCGAGAAGCGTGTGACTGCCAACTACTGAACGATTTCAAATGATAGCTTCGATAGATTTCCAGCGCCAGTTTGTTCATATCTATCATTTTGTTCATCCCACTGGATGTGGATGTCGGGACAACCTGTAGTTCACCGGTCAACTTGCTCACGAATCAGGCTGAAGCGGCCTGTGGGCAGCGCAGGTCGCGCCGAAAGCAGGGTCAGTTGTGCGTTTTGCAGAACAAGAGCTTTCGCGCGTCGACGTGGAGGGCGAACTGCGGACGAATCGTCTGGCGATTGCCCGGGTAGCTGAAAAAATGGGATCGGACTTGGCCGTTTTCGAGACGGCTCGGCCGATCCGGTCATGGGGCGGTGGCCGGGTACGCGGCCATGAGGAGCTTGAATGCTGATGGGGTATCGGATGTCACCCAGCCCCGCACTGCTCGTATGGCAGGCGGAGGCTCGGGTGCGGTGGGAGCGCAACGATGCCTGTGGCACGTGGGCGCTCGCCCGAGCTTGGCCCGAGCAGCACTGGGACAGCCTGGCGCGTGCGATCCAGGCTGCCGCCGATCGCGGTCATGGCGAAGGCATCGCGGCGGCGCTCGGCGTGCGCTGGCAAAGCGCCGCCGACAGCGAAGGCCGGCTCGCCTGGCTGATGCCGGCCGAGTCCGTGCCGACGTCCGATCCCGATCCCTTGCGCAGCGCGCTCGATCGCCTTCGCAATGCCGAACGACGCGCCTCGATGGCGACCGAGCTGGCCGGATTCGGGCAGTTCAAGGTCGACCTGGTGACCGGCGAACGCAGCTGGGACGAGCAGATGAAGCGCCTGCGCGGCCTCGACCCGCAGGACCCGCGCAGCGCGGATGAATTGCGCGATGCGACGATGAACGCCGAGGACATCGCGAGACTCGACGCCCATATCGCGCAGACCGCCGAGCAGGAGCGCCGCGGCGAACTGCCGCCCGACTGGAAGAGCGAACTGATCGAATTCCCGATCGTGCGGCCGGACGGCGAGGTCCGCTGGCTCTGCTCGCGCGGCACGGTGCTGCGCGAAGCCGGCAAGAACCCGCTGCTGACCGGCCTGCACTGGGACATCACCGACCACAAGCTGGCCCAGGCCTTGCGCGAAGAACGGGTCGCGGCCGAACAGGCCAACCGCGCGAAGAGCCAGTTCCTGGCCAACATGAGCCACGAGATCCGCACGCCGATGAACGCGATCATCGGCATGTCGCACCTGGCGCTGCAAAGCGGCCTGAACGCGCGCCAGCACAACTACGTGACCAAGGTCGAACGCTCGGCGCAATCGCTGCTGCGCTTGATCAACGACATCCTCGACTTCTCGAAGATCGAGGCCGGCAAGCTCGAGACCGAGAAGGTCGAGTTCAGCCTGGGCGACGTGATGGACAGCCTCGCCAACCTGATCGGGCCGCAGGCCGAGGAAAAAGGGCTGGAGCTGCTCTTCGTCGAACCGCCCGATTTGCCGATGGCGCTGATCGGCGATTCGCTGCGCCTCTCGCAGGTGCTGATCAACCTCGGCACGAACGCCGTCAAGTTCACCGAGCGCGGCGAAATCATCGTCAAGATCGACGTGCTGCAGCGCAGCCAGGACAGCGTCCGGCTGCGCTTCTCGGTGCGCGACACCGGCATCGGCATGGACGCCGACGTGGTGCAGCACCTGTTCGAACCCTTCGTGCAGGCGGACGCATCGACCTCGCGCCGCTACGGCGGCAGCGGCCTGGGCCTGGCGATCAGCCACCGCCTGGTGAGCTTGATGGGCGGCCACCTCGAAGTCGACAGCGCGCCCGCCCGCGGCAGCAGCTTTTCGTTCGAAGTCGGCTACGGCCTGCAGCGCTACGCCTCCGCCTCGTACAGCACGCTGCGCGCTTCCGTCGCGAATGCGCGGGTGCTGGTCGTCGACGACAACTCCAGCGCGCGCGAGATCCTGCGCGAGATGGCGCAGGCGATCGGCCTGCAGGTCGAGGAAGCGCGCGACGGCTGGGATGCGCTGCGCGCGGTGACCCTCGCCGACGAGGCCGGCCGGCCTTTCGACGTGGTCCTGCTCGACTGGAAGATGCCCGGCATGGACGGCGTGAAATGCGCGCACCAGCTGACCAGCGGCCGCCACGGCAGCCACCCGATGGTGATGATGACGACCGCGTTCAGCCGCGACGAGGTCGCGCAGCGCCTCGACTCGTTGAAGGTCAAGGTGAGCGACGTGCTGGTCAAGCCGGTCACGCCGTCCACGCTGCTTGACGCGGTCGCGATCGCTCTGAACAAGCGCTCCGCCAGCGACGAGCGCGCCGACCGCGAAAAGGCCCTGGCCGCGCACCGGGCGCAGCTGCGCGGCGCGCGCATCCTGCTGGTCGAGGACAACCAGATCAATCAGGAGCTGGCGTTCGAGTTGCTGAACGACGCCGGGGTGCTGGTGACCGTCGCCGAAACCGGCCGCCAGGCGCTCGAGTTGCTGGAGCATGCGGATTTCGACGGCGTGCTGATGGACTGCCAGATGCCGGTGATGGATGGCTACGAGGCCACGCGGCGCATGCGCGCGAGCCCGCGCTGGGCGAGGCTGCCGGTGATCGCGATGACCGCCAATGCGATGGTCGGCGACCGCGAACATGCGCTCGCCGCCGGCATGAACGACCACATCGCCAAGCCGATCGACGTGGCCGAGATGTTCGAGACGATCGCGCGCTGGGTGCGTCCCGCGCCGGTCGCGACAGCGGCGCCGGCGCCGGCCGCGACCATCGTCGACGGCCTGCCGAGCGAGCTCCCGGGCATCGACATGGCGATCGGCCGGGCGACGACGATGGGCAATCTGAAGCTCTACCGCCGGTTGCTGGTGATGCTGCGCGACGGCAACCGTGACTTCGACGCGCAGTTCAGGAACGCCCGTCTGTCCGACGACGGCAGCGCGGCGATGCGCCTCGCGCACACGCTGGGCTCGGCCGCCGGCACGCTCGGCGCGATCGCGCTGCAGCGCGCGGCGATGGCGCTGGAGCACGCCTGCGACGGCAAGGCCGACGAGCGCGGCATCGACGCGCTGCTGCAGGACGTGATGCGCGAACTCGACCCGGTGATCACCGGGCTGCAGATCCTCGGCTGACGGCCGGGCCTCGGGGCGCCGGCAGGCCGGCCGCGTCGATATGCGGTGGCTGGCTAAGCACAGACGCTTTGCTTCGTTGGCATCAGACCGGCCGCTGCGTAAGGTGCCGGCTTGTCTCCTCGCCCTGGCGGGCGCTTCCGCATCTCGCTCGGCTATGCCGATGCGGGATGTTTTTTTCGATTCGAGCTGAAGGAAGTTCATGATGAGCCGCACGAGTTTTCCGGCCCCGGCGTCACGCCGCGCCTGGCTGCGTGCCGCCGCCGCACTCGGCCTGGCGGCCTGCGTGCCGGCCTTCGCACAGACGACCGCCGAGCTGCGCATCGGCTACCAGAAGTCGGCGAGCCTGTTCGTGCTGCAGAAGGCACAAGGCACGCTGGAGAAACGCCTCGCGCCGCTGAACACGCGCGTCAAGTGGGTCGAGTTCCCGGCCGGGCCGCAGCTGCTGGAAGGGCTCAACGTCGGTTCGGTCGACGTCGGCTACGTCGGCGAAGCGCCGCCGATCTTCGCGCAGGCGGCGGGCGCGCAATTCCTCTACATCGGCCACGATCCAGCCGCGCCGCAGGCCGAGGCGATCGTCGTGCCGAAGGATTCGCCGATCAACAGCGTGGCCGAGCTGAAGGGCAAGAAGATCGCCTTGAACAAGGGCTCGAACGTGCACTACCTGCTGGTGCGCGCGCTGGAGAAAGCCGGCCTGAAGTACAGCGACATCCAGCCGATCTTTCTGCCGCCGGCGGATGCGCGCGCCGCATTCGAGAAAGGCGCGGTCGATGCCTGGGCGATCTGGGACCCGTTCCTCGCGGCGGTGGAAAAGCAGACCGGCGCGCGCATCGTCGCCGACGGGCGTGACGGGGTCGCGAACAACTACCAGTACTACCTGGCCGAGCGCAGCTTCGTCGAGAAACGGCCCCAGGTGATCCAGGCGCTGTTCGACGACGCGGTCGAACAGGGCCGCTGGCTGAAGGCCAATCTGCCGGCCGCGGCCGCGATCATCGCGCCGCTGCAGGGGCTGGATGTGAGCGTCGTCGAGCTGGCGCTGCAGCGCTATCAGTTCAACGTCGCGCCGCTGAGCGCCGGCGTAGCCGGCGACCAGCAGAAGATCGCGGATGTCTTCTACGAGCTGAAGCTGATTCCGAAGCCGGTGCGCATCGCCGATGCGATCGCGCCGGCGGCCAAGGTCGCGACGGCACGATGAATTCACCCCTCTTTGCGCGCTGGCGCCGGCGCAAATTCCTGCTCGCAGCGGCATCGCTGGCCGGCTGGAGCGCCGCGGGTGCGGCCACCGAAGCGCCGCCGAAGCAGCTGCGCATCGGCTTCCAGAAAAGCGCCGTCAACCTGGTGATCCTGAAGCAGCAGGGCGCGCTCGAGAAGCGCTTCCCGGGCACGACGGTCAGCTGGCTGGAATTCCCCGCCGGCCCGCAACTGCTGGAGGCGCTGGCGGTCGGCAGCCTGGAGTTCGGCCTGACCGGCGACTCGCCGCCGGTGTTCGCGCAGGCCGCGGGCAAGGACCTGGTCTATGTCGGCGCCGAGCCGCCGAAGCCGCTCAGCTCGGCGATCCTCGTCAAGCCGGGTTCGAGCCTGCACACGCTGGCCGACTTGAAGGGCAGGAAGATCGCGCTGCAAAAGGGATCGAGTGCGCACTACCTGGTGGTGCGTGCGCTCGACAAGGCCGGCCTCGCATGGAGCGACATCACGCCGATCTACCTGCCGCCTTCGGATGCGCGCGCCGCCTTCGAGCGCGACAGCGTCGATGCCTGGGCGATCTGGGACCCGTACTACGCCGCCACCGAGCTCGACATCCGCCCGCGCACGCTCGCCACCGGCCAGGGCCTCTCGAACAACAACTCGTTCTACCTCGCGTCGCGTGCCTTCGCCGAGCAGCAGCCGCAGGCGGTCAGCACCCTGCTGGCCGAACTGTCGCGCGCCGATGGCGTCGTGCAGGGCCAGCGCAAGGAAGCGGCGCAGCTGATCGCCGACTTCAGCGGGCTGAACCTCGCGACGGTGCATCTCTTCCTGTCGCGCCGTCCTTCCTCGCCGGCGGCGCCGCTGAGCGCGACGACGGTCGCCGACCAGCAGCGCGTGGCCGACGCGTTCCAACGGCTCGGGCTGATCCCGAAGCCGGTGAAGGTCGCGGACATCGTCTGGCAGCCGGGCCGCGCCCGTGTCGCCTCGAACAACAACAGCTGAATCGCAGACACCTATGAAGATCCTCTGGTTCATTCCCACCCATGGCGACTCGCGCTACCTCGGCACCAGCAAGGGCGCAAGAGTCGCGAGCTTCGACTACTTCAAGCAGATCGCGGTCGCGGTCGACAGCCTCGGCTACGAAGGCGTGTTGCTGCCGACCGGCCGCTCCTGCGAAGACGCGTGGATCGTCGCGGCCAGCCTGATCGATGCGACGCGGCGCCTGAAATTCCTGGTCGCCTTGCGGCCCGGCATCGTGCAGCCGGCGCAATCGGCGCGCATGGCCGCGGCCTTCGACCGGCTCTCGGGCGGACGCCTGCTGGTCAACCTCGTGACCGGCGGCGACCCCGAGGAGCTCGAAGGCGACGGCCTGTTCCTGAGCCACGGCGATCGCTACGAACTCTCGCGCGAGTTCCTGACGATCTACCGCGAGCTGCTGACGCGCAGCCACGAGAGCGAAGCCTACGACCATGCCGGCAAGCACCTGTCGGTGAAGGGCGGCAAGCTGCTCTACCCGCCGCTCAGCCGGCCGTATCCGCCGATCTTCTTCGGCGGCTCGTCGCCCGAGGCGCACGAGCTCGCTGCCGAGCAGCTCGACACCTACCTGACCTGGGGCGAGCCGCCGGCGGCTGTCGCCGAGAAGCTGGCCGACGTGCGTGCACGTGCCGCACGCCACGGCCGCAGCCTGGAGTACGGCATCCGCCTGCACGTGATCGTGCGCGAGACCGAGGAAGAAGCCTGGGATGCGGCGGCCGAACTGGTCTCGCACCTCGATCCGGCCACCGTCGACGCGGCGCAGAAGCGCTTCGCACAGATGGATTCGGTCGGCCAGCGCCGCATGGCCGAGTTGAACAAGGGCCGCTTCAATCCGAACAACGTGCGCGAGGGCCTGGAGGTCGCGCCGAACCTGTGGGCAGGGGTCGGGCTGGTGCGCGGCGGGGCCGGCACCGCGCTGGTCGGCAACCCCGAGCAGGTGGCCGAGCGCATCAAGGAATACGCCGCGCTCGGGCTGGACTACTTCATCCTCTCCGGCTACCCGCATCTCGAGGAAGCGCATCGCTTCGCCGAACTGGTGTTCCCGCTGCTGCCGCTCGCGGTGCAGCAGAAGCTGCCGCAGCGCACCTTGACCGGGCCGTTCGGCGAGATCGTCGCGAACAGCTACGTGCCGAAAGTGGCGGCGTCATGAATCAGGCTGTTTCGATCCAGGGCGAAGCGCCGGCGGCCGGCGCAAAGCCTGCGACTGGCGCCGCGGGCCACTCTTCTTTGTCGGCGAACCCGCTGCTGCAACGGCTGCGAGCCCAGGCGCTGCCCTGGCTGGTGCCCGCCGCGGTGCTGCTGCTGTGGGAGGCCGCGTCGCGCTTCGGCTGGCTCTCCACCCGCGTGCTGCCCGAACCCTGGGCCGTGGCGACGGCGTTCTGGTCGCTGTCGGCTTCCGGCGAAATGTGGCATCACGTCGCCGTCAGCACCGGCCGCGCGCTCAGCGGCTTCGCGATCGGCGGCGGCCTGGGGCTCGCGCTCGGCCTGCTCACCGGCTCGCTGCGCAGCGCCGAAACCCTGCTCGATTCCAGCCTGCAGATGCTGCGCAACATCCCGCCGCTGGCGCTGATCCCGCTGGTCATCCTCTGGTTCGGCATCGACGAGACGGCCAAGCTTTTCCTCGTCTCGCTCGGCGTGTTCTTCCCGGTCTACATCAACACCTTCCACGGCATCCGCAACGTCGACGCCGGGCTGATCGAGATGGCGAAGAGCTACGGCCTGTCGGGCTGGGCCTTGTATAGACAAGTCATCCTGCCGGGCGCGCTGCCGTCGATCCTGGTCGGCGTGCGCTTCTCGCTGGGGCTGATGTGGGTGGTGCTAATCGTTGCCGAGACGATCTCGGCGCAATCGGGCATCGGCTACATGACGATGAACGCGCGCGAGTTCCTGCAGACCGACGTGGTGCTGGTCGGCATCCTGCTCTATGCCTTGCTCGGCAAGCTGGCGGACGTGCTCTCGCGCGGCTTGGAACACTGGTGGCTGCGCTGGCATCCGGCGCATCAGGCGAGGGCACGATGAGGTACGCGAAGGGCGCCATGTTGACTCCGCATCTGGAATTCGAAGGTCTGGCCGTGCCGGGAATGGCCGAAGCCGCGCCGCCGCGCCTGCACGAGGTGGCGACGCCGCGCCAGGCCCGGCAGCCCGCGCCGGCGCGCGGCCTGTCGCTGCAGGCCGACGATGTCGGCAAGTCTTTCGGCGAGCGCGAGGTGTTGAGGGCGATCGACCTGCGGGTCGAGCCGGGCGAGTTCGTCGCGATCGTCGGCCGCAGCGGCTGCGGCAAGAGCACGCTGCTGCGGCTCGTCGCCGGGCTGGAGACGCTGAGCAGCGGCGCGCTGCGGCTCGACGGCGCGCCGCTCGCGCAGCATCGCGAAGACATCCGCTTCATGTTCCAGGACGCGCGGCTACTGCCGTGGAAGCGCGTGATCGACAACATCGCGCTCGGCCTGACCGGGCAAGACGCGCGCGAGCGAGCCCGCGAGGCTTTATCGCAAGTGGGCCTGGCCGATCGTGCCAACGACTGGCCGGCGGTGCTCTCCGGCGGCCAACGCCAGCGGGTCGCGCTGGCGCGCGCGCTGGTGCATGCACCGCGGCTGCTGCTGCTCGACGAACCGCTGGGGGCGCTCGATGCGCTGACCCGCATCGAGATGCAGCGGCTGATCGAATCGCTGTGGCGGCGCCACGGCTTCACCGCCTTGCTCGTCACGCACGACGTGTCCGAGGCGATCGCGCTCGCCGATCGGGTGCTGCTGATCGACGAGCACCGCGTCGCGCTGGATCAGCGCGTCGAGCTCGCGCGCCCGCGCTCGCGCGGCAATGCGCAGGTCGCGGCGATCGAGGAGCAAGTGCTGCAACGCGTGCTGCACGACCCACGCGCCGCTTGAACAACACCCCCGCGGCGACCGAGCCGCGGGGAAAACGGCACACTTGCGCCATGAGTGCCGCCCCCTCCGATGACCTGCTCGTGGCCTGCCTGTGCGCCGAATGGTGCGGCACCTGCCGCGACTACCGCCCCGTGTTCGAGCGTCTCGCCGCCGAGTACGGCGCGCGTGCCCGCTTCGTCTGGGTCGACATCGAAGACGACGACGAGGTGCTCGGGCCGACGCTCGATGTCGAGAACTTCCCGACCTTGCTGATCGCGAACGGCGCGACGATCGGCTTCTACGGCCCGGTGCTGCCGCACCCGCAGACGGCCTCGCGATTGATCCGCAATGGCATCGACGGCGAGTTGCCGGCGCTCGCCGACACCGCGCTGGACGGACTGGTCGAGCGGGTACGCGACTTCGCGGACGAACGCGATTGAGATCGGCGATCGATCCGATGAACACGCTCGACGCCGACGGTCTGGTGCTCGAACCGCAGACGGCCGCGCATGCGCCGGCGATGTTCGAGGTGCTGAGCGACCCGGCGATCTACGAATACGAAAACGAAGCGCCGCCGTCCCTAGCCTGGCTGGAGCGACGCTTTCGCCATCTCGAGTCCCGGCAGTCCGCCGACGGCCGCGAGCAGTGGCTCAACTGGGTGATCCGGCTGCCGGATGGCGCGCTCGCCGGCTATGTGCAGGCGACGGTCCATGCCGACGGCCGGGCAGCGATCGCTTACGAACTGGCGAGCCGGTATTGGGGCAAGGGACTGGCCAGCAGCTCGGTGCGGGCGATGATCGACGAACTGACCCGAGCCTGCCGCGCGACCACGCTGACGGCCATATTGAAGCGCCCGAATCGTCGCTCGATGCGGTTGCTGCAGCGGCTCGGCTTCCTGCTGGCCTCGGCCGAGCTGCACCGGCGCCTGCACGCCGAGGCGGACGAGTGGCTGATGCTGCGCGCAGCGAGCCTTCCTGCTCCGGCGACGCGTGCGCTCGTCTTCGAGCCCGCGGAGTCCGGCGACTTCGAAGCCCTGCTCGACCTGCGCAGCGAGGCGATGCGCGAGAGCCTGCAGCGCATCGGCCGCTTCGACCCCGATCGCTCGCGCGCCCGGTTCCTCGCGTCCTTCTCACCGGCCCAGACCCGACGCATCCTGCTCGATGGCGAGCCGGTCGGCTTCTTCGCGACCCGGCCCGAAGAAGGAGCGCTGCGGATGGATCACCTCTATCTGCACCCGGCGTCGCAAGGCCGCGGCATCGGCGCCGTCGTGCTCGGGCACGTCATCCTCGAAGCGGACCTGCAGGCGCTGCCGCTGCGTGTCAGCGCACTGCGCGACAGCAGCTCGAATCGCCTCTACCTGCGCCATGGGTTCCGGCTCGTCGAACAGGGCGATTTCGACAATCACTACCTGCGCCCGCGCGCCGCTTCCCGCTGATTGCGCATGGCCCTGTCGGCGCCGCGCGATGCATGAAAGTGGGCAGCGCCAACCCGGCCCGCCGGACTACGATGCGGCACTGCCTCCAGGGAAAGGTCCTGTCATGACACAAACCCTCGCCCCAGCCCGGTCCGCGACCGATCCTGCAGTCATCGCGCTGATCGGCAACACGCCGCTGGTCCAGGTGACGCGGCTCGACACCGGCCCCTGTACGCTCTTCCTGAAGCTCGAATCGCAGAATCCGGGCGGCTCGATCAAGGACCGTATCGGCGTCGCGATGATCGGCGCCGCCGAGCGCGAAGGCCGGCTGCAGCCCGGCGGCACGATCGTCGAGGCGACCGCCGGCAACACCGGCCTCGGGCTGGCGCTGGTCGGCCGGGCCAAGGGCTATCGCGTGGTGCTGGTCGTACCGGACAAGATGGCGACCGAGAAGATCCTGCACCTGAAGGCGCTCGGCGCCGAGGTGCACATCACCCGCTCGGACGTCGGCAAGGGCCACCCTGCCTACTACCAGGACATGGCTGCGGCGCTCGCGAAGGACCTGCCCGGCGCCTGGTTCGCGGACCAGTTCAACAACCCGAACAACCCGCTGGCCCACGAGCAGACCACCGGCCCGGAGATCTGGGAGCAGACGGGGCATGACGTGGATGCGATCTGCGTCGGCGTCGGCTCGGGCGGCACGATCACCGGGCTGACGCGCTACTTCCGCCAGGTGCAGCCCCAGCTCGGCTTCGTGCTGGCCGACCCGCTCGGTTCGATCGTCGCCGAGTACACACGCAGCGGCAAGGTCGGCCAGGCCGGCTCGTGGGCGGTGGAGGGCATCGGCGAGGACTTCATCCCGTCGATCGCCGACCTCTCGGCAGTCACCGCCGCGTATTCGATCGACGACGAGACCAGCTTCGGCACCGCACGCGAGCTGCTGCGCGCCGAAGGCATCCTCGGCGGCTCGTCGACCGGCACCCTGCTCGCCGCGGCGCTGCGCTACTGCCGCGAACAGACCGCGCCGAAACGCGTCGTCAGCCTGGTCTGCGACACGGGCACGCGCTATCTCTCGAAGGTCTACAACGACCAGTGGATGCTCGACCAGGGCCTGCTGAAGCGCCGGCATTACGGCGACTTGCGCGACGTGATCTCGCGCCGCATGGAAGACGGCAACGTCACCAGCGTGACCCCCGGCGACGCCTTGCTGACCGCCTTCCAGCGCATGCGGCTGGCCGACGTCTCGCAGCTGCCGGTGCTCGATGGGGGCCGGCTGGTCGGCGTGATCGACGAGTCCGACCTGCTGCTCAGCGTGCATGCCGACGCCTCGCGCTTCAAGGCCGACGTGAGCACCGCAATGACGGATGCGCCAGAGACCATCGCGCCGGGCGCGAGCCTGGCCGAGCTCGAAGCGCTGCTCGATCGCGGCCTGGTCGCGATCGTCGCCGACGCCTCGGGCTTCCACGGCCTGATCACGCGCTTCGATCTGTTGAATCACTTGAGGAGAACAATATGACGAACGACACCAAGGGCCTCGGCTTCGCTACAAGGGTCATCCACGCCGGCCAGTCGCCCGACCCCTCCACCGGCGCGATCATGCCGCCGATCTACGCCACCTCGACCTACGTGCAGCAGAGCCCGGGCGTGCACAAGGGGCTGGACTACGGCCGCTCGCACAACCCGACGCGCTTCGCGTTCGAGCGCTGCATCGCCGATCTCGAAGGCGGCTCGCAGGCCTTTGCATTCGCGTCGGGCCTGGCGGCGATCTCGACCACGCTCGAACTGCTGGACGCGAACACCCACGTCGTCTCCAGCGACGACATCTACGGCGGCAGCTTCCGGCTTTTCGACAAGGTGCGCCGGCGCAGCGCCGGCCATCGCTTCAGCTATGTCGACATGACCGATCTTGCGAAGGTCGAAGCCGCCTTGCAGCCCGACACGAAGCTGGTCTGGGTGGAGACGCCGACGAATCCGCTGCTGCGCCTGGCCGACCTGCGCGCGATCGCCGAGCTGTGCCGCACGCGCGGCATCCTCGCGGTCGCCGACAACACCTTCGCGAGCCCCTACGTGCAGCGCCCGCTCGAACTCGGCTTCGACATCGTCGTGCACTCGGTGACGAAGTACCTGAACGGCCACTCCGACGTGATCGGCGGCGTCGCGATCGTCGGCAAGGAGAAGCACCACGAGGCGATCCGCGAACGCCTCGGCTTCCTGCAGAACTCGGTGGGCGCGATCGCCGCCCCGTTCGACAGCTTCCTCGCGCTGCGCGGCGTGAAGACACTGGCCTTGCGCATGGAGCGGCACTGCAGCAGCGCACTCGCGCTGGCGCAGTGGCTGGAGCAGCAGCCGCAGGTCTCGCGGGTGCACTATCCCGGCCTGGAATCGCATCCGCAGCACGCGCTGGCGAAGCGCCAGATGAACGGCTTCGGCGGCATGATCTCGGTCGACCTGAAGACCGACCTGGCCGGTGCGCGGCGCTTCCTCGAAGCGGTGCGGATCTTCTCGCTCGCCGAGAGCCTCGGCGGTGTCGAAAGCCTGATCGAACACCCGGCCATCATGACCCACGCGACGATCCCGGCCGAAACGCGCAAGACGCTCGGCATCGGCGACAACCTGGTGCGCCTCTCGGTCGGCGTCGAGGACCTGAAGGATCTGCGCGACGACCTGCAGCAGGCGCTGGCGCGCATCTGATCGCCCGCCTGCCGTGCGGCTGCGCAGCAAGATCGTCGCGCTGGCGGTCGTACCGCTGCTGATCACGCTGGCGCTGGTCGCTGCCGCGGTGCGCTACCAGGAGCGCGACCTGGCACGGCGCGAGCGTGCCCTTGTCGAGGAGGCCTACCTGGCGCAGCACCGCAGCGAGTTGCGCAGCTATGTCGACCTGGCGGTCAGCACGGTGCGTCCGCTGTATGACGCCGGCCGCGACGACGAGGCCACGCGCAGCGAGGCGATCCGGCGCCTCGCCGCGCTGGACTACGGCAGCGACGGTTACTTCTTCGTCTACGACCTGCAGGGCCGCTCGCTGATGCATTCGCGCCAGCCCGAGCTGGTCGGCCAGAACCTGTGGGAGCTGCGCGATCCACAGGGCCGACCGACGATCCAGCGCCTGATCGAACGTGCCAAGGCCGGCGGCGGCTACGTCGAATACTGGTGGCCCAAGCCGTCGAGCGGCGGCCGGGTCGCGCCCAAGCTCGGCTACGTGATCGCGCTGCCGCGCTGGAACTGGATGCTCGGCACCGGCCTGTACCTGGACGACATCGAGGCCACGACCGCGGCGCTCGACCGCCAGGTCGGCGCCCACATCACGACGACGATGTGGTGGATCGCCGGCTTCGCCGCGCTGGGCCTGGGCGTGATCAGCGCCACCGGCCTGCTGCTGAACCTGAGCGGGCACAGGGTCGCCGAGGCCAAGCTGCGTCTGCTCGCGCGCCAGGTGGTGCAGTCGCAGGAAGACGAGCGCGGCCACCTGGCGCGCGAGCTGCACGACGGCACCAGCCAGACGCTCGTCTCGGCCAAGCTGTTGATCGAATCGGCCGTCGATGCGCTGGACCGCGAACGGCTGACGCCGCCGCCGATGCTGGCCAAGGCGCTGCTGCGGCTCAACGATTCGCTGACCGAGGTGCGGCGCATCTCGCACCGGCTACGCCCTGCGCTGCTCGACACGCTCGGCTTGCCGGCGGCCTTGCAGCACCTCGCCGGGGAATTCGGCGAACACGGCACGGTCACGGCCGCTGTCGAGATCGGCACCGCGCCGGTCGAACTGCCGCAGGAGGTGAAGACGGCACTGTTCCGCGTCACGCAGGAGGCGCTGACCAACGTGCGCAAGCACGCACAGGCCAAACGGGTCCACATCGCGCTGGACTTTGCCGGCGGCGGCGTGCAGCTGGAGGTGCGCGACGACGGCGTCGGCTTCGACGTAGCGGCGCTGCAGCTCGACCCGCGGCGCGGCATCGGCCTGCGCAACATGCGCGAGCGGCTGGAAGCGATCGGCGGGCAGTTCGAGGTGCGCTCCGGCACGGGCGGCACGCGCATCGTGGCCGAGGTGCCGAGGATTAGGATCCTGGCGGCATGAGACTACCCGGCGGCCGCCCGCGAGGCGGATACGGAGTGCGCAGCACGAAGATGCTCCCATGAGCGAGACACCGATCCGATTGTTCCTGGTCGACGACCACCCGCTGGTGCGCGATGGGCTGCGCGCGCGCTTGGGTGCGTTGCCGCGCCTGGAGATCGTCGGCGAAGCCGGCGGCGCCCAGGACGCGATGGCGCTGATCGAAGGCTGCAGGCCCGACCTGGTGCTGATGGACGTCGGCATGAAGGACATGAACGGCATCGACCTCGCGGCGCTGCTGCTGCAGCGCCAGCCGGCGCTGCGCGTGCTGATGCTCAGCATGTACGACAACCCCGAGTACGTGCAGCGCGCGCTGCAGGTCGGCGCACGCGGCTACGTGCTGAAGGATGCGCCGGCCGCCGAGATCGTCGCCGCGATCGAGGCCGTCACGGCCGGCGGTACCTTTCTGAGCCCGGCGGTCTCGCAGCGGCTCTTTCGCAACCAGGCGCCCAAGCCGCTGCTGACGCCGCGCGAAGGCGAGATCCTGACGGCCCTTGGGCGCGGCCAGTCGAGCAAGCAGATCGCGCGGGAACTGGGCCTGAGCGTGCGCACCGTCGAGGCGCACCGCCAGAACATCAAGCGGCGGCTGGAGATCGACGGACAGGCGGAGTTGATCAAGTACGCGGTGGAGCATGCCCGGGAGTTCGGCGGGCGCTGAGGCTGGCCGCCCGGCTTCAACGCCCTGCTTCGATCTCGTTGCGGTGCTTCAGGCCGGCGGCGGTCAGCCGATAGCGCTGCTTGCGGCTGCATGGGGTGTCGGGGAGGGTCATTTCGACCAGCTTCGCCTGCAGGGCCGGCACCAGATAACTTCCCCGGTCCGCGCAGCGAAGCGAAACACGATCCAGAGCCCGGCACCTTCGTCGCGCAGTTCCGGCGCCGGCAAACCAGCCTGACGGCAGGCATCCAGCACACGTTCGATCCCGCGCCCCCCCGCTTCGATCAGCTCGGCTCGAAAGAACGCGTTCGCTACATCCGGCCAGCAGCACTTCGAGCGTCCGGTTGACCTGGGTGAACAGATCGCCATGCACCTCGTCCTGGTAGCGCAGATCGAGCGAACTGCTCGGCGAGCCCGATGCCGCACTGCTGGACAAACTGCACCGTTTCCCTCAGTGTGACAGAGGGGTCCTTGCGGGTTTTCCATTACGCAATGCCACGCAACGGCCATGCGGGGTGCGACGGATGTACAGCGCCGGCACAAACGGGACACTCGACGACCGGCCCCAGAGCCCAGCCCTCAAGGAGACAAGCGCATGCAAAGCCTCAGCCGCCACCTCGTGTGGCTCCTCGTCGCCATCGTCGGCGCTTTCGCGCTCGGCACCGTCGCGCTGACCCGCGGCGAGGCGGTCAGCGCCCTGTGGATCGTGGTCGCCGCGGTCTGCATCTACCTGATCGCCTACCGCTACTACAGCCTGTTCATCGCCACCCGCGTGCTCGGGCTGGACGCGAACCGCAAGACGCCGGCGCACCGCCACAACGACGGCCTCGACTACGTGCCGACCGACAAGAACGTGCTGTTCGGCCATCACTTCGCGGCCATCGCCGGCGCCGGCCCCTTGGTCGGCCCGGTGCTCGCGGCGCAGATGGGCTACCTGCCTGGCCTGCTGTGGATCCTCGCCGGCGTGGTATTCGCCGGCGCGGTGCAGGACTTCATCGTGCTCTTCATCTCGACGCGCCGCGACGGCCGCTCGCTCGGCGACCTGATCAAGCAGGAGATGGGCACGGTGCCCGGGCTGATCGCGCTCTTCGGCACCTTCATGATCATGATCATCATCCTCGCGGTGCTGGCGCTGATCGTCGTCAAGGCGCTGGCCGAGTCGCCCTGGGGCACGTTCACGGTCGCGGCGACGATCCCTGTCGCGCTCTTCATGGGCGTCTACCTGCGCTTCATCCGTCCGGGACGCATCGGCGAGATCTCGGTGATCGGCTTCGTGCTGCTAATGCTGGCGATCTTCGGCGGCCAGGCGGTGGCCCATGATCCGGCCTGGGCGCCGCTGTTCAGCTTCGACGGCAAGGCGCTGACCTGGATGCTGATCGGCTACGGCTTCATCGCCGCGACCTTGCCGGTGTGGCTGCTGCTCGCGCCGCGCGACTACCTGTCGACATTCCTGAAGATCGGCACCATCGTCGCGCTGGCGATCGGCATCGTGATCGTCGCGCCGAACCTCGAAATGCCCGCGGTCACGCAGTTCGCGCAGGGCATCGGCCCGGTCTGGTCGGGCAGCCTGTTCCCGTTCCTGTTCATCACGATCGCCTGCGGCGCGGTCTCCGGCTTCCATGCGCTGATCTCTTCCGGCACGACGCCGAAGATGCTGGACAACGAGATGCACGCCCGCTTCATCGGCTACGGCGGCATGCTGGCCGAATCCTTCGTCGCGGTGATGGCGCTGGTCGCGGCCTCCTGCATCAACCCCGGCGTCTACTTCGCGATGAACAGCCCGGCGGCGCTGGTCGGCAGCACGCCGGAGGCAGTGGCGCAGGCGATCTCGACCTGGGGCTTCGTCGTCACGCCGGAGATGCTGGTGCAGACCGCGAAGGACGTCGGCGAAACCACGATCCTCGGCCGCGCCGGCGGCGCGCCGACCTTGGCCGTCGGCATGGCGCACATCCTGCACCAGGTGGTCGGTGGCCCGGCGATGATGGCCTTCTGGTACCACTTCGCGATCCTCTTCGAGGCGCTCTTCATCCTCACCGCGGTGGACGCCGGCACGCGCGCCGGGCGCTTCATGCTGCAGGACCTGCTCGGCAGCTTCGTCCCCGCGCTGAAGCGCACCGAATCGCTGCCGGCCAATCTGATCGCCACCGCGCTGTGCGTCGGCGCCTGGGGCTACTTCCTGTACCAGGGCGTGGTCGATCCGCTCGGCGGCATCAACACCTTGTGGCCGCTGTTCGGCATCTCCAACCAGATGCTCGCCGCGATCGCCTTGCTGCTCGGCGTCGTCGTGCTGTACCGGATGAAGCGCGAACGCTACGCCTGGGTCGCGATCGCGCCGGCCGCCTGGCTGCTGATCTGCACCCTGACCGCCGGCTGGCAGAAGATCTTCTCGGCGGACGTCAAGGTCGGCTTCCTCGCCCATGCCGACAAGTACGCCGACGGCTTGGCGCGCAACGTCCTGATCGCGCCGGCGAAGACACCCGAGGCGATGGCGCGCATCGTCTTCAACGACCGGCTGGATGCGGCGCTGTGCGGCCTCTTCATCCTGGTGGTGCTGTCGGTGCTGGTGTATGCAGTGAAGGCGGCGCTGACGGCACGCGCGGCGAACCGGCCGACGGTGCACGAGACGCCGTTCGAGCCGGTGGTGGCGGCCTCGGGGGCCCGGTGAAAAGCCTGCGCGACGCGGCGGTAACGCAGGGCGCCTACCTGGCCCGCTCGCTCGCCCAGTCGCTGCGCCTGATGGTCGGGCTGCCGGACTACGACGCCTACTTGAGCCACATGGCGCAGACACATCCGGAGGTCGCGCCGATGACCTACGAGGCCTTCTTCCGCGAACGTCTGGAAGCGCGCTACGGCGGCGGCAAGGGCCGCTGCTGCTGACGACGCGTCGAGCGGCGGCGGCCGCGCTCAGCGCGGCGCGCCGAGCAGCTTGTAGGCCATGCTGCGCGCCAAGACCGAGGCCTCGGGCACGCTGATCGGCAAGCCGTCGAAGGCGCCGTCGATCAGCAGATTCGCAAGGCCGTGCGCCAGGCTCCAGCCGGTGAGCGCGAGCGCCGCGCCCTCGGCAGGCGAATACTCGACCGCCGCCTGAACCAGCACCCGGAACGCGCGCTCGGCGGCCTGCCGCAGATCGGGGTGCTCGTGTTTTTTCCCGAGCACCGGGCCGAACATCAAGCGAAACGGCGCCGGCCGCGACTGCGCGAACTCGACGTAGGCCTCGCAGATGCACAGCAGGCGCTCATGCGGATCGGGCACGCGCGCGGCCACCTCCATCGCGTCGGCGAGGCCGACGAAGGCACGCTCCGCGACCGCGGCCAGCAACTCGTCGCGCCCCGCGAAATGATGGTAAGGCGCAGCATGCGAGACACCGGCCGCCTTCGCCACTTCACGCAGCCCGAGCGCGGCCTCGCCGCGCTGCGCCAGCAGATCCTCCGCCGCGAGCAGCAGCGATTCGCGCAGGTTGCCGTGGTGATAGGGCTTCGCGGCCGTCGTCATGAGGCCGGATCTTGACACGAGAAGGATTGAGGTGAATCATCGCATGCACATCTTTCTCTTGTAAAGATTGGAGCCGTTCATGTACCACTTCGTCGTGCGCCGGAAGCTGCGGCGGGCCTTTCGCGACATCAACGCCGGCGCCTACGATCGCATCCTTGCGCAGTTCACCGCAGGCCATCGCCACGTGATGCACGGGCAGCATGCGCTGGCCGGAGAGCGGCACACCGCTGCATCGACGGCGAGCTGGTATGGCCGCTTGCAGCGCCTGATGCCGGACCTGAGGTTCGAGCTGCAATCCGTCGTCGTCACCGGCTGGCCGTGGGACACGCATGCCTTCGTCAGCTGGCGCGATCATTTCAGCCTGCCGGACGGCAGCACCGGCTCGAACCAGGGCGTGCACGAGTTCGAGCTGAAGTGGGGCCGCGTGCACAGCCTGGTGGTGCATTGCGACACCGGGCGCCTGCAGCACTATTGCCGGCGCATGGCGGCCAGCGGACTGGCGGAAGCGATGGCGCCGCCGATCACCGACGCATGCTGAACCTGGCGCTGCGATCAGAAGCCGAGTGCCGCCAGACGCGGCGTCCAGAACCCCCGCTCGGGGATGGTGCCGATGCCGGCCTGCACGTTGTCGCGCATGTGCTCCGGCCGGCCGGTGCCTGGGATCGCGCAGGCGATCGCCGGATGGGCCAGCACGAACTTCAGCAGCAGCTGCGCCCAGCTGGCGCAGCCGATCTCGCCGGCCCAGCCGGGCAGCGGCTGGCCGAGCAGCGAGCGCAGCAGCCCGCCGCCGCCGAAGGGCTGGTTGACGATGACCGCGATGCCGCGCTCGGCCGCGAGCGGCAGCAGGCGCTGTTCGGCCGCGCGGTCGTTGATCGCGTAGTTGAGCTGCACGAAGTCGACCGGCTCGGCGCGCAGCACCTGCTCCAGCTCGTCATAGGCGGACGAGGTGTAGTGCGTCAGCCCGACGTAGGCGATGCGGCCCTCCGCCTTCCAGGCACGCAGGGTCGGCAGCTGGGTGCGCCAGTCGACCAGGTTGTGGATCTGCATCAGGTCGATGCGGTCGGTGCGCAGCAGCGCCATCGAGCGCTGCATCTGCTCGATGCCGGCGCTGTGGCCGCGTGTCCAGACCTTGGTCGCGATGAAGGCCTTGTTGCGGCCGTCGATCGCGGCGAGCGCGTCGCCTGCCACCTGCTCCGAGCTGCCGTACATCGGCGAGCTGTCGATCACCGCGCCGCCCGCCTCGAACAAGACTCGCAAGACCTCGGCGCGCTGCGCCAGTTGGACGGCATCGCGGCCGATGTCGAAGGTCTGCCAGGTGCCGCAGCCGATCACGGGCAAGGGCTTGCCGCTGCTGGGAATGATCCGGGTGTGCATCTTGGCGTTCTCCGTCGGCGCAGCAGCGTGCGCGGGCCCGCCGCCCAGGCCGGATGACAGAGCCGCCGCCAGCGCGCCGCGCAACAGGCTGGCGCGGGTCAGCCGCGCGGGATCGGGGGTGGCCATGCCCGGCTTGACCCTGCAAGGCGCCGCCGAGTTCCGCCCGAGCGGGCGCTGCGCGCGATCAGGCGTTCCTGCCGCCCGCGGAAGACGGGAGGCCGAGCAGGTCCTCCAGCTGCGTCAACGAGCCGCTGTCCTTGACCACGGCGCGCAGCCAGGCATGCAGCGGCATCTCGCCCCATTGAGCGGCCTTGTCCGCGAGATAGGCGACGGGGCTGTGCGGTTCGGTGCAGCGGAAGAACTCGGCCACTGCGCGCAGCTGCTGCAAGGCCTGCGCGCGCGTCTGCGGCGGCCCGTCGAGCGGCGCGCTGCCGACGGCCTTCCCGGGCGAAGCCGCCGCCGGGGCGTCGGCTTTCTGGGCTGGTGCCTCCGGCGCCGGCGCGGCCGGCAGCGCACCGCTCTCCCGCGCCAGGCGCTTCGCAAGATGGATCGCGGCCTCGATGGCCTTGCGCGCGGCAACGAAGCTGGGGCTGTCGGCATCGAGCAAGGTGTCCAGCGTGGTCTGCAGGCCGTTCAGCGCGAGCAGCGCCCGGTTCGCTTGCGACAGGTTCTCCGTCAGGAACTCGCGCGGGGTTTCTTTCTGGATGCGCGCCATCTCTTCTATCGGCGCCTCGTCCTCGCCGCGCACCCGCGCCGCCTCGAACTGGGCCAGGCCGATGCCGCGCTTGCCCGAATGCAGAAGCGCGACGACACGCGTCAGGCTTTCCGTCCGCACCAGGATCCAGGCCAGGTTGCCGACGCGCAGTTCCAGCTCGTCATCCACTGCGCCGGGGTGCGCCTCGTTCCAGAAGCGCAGGCAGAGTTGCTCGACCAGCAACAAGCCATCCGCCATCCCGGCAAAGCCGTGCAGATGGGACCAGGATTCGAGCAGCCAGCCGGCGACGCGAAAATCCTTGCTGCGCGATTCGAACAGCCGGGTGCACAACTCGGCGACCGCCGGCCAATCCGCCAGCTTGCGGTCGGTGACGAACGCGCCCTGCGGCAGCGAGGGGTCGTCCTCGCGCCGCAGCTCCTGGACCGTGTCGAACTCGCTGGAGAACGACATGTCGACGCCGCACGGCGCGTCTTCGCTGATCGGCTCCAGCAGGACATCGATGTTCATGCTTCAGCTCTTCCTCGTTGCATCGTGGCAGCGCGCGTTCACTGCGATACGCGGAACTCGATGCGCCGGTTGCGCGCGCGCCCGTCCGGCGTGTCATTGCCGGCGACGGGCCTGTCGGGGCCGGCGCCGGAGGTCTGCAGCGATTCGGCCGGCACGCCCTTGCCGCCCAGATAGGACTTGACCGCATCGGCGCGCGCCGCCGACAAGGCGATGTTCTGCGCCCGCCCGCCCTGCGAATCGGTGTGACCGATGACCTCGAACTTGCGCCCCTTCAATTGCTGCAGCACCGGCAGCAGCTGATCCAGCACCTTCAGGCCGTTGGCGGTCAACGTGGCATTGCCGGGCTCGAACTCGATGACCCGATTGGCCAGCGCCGCATCGACCACCTCCTGGCCCGCGGCGCTGACGCGCAAGCCGTTGCGCACCGTGTAGGTCGGATTCAGTTGCGATGAGATGCGGCTCGCGACCTGCTGGCGTGTCGCCTCGCTGTCGACCTCGCCGCCCAGGTCGATCACGTTGCCGGAGATCTTCAGCTCGCCTCGCGCGACACGCTGCAGGTCCGGCGAAATGAGCTTCTGCACGTTCTGCGACCAGTTCGGCGGGGCCACCACCTGGCTGACGCCGACCTGGTCGACCACCCGCTCGACGCCATAGATCTCGCGCAGACGCGCGACAAGGGCCTGGTGCGTTTCCTCATCCGGCACGACGCCGGCAGCGACGACCTTGCCGGGCTCGGCGGCTTCGCGCGGCGGCGCGGCGAAGGCCGGCATCAAGGCCACGAAGCTCGCAGCGGCCCACCCCAGGGCCGCGGTCTCGAAAAATCGAGGACGCATGCGTCACTCCCCGAGAAAGGCTTCGTGGAACGACATCTGGGCCCGCCGCAGCGAGAGGCTGGCCTGCTGCAGCCCGCCGGAGAGCCGCCTCAGCGCGTAGTCGTGCAGCACGAGGTCTTCGGCCCACTCCGCGCTGCGCAGATCGACGAAGACCTGCTCGCCGATCTGCGGATCGAGCGCAGCATGCAGCATCGCGGGCGAGCCGCCGCTGAAGCCGAGCGACAAGGTTGGCGCCGATTCGTTCAGGCTGCGCGAGACGAAGAGCGCCAGCTCGAAGTCGGCATGCCGCACGAAACGCAGCATCAGCTCCATCCACCAGGCGGCGACGAAGGGCTGGTACAACGGGTCCATCGGCAAAGGCAGGCGCAGGCCCTTGTCGAGCTGGCTGCTGCCGCTGTTGCGCACCGGCTGCAGCAGCAGGCCCAGCGCGAGCAGCGTGCGCCGCACGTCCACCCGGTGGCCGGCCTGCTCGAGCAAGTTCTGCAGCGAGCCCAGGGTCTGCGAGTCGGCGAAGTCGCGGCGGCCCGCTTCGTAGGCCCGCGGCGCCGTCTCCAGTTCGACCTGGGTCTGCGACATCTCGCCCAGCACTTGCTCCGCCTCGGTCATCGATTGCGCCCGGCGCGCGAAACGCTCGAACAGCCGCCACGGCCGCGACAGCACCATCGGGCTGCGGCCGATGAATTCGTCCGGCTGGACGACGTCGAAGCCGGCGCCGGCGACGAAGGGAAAGCGCCGCCCCGAGGAATCCACGCTGGTCAGCAGATGCCCCGCCAGCACGACGCGGTTCCTCACGCCGAGAAACGCGAAGCTCAGCGGCTGCGTGCGGTCGTAGATCTCCTTCCAGCGGGCATCGACGGCCATCAGCTCGATGCCCTGGCTGAGCCAGCGGTCCAGCGCATGCACCAGGGCGCTTTGCTGGGCGCTGCGCACGAAGTCGCCGCGCATCGGGATCTTGCCGAAGTAGACCAAGGGCACGCTCGTCATGTGGCTCATTTCGCGACTCCGGCAGCGAGAGCGGCGGCCACCGCTCCAGACCCATCGACACCCTCGGCGCCGACGACCAGCGCCGGCAGGCGCAGGCCCTTCAGATTCGACGCGGCCACCGGCGGGGCGGCGGTCCCCGCGCCGGCGCTTCGCGGCCCGCTCGCGGCGCCAGGCTGGCTGATGACACGCAGCTGCAGGCTCAGGGTCTGCCCTTCCTGCGACCAGCTCAGCTCGTTCGTCCCGTCCGGCAGCTTCTTGCGCTGGGCGACTTCGAACATGCGTGTCAGCCCGAAGCGGCCCGGCTCGTTCAGGATCTCGATGCTCCGGCCCGCGGCCGTCACGCCGACGATGCGCACCCCCGGCGCGCTGCTCGGATTCGGCCAGACGAAATTGGTCCAGGCCGGCGCGGCATTGCGATAGCGCAGCACCTGCCCGTCGATCTCGAGCGTGTATTCGACCAAGCCCGGCGAGCCGATCGGCAGCACCTGGAACGTGGTCTGGGACGCGGCAGCTTCTCCACCGGCCGCGCCGCCCGCGGCGCCCGAGCCCGACGCACCGCCGGCGCCGGCCGCCGCTGCAGCGCCTTCCAGCGGTGCGACCCAGCCGGCAAAACCGCTGCTGAACTCCGGCCGCAGCCGCAGCCCGAGCGCGGCCCAGGTGCGCGGCGTGATCGTGTCGCCGCGGCGCAGCACCAGCGCGGCGAGCGCCTCGTCGGTGAACGCCGCGATCGCGCCCGAGGGGCCGAAGACCTTCGCGATCTCCTGCGGCGCTGCCTCCATCTTCGAATTGGCATCGAAGGGATACTTGGTCGCCAAGCTGCGCTCGAAGGGCTCGCGCACCTTTGCCGCCCACAGGCGATTGATCTCGGTCTCGGTCGGGCCGATGATCACGGTGAACGACTGGATCAGCGGCCGCACCAGCAGCGGCCGCAGCGTGGCGCGGGCGCTGTCGGTCATGCCGACCAGCATCTGCTCGTCGACGAACTTCAGCGCGTCCGAGAGTTCGGAGTTCGCGCCTTCGAAGGTGCTCGCCATCAGCTTGCGCGCCGCCGGCCCGGCGTCGCCCTGGGTCTTGATCTGGTTGAAGCGGGAACGCACCTTGCCGAGCGTCTGCAGGTAGCTGCCGAGCAGCGAAGGTTCGCTGTCGCGCGTCATCGTGATGCGGTTGAGCGCCGCGAACTCGCGGCCCACCGGCCCCATCGGTATCTCCGCCTTGCCGGCCTGCAAGTCCACCTTCAGCTCGACCGGCGAAGGTGTCTGCCCGAGCACGGCTTGTTTGAGGCGATCGAAGAGACCGGCCTGTGCCTTCGCGATGCGTTCGTTCACTGCCGTCGGGTTGTCCCACGAGGTCTGGTCGAACAGCGTGGTGATCAGCTTCTTGATCGGCGAGTTGCTCGGGTCGCCGAGCTGGTTCATCCGCGCCACCGCGCCGTCGAAGCTGCCGAACTCGGCGATCGTGATGCCCTGCGCGAAGCGCTGCCATTCGCGGACGTAGTCGGCCTTGTAGAGATCGGTGAGCGACTTGCGGATCTGCTCGGGGCTGCCTTCGAGCGTCAGGTCGTCCTGGGCACGGGTCTTGAGCACCCAGTCGACAGACTGCAGTTCGGTCTTCGCGGCGTCCTTGAAGGCGGGTTCGATGTAGTCGAGCCAGGCTTCGCGGGTGAACGCGCCCGAGACGGCATAGCTGCCGGCCACGCTGTCCCTGCCCGCTTCGGCGACGATGCGCGCGACCGTCATCGGCGGATAGCGGGTCGCCGCGCGTGCCCTGACTTCGGCGTAGACACGCTCGCGCGCCGGCATGCCTCGCACCACGCGGTTCAGGTTTTCGCGCGTCTGCTCCACCAACGTCACGTTGTTCTGCAGCACCGGGAACGCGGGGTCCTGCACGTTCTCCAGTGCGAACGAGATCATGCGCTCGGCGCTGCGGATCATCTGCTCGCGCGGCATCGCGCCGCGATGGGCTTCGAGCCAGCCGCGCCAGAAACGCGTGATCTGGTCGGTCAGGTGGCCGGGTTCCCGGCGCGAACGATCGGCCAGCATCAGATAGGTCTTCAGCGCGTTGTAGCCGTCCTCGACGCTGTCGCTCGAGGCTTCGGAGAAGCGGCCGCCCTGTAGAGGCACCCTGCCGGCGACGGAAGCGGCACCGGACTCGGGCGGGCGGGTCATAGGCTGCAGAGTCGCGGCGTTGGCGTTCAACTCGCCGAGGAACTCCTCGACCGAGCGGCTCACCGGCTGCAGCATCGCCTGGCGCACGCCGTTGAAATACTCCTCGCGCAGCTTGCGTTCGATCGCATCGCCCTGGTAGAGGCCGAGCCCGATCGTCAGCGGTCGGGCATCGCGGTAGCGCCGCAGTTGTTCGATGCGATCCTGCAGCAGCTCCAGCGCTTCGAGCCGCGACGCGAGGTCGACGCGGTCCTGCTGCAGCTTCACCGCCTTGTCGAGATCGGCGCGCACGTTCTCGAGCAGCTGGCGATTGCCGAGGTAGGACCATGTCCAGCCTGCCAGCGACAGTGCGAGCACGCCGACCGCGCCGGCGAACGTCAAGCCGCGCGCGCGCAGCTTGGCGCGGCTCGCATACTGCTTGACGAGGTGGCGATCCGGGAAGATGACCTGCGAGAACAAGTCCTTCAAAAAGAAGCCGTTGTCGGCCGGGGCCAAGGCCTTCGCCTGCTCGGTCAGCGGCGTCAGGCCGAAGCGCTCGGCGACACGGTCGCTTGCGCGGTTGCTCGCGCTGCCTTCCTGGATCGCGCTGGTGAAATAAAGGCCACGGAAGACCGGCTGGAACTGATACGGGTTGTCGTCGAACAGGCTCGCAACGAAGGAATGCAGTGCCGGCTGCAGTGCCGCGAACTCGAGCGGAAAAGTCAGCACGCCGGGCGGCAGCACCTGCCCGCGGTGCAGCGACATGCGTGCCACCGCCAGCTCCTTCAGGCCGTTGTGCAAGTCGGCGAAGTGCTTGTCGAACTGGGCCGCAGCATCGCTCGTTGGCTGCAGCGCGTAGCTGAGCGTGGCACCCCAGACCCGGTTGCGCTCGCCCTTGTCGCTGTCGCCGAAGAACTCCGAGAAGCCCGCGATCAGGTCGGCCTTGGTGAAGACGAGGTAGATCGGGCAGATGACCTCCAGCTGCTGGGTCAGTTCCTGCACCCGCTGACGCAGGTTGCGTGCGAGGCGGCTCGCCGCCTCCGGCGACACATGGGACAGCTCGCCCAGGCTCGCCGCGATCAGGATGCCGTTGATCGGCGCCTTGCCGCGGTGCTTCTTCAGCAGGCCGAGGAAATCGAACCATTCCCTTTGGTCTTCCGCCTGCACCGCGTAGCGGCCCGCGGTGTCCAGCAGGATGCCCTCGGTCGAGAAGAACCAGTCGCAGTTGCGCGTGCCGCCGATGCCCTGGATGATCCGGCTGCCCTTGCTGTCGGCAAAAGGAAAGGTGAGTCCGGACTTGACGATCGCCGTGCTCTTGCCCGCTGCCGGATTGCCGATCACCATGTACCACGGCAGCTCATAGAGCGCGGCGGCACCGGTGGTCTCGCCGAGCTTGGAGGTCTTGATGGTCTTGATCGCATCGAGCAACTGGTGGCGCAGCAGATCGACCTCGACCTTGCTCTCCCGCGGCGCGGCCTTCTGCGCCTTCGCCCCTTCGTCTTCCAGCGCGGTTTCGAGCCCGCGCGCCGCACGCCGCGCGCGAAACTTGCGCACGCCCCAGACGATGAGCCAGATCAGCAGCGCCGCCACGGTTGCGATCGCTGAGTAGATCAGCGCCAGTTCCAGCGTGTTCGCGCCGACGAAGAGGAACACCAACAGCGCCCCGAAGCCGCCGATGCCGATGACACGCGGGTTGATCAGGAAAGTCCAAATTCGATTCATGACGGTGACCTGCTCATGAGGAAACGAAGGGCGTCACTCGCTGCTTGCGCGCGCCGCGGCGGCCGCTGCATTGGCGCGTTGCAGAACCCCGGGCCGCGACAGTTCCACGTGCCCCAGGTCCTTGATCGAACGCCAGCCGCCGCCCCAGGTCAGTCCGACCGAACGCGCCACGGCCCCGAGGTTCTCGTAGCCGCGCGCAGCCCATGGATCGGCCTCGGAGATGACGAGACGGCCGCCGCGCTTGAAGGCGCAATCCGCGGCCAGACCGAACTGGTGATAACTCTCGAAGGGCGCGGCCTGAGTGACGTGCGAGCCGAGCGCCGCGAGCCGCGCCTGGCGCTCGGGGCTGCGGTAACCCTCGAGCAGCACCATTTCGTAGCCGTGGGTCTCCTGCATGAGCTTGAACACCACCAGCAGGCGCTGGCGGAACGCCTCGTCCAGCAGTTCCCATTGCCGGCTGGCCTGCCGGATCAGCGGTCTCGCCGCTTCGACCTCGGGCGTCGAGAACATCTCGGGCGGCAGCGGCGCCGGCGGCACCAGTTGCTCGCCGTGCAGCAGGGCGAGGATCTGCTCGTTCATCTCGTGCGACGCGGTGTGATCGAAGCCATCGAGTTCCCGCCAGTGCTGCAGCGCGAGCGGAAGCAGCAAGGCCAGGGCAAGCATCACGGTCGATAACAAGCAGATTCGCCGGTTGTGTCGCAAGACTTGGACGCCGCGTGCCGAGCCGCCCGCGATGGTGCCGGCGACTCGCACCAGCTGCGTCTGGCTCGCCGACGCCGCACACGAGGCAGCCGCTCGGCCACTGGCGAGGACTCGTTGCACGCCGCGCGCCGCCCACGCGCGCGCACCCGGCAGGAAGAGCAGCGCGAGCACGGCCGTCACCAGGCAGAAGTAGGACAGGATGCCGAGGACCATCGTGACTATCGCGTGTCGCCGGCTCAGGGCAGCGTGATCGTCAGGTGAGCAGCTTCGGGGGCCAGCTTCACGACCTCGCCGTAGTGGGCCAGATCGGCCGCCGTGCGGCGCTCCAGCATCCCGCGCACGCCGAGGAAACCGAGCAGACCCAGCAGCGCGAAGACCGATGCGATGACCCACACCGGCACTTCATTGCGCAGCGCGTGCACGACCCGATCGGGTGCCGCCCAACTCGGCGCAAAGCCACGCCGGCGGCCCTTGTGCTGCGCGATCTCGTCGCCGACCCGGCTGACCAGATAACCGAGCTTCTCTGCCCCTTCGACGAGGTACCTGCCCTGAAAGCCCATCAACAGGCACATGTGGAAAACCTCGAGCACCTGCAGATGCGCGGCGCCTCCCTCGCGCAGCTTCTCCAGGTGCTCGAAGAACCGTTCACCGGCGAGTTGTTCGCCGAAGAGTTCCAGTTGCAGCGGCCGTCGCTCCCAGTCGGCACGAATGCCGGACTGCGACATCAGCACGACTTCATCGACCAGCGCGCAATAGGCGAACTTGGCGAGGTAGACCTGCCCGGCCGTCGCGCCGAGACGCTTGCTGCCGCGCTCGAAGCCGGCGAGGAATTCGAGCACCCGTTTGCGGAACGAATCGGCGCTCTCCGGCGTGCAGCGATGGCGCAGCAGGAAGATCATGTAGAAGCCGTCGTAGAGCGAATCCAGCAGCGACGAGGCCTCATGCTCGCGCGCCGGCGAGGCCGCCGCCGGCTCGCGGCTCGCCGCGCTGTTGCGAGGTTGGCCGAAGAGTGTCGGGGTTTCAGGCAGCGGCATGGCGTTACGGATTGAGAGCGAACAACTCGATCTTCAGATCGTCGATTCCCGTGGGCACGTAGAGCGCGATGGTCTGCGCCTGCAGCATGCGCTCGTACAAGGAGCCGCGCGACTCGAGCGCGAAGTAGTAGGCGCCCGGCCGCACCGGAATCGCCGTCGGCACCTGCGCCGCATGGGTCAGCCGCACGCCGCCCATCGCCGAGAGAACCAGCTTCTCGACATCGTCCGGCGCACCGAGCTTGAATCTCAGCGGCACGACCTCGATCAGTTCGGCCGGCGGCATGGCTGCCTGAATGCCGAGATAGAAATTCGTCGCCGCACTGATCTTGTCGGACTCGAGCCGGCCATGGTGGAAAGACGGCTTGACCTCGTCGAGTGCGATCGAGAAATAACGTGTCGAGATGACAGTCTCCAGCAAGTCGCGAATGATCTCGTCGAGCTTGATGAAAGCGGCAGTCGGATCCGCGTGCCGATAGTGCGGCAGATCGGCCAAGGTGAAGGTCTTCGAGAAAGTCAGCAGGGCGCCGGCGAGTTCCAGCATGCGTTCGTACAGCCGCTCGGGATGAAACGATGGATGCGCATGGAGATGCGAGAGTCCGGCGAAGGCGGCGCTCGCGGTGTGCAACAGCCAGAACGACGCGATATCGCCGGAGCGGAATTCGATGACGTGCTTGGACGGCTCGCGATGGAATCCATACAGCGCATCGACCTTGGCCTGCAGGATGTCGAGCAGCCGCCGCAGGATCGCCTGCATCGGGCCGGACGCGGCGATCGCCAGGGACGGTGCGATGAAGCGGGCATCTTCCTCGAAGGCGCCGGTCGCCGAGCGCCGGATCCTGCACAAGGGCAGACTCAGCAGATGGTCGCGCGGCTGCGAGTCCGGCAGCACATTCACGCAGCGGCTCAACACGGCCAGTTCGGACTCCGCGGCCGTCGTGAACCAGTCCGCTGCCGGGAGCTGGCGCTGCGCGTAGCGCAGGGACGCGTCGGCCGGCGCATCGGACGGACTGAAGTTGCTGCTGTTCGGCCGCAGCGAGGCGATCGTCGCGTGGAAGATCAGCTCCGACACGCCCGCCGGGATCGACGCGAGGGACACCGGCGTCGGCAGCTCGTCTTCGGCGGGTGCCGAGTACATCTCTCCATCCGGAAAGATCAGCTTCAGTTCCTTGAAGCCGAGCACGCCGGTCGAGAGGGCATCGGCATCGATGCGCACGCGGCGCACGCCCCAGGCATGGGGATGAAGCGCACGCGCGAATTCGTTGCTGCGCCACTCGTGATAGGCATCCTGCCGCTGGAAGTGCTGGGGCCGGAGAAAGAGGCCTTCGCCCCACAGGACTTTGGGTGATTGATTCATGAGACCGCCTTGTCGACTGTCAATGGGTTGGACACTGCGCACCTGCCAATCGGCGCGTCTCGGGCGGAGCCTCCACCGGCTCGCCCTCGGCCACGCTGAGCGCGCAGGCATGCACACCGAGCGTGACGCCGGTGCGTGTCGCCTCCTTGGTCTCGAAGACGAACTTCCAGCGCTGCGGATCGGGCGCGCGCATCAACGCGGCGACCGCGAGATACGCGGCGTCGACCGGCATGGTCTCGACCACGTCGTAGCGCTTGCCGGGCGTCAGCACGACTTCGCGCATCTCGACCAGGTCTTCGCCAAAGGCCTGCTTTTCCGAGGCCGAATCCTTGAACGCGGCATACGACGCCTGGAGCATCGCCGTCGCATTGCGCAGCTTGTAGATGCGCGCCACGACCGAGAGCGGCCGCCCGCTCGGGTCCGCGTTCAGGCTGTCGCCGGCATGCAGGCGCAGCGTGATCTTCTTCGGCATTGCCAGAGACCGCAGGCCCTCCGGCGCGATGTCAGTCGGCGGCGGGGGCTTGCTCAGGCCGACCATCTCGAGCGCCTTGCCGAGAACGCCGGGGCTGCCGCCGGAAGAGGCGCAAGCGCACAGCAAGACCATCGACAGGCAGAGCCACCACCTCGCGCTCGATGACGAGCGGGTGCGCCGGCCGGGACCGGATCGATTGGGTGGCTGCGGTTGGCCCATGACAGAGATGGAAATCAGCGATCAGTAGCGGCTGGAACAGCGGGGACTGCGACAGCGGATTCAGAGACTCGAACTGCTCAACTACTGCAAATGGCACTCTTGATTTCGTTTCTATCATTGCCTAACTTGACTCCACGAGGGGCGGGAATTCGTCTACTACAGCACGCCCGGACTCCATCGGCCGAGATTCACATCGGCCGAATCGCTGATTGGAAAAAGTCAAGGAAAGAGCGTCGATGAACCAGAAATACCGCCCTTCATTTCTCGATCGGCTGACCGATAACGCCGGCCGCGACGGCGCCGGCCATCACCTGCACCAATCGAGCCTGGCCGAAATCAAGGACAAGGTCGCCCGCGATCTCGAAGCCCTGCTCAACACGCGGCATGCGCAGACGCCGTCGCAGCTCGAGCCGTTCCCGCAAGCGAGCAAGTCGATCCTGGCCTTCGGCATTGCGGACTTCTCGGCGCTGAGCCTGGCCAACCCCGACCATCGGCAGCAGATCTGCCGTTCGATCGAGACCGCCATCGGCGTGCACGAGCCGCGGCTGCGAGAAGTCGGGGTCAGCCTGAGCGCCGAGTCATCGAGCCTGAATCGGCTGTACTTCATCATCAAGGCCGTGCTCGTGATCGAACGCGGCGAGGAGCAGGTGAGTTTCGACGCCTTGCTGCAGCCGCTGACCTTGCAGTACTCGATTTCGCAGAGGCGCAATGCCGGGGCGGAGGGGAGGAAATGAGGGAATGCCGGACCCGCGGATGCCGACGGCGCCGCCGGCGTCGCAGCGCACAGCCTTACTTCACGCTCACGCTGAAGTTGCTGAACGTCGTCGTCCCCTTGCCCGCAACGATCTCGTTGCCGACCTCGATCGAGGCGAGCCACTCCTGGCCGGTGATCGAGCCGCGCTGCTTCAGGTTGCGCAGGAAAGCGAGCACGTCCAATTGCAGCGGCGAGGCCGGCAAGCTGCGGGCCTTGTAGGCGACGTAGAGCCAGGGCTCCGGTCCCCAGGTGGCGGTGGTCCGGTACACGTCCCAGGTAGTGCCGCCGATGTCGACGCTGCCGATCACGGCGCCCGCGGGCACGGCGCCGCCGAAGGCGTCGAGCCAGATCATCAGTTCGACCTTGATCGGCAGGTGGTCGCTGCCCGCGGGCCGCTGATTGGACGAGGTCAGCCAGATGTCGAAGGCGAGATTGCCGTTGGCGGCGGCGTCGCGGGTCTGAGTGAAGCCCGTGCCGACGGACACGGCCTGCAGCGAGTCGATCACCCGCGGCAAGGCTGGGGTGGTGCTCGCATTCCAGGGCTTCTGGCCGTAGATCAGCTCCGGGTAGGCGCGTATGCCGTCGGGTTTCACGGTCCAGGACCAGTCCAGCACCGCGGTGACCGCGCCTTTGCCGGCATCGGTGAGCGAGACGCACTGGCTGTAGCGCGTGGCGTCACGCTTGTTCCAGAGATTGTTCTCGATCATGTACGGGCCGACCGTGCGCCTGGCTCCGTCGGTGCACAAACGATCGGTCGAGGCGGCGGGTGCGGTCGACGGCAGCATTCCGGCGTTGGGGGATTCGGAGCTGCCGCCGGCGGCGCAGCCCGCCAAGGCCAAGGCGACGCTGATGGGCTTTAGGAATTTCCAGTTCCTGGATAGATCCCGGATGGGGGGCATCATGACGCTGGCCTCGATCGCCATTCACTGGAAGTCAATAAAGAAAAAGGCCCGTGGCGCCGAGCCACGAGCCCTTTGTCGACAAGCTGGAAATTCAGATCAGAACGGAATGTCGTCGTCCATGTCGTCGAAGCCGGTCGACGACTTCTGCGCCACCGGCGCCGGCGCCGGGCGGCTGGCCGGTGCGCGCGCCGGGCGCTCGTTGCGTTCCTGGCTTTCGCCGCCGGAATCGCCACCGCTGTTGCGGCTGTAGCGGCTCGCGCCGCCCTCGTCGCCGCTGCCCATGCCTTCGCGACCGCCGAGCATCTGCATGTTGTCGGCGATGACTTCGGTGGTGTACTTTTCGACGCCGTCCTTGTCGGTCCACTTGCGGGTCTTCAGGCGCCCTTCGACGTAGACCGAGCGGCCTTTCTTCAGGTATTCGCCGGCGATCTCGGCGAGGCGGTCGTAGAACACCACGCGGTGCCATTCGGTTTCTTCGACCTTCTCGCCGGAGTTCTTGTCCTTCCAGTTGCGCGAGGTGGCGATCGCGGCATTGCAGATCGCCGAACCGCTGGGCGTGTAGCGCACCTCCGGGTCGCGGCCGAGATTGCCGATGAGGATGACTTTGTTGATCGAGGCCATGGCGCGCAGTCCTTCAGGTGTTCGTGGGGTATGGTGTCGGTCGATTTTATGCCCCCGGGGATGG